>WBZP01000450.1_pt1 | contig 56288 bp, 51 predicted proteins | sample 5204301 | NCBI WGS metagenome assembly WBZP01 (sample SAMN12412401, study PRJNA552823) | activated sludge metagenome | isolation source: activated sludge from nitrification reactor of wastewater treatment plant... | place: USA: Pennsylvania | collected 2017
TGTCGAAGCGCGGGAAGCCGTCGACCAGTTCATAGCGGGTGAACACCGCACGCCGCGCGCTGACGATGCCCTGCGAATCCGAGTAGCCCTGCGCGTAGGGGAGCGCGGCGATCATGTCGCGCATGATCACGTCGGGCGCCTCGAAGCCGAACGGGGCGGGGTTGCCGATGTTGAGCTTGAGAATGCGGTGCCCCTCGGCCTCCAGCCGGGCCGCGTGGGCGTGCACCGGCCCGCGGATCTCGTAGAGGACGTCCTGCAGTTTGGTGGACTGCGTGAAGACCCGCTGACGGTTGTGGTGGCCGGTGTGTTGCCACGGCAGCTGGTTTGTGGTCACGGATGTGATTCTCCCATGGTCAGCCAAATGGTTTTTCCACACTTGTCGCTCCGAGTAGCCGCACGGTTTCGATTCGGCGACGTCACGGCCACAACCCGGCGTTTCACCCGTTCAGCTGCCATTTTGGCGGATTTCACCTGCTAGCTTTCAATCACAATAGCCACTCGAGTCACATGAGGTAGCCACGGTGAACATCTCCCGCACGCTCGTCGCTGCGGCCGGCGCGGCCGCCGCAGTTGGGTTTGCCGCGGTCGCCCAGGCCGATGCGCCGGCACTGAACGGCCAGTACACCGTCGTCGGCGGTGACGAGGCCACCTTCGGCTGGACCGTGGCCTCCACGTGCGGGGGCAACGGGTGCACCGCCAACGTCAGCAGCAACCGCGGCTGGAACAGCGTCGGCACCTACACCAACGGCCTGCTGAGCTTCACCGTCACCAAACCGGACGGTTTCGTCTGCGCCGACGGCAGCTTCGCGCCGGTGCTGATCTCCTACGAGGTCGACGCGGCGTCGCTGGCCGGAGTGGGCAGCGCCGACTCCAACGGGCAGTGCCCGGGCGGCGTGATCAACCGGATCCCGTTCCAGCTGCGCAAGGTCGCCTGACGCAGCGCCGCGACTTCTGCACGAGGGTTGTTGCAGACGCGTTCTGACGACCCTTGTGCAGAAGTCGGCGTGCCTTAGCGCTTGCCGGGACGGCGGGTGCCCGGGGCGATACCCAGTCCGACGACGGGCGGCTCGGGCGCGGCCGGGGCCTGCTCCGCGGCCGGTTCCGGCTCGGCAGCGGGTTCCGGCGTGGGCGCGGGTGCCGGCGCAGTGGCGGCGGCAGCAGCAGCGGGAGCCGCCTTCTTGGCACCCGGGCGCTTGGCGCCGGTGGCCATCCCCAGGCCGACGACGGGTGCCGTGGGCTCTGCCGGGGCCGCCGCTGCCTCGGCAGGTGCGGCAGCGGCGGGCGCCGCGGGGGCGGCTGCGGCCTTCTTGGCACCGGGGCGTTTCGCCCCGCCGGCCATGCCGAGACCGACCGTCGGTGCGGCCGGTGCGGCCGGTGCGGCCGGTGCAGCCTCGGCGGCGGGGGTGGCCGTCGCCTTCTTGGCGCCGGGGCGCTTGGCGGCTCCCGCCATCCCCAGGCCCGTGACGGCCTTGGCCTCGGCGGCGGGCTCGGCGGCGACCTTCTCGGCTTCGGCGGCCGGCTTGGCCAGCGCCTCGGCGGGCGCCGGTTTGGTGGCCTCGATCTGCGCGGCCCGCTTCTCGAATTCGGCTGCGGCCGTGCCCTTTTCGGGCAGCTTCACGCTCGACAGATCCAGCGAGCCCAGCAGCAGCTGAGCGACGTCGAGCACCTCGACTTTGTCGCTACCGCGAGCGGCGGCGACCTCGTCGACGCCGTCGGTCATCATCACGCGGCAGAACGGGCAGCCGGTGGCGATCGTCGCGGCACCGGTGTCCATCGCCTCTTCGGTGCGTTCGGTGTTGACGCGTTTGCCGATGTGCTCTTCCATCCACATCCGCGCGCCGCCGGCGCCGCAGCAGAAGCCGCGGTCGGCATGGCGCGGCATTTCCGTCAGCGTGGCGCCGGAGTCCCCGATCAGCTCACGCGGCGGGTCGTAGACCTTGTTGTGCCGGCCCAGGTAGCACGGGTCGTGGTAGGTGACGTTCTGGCTCAGCGAGTTGACCGGCACCAGCTTCTTGTCGCGGACCAGCCGGTTGAGCAGCTGGGTGTGGTGCAGCACGGTGTAGTTGGCGCCGATCTGCTTGTACTCGCGACCCATCGTGTTGAAGCAGTGCGGGCAGGTGACGACGATCTTGCGGTCGACCGTCTCGACGCCCTCGAAGAGGCCGTTGATGGTCTCGATGTTCTGCGCGGCCAGCTGCTGGAACAGGAACTCGTTGCCGGCGCGGCGCGCGGAGTCGCCGGTGCAGGTCTCGCCGTCGCCGAGCACCAGGAACTTGACCCCGGCCACCGACAACAACTCGGCCACGGCCTTGGTGGTCTTCTTGGCACGGTCCTCGTAGGCACCGGCGCAGCCGACCCAGAACAGGTACTCGAACCCGTCGAAGGAATCGACGTCCTTGCCGTACACCGGCACGTCGAACTCGACCTCGTCGATCCAGTTCAGCCGGTCCTTGGCGTTCTGGCCCCAGGGGTTGCCCTTGTTCTCCAGGTTCTTGAACAGCACGCCCAGCTCGGACGGGAACTCGGACTCCATCAGCACCTGGTAGCGGCGCATGTCCACGATGTGGTCGATGTGCTCGATGTCCACGGGGCACTGCTCGACGCACGCGCCGCACGTGGTGCAGGACCACAGCACGTCGGGGTCGATCACGCCGCCCTGCTCGGCGGTGCCGACCAGCGGGCGGATGGCCTGTTCGGGTCCGGAGCCGGGAACGCGGCCGAAGCCGGACTCCGGGACGTGGTGGCCCTCCTGCTTGACGGTCTCCATGTCGAGACCTTCGAGTTCGTGGGCCTTGCCGCCGATGAGGTAGGGCGCCTTGGCGAACAGGTGGTCGCGCAGGTCCATGATGACGAGCTTGGGCGACAGCGGCTTGCCGGTGTTCCACGCCGGGCACTGGGACTGGCAGCGACCGCACTCGGTGCAGGTCGCCATGTCGAGGTAGCCCTTCCAGGTGAAGTCCTCGATCTTGCCCTTGCCCAGGACCGCGTCCTCGGCCGGATCATCCAGGTCGAGAAGCTCGCCCTGGTATTCCAGCGGCAGCAGCGGGCCCAGCGCGTTCGGCAGCCGCTTGAAGGTGACGTTGACCGGGGCCAGGCCGATGTGCAGGTGCTTGGAGTGCAGCACGATCAGCAGGAACGCCAGCATGACGCCGATGTGGGCGAGCAGCGCGACGGTCTCGATGACGTGGTTGGCGTTGTGGCCCAGCGGCTCCAACAGCTGCGCCATGCCGTGCGAGAAGAAGGCTCCCTTGCCGTAGGGGAAGTCGTCGCCGAGATTGTTGACGGCCGCGCCGCGGAAGATCGCGAAGGTCAGGATGACCAGGAAGATCATGCCCAGGATGACCCAGGCGCCGCCGGTGTGCGAGCCGTAGAACCGCGACGAGCGGCCGATCTCCTCGGGTTTGTTGCGCAGCCGGATGATGGCGAAGACGATGATGCCGAGCAGCACGGCGACGGCGAAGAAGTCCTGCAGAAAGCCCAGCCCGTCCCAGCGGCCGATGAAGGGGATGTGGAACTCGGGGTCGAACAGCACGCCGTAGGCCTCGACGTACACCGAGCCGAGGATGAAGAAGCCCCACATGGTGAAGAAGTGCGCGAGGCCGGGAATCGACCACTTCAACAGCTTGGTCTGGGCGAAGACCTCTTTGATCTGGTTGGTGATCCGCTCGGACATGTGGTCCTTGCGGCCGGCCTCGTCGCCGACCGGCTGACCCGAGCGGATGAGGTCCACCAGGAACTTCACCCGCTTCGCGGCGAACACGAGCACGATGGCCGTCGCGGCCAGGCCCAGTGCCAGTCTGACCCACTCGAGAGTGCCCACGACGTGCCTCCATTCGAGTTACCGGCCGGTAACTTAGCCAAAGTTACCGACGGGTAACTTACGCATGATCCTGCTCATAGTGACATTCGCGGACATTCGACCGCTACCGAGGCTTGCCTAACTTCGGGGTGATGTGTGATAGCTCTCAGGTTTGCGGCGCGGCATCGGGGTGGGGGATGGGCGCGAGGATCACCCGCAACATCGACAACATCTCGGAGCGGGATTCGGCTCCGAGGCGCCGCCGGATCCGCGCGACGTGATGTTCCACGGTCTTCGCCGAGATGAACAGTTGCGCACCGATGTCGCGATAGGGCATACCGAGCAGCAGGAGTTCGGCGACCTCGCGCTCGCGTTCCGACAGCGGGGACTGTCCGGGCGGCGCGGACCTGGCGACGCCCGCGGCGGCGGACCCGGGCTCGTCGGGCAGGTCGGTGGCCAGTTTCAGGTCGCGGGCGATCTGCAGCATCGTTCCGGAAACCCGCGCATCGTCGGCCTGCAGCGCGGCCTCGCCCGCCAGGCGGGTGGCGTCCCAGGTCAGCCCGCAGGTCGCCAGACCGCGCGCGGCGGCGCCGACGTCGCCGGGGTCGACATGCCGGGCGAGCACCCGCAACCAGGCCCGTCCCGCCGCAGCCAGGGTGGCCGCGAACCCGCTGTGCGCCGCGGCGTTCGCCAGTGCCTGCCCATGCGGTGCCATCGCCGCGGGCGAACCGGCCAGAATCGCCGCGTGCACGCCCGCCCAGTGCAGCGGCAACGACCAGGCCGGCGGGTCGCCGAGCGCGCGCAGCACCGCGAAACCCTGGTCGACCGCGTAGCGGACCCGGTCGCTCTGGTGCAGCCGTTCGGCGCAAATCCACAACTCACCCAGCGGAAGCAGGCTGTACAGGTCGACCGAGTACTCCGCCAACGCTTCGGTGGCGCTGAACCAGTGCTGCAGCAGCGCCCCGGTGTCCCCGGTCCGGCGGGCCAGCGCGGCGCGCAGGGTCGACGCCCACAACAACTCCCGCCGATGCAGGGTGCCTGCCGTGCCGGCGACGGCCTCGAGGTCGTTGCCGGCCGCGACCAACTGGCCGTCCTGCATCCGCACCCAGGCCCGCAACAGCCGATGGCGCGGGCCGAACACTCCGCCAAACGCTCCGTCATCGGCCGACTCGACCGCCCGGCCGATGACGGCGCGGCCCCGGACGGCATCTCCGGCGTGCAGCGCCGCCAGGGTGGCCAGCGCGGCCGCGCTGTCGGGCATCGCCGTGTCCGGCGCTGCGGTCGGGCCGAGCGCCTGCCCGAGCCGGGCGGCCGCCTGTGGGTACGGCTGGTCGAGTGTCATCAGGATGCCGTCGGCGAGGCTGCGGACTGCTCGCGCCGTCGACGTCGGCGGGCCCGCGCTCGGGCGGGCGGCCAGCTCCCGGGCCGGCCCGGGTTCGCCGGCGCCGACGAGCACGATGACGCCGGCGGCCCGCGTCTCGGGCCCGGGCACGATGCCGTCGGCGGCCATCCACTCGAACAGGTCGGCGGCATGGCCGGTGTTGCCGTCGTGGGTCGCGATGCTGGCGGCGATCCGCACCGCGGCGCTCCGGTGCGCACCGTCCATGCCCAGCAGGGTGTCCGTGACGGCCGCCGCGGCGGCGCAGTCCCCGCTGAGGGCAAGGGCCTCGGCCAGACGTAGCTCGACGTCGGGTCCGCCGGCGCCGCCGCGCACCGCCGCGCGCAACAGCCGTGCGGTGTCCGCGGGCCGGCCGGCCAGGCCCGCGCGGTCCTGCAGAACGTCGACCAGGCGTGCGTCCCGGAGTCCGTGTTCGGCCAGCGCGAGTGCCAAATCCGTTGACAGGGAATCCTTTTCCGTCTGCGTGTGCAGCAGCGCCGATTCGATGGCGTGATGTCTGGCGCTGCCGCACACCAGGGTGGCGCAGCGGTGCACGACGGCCGCGAATCGCATGCCGTGCGCCGGATCCAGCAATCCCGTCGCGTGGCAGCGGTCCACCAGATCGGCCGCCTCATCGTCGGGGAGCGCCAGCGCCGCCGCCACATCGGTCGCGCCCAGGCCGGGGGTCAGGGACAACAGCACCAGCGTCGAGAGCAGGTCCGCGTCCAGGCGGCGCAGCCGGTCGGTCAGCGCCGCCTGGACCGCGCGGCCGGGCCCGTCGTGCGCCCATCCGGTCGCCGCGGCCGCGGTGACCAGGAACGGCAGTCCCGCCGTCACCGCCATGACGTCGCTCATCGCCTCGGGATCCGTGGTCGCCAGCCGGCGGGCGACCTCCGGGCGCGACCACGGGGCCAGGGTGACGCGGGGTCGTTCGCGTTCGATCGCCGACATCAGCGCGCGCAGTTCGGGGTGCTGCTCGCGGGGTTCGGTCGCGACGATCACGGTCGCCGCGGGATCCATCGCGAGCTCGGTCAGCGCGCGTAATTGTGGATCGCTCAGCAGCTGCGCGTCGTCAACGAGGGTCGCCGCGGGCGTGCCGTCCGGGTGTCCGGGCCGGGTGCGGACGGTCCTGCCGGCGGCCCGCAGCGTGTCGCGGATGGTGGCGAGCACCGTGGATTTGCCGGTGCCGACCCCGCCGGTGATGAGGACCTTCACCGGCGTGGCGGGGTCTGCCGAGAGCGCGCCGAGGACTGCCTGCGCGGCCGGCGGCAACTCGGTCACGCCGGTAACTCGACCCCGGGCAGTGTCGGCACGATCTGCGGCACGTCGTGTACCTCGGGCACCTGCGGGACCGTCACCTCGGGCTGCGGTAGCGACACCGTCGTAGCGGGCGCCACGGTGGTGACCGGCGCCTGGGTCGTGGCGGGCGCCACGGTGGTGACCGGCGGCTGGGTGGTGACGGGCGCCTGGGTGGTGACCGGCGCCTGGGTGGTGGTCGGCGGTTGCGTCGTGGTCGGTGGTTGCGTCGTCGTGGGGGGCTGGGTGGTGGTCGGTTGCGTGGTCGTCGGCTGCGTGGTGGTGGTCGTCGGCGGTGTCGTGGTGGTGGTGGTCGTCGTGGTGGTTGTGGTGGTCGTCGTTGTCGTGGTGGTGGTCGGCGACGTCGTCGTGGTGGTGGTCGGCGACGTCCCCGTGGTCGTCGTGGTCGGCACGGTTGTGGTGGTGGTGCTCGGCGGCGGCACGACCGACGTTGTGACCTCACCGTTGGTGCCGGTGTACGTCATCGTGGCGCTGGTCGCGGAATCGAAGACGGCGGTGGTGACCTCCCCGTTGGGCAGGGTGATCGTCGTGGTGACCGGACCCGAGAGGCCCTCACTGCCGGAGGTGAGGGTGACGGCGAGTCCGCCGCCGGCCAGCAGCGCCGCCGCGGCAGCCGCGCCGAACAGCAGTGGCGGCCGTTTGTACCAGGGCAGCGGGCCGGTGTCGGTGGCGTACTGCTCAGTCTGCTGTTCGAACTCCACGGGCGGGCGCGCCGCCGTGGTACCGGTGGCGGGCTCGTATCCGAAATCCGTTTCGGGGCCACCGAATTCGCCGGTGTACGGCGCGGGCACCGGTGCGCCCGGTTCGCCGTCCTGGGACCACGCCAGGGCGCGGAACGTGGCCGAGGGCGAACCGTCACTGGACGACTGCGAGGCGGCGGCACCGGCGGTACCGGCGGCCCACGCGGCGCTGGACAGCCCCGTCGGCATGTCGGCGGCCTGCGCCAGGCCGGTCGGGGCGTCGGGCGAAACGGCCGGGTCGGCCATCGCAGCGGCGCCCACCGCGGCGGCCAAGCCGGGATCGGGCATGGTCACCACCGGGACGCGGAGCTCCTCCGAGAGCCGCTGGGTGATCAACGGGATCGCGGCCCCGCCGCCGACCGTCGCCACCGCCGACAGGCTCGCGGCGGGAATCCTGTTGCGCTCCAAGGCATCTGCGAGCACGTCGAGGAATCCGGCCAAGGGTTGCTCCAGGAGGCCCTCCAGCTCGGGGCGGGTGAGCCGGAAATCCGAAGTGGCGCCTGGCAATTCGACGGGGATGACGGTGGCGGTCTCCGCGGACAGGCGCTCCTTGGCGGCCCGGCATTCACCGCGCAGCCGCGTCAGCGAGCCCACCGCGGCGGTGCCGGCCGGATCGGCGTCTGCGGTGTCGGCGATGCCGGCCAGCACGTGGCTGAGGATCGCCTGGTCGATCTGCTCTCCGGAAAGATCGCTGTAGCGCACGATCTCGCCGATCGGTTGCAGTTCCGAGCCCGCATCGGCCAGCGCGATGGTGCTGCCGCTGCCGCCGAAGTCGCACAGCGCGACCACCCCACTGGCGGGCAGACCCGGACCGACCTGAAGTGCGGCCAGTGCCGCTGCGGCATCCGAGACCAGCGCCGGTGGGGCGCCGTCGACGAGCAACTCGGGCCGGGCGCGCAGCGCGCCACGCAACGCGCCCAGGGTGGCCGGGCCCCAGTGGGCGGGCACGGCGACGGTGATCCGGGTCGGTTCCGGCGGTGCGCCCGCGCCCACGGTGGCAGCCATCGCCGCCAGCGCTTCGGCGGCGAGCGCGTCGCCGCGATAGGCGCTGCCGTCCTGCGCGACTAGGGGGATCGGATCGCCGACGCGTTCGACGAACCCCCACATGACCCGGCCGTGCTCGGTCAGGTTCGCGTTCTCGCTGGGCAGGCCGACCTCGGGGGCGCGGTGGTCGAACAGCGTGAGCACCGACCGGCGGCGAACCGGGGCGTGGCCGGCGCGGGCCGCGGCCAGGTTGGTGCTGCCGATCGACAACCCGAGTGTGTCGCTCATGCTGCCAATGTCCCCTAACGTCAAGCCCCGACACGCCACGATAACCGTTGCCGGGCCGAACTCCGGGCAACCCGGGCCGTCATCCCCCTACGCGGCCAAACCCCCTAACGGGCAATCCCCTAACCGGCTGTCCGCGAGGATGGGTTTGGACACCGATCCGATCGGCGGTCCGGCTGGATAGCATGCATGCATGGCCAACGAGCTGCTGGACTTCGTGATGTCGCTGGTGCGCGACTCCGATGCCGCGGCGCGCTATCAGGCCGACCCGGCACGCGCCATCGCCGACGCCCACCTGACCGGTGTGACCAGTGCGGACGTCAACAACCTGCTGCCGATGGTGTCCGAATCCCTGGCCACCCCGATGGTCGGGATGTCGCACCCCGGCGACGGCAGCGTGTGGACCAGCGGTGCGGCCACCGCCGCGTTCGACGCCTTCACACCGCACCCCGTCGTGGGACATGAGGGTGTGGTCGCCGGCGCGACCCCGGTGGTCGTCGACCCCGGTGCGGTGGCGGCCGACCCCGGCCTGCCCGCGGAGATTGCGCCATCCGGGCCGTTCAGCGATGCCGCTCTGCCCGCCGGGTTCGACGCGGTTGCGCACCACGACCCGGGCGGCGCCGGCGATCCCGCCGACCCCGTGCCGGACGGCGACTGGGCCGGCTGGGAGCACGGCGGTTCCGATGCCGCCGACTGGCAGGGCGCGCACCACCACGCGCACCCCGGTTTTGATCACCTCGCTTAGCTCTGAGCTGCGCAAATCACCCTGTTCCCCGCATGGGAAACCCATGTCCCCGACGATCCCCTAATCCCCTAACGGGTAGATCCGAAGAACCCCTAGGGGCTGGAGTCGAGCAGGGGTGGCAACCCCGTTTTCGGAAGTGGCCGAGATCCATAGCGTGGGTTTCACCGACGCCGGACGAGCCGGCGGAACCCGAAAGGCACTCCCATGATCAACATCATCGACTGGATCCTGGACCTGTTCCGGCACGAGGACGCCGCACGTGCGTTCGTCGCCGCCCCCGAGCAGACGATGCGCGACGCCGGCCTGGGCGCGGTGAACCCCGCGCAGCTGTCCTCGGTCGCGGCCACCGCCATCCCCGGCATGATGCTCGGCGACGGTGACCCGGTGGTCGGCCTGCAGCGCGCGGTGTCCAACCACTACGGTTTCGCGCCGTCCAACGAGTGGGCACCGTCCAACCAGTGGGCCTCCAACAATGACTGGGCGCCCAACCTGCTCTCGCCCTCTCCGACGTTCGCGCCGGAGACCAACACCGAGCTGGCCAGCCACAACCAGACCGACCTGCTGAGCCACAACGCCACCTCGATGCTCAGCCCCGAGCAGACCTCCGGGGCGAACGCCCAGCAGGGTGCCTTCAATCTCGGCTTCGGCGACGTCACCCTGTTCGGCAGCAAGACCACCGCCAGCGATGGTTCGGTCGTGGTCAACGGACAGGCGCACGGCAACATCGTCAGCGGTGACGGCGCGGTCCTGGGCGACGGCAACGACGTCAACAACGGCCACATCTCGGCCGGCACCGGATCGAACGTCGCCGTCGGGCACAGCGCCATCCACGATCAGGGCACCACGAACACCGGCAGCGGTTCGGTGATCAAGGACAACGGTGGCCCGGTGTTCCAGGACGTCGACGCCAGCGGTGCGGCCGGTGGCAGCGCCAGCGGCGGGGACAGCCTGCTCGGCCTCGGCAGCGGTGACGCGCACGCCGGGAACGCCGGTGGTGGCGGCATCGTGATCGTCAGCAAGGAGACCAGCAACTCGACCCACGTCGGTGGGAACAGCGACAGCGGCAACACGTCGAGCTCGGTGATCTCGCACGAAACGACAACGACCACGACGAACACCACCGACACGAGTACCGATTCGCATGCCAGCACCGTGACCGACTTCTCGGATCACTCGGCCTCGACGGTGGTCGACAACTCCACCCAGCACAGCGCCTCGCTGTTCGACGGTGGGCACGACACCTCGCTGGTGAACAGCTCGCTCGACGCCAGCCACGACATGGCGACCTCGGTGGCCTCGGGAAATCATCTGCTCGGCTTCTGAGCGACACGCGCCGCGGCGGCGGGGACTCCGACACGGGTCCCCGCCGCTCGCGGCTCTACCGTGAACCCAGACAGATAGGACGGGCCAGTGACGCAACCGGACGACCCCCGGCGGGTCAAGGTGATCGTCGAGTTGATCGACCACACCGCCCGGATCGCCGACCTCAACGAGCGCGGCGACCTGCGGACCCGGCTCGACATCGCCAAGACCCGCATCACCGACCCCCAGATCCGGGTGGTGATCGCCGGGCAGCTCAAGCAGGGCAAAAGCCAGCTGCTGAACTCGCTGCTGAACATGCCCGTCGCCCGCGTCGGTGACGACGAGACCACCGCGCTGGTGACCGTCGTCGGCTACGGCGCCACCCCGTCGGCGCGCATCGTCGTTGCGGCGGGCGGCGGGGAGACCGAAGCCATCGAGGTGCCGATCGAGGACATCGCCCGCGACCTGCGCCACGCCCCGCAGGCCCGCGGACGGCAGGTGCTGCGCGTCGAGGTCAACGCGCCCAGTCCGCTGCTGCAGGGCGGCCTGGCGTTCGTGGACACCCCCGGTGTGGGTGGACACGGGCAGCCGCACCTGTCGGCGACGCTGGGCCTGCTGCCCGACGCCGACGCGGTGCTGATGATCTCCGACACCAGCCAGGAGTTCACCGAGCCGGAGCTGCGGTTCGTCCAGCAGGCCGTCGAACTGTGCCCGGTGGGCGCGGTGATCGCCACCAAGACCGACCTGTACCCGCACTGGCGGCAGATCGTGGACGCCAACACCGCACATCTGCGGCGGGCCGGCGTGCGACTGCCGGTCATCCCGGCCTCGTCGCTGCTGCGGTCGGTCGCCGTCGCCCAGGAGGACCAGGACCTCAACGCTGAATCCAACTTCCCGGCCATCGTCTCCTTCCTGTCCGAGAAGGTGCTCAGCCGTGAGAACGACCGGATCCGCGATCAGGTTGTCGACGAAATCGGTGCGGCGGCAGAGCATTTGGCGCTGATGGTGCAGTCCGAACTGGCCGCGATCAATGACCCCGACGACGTCCGCCGCCTCACCGAGGACCTGCAGCGCCGCAAGCAGGAGGCCTCCGACGCCCTGCAGCACACCGCGCTGTGGCAGCAGGTGCTCAACGACGGAATCGCCGACCTGACCGCCGATGTCGACCATGACCTGCGGGCCCGCTTCCGGGCCATCGTGCAGCACAACGAGACGGTGATCGACGGCTGCGATCCGACCATGCACTGGGCCGAGATCGGCGCCGAGGTGGAGGACGCGGTCGCCACCGCCGTCGGCGACAACTTCGTGTGGGCCTATCGGCGCGCCGAGGCCCTGGCCCGCGAAGTGGCCACCACCTTCGTCGAGGCCGGCCTGGACGCGGTCAAGATGCCCGACGTCAGCGCGCGCGAGATGGGCGCCGGATTCGACGGGCTCAAATCGCTGGCCCGGCTGGAGTCCAAGCCGAGTGGCCTGGGGCACAAGGCGATAACCAGCATGCGCGGGTCATACGGGGGCGTGCTGATGTTCGGGATGCTGACGTCGGTGGCCGGCCTGGGCATGTTCAATCCGATCTCGCTGGGCGCCGGTCTGCTGCTGGGCCGCAAGTCCTACCGCGAGGACATGGAGAACCGGATGCTGCGGGTGCGCAACGAGGCCAAGACGAATCTGCGCAAATTCGTCGACGACACGTTGTTCGTCGTCGGCAAGGAGTCCCGGGACCGGCTCAAGGCGATTCAGCGCAAGCTGCGCGATCACTACCGCGAGATCGCCGACCAGACCACGCGGTCGCTCAACGAGTCGCTGCAGGCCGCCGTCGCCGCGGCACGACTCGAGGAGACCGAACGCAACACCCGGGTGCGGGAACTGGAACGTCAGCTCGACATCCTGACCCAGGTGCGGGACAACGTCGTAAAACTCAGGGGCTGAACGTCCGGGTTTCGTTGAGGCGCGGGCGTTTTCGGGTGGTGGTCGGTTCCTGCTCGCCGGCGCCCCCGGTGGTCGTGGTCGTCGTGGTGGTCGTCGTTCCCGAGGTGGTGGACGTTGCGCTGGTGTCCGAGCCGGTGGTCGTCTGGTCGGTGGGCACACCGATGTCGGTGGTGGAAACGGGGACGCTGGTGGTGAACGTCGTCGACGTATCGGTCGGCGTGATGACGAACGGTGCCCGGTCACCCGGGGTGGTCGGGGCCGGCGGGGGGATGCCCGCGGTCGTCAGCATCGTGGGCGCCGGGTTGGTCCAGTCGTCGGAGAACTGCACGATCGTGTACACCAGCGCGGCGAGCAGCACCGCGCCGATACCGCCCGCGGCGACGGTGGCGGCGGTGGTCCGGTACCAGGGATGGTCATCCCGTTCACCGTGTCGCCCCACGGCCGCCGATCCTAGCCGCGGCGGTCACGTCCGTACACTCGACGACCGATGAGCACGATCGATCAGGTGCGCGCCATCCTGGGCGGGACCCGGCGCGCCTACCGGGCCGATCCGGCGTACCGGCGGCGCGACGACGTGTTCGCCGAACTGGACCGGATCGCCGCCCGGCTCGACGAACCGATTCGCATCGCGCTGGCGGGCTCTCTCAAGGCGGGCAAGTCGACACTGGTCAACGCGCTGGTGGGGGAGCCCATCGCGCCCACCGACGCGACGGAGGCCACCCGGATCGTCACGTGGTTCTCGCACGGGCCGACGCCCGGTGTCACCGCCGTCCACTACGGCGGTTCGCGCAGCAACGTGCCGATCACCCGCGATGCCGGCGGCGCCCTGAGCTTCGACTTCGGCGAGATCAACCCCGATGACGTCGCCGATCTCGAAGTTCGCTGGCCCGCCGCCGAACTCATCGACGCGACGATCATCGACACGCCGGGCACGTCGTCGCTGTCGCGCGACGTGTCGGCGCGCACGCTGCGGTTGCTGGTGCCCGGCGACGGCGTGCCGCGGGTCGACGCGGTGGTGTTCCTGTTGCGCACCCTGAACGCCGCCGATATCGGGCTGCTCAAACAGATCGGCGAACTGGTGGGCGGGTCGGCGGGCGCGCTCGGGGTGATCGGGGTGGCGTCGCGCGCCGACGAGATCGGGGCCGGGCGCATCGACGCGATGCTGTCGGCGAAGGACGTCGCGGCCCGGTTCACCGCCGAGATGGACAAGACCGGTATCTGTCAGGCGGTGGTGCCCGTCGCGGGCCTGCTGGCGCTCACCGCACGCACGCTGCGCCAGGACGAGTTCGTGGCGCTGGACAAGTTGGCGGCGGTCGACCCGGCCGAACTGAACAAGGTGATGCTCAGCGCGGATCGGTTCGTCCGTCCCGACGACACCCTGCCCGTGGATCCCGCCACCCGGGCGAGGCTGCTGGACCGGTTCGGGATGTTCGGCATCCGGATGGCGGTCGCGGTGCTGCGCGCCGGGGTGTCCGACGCGGCCGGGCTGGCCGACGAACTGCTCGAGCGCAGCGGGCTGGTGGCGCTGCGCGACGTGATCGACCAGCAGTTCGCGCAGCGGTCCGGGTTGCTCAAGGCGCACACGGCGTTGTTGTCGCTGCGGCGACTGGTGGAGGTCAACCCGGTGGCCGCGACACCGCGCATCATCGCCGACATCGACCCCCTGCTCGCCGACACCCACGCCTTTGAAGAGCTCCGGCTGCTCTCCCAATTACATTCGCGTTCAACAACTTTCAACGAAGAGGAAATGGCGTCGCTACGCCGGATCATCGGTGGCTCGGGAACCGACGCGGCCAGCCGGCTGGGTCTGACGTCCGAGGCGCCCTATGACGGCCCCCGCGCGGCGTTCGCGGCGGCCCAGCGCTGGCGGCGGCGCGCCGAACATCCGCTCAACGACCCTTTCACCGCGCGCGCGTGCCGGGCGGCGGTCCGCAGCGCCGAGGCGATGGTCGCGGAGTTCGCGGCCCTGGGCCGATCCGGCTACTGACCTTCGCGGGGGGTTGGCCGCGGCAGGGTGGGCAGCGTCCACGACGGCCGGGTCTGGGTGACGGTCTCGGTGACGGTGCTCGTGCTCACCGACGGCGACGGCGTCGTGGTCGTCGTCGTGGTGGTCGTTGTGGTGGGTTCCGGGGTGGTCGTCGTGGCCTCGGTGGTCGTCGTCGGCGCCTCGGTGGTGGTCGGTGTGACGGTCACCGTATCGGTGGGGCCGGGCGGCGGCGGGGCGGCCGACGTCGGGCCGGGCGCCTCGGTGGTCTCGGCGGGCGCGGTGGTGGTCGCCGACGTGGTGCCGGTCGGTGTGGTGTCGCCGGATCGCCCGAACAGGGTGACCAGCGCGTAGATCACCAGTGCGGCGATGATCACCCCGAGCGCGCCGAGGGCCATCAGGCCGGCCGGCTTGCGGTACCACGGGTCGGGCGGGGGCACCGGGGTCTGACCGGTCGGATAGGGGTAGTCGGCCTGCTCGGAGTACTCGCTGTAGGCGCGGCCGGAGCCGTAGTCGGCCGACTGGGTGGGCTCCCCGTAGCCGGCGTACTGCGTCGGTTCGCCGTAGATGTCGTCGTCGGGGTTTCCGTTGCGGGGCACGGGTCCCGATCCTATCCGCGGTTCCTCAGGACAGCTGCCGGGCGACCTCACCGGCGAACAGGTCGAGGTGGTCCAGGTCGGCCAGGTCCAGCAGCTGGAGGTAGACCCGGGTGACGCCGGCTTCGCCGAACACCGCCAGCTTGTCGACGATCTCGGTGGGAGTGCCGACCAGTGGGCTGTGGGAACGCAACTCGTCGAGGTCGCGGCCGATGGCGCCGGCCCGGCGGGTTGTCTCGGCCTCGTCGCGCCCGGCGCAGACCACGAAACAGGCCGAGTACGTCATCGAGTCGGCGGGGCGCCCGGCCGCGGCGACGGCCGCTTGCACCCGCTGGTACTGCGTGGTGACGATGTCCAGCGGCGAGAAGGGCACGTTGAACTCGGCGGCATACCGGGCGGCCAGCGCCGGGGTCCGCTTGGCGCCGTGCCCGCCGATGATGATCGGCGGATGCGGTTCCTGCACGGGTTTGGGCAGCGCGGGGGAGTCGGTGACCGGGTAGTGGCCGCCGGCGAAATCGTAGGTCTGCCCGGCCGGTGTGGTCCACAGCCCGGTCAGGATCTCGAGTTGTTCGGCCAGCCGGTCGAAGCGTTCGCGCAGCGGCGGGAACGGGATCGCATAGGCCGCGTGCTCCTTCTCGAACCAGCCCGCGCCGATGCCCAATTCGACTCGGCCGCCGCTCATTTCGTCGACCTGGGCGACCGAGATCGCCAGCGGCCCGGGGTGGCGGAAGGTCGCCGAGGTGACCATGGTGCCCAGCCGGATGGTGTCGGTCTCACGGGCGAGCGCGCCCAGGGTCACCCAGGAATCCGTCGGCCCGGGCAGGCCGTCACCGCTCATCGCCACGTAGTGGTCGGAGCGGAAGAACGCCGAGTAGCCCAGCGCCTCGGCGGCCTTGGCGACGGCGAGTTGGTCGGCGTAGCGGGCGCCCTGCTGCGGTTCGACGAAGACCCGGAAATCCACGAGCACCAGACTACTTAGAAGGAGTCGACGCCCTCGGTGGCGACGAACATCCCGTGCCCGGTCGCGTCGTTGGTGAAGCGGGTGCCACTCGGGTCGGCGGCGATGGTCCACCCCGCCGCGTCATAGGTGGCGTAGTCCAGGGTGACCGTGGGGATGTTTCCCAGATTGCCGACGACCCAGGTGAGGTCGCCGCCGGCGGTCACCTTGACGCCATTGGCGGGTTCGCCGTCGATCTCGGGGGAGTTCTCGAACTCGGACTCGCACCCGACGGAGTCGCTGCTGAGCTGACAGCGGGTCTTGCCGGACTTGGTCTCGATGTACACCATGCCGGCGTCGTCGGTGGGTAGCGTCTGTCCGCCAGAACCGGGGCCGGGGGCCGGTGCCGCGGTGGCGGTGGAGCTTTCCGGAGTGGTGGGCGTCGTCGGCGTGGAGACCGTCGGAGCGGGCGTCGGGAAGTTCGGCTCGGCGACGGTTCCGCAGCCGGGGCAGACGGCCCGGCCGCCGATGGTGCTGCTGCAACTGATCAGGCCGGCGGCCGCGATCGTAATGGCGCCGACCAGCGCCAGGCGGGTGGTGATTGGTGCGCGCACAGGACTCCTCATGCCGTGGGCCCACGATACCCAGCTTGTTGCGGGTGTGAAACCTGCGACAAATGATGTTTATCAAGCTGTGAGGATGCGGGGCGGGCGCCGCCGGGTGACGGGAGACGGGAACAAATCCCGCACGGGCGTCGTTGGCATCATCGACAACTTGAGCGAACCAGACTCAACTGTGGCTTGACAGCCCCCGACCGGGAGTAGCAGTCTTGAGCGAGGTTCACTCAGACCTAACCATCAGGCTATTCAGGAGGCTGAAACTATGGCTCGTGCGGTCGGCATCGACCTCGGGACCACCAACTCATGCGTCGCGGTGCTGGAGGGTGGCGACCCCGTCGTCGTCGCGAACTCCGAGGGCTCCCGGACCACCCCGTCGGTTGTGGCGTTCGCGCGCAACGGCGAGGTGCTGGTCGGCCAGCCCGCCAAGAACCAGGCGGTAACCAATGTGGACAGGACCATCCGGTCCGTCAAGAGGCACATGGGCACCGACTGGTCCGTGGAGATCGACGGCAAGAACTACACCGCGCAGGAGATCAGCGCGCGCACGTTGATGAAGCTCAAGCGGGACGCGGAGAGCTACCTCGGTGAGGACATCACCGACGCCGTCATCACGGTGCCCGCCTACTTCAACGACGCGCAGCGTCAGGCGACGAAAGAGGCCGGCCAAATTGCCGGTCTGAATGTGCTGCGCATCGTCAACGAGCCGACCGCGGCCGCGCTGGCCTACGGCTTGGACAAGGGCAGCAAGGAACAGACCATCCTGGTCTTCGACCTCGGCGGCGGCACCTTCGACGTCTCGCTGCTCGAGATCGGCGACGGTGTGGTCGAGGTCCGCGCCACCTCCGGTGACAACCACCTCGGTGGCGACGACTGGGACGACCGGATCGTCGAGTGGCTGGTCGACAAGTTCAAGGCTTCCGCCGGCATCGACCTGACCAAGGACAAGATGGCCATGCAGCGGCTGCGGGAAGCGGCCGAGAAGGCCAAGATCGAACTCTCGAGCTCGCAGAGCACCTCGATCAACCTGCCCTACATCACCGTCGACGCGGACAAGAACCCGCTGTTCCTCGACGAGCAGCTGACCCGCGCGGAGTTCCAGAAGATCACCCAGGATCTGCTGGACCGCACCCGGGCGCCGTTCCAGTCGGTCATCAAGGACGCCGGCATCGCCGTCGGCGACATCGACCACGTCGTGTTGGTCGGCGGCTCGACCCGTATGCCCGCGGTCACCGATCTGGTCAAGGAACTCACCGGCGGCAAGGAGCCCAACAAGGGCGTCAACCCCGACGAGGTAGTCGCCGTGGGCGCCGCGCTGCAGGCCGGCGTGCTCAAGGGTGAGGTGAAAGACGTTCTGCTGCTTGATGTCACGCCGCTGAGCCTCGGTATCGAGACCAAGGGTGGCGTGATGACCAAGCTGATCGAGCGCAACACCACCATCCCGACCAAGCGGTCGGAGACCTTCACCACGGCCGACGACAACCAGCCGTCGGTGCAGATCCAGGTCTACCAGGGTGAGCGCGAGATCGCGGCGCACAACAAGCTGCTCGGCAGCTTCGAGCTGACCGGTATCCCGCCGGCCCCGCGCGGTGTCCCGCAGATCGAGGTCACCTTCGACATCGACGCCAACGGCATCGTGCACGTCACCGCCAAGGACAAGGGCACCGGCAAGGAGAACACGATCAAGATCCAGGAGGGCTCCGGCCTGTCCAAGGAGGAGATCGACCGGATGATCAAGGATGCCGAGGCGCACGCCGACGAGGACCGCAAGCGTCGCGAGGAGGCCGACGTCCGCAACCAGGCCGAGTCGCTGGTCTACCAGACGGAGAAGTTCGTCGCCGAACAGCGCGGAGCCGAGGGTGGATCGAAGGTTCCCGAGGAGACGCTGGCCAAGGTCGACGGCGCGATCGCCGAGGCCAAGTCCGCGCTCGAAGGCACCGACATCGCGGCCATCAAGTCCGCGATGGAGAAGCTGGGCACCGAAAGCCAGGGCCTCGGCCAGGCGATCTACGAGGCCACCCAGGCCGAGCAGGCCGCCAGCGAATCGGCTGGAGCCGCGGGCTCGGCCGCCGCCGACGACAACGTCGTCGACGCCGAAGTCGTCGAGGATGACCAGGAGAACAAGTGAGCGAGAACGATTCGCACGAGCCGGTGACCGTCACCGACAAACGGCGCATCGATCCGCAGACCGGCGAAATTCGGGAGAGTGCCTCCGCTCCGGCCCCCAGTGGGCCGGAGCCGGAGGTCATCTCCGAGGAGTCGCAAGATCAAGCGGCCGAGCTGATCGCCGATCTGCAGCGGGTGCAGGCCGACTTCGCCAACTACCGCAAACGGTCGCTGCGCGACCAGCAGGTGGCCACCGAACGGGCCAAGGCCCATGTGGTCACCCAGCTGTTGCCGGTGCTCGACGATCTCGATCGGGCCCGTGCGCACGGCGACCTGGAGTCCGGTCCGCTGAAGGCCGTGGCGGACAAGCTGACCGGCGTGTTCGAGAGCCTGGGGCTGACCGCGTTCGGCGCCGAGGGTGACCCGTTCGACCCCGAACTGCACGAAGCGGTGCAGCACGAGGGTGACGGCTCCAACCCGGTGCTCGGCACGGTGATGCGCCAGGGCTATCGGCTCGGTGAGCACGTGCTGCGGCACGCCATGGTCGGGGTCGTGGACGAAGTGGCCGCGGTGTCCGACACGGCCGCCGGTGACGGCACTTCGGCCGAGCAGGCCCCACAATCGGAATAGAGACGGACATAGACGCGAACAAGGTCGAGGAGGTGACGCGGAGTGGCTCAGCGCGAATGGGTTGAGAAGGACTTCTACAAGGAACTCGGCGTCTCCTCGGACGCCGACGAGAAAGAGATCAAACGGGCCGCCCGCAAGATCCTCGCCGACAACCACCCCGACCGGAATCCGGGCAACGCCGCGGCCGAGGAGAAATACAAGGCCGCATCGGAAGCCAAGGAGATCCTGACGGATCCGGCCAAGCGCAAGGAGTACGACGAAACCCGCCGACTCTTCGCGGGCGGCGGTTTCGGCCGGCGCTTCAACAACGGCGGCGGCGGCGGCGGTTTCGGTGGCTTCGGCGGTGACGGTGCCGAGTTCAATCTCGGCGACCTGTTCGACGCCGCGGGCCAGACCGGGGGCGCCAACATCGGCGACCTGTTCGGTGGGCTGTTCGGCCGCGGGGCGCAGCAGCCCCGGCCGAGTCGGCCGCGCCGCGGCAACGATCTGGAGACCGAGACCCAACTCGACTTTCTGGAGGCCACCAAGGGGGTGGCGATGCCGTTGCGGCTCACCAGCCCGGCCCCCTGCACGAACTGCCACGGCAGCGGCGCGCGCCCGGGCACCAGCCCCAAGGTGTGCCCGAACTGCAACGGCGCGGGAGTGGTCAACCGCAACCAGGGTGCGTTCGGGTTCTCCGAACCCTGCACCGAATGCCGGGGCAGTGGCTCGATCATCGAGCATCCCTGCGACGAGTGTCATGGCACCGGCGTGACCACGCGCACCCGCACCATCAACGTTCGCATCCCACCGGGAGTCGAGGACGGCCAGCGGATACGGCTGGCCGGTCAGGGTGAGGCCGGGCTGCGCGGCGCACCGTCCGGCGACCTGTACGTGACCGTGCACGTGCGCCCGGACAAGGTGTTCGGCCGCGACGGCGACGACCTGACGGTGACGGTTCCGGTGAGCTTCACCGAACTGGCCTTGGGGACAACGCTTTCGGTGCCGACGCTCGACGGTAAGGTCGGGGTCCGCGTGCCCAAGGGCACCGCCGACGGCCGGATCCTGCGGGTGCGCGGCCGCGGCGTGCCCAAGCGCAGCGGCGGTCACGGTGACCTGTTGGTCACCGTGAAGGTCGCGGTGCCTGCGAATCTCGAAGGCGACGCGCTGCAAGCGCTGGAGGCCTACGCCGCCGCGGAGCGGGCCAGTGGTTTCGATCCACGGGCCGGCTGGGGCGGGAATCGAGTGTGATGGCCGATGAGCAAGTCCGATTCGTCGCGGAGTGAGACCACCCGCACCTTCCTGATCTCGGTCGCCGCCGAACTCGCCGGCATGCACGCCCAGACGCTGCGCACCTACGACCGCCTCGGCCTGGTGTCGCCCAGCCGCAGTTCCGGTGGGGGGCGCCGGTATTCGGAACGCGACGTCGATCTGCTGCGCGAGGTGCAACGCCTGTCCCAGGACGAGGGCGTGAACCTGGCCGGTATCAAGCGGATCATCGAGCTGACCAACCAGGTCGAAGCGCTGCAGTCGCGGCTGACGGAGTTGTCCGCGGAGGTGGATCGGCTGCGGGCGCAGCGCCGCGAGGTTTCGTCGACCAGTACCGCGCTGGTGGTGTGGCAGCCGCGGCAGTCGCGCCGCTAACGACGCGCCGCGATGTAATTCACCAGATCGGTCAACGTGCGCAGCGTTGCGTAGTCGGCCTCCGGGATGTCGATCTCGAACTTCCGGTGGATCCGTTGCAGGAAGTTCAGCCAGTCCATCGAGTCCAGGTCGACCTGATCCCGCAGTAGGACGTCGTCTTCGATGTCGTCGGCGTCCACCTCGGGTGCGACGTCGGTCAGCAACGACAGTACGGTTTCGCGGATATCGTCTTGGCCCATGGTATTTCGCTCATTCCTCGAGGGTGTCGGGGTCTTGCAGCAGTCTGGCGATCTCGGCCAGGAACAGGGCGCCGCGGTGGCCGTCGCTGGCGCGGTGGTCGGCCGACAGTGTCGCCTGCGCCATCGTGGCGATGCGGATGCCGCCGTCGACGGCGACCACCTGCTGGGCCGGTGTGCCGAAGCCGACCAGCGCGACCTGCGGTGGATAGATGACGCCGAAGACGGCGTCGACGGCCTTGTCGCCGAGGTTGGTGACGGTGATGGTCGGGTCGGACATTTCGGAGCTGCGCAGCGAGAAGGCCCGGGCCCGGGCCACCAGGTCGGTGAGGTCACTCATCAGTTCGTCGAGCTTCTTGCCGGGGGTGTTGTGGATGGCCGGTGCGACCAGGCCGCCGCCGCGCAGCGAGATCGCCACGCCGACGTGCACATCCGACGACGGTTGGAAGGTGTCGTCCTTCCAGAACCCGTTGAATTCCGGGAAGCGTTGTGCGGCAAGGCTTACCGCCTTGATCTGCAGTACCGCCGGCAGCACGCGCTCCAGGATGGACCGCTGCGCGTTGCGTTCGGCCAGCCAGTCCAGCGTCTTGTCCAGCATGACGTGGTGACTGAGGTAGTAGTGCGGGATCTCCCGCTTGGAGCGACCCATCGCGGCCGCGATCGATGCGCGCATCGCCGCGCCGCGGGCGGCGGCCTTCGCTGCCGCTTCCGACTTGCGCTCGGGTTTGGGCTCCGGTTTGGGCTCCGGTTTGGGCGTCGCCTTGCGCGGGTGCTTGGCGGCTGCCTTCGTCGCGGGCTCGGCCGGCGGTGTCGGCTCGGTGCTCACCTTTTCGGCGGCCCGGTGGACGTCGTCCACCGTGACCGAGTCCTGCGGCCCGGTGCCGGTGACGGCGTCGAGGTCGACGCCCAGCGACGCGGCCTCCCGGCGCGCCAGCGGGGAGACCCAGCGGCGATGCCCGGGCGGCGCGACGGGCGGGGCCACGGGCGGCGCGGCAGGCGGCGCGACGGGCGGGGCCGCCGGTTCGGCCTGGCGTGGGGCCGCTGGTTCGGCCTGGCGTGGGGCGGCCGGTTCGGCGGGGGCCTGCTCGCCCGAGGTGAGCAACGTCGCCAACGGGGTGCCGACCTGAACCGTCTCGCCGACCGGCACCAGCAGTTCCCCGACCGTCCCTTCCTGCCAGCACTCGACCTCGACGGCGGCCTTGGTGGTTTCGACCACCGCGACGACCTGGCCGCGGGAGACGGTGTCGCCCGGCGCCACCAGCCACTCGTTCAGGGTGCCCTCTTCCATGTCGGCGCCGAGGGCCGGCATCGTGAACTCGACCATCAGCGGTCACCGAACAGGCCGCGCGCGGCGGCGACGATCTTGTCCACCTGAGGCAGCGCCGCCTCCTCGAGATGCTTGGCGTACGGGATCGGCACCTCCTCGCTGCAGACCCGGGCGATCGGCGCGTCGAGCTCGTAGAACACGTTCTCGGTGATCCGGGCGCTGATCTCGCCGGCCAGACTGCCGGTCCGCCAGGCCTCGTCAACGATGACCACGCGATGTGTCCTGCGCACGGAGTCGAAAATCGTCTGGTCGTCCAGCGGCCGCAGCACCCGCAAATCGATGACCTCGCAATCGATTCCGCCCAGTGACAACTCGTTGGCCGCGTCCAGCGCCTTGGGGACACAGCCGCCGTAGGTGATCAACGTGAGATCCGAACCCGCACGGCGCACGGCGGCGCGCGAGATGTCGGTGGCGCCGTAGCCGTCGAGGTCCGCCGAGGTGTTGTACAGCTGCACGTGCTCGAAGATGATCACCGGATCCGGGTCGGCCAGTGCTGTGGGCAGCATGCCGTACGCATCGGCCACCGTGGCCGGTGCCACCACCTTGATCCCCGGAATGTGGGCGTACCAGTTCTCCAGGCTGTGCGAGTGCTGGGCCGCCAGCTGGCGGCCCGCGCCGGTGGCCATCCGCACCACCAGCGGCACCGAGAACTGGCCGCCGGACATATGCCGAAGTGCCGCAGCGGTATTCACGATCTGGTCGAGTGCGAGCAGGCTGAAGTTGACCGTCATCACCTCGACGATGGGCCGCAGCCCGCCCAGCGCCGCCCCGATCCCGATGCCGACGAAGCCCAGTTCGGACAGCGGGGTGTCGCGGATGCGGTCCGGGCCGAACTCCTCGAGCAGCCCCTTCGACGCCGCGTAGGTTCCGCCGTAGTGGGCGACGTCCTCACCCATGAGCAGCACCCGTGGATCGGCGAGCATGGCGTCGCGGATGGAGTCGTGCACGGCGGTGCGGTATGCGGTCTTGCTCATCACCGGGCCTCCGCGGTCGCGGGTGTCATGACGTCGCGGGTGAGGTCCTCGACGGCCTCCCAGGTGCCGGCCTCGGCGTAAGCGACCGCGTCGTCCAGTTCGTCGTTGGCGGCGCGGCGGATCGCGGCCACGTCGTCGTCGGTGACCACCCCTTCGGCCAGGCACCGGTCGGTGAAGGTGCGGACCGGGTCCCGCTCCTTCCAGTGTTCGACCTCGGCCTTCTGCCGGTAGAGCTCCGGGTCGAACATCGAGTGCGGGCGGAAGCGGTAGGTTCGGAACTCCAGGAAGAACGGGCCCCCGCCGTTACGGACGTGATAGACCGCCTGTTGCATCGCGGCGTGACAGGCCAGCACGTCCATACCGTCGACCGCCAGGGCGGGCACCCGGTAGGAGGCCGCCTTGGCGGTCATGTCGGGTTGGGACTGCTCGAACTCGATCGGGGTGCCCATCGCGTAGAGGTTGTTCTCGCAACAGAACAGCACCGGCAGCTGCCAGAGCTCGGCCAGGTTGAGCGATTCGTGGAAGGCTCCCTCGGCAACGGCTCCCTCGCCGAAATAGCATGCGGTGACCCGCTTTCGGCCCAGCTGCTTGTCGGCCAGGGCCAGTCCGGTGGCCACCGGCAGGCCCGCTGCCACGATCGCGTTGCCGCCGTAGAATCCGACCTCCTTGTCGAAGAGGTGCATCGAGCCGCCCCGGCCGCGGGAGCAGCCCTCCTGCTTCCCGAACATCTCGGCCATGATCTTGGTCATCGGGATTCCGCGCAGCAGCGCGTGGGCGTGCTCGCGGTAGGTGGCCACCACCGCGTCGTCGTCTTCCAGCGCGCGCAGGGATCCGGCGGCCACCGCCTCCTCGCCGACGTAGAGGTGCAGGAAACCGCGAATCTTCGCCGCGCTGTAGAGCTCCGCGCACTTCTCCTCCATGAGCCGCACCCGCACCATGTCGGCGAGCAGCTCGCGGGCCAGTTCTTTGTCGATCACGACGACACCTCCTGTGCGGCGGGTGCGCCCGGTGCGGTCTCGACGGTCGAGGTGTCGCCCTCGGGCAGCCCAAGTTCGCGGGCCTTGAGCAGGCGGCGCATGATCTTGCCGCTGCGGGTGTGCGGCAGCACGTCGACGAACTCGATCTCCTTGGGCGCCACCGCCGCGCCGAGCCGCTTGCGGGCGTGGGCCATCAGGTCCCGGCGCAGATCGTCGTCCCCGGTGTAGCCCTGCTTCAGCGACACGAACGCCTTGACGACTTCGCCGACCGTCGGGTCCGGTTTGCCGATGACGCCGGCCTCGGCGACCGCCGGGTGGTCGGTCAGCACGTTCTCGACCTCGAACGGGCCGATGAGGTGACCCGCCGACTTGATCACGTCGTCGGCGCGGCCCACGAACCAGAAGTAGCCGTCCTCGTCGCGCTTCACCAGATCGCCGGACAGGTAGAGGCCGTCGGGGGTGAAGCATTTGCGGTAGCGCTCGTCGGCGTGCAGATAGCCGCGGAACATCGACGGCCAGCCCGTCCGCAGCGCCAGTTCGCCCTCCACCCCGGGTTCGTCGATCACCGCGACCGTGCCCGAGTCGTCGTGGGTGACGACGACAGCGTCGACGCCGGGCAGCGGGCGGCCCATCGAGCCGGGTTTGATGTCGAACGCCGGGGTGTTGGCGACCATGATGCCGCCGGTCTCGGTCTGCCACCAGTTGTCGTGAATCGGCAAGCCCAGCACCCGTTTTCCCCACCACACCGCCTCGGCGTTCAGCGGCTCGCCGACGCTGGCGATGAAGCGCAGCTTCGGGAACCGGAAGCGCTGGACGATCTCGGGGCCGCTCTTGATCAGCATCCGGATCGCGGTCGGGGCGGTGTACCAGACCGACACCTGCTCGTCCTGCAGGATCCGGTACCAGCGCTCGGCGTCGAACTCGGCCTCGTCGACGATGGAGGTGACGCCGTGCAGCAGCGGCGAGATGATCCCGTAGGTGGTGCCGGTGACCCAGCCGGGATCGGCGGTGCACCAGTAGACGTCGTCGTCGTGCAGGTCCAGCGCGTAGCGGCCGGTGATGTAGTGCATCGCGACCGCGCCGTGCACGTGCATGGCGCCCTTCGGGGTGCCGGTGGTGCCGCTGGTGAAGTGCAGCAGCGACGGGTCGTCGGCGGTGGTGTGCTCGATCGGTGCGTCGTCGCCGGCCTGCGCCATCAACCGGTGCAGGTTCAGGGTGCCCGGTTCGTCGTCGGCACTTTCGTCCTGGTCGACCAGCAGGATGTGACGGACCGTCGTCAGCTGGTCGCGCACCTTGGCGATCTTGCGGCGGTAGATCGCGGTGGTGGTCACCAGGACATTCGCCTCGCCGATGGTGACGCGGGTCGCGATCGGCTCGGGCCCGAACGCCGAGAACAGCGGCGAGACCACGCTGCCGTTGCGCAGCGCGCCCAGCATGCTGATGTACAGCTCGGGCACTCGGCCCATGATCAGGAAGACCCGGTCGCCCTTGCCGATGCCGAGGGACCGCAGCACGTTGGTGAACCTGCGGGTCAGCCGGCCCAGTTCGGCGTAGCTGACGTCCCGGGTGACGAGCTCGGTGGTGCCGGTGTCCTCGATGAAACGCAGCGCGGTGCGTGCCGCGTCGGGACCGTCGGCGTGCCGGTCGACCGCGGCGTACGCGATGTTGCACCCCGCGTCACCCATGCCGTCACACAGCTCGGGTACGTCCGACCATGCGAACTCGGCTCTGGTGCGTTCGTAGTCGCGCAGGTTGGGATCAACCCGCACGTCGACCGCGGTCTTGTGGATGATGTCCACGGCGGTTGCCTCCCGGTTGTCTCAGTTGCCCGGCGTCCATCGTTTCGTGGCGAGGCGGGCTGCAACAGTGACGAAAGTCACCTGCTGGGCACCATCAGGTTAGGGCGGTTGACCGGATCAGGGCAGCGGATCGTGCTGAATACGTTCCGGCGGTGCGCCTTTGGCGATCAGCGCGGTGCGTGTCGCGGTGATCATCGCCGGCCCGCCGCTGATCAGAATCTGGCGGTCACCCCAACCGCCGTAACGCGTCACCACCTCGGGCAGCCGGCCGCGCTCCAGGACGTGCAGGCCGCGGGGCGGTTGCACGTCCGGATAGTCCCCGGCCCAGACGGGGTCGGGAAACTCCGCGACCGGTGTGACCGACAGCCACGGGCTGTGCGCGGCGATCTGCCACAGGGTGCGCAGGTCGTAGAGCTCACAGGCGTAGCGGGCCCCGAAGAACAGGTGCACCCGCGGGTTGGTCCCGAATCGGGCCAGGTCCATGATGAGGGCGCGCAGCGGGGCCACGCCGGTGCTGCCCGCCACCATCAACACGTCGCCGGCGTCGCGGTCCACCTCCAGCGCGCCGTGCGGACTGGCCAGCCGCCAGCGGTCGCCCACCGTCGTCTCGTTGACGATCGCCGTGCTGAACAGACCGCCGGGGACCGCGCGGACGTGGAACTCGATGCCGCCGTCGTCCTGCGTGGGAATGGCCGGGGACAGGAACCGCCACCGGCGGGGGCACTGCGGGACCTGGACGTTGACGTACTGACCGGGCAGGTACGGCAGGGGCTGATCCAGCTTCATCCGCACCACGGCCAGATCGCGGGACACCCGCTGGTGGTCGATCACGGTGCCGTCCCAGTAGGCCGGACTGCGCTCGGCGTCGGCGGCACCGCGCATCACCGCCGTCATGAAGTTGATCGCCTGTTTGCCCGCCGCGTCGACGCGGGGTGTCCACTTCGGGCCGAGTTCGGCCTGCAGCGTCGCGTACAGGGCGGTGGCGAGGCTGGTGTACTGCGCGGGGGTGACGCCGTACTTGCGGTGGTCGCGGCCGAGCTGGCTCAGGAAGGCGACGGGCGCGTCGGCGTGCTGTGCGGCGAATTCGCCGAACACCCAGTCCAGGACCTTGGTGAAGACCGCCCGCTGATGGTTCATGGAAGCCGGGAACAGGTCGCGCACCGTCGGGTCGATGGCGAACCAGCAGGTGTAGAAGTGGGCGACGATGACATCGGCGCCGGGCCCGCGCAGGGCCCCGCGGATCACCTCCAGCGCTTCGCGGTCTTCGAGCCCCACAGGGCCAGATCTTAAAGCGTTGCCGGCGGCGATCGACCGAGGGCGGGATCAACAGCGCACCGTCGGTCGGGACCCGCGCCTACAGGCCGTGAATGCCCTTGTAGAGCACCATGAGGCCGATGATCACCAGGATCGTCGCCATCAGTGCGGCGTTGTGTTTTTCCATCCAGGCCCCGACGCGCGCGAGGGCGGGTTCCAGCCGGTCCCCGGACACCGTGTACGCCAGAATGGGCAGTGCCACGGTGGAGGCGGCCACGGCGACGAAAATGATTGCCGCCCAGTACTTTCCACTGCCGATACCGGAAGTCCCGATGGCCAGGCCGGCGGCCAGGCAGATGAAGAGGACCTTGGGGTTGAGAACTGTCAGCGCCGCGCCGACGGCCAGCGCCTTCATGGGTCCGGCTTCGGTTAGGTGCTTGGTCCCCGGCATCGCGTGGGGATTGCGGTGGCGGGTCAGCCAGCGGTAGAGGCCCCACCCGATCAGCGCGGCGCCCACCGCCACCCGGGCCCAGTGACTCCACAGCGGGGGATGGCCGGACCGTCCGGCGGCCAGGTGTGAGACCCCGATGAACACCGCCGTCAGCGCGGCCAACCCGCCCACCCAGCCGGCCAGGAAGGCCAGGCCGCCGGGCCGCGGCCGTGCCGACTGCAGGATCAGGATTGCGGGGATGATCGACAGCGGCGAGAGCGCGATCACCAAGGCCAGCGGGATGATCTCGGTCAGCTCCAGAGATGCGCTGGACTCCATGCGGGAAACCTAGCAACTGCGTCGGGCCCGGGGCCGCAGGACGAAGGCCGGCACCCAGTGCGTCACGGTTTTCCGTCGCGCCCCGTAGGCGATCTCGTAGGTCACCAGGCCCCACCAGTCGCCCTGTTCGCAGACGCCCCAGCAGCTCAACGTGCCTTCGACGACCTTGTGCAACTGCAACCCGTGCGGGTGGTAGCGACCGTCGCGGTGCGGGCGGCGGGGGAACAGCACGGTCAGGTCGACCAGCACCGGCACGGCCGGGCGGACCGCGCGGAACGGGTCGCGCAGCGGTTGGCCGTGGTACCCGATCGGATGCAGCCCCGCCATCGTTCGATCATATGTTCGATTGACTCTCGCCGCGAGGGTGCGTACAAGTCCGCGGGGAGCCGGAGTGTCGCGGACCGACGCGCGCGGTCGCGGGATGAAACCGGAAGCCGGAAAAAAACCAGGGTTGAGTGGAATAGACTCAACCTTGACGGCGCTGAGCTAGACGACAAGCATTTGTGGGGCCACCAGCTGGCCCCTTCTCTATGGAAATGGAGGTGTCTCCGAAAATTATGGACTCGTTCAATCCGACCACGAAGACCCAGGCGGCGTTGACGTCGGCGTTGCAGGCCGCCACCGCCGCCGGCAACCCGCAGATCATGCCCGCCCATCTGTTGATGGCGTTGCTGACGCAGAACGACGGCATCGCCGCACCCCTGCTCGAGGCGGTCGGAGTTGATCCCGCGACCATCCGGACCGAGGCTCAGCGCCTCATCGACCGGCTGCCCAGCGCCAGCGGCGCCAATTCGACCCCGCAGCTGAGCCGCGAGTCCATCGCCGCCGTCACCGCCGCGCAGAACCTGGCCACCGAGATGGACGACGAATACGTCTCCACCGAGCACCTGCTCTTCGGCCTGGCCAGCGGCGACTCCGAGGTCGCCAAACTGCTCACCGGGCACGGCGCCTCCCCGGAGGCCCTGCGCGAGGCGTTCGTCAAGGTTCGCGGCAGCGCGCGGGTCACCAGCCCCGACCCCGAGGGCAGCTACCAGGCGCTGGAGAAGTACTCCACCGACCTGACCGCCCGCGCCCGGGAAGGCGAGTTGGACCCCGTCATCGGCCGCGACACCGAGATCCGTCGCGTCATCCAGGTACTGAGCCGGCGCACCAAGAACAACCCCGTGCTCATCGGTGAGCCCGGCGTCGGCAAGACCGCGATCGTCGAGGGCCTGGCCCAGCGCATCGTCGCCGGCGATGTGCCGGACAGCCTGCGCGACAAGACCGTCGTCTCCCTGGACCTGGGGTCCATGGTGGCGGGCGCCAAGTACCGCGGTGAATTCGAGGAACGCCTCAAGGCCGTCCTCGACGACATCAAGAACTCGGCCGGCCAGATCATCACCTTCATCGACGAGCTGCACACGATCGTCGGCGCCGGCGCCACCGGCGAGGGCGCGATGGATGCCGGCAACATGATCAAGCCCATGCTGGCCCGCGGCGAACTCCGCCTGGTCGGCGCGACCACGCTCGACGAGTACCGCAAGTACATCGAGAAGGACGCCGCCCTGGAACGCCGCTTCCAGCAGGTGCTGGTCGGCGAACCGTCCGTCGAGGACACCGTCGGCATCCTGCGCGGCCTCAAGGACCGTTACGAGGTGCACCACGGTGTGCGCATCACCGACTCGGCGCTGGTGGCCGCGGCCACGTTGAGTGACCGCTACATCACCTCGCGCTTCCTGCCGGACAAGGCCATCGACCTCGTCGACGAGGCCGCCTCCCGGCTGCGGATGGAGATCGACTCCCGGCCCGTCGAGATCGACGAGGTCGAACGCGTCGTGCGTCGCCTGGAAATCGAGGAGATGGCGCTCGAGAAGGAAGAGGACGAGGCTTCCAAGGAACGGCTGGAGAAGCTGCGCTCGGAGCTGGCCGACCGCAAGGAGAAGCTGGCGGAGCTGACCACCAGGTGGCAGAACGAGAAGAACGCCATCGACGTCGTCCGCGAGCTCAAGGAGCAACTCGAGACCCTGCGCGGTGAGGCCGACCGGGCCGAGCGCGACGGGGACCTGGCCAAGGCCGCCGAGCTGCGGTACGGCCGGATCCCGGAGATCGAGAAGAAGCTCGACGCCGCGATCCCGCAGGCCGCGGCCCGGGAGGATGTGATGCTCAAGGAGGAGGTCGGACCCGACGACGTCGCCGACGTGGTGGCGGCGTGGACCGGCATCCCGGCCGGCCGGCTGATGGAGGGCGAGACCGCCAAGCTGCTGCGGATGGAAGACGAGCTCGGCAAGCGCGTCGTCGGCCAGAAGCGTGCGGTCGCCGCTGTCTCCGACGCGGTGCGGCGTTCGCGCGCCGGGGTCGCCGACCCGAACCGCCCGACGGGCTCGTTCCTGTTCCTCGGCCCCACCGGTGTCGGCAAGACGGAACTGGCAAAAGCGTTGGCGGACTTCCTGTTCGACGACGAACGCGCCATGACCCGCATCGACATGAGCGAGTACGGCGAGAAGCACTCCGTGGCCCGGCTGGTCGGTGCCCCTCCGGGCTACATCGGCTACGACCAGGGTGGTCAGCTGACCGAGGCGGTGCGGCGCCGGCCCTACACGGTGGTGCTGTTCGACGAGGTCGAGAAGGCCCACCCGGACGTGTTCGACGTGCTGCTGCAGGTGCTCGACGAGGGCCGGCTGACCGACGGTCAGGGGCGCACGGTCGACTTCCGCAACACGATCCTGATCCTGACGTCGAACCTCGGGTCCGGCGGCAGCGAGGAGCAGGTGATGGCCGCGGTCCGCGCGGCGTTCAAGCCGGAGTTCATCAACCGTCTCGACGACGTGCTGATCTTCGAGCCGCTGCACCCGGAGGAACTGGTCCAGATCGTCGACATCCAGCTGGCCCAGCTCCAGAAGCGGCTGGCGCAACGGCGGCTGCAGCTCGAGGTGTCGCTGCCGGCCAAGCAGTGGCTGGCCGAGCGCGGGTTCGATCCCGTCTACGGGGCCCGTCCGCTGCGCCGGTTGGTGCAGCAGGCGATCGGCGATCAGCTGGCCAAGATGCTGCTCGCCGGTGAGGTGCACGACGGCGACACCGTGTCGGTGAATGTCAGTCCGGACGGCGACAGCCTGATCCTGGGCTGAGTTCTTCCGGCCGAACAGACGCAAAGGCCCCCATGAGAGGGGGCCTTTGGCGTCTGCTCGCGATGGTGACCGGGTTGTGACCTGCAGTCGTTCTCGCTTGGGGCCCTCTACCAGATAGGCTGTGCGCGATGGTCCCGCTCTGGTTCACGCTGTCCGCACTCTGTTTTGTGGGTGCGGCGGCACTGCTGTATGTCGACATCGACCGTCGGCGTGGTCTCGGCCGCCGGCGCAAGTCGTGGGCGCGTTCGCACGGATTCGACTACGAGCCCGAGTCGACGGAGATCCTGAGCCGGTGGAAACGCGGCGTGATGTCCACCGTGGGTGACGTCACCGCGCGCAATGTCGTCCTGGGGCAGATCCGCGGTGAAGCGGTCTACATCTTCGACCTCGACGACGTGTCCACCGTGATCGCCCTGCACCGCAAGGTGGGCACCAATGTGGTCATCGACCTGCGGCTCAAGGGCCTGAAGGAACCCCGCGAGGACGACATCTGGTTGCTGGGCGCCATCGGCCCGCGGATGGTCTATTCCACAAATCTCGACGCCGCGCGCCGCGCCTGTGACCGCCGGATGGTGACGTTCGCCCACACCGCGCCGGATTGCGCCGAGGTCATGTGGAACGAGGAGAACTGGACTCTGCTGTCCATGCCGATCTCCAGCACCCGCGCGCAGTGGGATGAGGGGCTGCGCACCGTGCGCCAGTTCAACGACCTGCTGCGGGTCCTGCCCCCGACCGCCCAGGCGGCCATCGCCGCGGCGCCGCGGCACCGCGAGCAGCTGGGTGCCACGCCCGGGCGCCCCGCGGCGACCACCGACCCGGCGACCGTGCGGCACCGCGACCCGGCCCGGCCGGCCCCACCCCGCAACGGCCACCAGGCGCCGAACTATCAGCGCTAGTTAAGCTGGCCGCGTGCCTGATCTGACGCCCGCGGACCGCGACGAACTCGCCGAATTGGTCCGACGGCTTTCGGTGGTGCGCGGCCGGGTGGTGTTGTCCTCGGGTCGCGAATCCGACTACTACGTCGACCTGCGCCGGGCGACGCTGCACCACCGTGCCGCCCGCTTGATCGGCACGCTGATGCGAGAACTCACCAGCGACTGGGACTACGCCGCCGTCGGCGGGCTGACGCTGGGCGCCGATCCCGTCGCGACGGCGATCATGCACGCGCCGGGTCGTCCGATCGACGCCTTCGTGGTGCGCAAGTCGGCCAAAACCCATGGGATGCAACGACTCATCGAAGGTTTCGACGTTTCGGGTCAGCGCGTGCTCGTCGTGGAGGACACCAGCACCACCGGTGCCTCCCCGCTGGCCGCCGTCCGGGCCGTGCGGGAGGCCGGGGGAGAAGTGGTCGGGGTGGCGACCGTGGTGGACCGGGCGACCGGCGCGGCCGAGGTCATCGAGGCCGCGGGCGTGCCCTATCGCAGCGCGCTGCAACTCGCCGACCTCGGGCTCGGCGATGGCTGAGGCGTGATCGTCCCGGACCTCGACGGACCGGACTGGTCGCCGGACGAGGTGGTCGACCTCATCTGCGTGGGCACCGGCGTCGCCGCACTCGCCGTCGCCATCGCCGCCGAGCGTGCCGGCCTGGACGTGCTGCTCACCGACGACGCCGGGGATGTCGGGAGCCTGTCGCGCGGGCAGGTCCTCGCCGACGACGCGACGGCCTTCCTCGTGGAGGTGACAGACGATGTGGCCGCACCCGAACAGCCCGGCCCGGAACCGTCGATCCGCCGTGCCGACGAACCGGACTGGGCCGAACTGCGGCCGAAAGTGGTGTTTTCCGGTGCGGCACTTCGGAATTGGGCCGGCACCTGTCTGGCGTCACCCTACGGGCTGGTGAGCACCGAGGTCGCCGGATCCGACGCGGCACCGATCCCGGTGGCCGCGGTATCGGATGGGGTGCCGGTCGGTCATGTCGACATCGATGCCTGGCTGCCCGAGTTGGCGCGTGAGCACGGTCTGGCGGCACGCGACGGAACCAGGCTGCGGGATCTGGTGCTCAGCGGCAACCGGGTGGTCGGGGCCATTCTGAGCACGCCGGCCGGTCAGACCGTCGTGCGGGCCACCGCGGGTGTCGTCTTCTCCACCGGCGCCGCGGGACGGCCGGGGCGGCACCCCGTGGTGGATGCGGACGTCACCGAACTCGTCATCCAGCCCAAGCCGTTCAGCCGGTTCGCCCGGCTGCAGTTCCGCGCTACCTGAGTCCGGGCGCCGCGCGCTGCGAGGTCGCGAAGGGCAATTCGATGTATTTGCGGGCGAACAACTTTGACATCGCCGCACTCACCAGGGGTTTGGACAGCAGGAAGCCCTGCGCCCGGTAGCAGCCGTGCCGCAGCAGGATCTCGGCCGCGGCACTGGTCTCCACACCCTCCGCGACGACCGCGAGGCCGAACGCGTCGGCCAGTGCGATGACGGCGCGCACGATCGCGAGGTCGCCGGCGTTGTCGCCGAGGTCCCGCACGAAGCTGCGGTCGATCTTGAGCGTGTCGACGGGCAGTGACTTCAAGTGGGTCAGCACGCTGTAGCCGGTGCCGAAATCGTCGATCGCGATCTGCACCCCGACCTCTTTGAGGGCGGCCAACGTGATGCGGGTGGTCTCGATGTCCTGCACCACCAGACTCTCGGTGATCTCCAGGCAGACCGACTCACCGGGCAAGTCGAAATCCGCGAGTGTCTCGGCCACCACGCCGGCGAACCCTTCCGACACCAGCTGGACCGGGGACACATTGAGGCGCAGGGTCGCATCTGTCCCGATACCCCGCGCGCGCCACGTGCTGAACTCGGCACATGCCCGGCGCATCACCCAGCGCCCGAGTTCGCCCGCGAGGTTGATGGATTCGGCGACACCGATGAAGGAATCCGGGAGCAGCAGGCCACGGGTCGGATGCTGCCAGCGGACCAGTGCCTCGGTCGCCAGCACCTGCCCGGTCCGCATGTCGATCTCGGGCAGATAGTGCAACACCAGGGCGCCGCTTTCGATGACACCCTGCAGGTGCAGTTCGATGTCGTTGTGGAACGCGCTCTTGAGCGCGAGGTCCTCGGAATAGACGGCGATCACGTTGCCGCCGTCATTCTTCGCGTTGAGCACCGCCTGGTCGGCCTTGCGGAGCAGATCGGACGTGGAGTCGCGACCCGGGGTACCGAGCGCAACACCGATACTGACTGTCCGCGTTAGCATTTCGCCATCGATGGGCACCCGCTCCCGCAGCGTCGACTGGAGTTCGGTGGCCAGTTCTCTGGCCGCCTCGGCCGTCATCGGGGAATCGGGCACGACGACGAACTCGTCGCCGCCGAGCCGGGCGATCAGGCAGTGTTGCCCAACCCTGTCCCGGAGGCGGTTGGCGAACACCCGGATGAACCAGTCCCCGGCGTTGTGTCCCAGGTAGTCGTTGACGGCTTTGAGCCGGTCCAGGTCGAGGTAGAGCACGGCGACCGGACCGCGGCACCGGGCCTTGAGCCGGTCGTCGAGATGGGCCAGCAGGGCACGTCGGTTGTGAACACCGGTCAGGTCGTCATGGTCGGCCAGATGCCGCAGCTGTTCCTCGGCCAGGATCCGCGCCTGTACCTGGGCGAGTAGTGATGCGATGGCCTCGACGGCGGTGAGCTCCCGCGGAAGCCATTCGCGGTCACCGGATTTGACGAATCCGAGGGTTCCGGTGGTGACCTCGCCGGAGATCAGTGGAGCGGCGGCGAAGGTGCTCACGTAGCCGCCGGATTCCTCGATCAGGCGCTGCAGGTCATCGGTCGCCGGTTCCGGGCGAATCACCAGGGGTTCCTTCGCGTGCTCGGCGATCGCGAAGATGGCATCGTCGGCGAAGTAGACGAGGCCGATGGGGTCCGGGTCCGGGACGTCTTGTCGGGGTGGCCATTCGGCGATCAGTCGGGACGCACGGATCTGGTGATCGTTGTAACGCAGGAAACTGTGGTCCACCTCGAACGCCTTGACGAGGTCGGCGAGTACCGCCTCGAGAACCTCCACCGTGTTCTTCGACGTGGCCGCCATGAGTTTGGTGGCAGTCGATGTGACAACGACGTCCAGGTTATCGGCCATCGCGACCGCTCACGGGTCGTCTCCGGCTGCGCACCGTCGGGGGCGCGGCGTGGCTGATTCGCAACACGATGACCGTCATCTGGTCGGGCGCGGGAGCGACGAGGTCGCTGAAGTCATATGCAAGCATATCCAATCCATCGGCGAACTGTGGTGAAAGCGCGTGTCTTTCGGCTGTTGTCCGGGCATGGACGAAAAGCGGTGAACACGGGTGTACCGCCAGTCCGCGCCGGTTGGCCTCGATCCACACCGCCTCGGCGGCCGATCCGCCCCGCGCGTAATCGCGCAACGATCCGCCGTCGGTGGTGACGACGCCGATCGCCGAGCTCGACAACACCCGCGTTCGGGTGCCCTCGCCGAGCGCGCCACCGACGTCCCAGCCGGCCAGCAGGTCCATCACCTCCGGACGGCGCAGGATCTCCAGTGCGGCCTCGTCGGCCGGGTCGAGTTCCAGGGTGCGCACGTCGATCCCGGAATCCGGATCGGGGTCGCCGGGCCAACGAACTTCGGTGCGCATCTCCTCATGCAGCACCGGCGTCAGGAACCGGATCCGGTCGCAGGCCGCCAGGATGGCCGCGGCCCGGGTCAGCTGCTCCGCGCCGGTGAGCACGGTCAGCCCGGCGCCCTCCCGGTGGGCCGCCGAACACAGCGCGCGCACCGTTTCGTCGTCGAGCGGCTCGCCGGTCCCGATCCGCCGGTTGGTTTCGCGGGCGGCCATCGGTGCGGACAGCGCCGCCAGGTCCGGGGCGTCCCCGTCGGCGAAGTGCAGCACGCCGCGCAGCGGGTCGCCGTCGGCCTCCTCCGACCAGTCGACCGGCCCGAGGATCCCGTGCGCAGCGGCGGCCACCCGGGCATTGAACATCGCCGCGCCCACCGCCACCGCACTGCTGCGGTAACCGACGTCCACGGTCGCGGAACGTTCGGGTGCGATCGACACCGTCAGCGCGCGGTCGTCATAGTCGATCCGCCACGGCTGGGCGTTGCCCCCCGAGGGTGCCCGGGCGGCCATCTCCGCCACGACCTGCACGGGTGTGCCGCGGCCGGGCGCGGTCTCGGCGGTGTCTTCGGCCGGTGACTCGGGGCGGCGCGCGGGTTCGCGGAGTTCCGCGAGTACCTCTCCGAGGTCGACGCGGACCCGACCGGACGGGAGCGGCTCGCCCAGACCTATCCGTCGCACCGCCTCGGCCACGGCGGCGGCGCCGACGATCACGTCGCCGGCAAGCTGCGGCCAGGTCGCGATCGTCCGGCCCACTTCGAGCATCGAGGCAGCTCCCCGCGCCGACCCGTGCGCGGCGTCGACGACCCGGAGCACGTGGGGCACCTTGTCGCGGCTGGACAGGTCGGCCAGCGCACCGATCCCGGTTTCGTCGATCAGACCGTGCAGGATCGGGCGGTCGGGTTCGCGGTCGAACCGTTCGACGTCGACCATCCCGCGGTCGCTGGTGGCCATCACGACCGGGACCCGGGCCGCCCGGGCCGACAGGCGCACCAGGGCCTTGATGTCCAGCGAGTCGCACTCCTCGACAACCACGTCCAGCCCCGGCAGGAACTCGGACATGGTGTCCGCGGTCAGGCCGCCGGTCAGCACGCGGACGTCGAGGTAGGGATCGAGTTCGGCGATCCGGCGGGCGGCGACGATCGCCTTGTTCTCACCGAGGTCGAACACCGTCGCCGGCACCCGGTTGAGGTTGGACAGCTCGAGGTCGTCGAAATCGGCCAGCACCAGGCTGCCGGCCAGGCCCTCGGCGGCCAGCGTGTGGGCGACGACATGCCCGACACTGAGCCCGACCACCCCGATCCGCTGCCCGCCCAGCCGCTCCTGCTCGTCGGCGGTGATCATGTTGCGGTTGCGGTCCAGCCGCAACCGGCGGAACGCCCGCGGACCCAGGACGTGCACGACCGTCCGGCGCCACGGGTAGTAGACCCAGCGGGACGGCTCGTCGAGGAGGTCGCGGCCCGGTGCGGGGATCAGCCGGCCCAGGCCGGCGCGCTGCGCGGCGAGCCGGTCGACGACGGTGACACCGGGATCGGCGCACAGCGCGTCGACGGCTGCGCGGCCATCGGTCGAATCGGTGTCGAGAATCTGGGCGTGGTGGGGTGGGGCGCCCGTCACCACGTACTGCCGTTGCGCAGGTCGCCGTTGCCGAGCCGGTCGAACCGGTTCCGCAGCGCGATCGTCTCGCGGTATATTTTCGAAACCTGTTGGGGTTCAGCATATTTGGTGAACGTATTGCGGTCCCACCACATCATCTTGGTCTGGTACCGCTCGTCGGGGTAGGGGGTCGGGGGAATGTTGTCGGCGACGACGCCACCCGAGGACTTCCAGCGATCCAGCACGTATGCGCCCGCGGTGGCCATGCAGAACTGGATGTCGATCAGTGCCATCGCATGGAAGCCCGAACGGGCCAGCGCCTTCGTCAGCGGCCGGTTGCGATCCTTGTCATCGGTCACCCAGGCCGACTTCATCTCGAGGATGCCGAACGGCGCGCGGTCGTTGATCATCTTGCGGACCGTGGCTAGCCCCGGCTGGCCATGCCATTCGACCACCGCGTGCGAGTCGTCGGCGTCGCGCAGCGGTCCCTTGGCCCGCACGCCCGCGACGATCTGGCCGTTGTCGGCAACCGCGGCAAAGAACAGGATGGTGTCGGCGGCGGACCGCAGCGCGTCCATGTCGAGGGCGCATTCCACTCCGTGCTTGCGGTAGCTGTGAACGGCGCCGGCGAGGTAGTCGGACCACAGCTCACGCTCATCGGCGGGCCGCGCGACCACGAGGGTGCACTCGGTGTCGGCATCCCACCAGCTGGCGCTGGTCGGGGTGGCGAGGGTGCGATCGGCGGAATCGACAAGGTGAAGGCTCACGGCAATCCATTCAGTTGGTCGGCACGCCCCGCACACCCCCGGGTGCCCACGGCGTGTTTGCGCACCCCCCGACGAGACTTCGTTGCTGTTCAATTATCCCCCGCGACATTGCCGAATCTGTGGCATTCGCCCTGTTCAGGTTGTATTACGACAGTCCGCCCTGCTAGACGCCGGGGGTGACGGCCGACGAGTTTGCGGTTCGGGCCCCGAAAGGGCCCCGCGGACCGCGGAGATGCGCCTCGGAGAAAATCTTCGCATGCCTTAGCTGTGTTTGCGGAATCGCCAGCGGGGCGGGCCGATGGCTAACTCGGCGCGGTCGGCGTCCGCCGATCGCGCCGACCGGTGCGGCACGCCGTCAGATTCGATGAATGGGCCGGATCTCGCCCCGGTCCGGCCACGTCCGGACGGAGTGAACCGGGCGTGCCCGCGCACAGCTCGGCCGTCTTCCGCGAATCTGAGTAGTTCTGACAGATATTTGCTGTGGCAGGCAGCTCGGCGCCGCGCCCGGGTTTCCCGGAAATCCACAACGCGCCGTGGGTGTGCAATTCTGGCGAACTCCCGGGTGCCCGCTGCCGGGACGTTCGGATGGTCGGTGCCGCCGGGTCGTACAGTGCATCCTTGGGTCAACCCTGCTGGCTCGTCGACGCCGGGAGCTGAAAGTGCACACCGTTACCGTCCGTGGCCGCCGAGGCCTCGCCCGCAGCGTTGCTGCGGTGCTGACCTGCATGCTCGTGGGATGCGGACATGCCGAACCGCCGGCGCGGCCCTACGGGGCTCGGCAGGCCGATGTCGGCGAATCCGTCGACACGGTGGGCTGGCACGTCTCGGTGGACAATCTGCGATTCGAGTCCGGCCACGTGCTGATCGACGTCGACGCAACTCCCGCGGATCCGTCGGCACCGCGCGCCGCGCCCGCGGACCTGCGATTCGGCCTGTACGGGTCGTTGGCGCATCCGATCGAGGCGAACGGACTGGGCAGCTGCGCGCGGCTGGCGGGTACCGGTGTCACGCCGCTGACAGTTCGGTCCGCCGACGGCGGACCCGCCCGGGTGGGCGGAACGGTCTGCCTGGGGCCGATTTCCGACCAGGCTCAGGTGCGTGGCGTCTACCTGTACTCGCCCCGCGACCGGATCCCCGACAGCACCGTCGCCTACCCGGCCGCGTTCCCGGTGGGGCTGCCGCCCACCACGCCCGCCGACACGGGTCTGACCCTGACCACCGAGAGCGTGGAGGCCTGGCGGGCCGACGGCTCGCAGTTGACCCCGGCCGCGCTGGGCGACCCGAATGCCTTCACCGGCAACGGCTTCATGCTGCTGGGCCTGCGCGCCAGCGCGGTGGCCGAGGAGTATCGCGACCGGTCGGTCGGCCGCGGCGGGCCGATGATGTTGTTGGCCGCACCCACGCTGCCACCGCCGGGTCTGAGCCCGGCGTGTTCGGCCTACGGCGGGTCGGTCCTGGTGCTGCCCGAAGCTTCTCTGGACGCCGTGCAGATCACGGCGTCGTTGTGTACGCAGGGCGAGATCAATGCCGCGCTGCTGTACGCGACGGTGTCGGTCGCGGGAACCCACGCGGCGCTCTGGACGCGGACCGACCGCCGATGACCGCGGGAGCGGAGGGCCCTGGCCCGTCGGAGTGGGGTGGGCAGCCCAACGGCGTCGGCCCATGGCACGACGAGCATCCCGGCGAGCCGCCCGCCGATGCCCGCTACGACCCGGTGCTGCTGGCCGAGGGGGACCGGCGCAACGTCGTGGACGCCTACCGGTACTGGACCCGGGAGGCGATCGTCGCCGACATCGACCAGCGGCGACACCCGCTCCACGTCGCGATCGAGAACTTCGGCAACGACGCCAACATCGGCGGGGTGGTGCGCACCGCGAACGCGTTCGCCGTCGACACCGTGCACATCGTCGGGCGCCGGCGGTGGAACCGCCGGGGTGCGATGGTGACCGACCGGTATCAGCGGCTGCGCCATCACGACACCAGCGCGGGGCTTCTCGAGTTCGCCGCGGCGGCGCGGTTGAGCGTCGTCGCCGTCGACAACGTGCCCGGGTCGGTGCGGCTGGAACAGACGACGCTGCCGCGCGACTGTCTGCTGGTGTTCGGGCAGGAAGGGCCGGGTGTCACGGCCGAGGCGAAGCGGGGCGCGGCACTGGTGGTGTCGATCGCGCAGTTCGGTTCCACCCGCAGCATCAACGCCTCGGTGGCCGCCGGGATCGCCATGCACGCGTGGATCAGGCAATGGGGTGACCTCGGCCGCGCGTGGTAAGGCAGGATGCCTAGTCATGGATCAGGTATGGGCCAATCGTGCGGAGTCGGCCGAAGCCGCGATCGCCGCGCGGCATCTGAAGAAGCTGTGGGGGCTGCCCGGGACGCAGCTCGGTGTGGTGGGCTGGCCGGCCACTCCCCACGACCGTCGGTTCAAGACCTGGCACTACTGGTGGCAGGCGCACCTGCTCGACTGTCTGGTCGATGCCCAGGTTCGCGATCCCAGGCCCGAGCGCGTCGAGTCGATCACCCGCCAGATTCGCGGACATTGGTTGCGCAACAACGCGACGTGGACCAACAACTACTACGACGACATGGCCTGGCTGGGGCTGGCGCTGCAGCGGGCCGGCCGACTGGTCGGCGTCGAGAAGGACTCGGCGCTGCGCAAGTTGTCCCAGCAGTTCGTCAACGCCTGGGTGCCCGAGGACGGCGGCGGGATTCCGTGGCGTAAGCAGGACCAGTTCTTCAACGCCCCGGCCAACGGTCCCGCCGGCATCTTCCTGGCCCGCTACGGCGATCGGCTGCGCCGCGCCCAGCAGATGGCGGACTGGATCGACGAGACACTGCTCGACCCCGACACGCACCTGATCTTCGACGGGATCAAGGCCGGTTCCCTGGTGCGCGCCGAGTACACCTACTGCCAGGGCGTGGTCGTCGGGCTGGAGACCGAGCTGGCTTTACGGACCGGCGACGACCGGCACGGGGAACGGGCCCGCCGGCTGATCGCCGCGATCGGGCGGGAGATGGCGCCCGCGGGTGTGCTCAAGGGGGCCGGCGACGGGGACGGCGGGTTGTTCGCCGGCATCACGGCGCGCTACCTCGCACTGGCGGCCACCTCGCTGCCGGGCGACGACGCCGAGTCCGCGCAGGCTCGCCGGACGGCGGCCGACATCGTCCTGGCCTCGGCGAAGGCGGCGTGGGAAAACCGGCAGACCGTCAACAGCCTGCCGCTGTTCGGACCGTTCTGGGACGTTGCGGCCGAACTGCCCGACGGCGCCGGTGCGGCCGGCCCGCCCCCGGTCGCTGCCGAGGCCGTCAGCGCCGAGACCGCCGATGAGTCCGTCGAGCCCGAACCGGTGGCCCAGCCGCACTTCGTCCCCGCCGGCGGGATCGGGGAACGGGACCTGTCGGTTCAGATCTCGGGCTGGATGTTGATGGAGGCCGCGTATTCGGTGACGGCCAGGCCGGCGAGCGGGGATTCAGTCCAGTTCGACGGTGAGTTGGGCGCCGGTGGCGGCGACGACGTCGTCGACTGACACTCCGGGGGCCAGTTCACGCAGGAGAAGGGAACCGTCACCAGGCACGTCGATGACGGCCAGGTTGGTGATGATGCGGTCCACCACGCCCTGACCGGTCAACGGCAGCGTGCAGGTCTCGACGATCTTGGGGTTGCCGGCCCGATCGGTGTGTTCCATCAGGACGATGACGCGAGCCGCACCGTGGACGAGGTCCATCGCACCGCCCATGCCCTTGACCATCTTGCCGGGCACCATCCAGTTGGCCAGGTCGCCGTTCTTGGCGACCTCCATGGCGCCGAGCACCGCGGTGTCGATGTGGCCGCCGCGGATCATCCCGAATGACAGCGACGAATCGAAGTACGCCGCACCGGGATTCACGGTGACGGTCTCCTTGCCGGCGTTGATCAGATCGGCGTCGATCTCCTCGGCGGTGGGGTAGGGACCGGTGCCCAGGATGCCGTTCTCGGAATGCAGTGTGACGTGTACGTCGGCGCCGAGGTAGCCGGGAATCAGCGTCGGCAGGCCGATGCCGAGGTTGACGTATTCGCCGTCGGTCATCTCCCTGGCCGCCCTGGCGGCCATCTCGTTGCGGTCCCAACTCATTTGTCCGCCTCGTTCCCGTCGCGCACGGTGCGTTTCTCGATCTTCTTGTCCTGCGGTCCGGTGTGCACGATCCGCTGCACGAACACCCCCGGGAGATGCACTGCGCCCGGGTCGATCTCGCCGGGTTCGACCAATTCTTCGACCTGGGCGACGGTGATCCGGCCCGCCATCGCCGCCAGCGGGTTGAAGTTCATCGCGGTCTTGTTGAACACCAGGTTGCCGGCCGTGTCGGCCCGCTTGGCGTGCACCAGGGCGAAGTCGGCGTTGATCCCCTCCTCCAGCACGTACCGCTTGCCGTTGAACTCCCGCACCTCCTTGGGCGGCGAGGCCACCGCGACCGATCCGTCGGCGGCGTAGCGCCACGGCAGGCCGCCGTCGGAGACCGGGGTGCCGACACCGGCGGGGGTGTAGAACGCCGGGATACCGGCGCCGCCGGCCCGCAACCGCTCGGCCAGGGTGCCCTGCGGCGTCAACTCGACCTCGAGTTCGCCGGCGAGGTACTGGCGGGCGAACTCCTTGTTCTCACCCACATAGGAGGCGGTTACGCGGCGGATGCGGCCCAGCCCGAGCAGAACGCCGAGTCCGACGCCGTCGACGCCGCAGTTGTTGGAGAACACCTCGAGGCCGGTGACCCCTGATGCCGCGATGGCGTCGATCAACTGGTCCGGGATGCCGCACAGGCCGAAGCCACCGACGGCCACGGTGGCCCCGTCGGGGATGTCGGCGACCGCGGCGGCGGCCGATTCGTACACCTTCGATGTCATGGTCTTCCCTTGTTCCGCGTTCCTGCGTCCATTCCGCAAACGCCTGCGTCAAATCAACAAGGAATGCCCCAGGCTGGCAAGTATTCGGCGACTTGGTCTGTGAAACTGTTCGGCTGGTGACCACACGTATCAATTGTGTTCATTCAATGAACGCCTACCATGATCGGCGATGAGCAGTGATGCACCGCCGGCGAACGTGGTGGCCCGGGTGGGCGCGGTGCTGCGCGCGGTGGCCGCCGTCGAACCGGTCGGCGCGTCGACAACCGAGCTCGGCCGCCGTGCGGACCTGGCCCGCCCGACCACGCATCGCCTGCTGGTTTCGCTGGCGGACGAAGGACTGGTCAGCCGGGACCCGAGGAGTGGGCGGTGGTCGCTTGGGCCCGAGCTGTATCTCCTCGGGGTCGGAGCTGCCGACCGGTACGACGTCACCGACCGGGCGCGGGAGGTGGTCGCGCGGCTCGCGCGGGAGACGGGCGAGAGCGCCTTCCTGTCGGTGCGACGCGGCGACGAAACCGTGTGTGTGCTCGCCGAAGAGGGCAGCTTCCCGGTGCGGTCGCACGTCCTGCACGTCGGGATCAGATTTCCGCTGGGGGTCGCGAGTGCCGGGCTCGCGATATTGAGCCACCTGCCGTCCGCCGACGTCGACGACTTCTTCGGCCGGGTCCAACCGGAGTCGGTGTGGGGGCCCGAGCACAGCGAGGAAGCGATCCGGGCCCGGATCGAGGTCACTCGTGCCACGGGGTACGCGGTGAATCCCGCGCTCATCGTGGAAGGCAGTTGGGGGATGGGTGCCGCGGTGTTCGACCGCGCCGGCCGCCCCGCGTGGGCGCTGAGCCTGACCGGAGTGGAGACCCGCTTCAAGGCCGAACGCCGACAGGAGTTGGGCGTTCTGCTGCTGGAGCAGGCGCATCTGTTGTCCGTCCGGCTGCAGGGCTGAGTTCCGGGCCTAGTCTGTGAACGTGCGCGACGTGCTGAGCGACCTCTTAGCGGTGTGGCGGGCCGGCGATACCGCCGGCGTCGGCACCGTGGTCCGCACGTTTGCGTCCGCACCCCGGCCGGCGGGCGCGGTGATGATCGTGGCACCCGACGGCACGGTCAGCGGCTCGGTGTCCGGCGGCTGCGTGGAGGGTGCGCTCTATGACCTGGCCACCGCCGTCGCCGGCAGCGGTGCGCCGGTGCTGCAGCGCTACGGGATCAGCGACGATGACGCCTTCGAGGCCGGCCTGACCTGCGGCGGCATCCTCGACATCTTCGTCGAACCGGTATCGCGGAGCACGTTCGGTGAGCTGGAGGCCGTCGTCACCGACATCGAGGAGCACCGCCCGGTCGCGGTTGCCACCGTCATCGCCCACCCCGATCCGGCCTGGGTGGGACGGCGGCTGGTGGTGCGGCCCCATGGGGTTGCGGGAACGCTCGGTTCCACCCGTGCCGACGACGCCGTCGCCGACGACGCCAGGGGGCTGCTGGCCGCGGGACGCAGCGGCGTGCTGACCTACGGCCCCGACGGACAGCGCCGGGGCGAGGGCATGGAGGTGTTCGTCGCCGGGCATGCGCCGCGCCCGCGGATGCTGGTGTTCGGTGCGATCGACTTCGCGGCCGCGGTGGCCCGGCAGGGCGCGTTCCTCGGATACCGGGTCACGGTGTGCGACGCGCGGCCGGTGTTCGCGACGAACGCGCGCTTTCCCGGGATCGACGAAGTGGTGGTCGACTGGCCGCACCGCTACCTGGCCGGGCAGGTGGCCGCTGGGGCGGTCGATGCGCAGACGGTGATCTGCGTGCTGACCCACGATCCGAAGTTCGACGTCCCGGTGCTCGAAATCGCTTTGCGGCTACCGGAATTCGGCTATGTCGGGGCCATGGGTTCGCGGCGTACGCACGCCGACCGGCTGGACCGGCTGCGCGCGGCCGGGCTCACCGAAGCCGAACTGAGCCGGCTGCACAGCCCGATCGGCCTGGACCTGGGCGGCCGCACGCCGGAGGAGACCGCGGTGTCGATCGCCGCGGAGATCATCGCGGCACGCTGGGGTGGCGGCGGGCGGCCGCTGACGCAGACCGGTGGCCCGATACACGCCGAGGATGACATGAGCATTGTCGGTCGATATGGAAGATGAAGGCGGCAATGGCCATTGAGAAGTACGTCGATATCTACGGCGACAAGGGATTCGGCGGATACGAAGAGGATGGGCGGCCCATTTTCCACGCCGATCTGAAACCCGACATTGCCATCGACGACATCTACGAATGCGAGCTCGGCACGTTGAACCTCGTCGTGGACGAAAAAGGTTTCACCCCTGGTTACACGCCACCGGATCAACGGTAGGTCCGATCACCGCCGCGAGTGCTGCAGGTAGTTGACGATCGCATTGGTCAACCCCCGCCGGGCCTTGTCCAGGTCGTAGTAGCCGCCGAGTTGCCGCTCAGAGGTGATACCCCGCATCGCCCCGGGGATGAACGCGGCCACCTCGGCGATGCGCTCGGGATCCACGTCGACGTCGGCAAAAGCCTTCTGGCAGATCTCGATCCAGCCGGCGCCCCACGACGAGAGCTCGGCGGCGGTCTTCGGGTAGAGCCGGTCCAGCTCGGCCATGTCACGCGGTAGCGACATCCGCAGCGTCTCGATCGCGCGCGAGTCCGGTGCGGTCAACCCGTCGTAGAGGATGTCGATGATGGTGGCGACGCGCTCCTGCAGGGGTGCGCCGGGATCGGCCAGGGTGGGCAGGTCGACCCGGCGGTCCGCGGTGCGGCGCAACACCGCCGCCCACAGCCCGTCGATGTCGCCGAACTGGTACTTGACCGCGCCCCACGTCGCGCCGATCTCCTTGGCAATCCGGTTGGCGGAGGCCGCATTCGGCCCACCCCCGGCCAATGAGTGCAGGGCGGCGTCCAGCATGGCCTCGCGGGTGGCATGACCGCGCCTGTTCGGGCGGCGTCCCCGCCGAGCCGGATCCCCGGTCGCTTCGGTCATCCGGCGATCGTAGCCGCCGACTGTTGACTTTCATAGAACCATCTGTGATTGTTGGCGGCATGGCCAAGCCGCCACTGTCGATGAAGCCCACGGGGTGGTTCCAGGTCGCGTGGTCCGACGAGATCGGCGTCGGCGATGTCCACAAGATGACGTACTTCGGCCAGGAGATGATCGCCTGGCGCGCCGAGTCCGGGCAGTTGAGTGTGATGAACGCCTACTGCGAGCACCTCGGTGCGCACCTGGGTTTCGGCGGCACCGTCGTGGGCGAAGTGCTGCAGTGCCCGTTCCACGGCTGGCAGTGGAACCGCGAGGGCCGCAACGTGTGCATCCCCTACGAGGAGCGGCCCAACCGCGGCCGGCGCATGACGACCTACCCGGTGGTCGAGTGCAACGCGTCGGTCTACATCTGGCACGACGAGTTCGGTCGGGAGCCGTTCTTCGAGGTGCCGGACGTCTTCGCCGGCTTCGATGACCGGACCGTCGACGACTACTACCCGCAGCAGCGTCTCTACGAGCCCGGTCTGGAGATGCATCCGCAGTACGTGCTGGAGAACGGGGTGGACGTCGCGCACTTCAAGTACGTGCACGGCACCCCGATCAGCCCGATCTTCACGCGGCACGATTTCGACCAACCGACCTCCTACGTCGACTTCACCATCACCTTCGAGGGCGACGACGGGCAGCGCATCGAGGACGTCAACAGCGGCGTGGAAGCCATCAACGGCGGTCTGGGCATTGCGGTGACGAAGAGCTGGGGGATGATCGACAACCGCACCATCTCCTGCATCACCCCGGTCGACGAGTCCACCTCGGACGTGCGGTTCATGGTCTATATCGGACGTAACCCCGCCGCGCGCGATCCCGAACGCGCCCGGGTCAAGGCCGAGGAGTTCGGTCTCGAGGTGATCCGGCAGTTCACGCAGGACATCCACATCTGGTCGCACCAGCGGTATTCCGATCCGCCGGCGCTGGCGGGGTCGGAGTACGCCGGCTTCACCGCAATTCGCAACTGGGCCAAGCAGTTCTACCCCGACGGCATCGGTGGCAGCGCCGCCGACGTGTACGCAGCGCAGAAAGGCTGACGCTCCCGTGACCGAACCCATCCGTGTCTTCCAGGTGGCCACCGGCAATGTCGGTTCCGAGATGATCAAGCGTTACCAGCAGCGTGATGACCTGAAACTGATTGGGGTGCACTGCTATTCGCCGGAGAAGATCGGCCGCGACGTCGGCGAGCTGGTGGGCATCGGCCCGATCGGGGTGACGGCCACCGGCACCATCGACGAGATCATCGCGGCCAAACCGGACGTCCTGACCTTTCACGGCGTGTTTCCCGACGAGGACCTCTACGTGCCGATCCTCGAGGCCGGCATCAACATCGTCACCACCGCCGACTGGATCACCGGCTGGCACCGCGACACCAACCACCCGCACCCGTCGGGCAAGCCGGTCACCCGGCTGCTGGCCGACGCGTGCGAGAAGGGTGGTTCGACGTTCTACGGCACCGGGATGAACCCGGGCCTGAACCAGATCCTCGGTGTGGTGTGCTCGGCCGACGTCGCCGAGATCGAGAACGTCACCACCATCGAATCCGTCGACGTGTCGTGCCATCACAGCAAGGACACCTGGATCGAGGTGGGTTACGGTCTGCCCGTTGATGATCCGTCGATCCCGGCCAAGCTGAAGAAATACACCGAGGTGTTCGCCGACAGCGTGCGGATGATGGCCGACTGCTTCGGCCTCGAACTCGACGAGGTGAAGTTCAGCTACGAGCTCGGCGCGTGCACCAAGGACGTCGACCTGGGCTGGTACGTGCTGCCCAAGGGATCACTCGGCGGCAACTACATCAAGTATCAGGGCATGGTCGACGGCGTGCCGCGGGTGGAGACCCACCTGGAGTGGCAGATGACCCCGCACACCGAACCGAACTGGGATATCAAGGGCTGCTACATCACACAGATCAAGGGCGATCCGTGTGTCTACAACAAGCACATGATCTTCCCGAAACCCGGTGTGGACCTGTCGAATCCGGACAACTTCGCCTCGATCGGGATGACGGTGACGGGCCTGCCGGCGCTCAACTCGATCAAGGCCGTCGTCGCGGCGCCCCCCGGGCTGATCACCAGCGCCGATCTTCCGCTGCGCGGTTTCGCCGGGCGGTTCAAGCTCGACTGACAGTGCGCGAGCGGGCGTGAAATCCCGGCCCGCGCGGCGTGTCGGCGGACCGACACGCACCCTCGCGAGCAAGGTTGACCCGTGGCGCGCAGGCATGGCTGGGGCGGATCCCCGCCCGCAACCGACGAGGAGGCCGTCGCGCGCATCGTCGCCGCGGCCGTCGCCCTGATCGACCAGACCCACGCCGAGATCAGCATCGCCGACGTCGCGCGCTCGCTCGGCGTGATCCGCCAGACCGTCTACCGATACTTCCCCAACACCGAAGCGCTGATGGAGGCCGCCGCCGTCGCGTCGGTCGGTTCCTTCCTGGACCGCATCGAGGCGCACCTGGCGGGCATCACCGATCCCGGCGCGGCGGTCACCGAGGGGCTGGCGTACGTCCTGGAAACCCTGCCGCCGCACATGGGCCTGTTGCTCTCCCCGTTGCGGCCCAACAGGTTTTCGGTGGCCGTCACCTCCGAGCAGGCCCGGATGTTCGGCCGCTCGATGCTGGACAGGTTCGATGTCGACTGGCACGCAGCGGGTTACGGCGACGCCGACCTCGACGATCTGACCGAGTACGTGCTGCGCACGCTCCAGTCGTTCATCGTCGACCCCGGCGACCCGCCGACCCGCGGCGCCGAACTGCGGGGCTACCTGCGCCGGTGGGTCGGCGCGGCGATCAGCGGTAGTCGACCGCGAAAGTCTTGAGCCCGTTGAGCCACGGCGAGCGGACCCGGGTCGGATCGGACACCTTGCCGATGTCCGGGATCACGTCGGCGATGGCGTCGAACATCAGCGCGATCTCCATCCGGGCCAGGTTCGCACCGATGCAGTGGTGGGTGCCGTTGCCGCCGAATCCCAAGTGCGGGTTCGGGTCTCGTGTGATATCGAACGTTTCGGGAGCGTCGAAGACATCCTCGTCGTAGTTGCCCGAGGCGTAGAAGAGCCCGGCGCGCTGACCCTTGCGGATCGTCACCCCGCCCAGTTCCACGTCGGCGCGGGCGGTGCGCTGGAAGCAGTTCACCGGGGTCGCCCAGCGCACGATCTCGTCTGACGCGGTCTTGGGCCGCTCGCGCTTGAAGAGTTCCCACTGCTCGGGATGATCCAGGAAAGCGTTCATGCCGTGCGCGATCGCGTTGCGGGTGGTCTCGTTGCCGGCGACCCCGAGCAGCATGACGAAGAACCCGAATTCCTCCTCGGTCATCCAGTCGCCATCGAAGTCCGCCTGCACCAGCATCGTGACGATGTCGTCCTTGGGGTTCTTGCGACGATCGTCGGCCATGTTGTACGCGTAGCCCAGCAGCTGTGCGCTGGCCAGCGCCGGATCCATGGTCTGCGCCTCGGGATCGGTGAAGTTGATACACGAGTTGGCCCAGTCGAAGAAGTCCCGCCGGTCGGCCTGCGGCACGCCGATCAGGTCGGCGATCGCCAGCACCGGCAGCTTGGCCGCGACGTCGGCGATGAAGTCCCCGGCGCCCTTGTCGCGGGCCTGCTCGACGATCGCGTATGCCGCGCCGCGCAGTTTGTCCTCCAGTTCGGCAACCCCGCGCGGGGTGAACAGTCTGGAGACGATGCGGCGCAGCCGGGTGTGCTCCGGCGGGTCGTGGTTGATCAGCAGCGGTTTGGTGGATTCGATGATCTCCGGTTCCATGCCGTCGAAAAAGCTGATCACCACGCCGTTTTCGTTCGCCGACCAGTTGTCGTTGTCGCGGGAGATCGTCTTGATGTCGGCGTGCCGGCTGATCACCCAGAAGCCGCCGTCGGTGAAGCCTCCGGTGCCCGGCTCCTGGGCGTTCCACCACACGGGGGCGGTGCGGCGCAGTTCGGCGAACTCGGCGAGCGGCAGTCCGCGCTGCATCATGTCGGGGTCGACGAAGTCGAACGGGCGGTCGAGCGTACTGGTCATTGCGGCCATCTCCGACGGTGTGAGCGGGGTCTCAAATCAGACCATACACCATGTGACTTCAACGTATGTTCAGGAAGCGGAATACCATCACGACCATGACGCGCGCAGCCATCGACTTTCCGTCCCGCATAGGTGTCTGGTGGGCCGGCGACACCTGGTCCATGCCCGACGCGCAGCAGGTGGCCCGCGATATCGAGGAACTCGGCTTCGGCTCGCTGTTCATCCCCGAGGTCGTCGGCAAGGAATGCCTGACGCAGTCCGCGGCTTTCCTGGCCGCCACCGAGCGACTCGTGGTGGGCACCGGCATCGCCAACATCCACGTGCGGGTGCCGTCGGCGGCGGAGTCCGGGGCGCGCACGCTGACGGCGCTGCACCCGGGACGGTTCGTCCTGGGCCTGGGCGTCAGTCACGGCCCCCTGGTGGAGCACGGCCTGGGCGGGGTCTACCGCAAGCCGTTGGCGACGATGCGTTCCTATCTGGAGCGGATGGCGGCCGTGCCGCCGCAGATCGAACCGGGCGTGGGCCGGCCGCCGCGGCTGCTCGCGGCGTTGGGGCCCAAGATGATCGAGCTGTCCGGTGAACTGGCCGACGGCGCGCACCCGTATCTGGTCACCCCCGAACACACCGGCGTCACCCGCGAGATCCTCGGCCCGGACCGCTGGGTGGTCTCCGAGCAGGCGGTGGCCATCGGCGGCGACGACGCGGACCAACTGGCCCGCGCGCATTCGCATCTCGACGTGTACAGCGGCCTGGCCAACTACCGGAACTCGTGGCTGCGGCAGGGGTTCGACGAGTCCGATCTGGTGCGCGGGGGATCCGACCGGCTGGCCCGCGCCCTGGTCGGGATGGGGACCGTCGAACAGGCGGCCACGGTGGTCCGCGCGCATCTGGATGCCGGCGCCGACCACGTCGTCATCCAGGCATTGGGGGCGAATCCGACGGCCGATCCGCGCCCGGCCCTGCGGGAGTTGGCCGCGGCGCTCGGGTTGAGCGGGTAGCCGGGCCTACTCGACGTTCTCCTGTGAAACGTCCGTCTCGGCGGGGTTGGACTTCGCGGCGCGGCGGCGCTTGCGCCACTCGAAGTACATCGGCAGCACCGAGGCCACCGCGATCAGGATGAAGATCGGTTCGATCAGCTTCTGGATGATGGCGAACTGGCCGAGGAAGTAGCCGAGCAGCACCAGCAGGGTGCTCCAGACGACCGCGCCGATCACGTTGAACAACGTGAACACGCCGTAGGTCATCTTCGCGGCACCGGCGGTCAGCGGCGCCAGGGTGCGCACGATCGGCACGAACCGGGCCAACACGATCGCGAACGGGCCGCGCTGCTCGAAGAATGCGTGCGCCTCGTCGAGGTACTTCTGCTTCAGGAACCGCGCATCCGGCTTGAACATCTCCAAACCGATGAAGCGGCCGATGAAGTAGCCGGCCTGACCGCCGAGGATCGCCGCGATCGGGATGAACAGCAGCAACTGCCACAGCTGGAAGTTGGCGTTCTCGTGGGCGGTCGCGGCGGTGCCGGCCGCGAGCATGCCCGCGACGAACAGCAGGGTGTCGCCCGGCAGGATCGGGAACAGCACACCGGATTCGACGAACACGACGACCAGGAGGCCGACCAGGGCCCAGGGCCCGAAGTATCCGATGAGTGTCACCGGGTCCAGGAAGTCCGGCATGAGCGCGAGGGTGTTCACGGGCCCCAAGGGTACCGGCGCTTGCCGTGCGGGCGAGATTGCGCAGTTTCCCGGCCCCGCGACCACTCGCACCTGATACGGTGCGGCGGTATCCGAGTAAGGGGGACCTCAGATGGCAGTCATCCGGACGTTCAGCGCCCTGGCGGCGGCCGCGGCGGCGGTCGGGATCATCGCCTCGGGATGTTCACCCACCAATGAAGAAGCCAGTACGGCTACCACGACCGAGGCGTCGGCATCGGCGGCCGCAACGACCGCGAAGGCCGCCGACCTGAAGTCACTCGTGCCCACACCGGCGAATACCGCAGTGACCAAGGGCCCCGATGCTATCGCCAATGACGGTGCGCACCTTCACTTTCAGGTCGACGGCGCCCCGAAAGAAGTGATGAACGCGTTCAAGGCCGACCTGCAGCGCAAGGGCTGGGACGTGACGACGATCGTCACGTCCCTCAACGGCGGGGCCGGCGGCGGTGCCACCTACACCGGCACCAACGGCGAGGCGTACGGCGTGTTCGACGGCGGCGGCTACGACAACAAGACCTACGTCGACGTGTGCACCTGGCCGACGAAGCCGGCCGACCCCAACTGTGCCCGCGGCGAGCGGTAGGCCCGCGTCGGCGCCATGACGGATCTGAACCGGCGCGCGCTGCTGCTGGGCGCGGGTGTCGTGGCCGGCATCGCCGGATCGGCGTTCACCGGAACCCCCGCGGCCCGAAGCGAGCCGGGCCCGGACGGCAGGGTTGTCGACCTCGCCCTGCTCCGGCGGACCTTCGCGCTGGCCGACGACGCCCGCCGCGTCGGCGGTTCGCCCTACGGCGCGCTGGTGGCCGACGCCGCCGGAAACGTCGTCGCGGAACAGGGCAACACCTCCGCGGTGACGGGCGGTGACCCCACCCAGCACGCCGAGCTGGCGGTGGCCGCGGCCGCGTGGCGGACGCTGGGCTATGACGGGATGAACCAGGGCACCCTCTACGCCAGCACCGAGCCGTGTTCGATGTGCGCGGGCGCCGCGTACTGGACCGGCATCGGCAGGGTCGTCTACGGCATGTCGAACCATCGGCTGTTCGAGTTCACGGGCGACCAGCCGGGGCGGACGTCGTTCGCGCTGCCCTGCCGCGACATCCTGCAGCACGGCAGCCGCCCCGTCGCGGTGGTGGGACCGCTCCTCGAAGACGAGGCGGCCCGCAGCCATGTCGGCTATTGGCGCTGACGAACGTTTCGCGACCACCGGTGTCGCAGGCTTCCCGTTCCTGAGATACTGCCGGGGAAGCATCTGTAGCAGCTGCAACGCTTAAGGAGAGTCACATGCCCATCGCCACGCCCGAGGTCTACGCCGAGATGCTGGGCCGTGCCAAGGAGCACTCCTTCGCGTTCCCGGCCATCAACTGTGTGGGCTCGGAGTCCGTCAACGCCGCCATCAAGGGCTTCGCCGACGCCGGCAGTGACGGCATCATCCAATTCTCCACCGGCGGAGCCGAATTCGCGTCCGGTCTGGGTGTCAAGGACATGGTGACCGGCGCGGTTGCGCTGGCCGAGTTCGCTCATGTGATCGCCGACAAGTACCCGATCACGGTCGCGCTGCACACCGACCACTGCCCCAAGGACAAGCTGGACACCTTCGTGCGCCCGCTGCTGGCGATCTCCTCGGAAAGGGTGCGCGCGGGTCGCAATCCGCTGTTCCAGTCGCACATGTGGGACGGCTCGGCGGTGCCGATCGACGAGAACCTGTCGATCGCACAGGAGCTGCTGAAGGCAGCCGCCGCGGCCAAGATCATCCTCGAGGTCGAGATCGGCGTCGTCGGCGGTGAAGAGGACGGCGTCGAGGCCGAGATCAACGAGAAGCTGTACACCTCCGCGGAGGATTTCCAGAAGACCATCGAGGCGCTCGGCGCCGGCGAGCACGGCAAGTACCTGCTGGCCGCGACGTTCGGCAACGTGCACGGCGTCTACAAGCCGGGCAACGTCGTGCTCAAGCCCGAGGTGCTCGCCGAGGGCCAGCAGGTGGCCGCGGCCAAGCTCGGCCTGGCGGCCGGATCCAAGCCGTTCGACTTCGTGTTCCACGGCGGGTCGGGTTCGCTGAAGTCCGAGATCGAGGATTCGCTGAAGTACGGCGTGGTGAAGATGAACGTCGACACCGACACGCAGTACGCGTTCACCCGGCCGGTCGCCGCGCACATGTTCAGCAACTACGACGGTGTGCTGAAGGTCGACGGCGAGGTCGGCAACAAGAAGGTCTACGACCCGCGCAGCTACCTGAAGAAGGCGGAGGCGTCGATGAGCGAGCGCGTCGTGGAGGCCTGCAACGACCTGCACAGCGCGGGCCGGTCGGTCTCGGCCGGCTGAGTTTCCGGCCGCGAACAGCCGCTTAGGGCCCCCTTCCGACACCAGGAGGGGGCCCGTAGCGTCTGTTCGGCAGGGGTCAATTGCCCGAGGACTGGCAGATCTTCCACTTCTCGTCGCGGAACTCGAGGTCGAAGCTGCGGGTCGACCGGGTGTCGGGGTCGAATGCCATGAACGACGTCACGTTCGCCTCGGCGTGGTCGCCGTTGACGACGACCTCGTCGATGCTGGCGACCACCGGGTACTGCCCGGCGGCGACCACCCGGGCGTGGGTGTCCGCCCACTGCCGGTCGTCATAGGTGTTGTAGCCGTCGGCGGTCTCGCCACAGGTGATGCCCCGCAGCGTGGCGAGGTCGCCGTGCTGGATGGCGCCGTCGAAGTCGTGGATCGTGGCGCGAACCAGGTCCTCCTGCGACGCCCCGGAGCCGTGATCGCGGCCGAGCAGCAATGTGCCCAGGATGGCCACCGCTGCGAGTGCGGCGAGCACCAGCAGGACCGCCAGGACCCAGCCCCACCGCCCCGAGCGGATCGGTAGCTTCGACTTTCCGCGCGGTGGAATCTCTTGGGGCGCGGCGGTTCTGGGATGCGCGGCGATGTCTTCGGCGACGAAGCCGGCCGCGCCCATGTCGATGATCTCGGTGGCCGGATCGGGGTTGCGTCGGATCACCTGGGTCGACCCGGCGTCCATGCCCGACGGCGCGGTGAACCGGCGTTCGCCCGGGACGACGACGGGCGCCGCGGTCTCGGCGTCGGCGTCCGGCGTGGCGATCACCTCGGTCTCGAAGTCGGCGGCGTACTGCGCGGCGGCCAGGGTGTCGGGTTCGGCGCCGGCTTCGGGATCCGGCCCCGGCCCGTCAGGGTTCGACATCGGTGTTGGCGTCCTCCCACTCCGGTTCTCCCGTTGGCCTGTCCCGTCGAGCGTAGAGGCACAATGATCGTCATGACACGGATGGGTGATCTGCTGGGGCCGGATCCGTTGCTGCTGCCGGCCGACGAACAGGCCGAGGCGCAGTTGGCGGCGGGGGAGAAGGCCGCGGCCGTCGCGGCCGCGCATCCGACCGCCTCGGTGGCCTGGGCGACGCTGGCCGAGCAGGCGCTCGACGACGACAAGGTCATCACGGCCTACGCGTACGCCCGCACCGGCTACCACCGCGGGCTGGATCGGTTGCGCCGCAACGGCTGGAAGGGTTTTGGGCCGGTGCCGTTCGCCCACGAGCCCAACCAGGGCTTCCTGCGCTGCGTGGCAGCGCTGGCCCGGGCCGCCGACGCGATCGGGGAAACCGACGAGTACCAGCGTTGCCTCGATCTGCTCGACGACTGCGATCCGACGGCGCGCCGCGAACTCGGTTTGGGATAGTTCGAGCGGCATCTGTTCTGCGCTGAGCAGATTGACAGGGCTACCAGTCTGCGCAGTCACCGGCCACGTCGGGCGGCTCGACCTGCACGGTCGCGTGCTCCAGTCCGCGCGCGGCGAGCACCGCGCGGGCCTCGTCGAGCACCCGGGCCGAATCGGCGGTGCTCGTCAGGTGCGCGGTGGCCATGTCCTTGCCCGGGACCAGGGTCCACACGTGCAGATCGTGGACTTCGGTGACACCGTCGACGGCGGCCAGCGCGGAGCGCAACTCCTCGACGTCGATGTGTCTCGGCGACGACTCCGACAGGATCCGCAACGCCTGCCGGGCCAGTGAGATGGCCCGGGGCAGCACCCACAGGGCCACCAGGACGGCCACCACGATGTCGGCGTACGGCCAGCCGGTGGTGACGGTGACGATGCCGGCGATCAGGACGCCGATGCTGCCGACGGTGTCGGCGACGACCTCCATGTAGGCGCCCTTGACCGCGAGGCTGGCCTCGGCGTCCGACCGCAACAGCAGCATCACCGCCAGATTGGCGGCCAGACCGGCCAGCGCGACGACGATCATCGGCACGCCGGGGATCTCCGGTGCGTCACCGAGCCGGTGGTACGCCTCGTAGAGGATGAACACCCCGACGCCGATCAGCAGCGCCGCGTTGGTCACCGCGGTGAACACCTCCGCGCGGTGCCAGCCG
>WBZP01000451.1_pt1 | contig 56247 bp, 65 predicted proteins | sample 5204301 | NCBI WGS metagenome assembly WBZP01 (sample SAMN12412401, study PRJNA552823) | activated sludge metagenome | isolation source: activated sludge from nitrification reactor of wastewater treatment plant... | place: USA: Pennsylvania | collected 2017
GTCGGCCCATGAAATCAGCCGCCAATCGCCGTCACAGTGCTCGAGCCAGTTCAACGCCGCATTCGGCAACAGAAAGTTCCGCGGCGCCTCAAGCGCGCGGCCGGCGGCAGCGCGATGAACGATATCGAGTACGCCGCCATGGGTGAATCCCAGCACCGTCTGGCCGGCGTGGCGCAGGGCCATATCCGCGAGGCCGTCCATCACCCGCCTAGCGAAACCAGCCAGCGACTCGCCGCCGCGATAGTCGCTGTGCAGACTGCGCGCCTGGTGCTCACGGTATACGTCGGGATGGCGCCTGAGCGCCTCCTCCCTGGTGAGTCCCTGCAGCACGCCGAAATTTCGCTCGCGCAATGCCGGCGCCGCGGACACGGCGAGACCGAGCGCGGCGCTGGCGATTCGCGCGGTGTCCCAGGCGCGGCAAAGGTCACTGCTATAGACGGCGGCGAATTCATGTCCGGCCAGGCCCAGACCGAGCGCCTTTGCCTGGGCTTCGCCAGCCTCGTTGAGGTGGATGTCGATCTGCCCCTGAATGCGCCTTTCTGCGTTCCAGGCGGTTTCTCCGTGACGAACGAGGCAGAATCGGGTGGGGGCTGTGCGCGGCATGGTCGGCATTCTAGCGCCGCGATCGGAACCAGCGCCGGCCCGCCAGGTCCCTCAGGACACCAGACCAGTCGCTCCAACGCCGCAGGCCCGATTGCTGCTTCTCGATGTGACGATAGGCAGTCGTTCCCAAATCATGCAGCCTGCCCAGAAAGGAAGGTCGCTCCATGCTACGGCAACCCCCGGAAACAGATGCAGCAACACCGTTGATTGCCGGCGAGGCGGAGCATCTGCTGAAGATTGCGACAGAATCCCTGCTCGGTCATTTCGCCGATACCTGCGAAGGTGCGGTGATCGCCGACCAGAATGCCCGCATCGTCTGGATGAACGATTGCTACCCGAAGCGCCCTGCGTTGTCGACCCGGCGGCCGTCATCGGGCAGCCGGTGGAAGGCATCCTGCCCAACAGCCTGATGCGTGAAGTCGTCGACACGGGTCGTCCGATCATGCTCGACATCATGGACTTCGGCGACGAGTCCTTCGTCGTGGTGCGCCTGCCGCTTCGCGATACAGATACATAGGCATCCTGACGGTGTTCCTCTTCGCCGGGAAGTCGGTGATCGGGCGCTTCGCGGAAGGCTCGAAGTCGGCCATCGGCCGAACGCTGCTGGCCTCGATGAACACCGCGTCCGAGTATGGCTTCGGCACCGTCATCACCCTGCTCGCCGTCACCGGGCTGACCCACCGCGTTTCCTACAATGGCATCTTCGCCATCACGGTGATCAAGACCTCGGCCGTCTTCGTGGTGATCGCCACCTACTACCTGACCGGGATTGTTTGAGACAATCCGGTCGCATTACGGCGAAACCGGCCTCTTGTTTGTATGTTCCGCTCAGTTTGACCAAAGGTTTCCTGTCTCGCCAATTCGCATTTCAGAGGAGAACTGAATGTCCCAGCATCCGATGCTTGCATCATTACGCGGCGGCGACACCGGCAAGGTGATGAGCGCCCGCCAGGCGGTGCAACTGATTCGCGACGGGGACACCATCGCCACCGCCGGCTTCGTCGGCATCGGCTTCGCCGAGAATATCGCGGTGGCCCTGGAGGAACTTTACCTGGAGGGCGAAGGAGCCGACCTGCAGGGTCTCGGCCGGCCTCGCAAGCTTTCCCTGGTGTATGCCGCCGGTCAGGGCGACGGCAGGGATCGCGGCCTCAATCACCTCGGCCACGACGGCCTGGTGACGCGGGTGATCGGCGGCCATTGGGGCCTGGTTCCCAAGTTGCAACAGCTCGCGGTCGCCAACCGCATCGAGGCCTGGAATCTGCCGCAGGGCGTGATCTGCCATTTGTTTCGCGACATCGCCGCGGGCAAGCCGGGGACGCTGACCCGCGTCGGCCTCGATACCTTCGTCGATCCGCGCCACGGCGGCGGCAAACTCAACCAGAAGACCGTCGACAGCGGCGTCGACCTCGTCCGCCTGATGACCATCGATGGCGAGGAATACCTGTTTTACAAGGCCTTTCCGATCAATGTCGGCATCATTCGTGGCACCACCGCCGATCCCGACGGCAACATCAGCATGGAAAGGGAGGCGTTGACCCTCGAAGCCCATGTCATCGCCATGGCCGCGCACAACTCCGGCGGCATCGTCATCGCCCAGGTCGAGCGCATCGCCGAGCGCAACACGCTCAACTCGCGGCAGGTGCGGATTCCCGGGGTGCTGGTCGATTGCGTGGTGGTCGCGGAAAAGCCCGAATACCACATGCAGACCTTCATCGAGCCCTACAGCGCGGCGTTCTCCGGCGAGATCCGGGTGCCGATGTCGGCCATTCCACCGATTGCGATGGACGAGCGCAAGATCATCGCCCGGCGTGCCGCAATGGAACTTGGCGCCAACGACGTGGTGAATCTCGGCATCGGCATGCCGGAGGGCATCGCCTCGGTCGCCGCCGAGGAAAAGGTGATCGACCTGATCACGCTTACCGCCGAACCCGGGGTGGTCGGCGGGGTTCCCGCCGGCGGTCTCAATTTCGGCGCCGCCACCAACAGCCAGGCCATCATCGACCAGCCCGCGCAGTTCGATTTTTACGATGGTGGCGGCCTCGACATCGCCTTCCTCGGCCTGGCCCAGGCCGACCGCGAAGGCAATCTCAACGTTTCCAGGTTCGGCCCCAAGCTGGCGGGTGCCGGCGGTTTCATCAACATCAGCCAGAACGCCAAGAAGGTGGTCTTCGTCGGCACATTCACCGCCGGCAACCTGGAGGTCGCGCTCGAAGCCGGCGGCCTGCGGATAATCAGCGACGGCAAGGGCAAGAAGTTCGTGCAGCAGGTCGAGCATCGCACCTTCAGCGGCCCGGTGGCGGCAAGGAGCGGCAAGACCGTGCTGTATGTCACCGAGCGTTGCGTCTTCCGCCTGTGCACGGAAGGTCTGGAACTGATCGAGATCGCCCGCGGCGTCGACCTCCAGCGCGACATCCTCGACCGCATGGAGTTTGCTCCGATCCAGCGCCAGCCGCCGGTGCTGATGGACGCGCGCATCTTCGCCGTCGAGCCGATGGGCTTGCGCCCGCAGATGCTGGAAATGCCGATCGAGCAGCGCCTGAGCTATGACGCCGGGCAGAACGTTTTCTTCGTCAATTTCGAGGGCCTTTCGGTGCGCAACCCGGAAGACATCGACCGCATCCTGCGCGCGGTCGAGTCCCGGCTCGCGCCGATCGGCCGCAAGGTGGCGGCCATCGTAAATTACGACCGCTTCAGCATCGCGCCCGAGTTGATCGACGATTACACGGGCATGGTGAAGGGCCTGATGGACCGCCACTACAGCGAAGTGACGCGCTACACGGCGAGCACCTTCCTGCGCGCCAAACTTGGCGAATCCTTCGGCAAGCGAGTCGCCGATCCCAACATCTTCGAAACCCGCGACGAGGCGCAGCAGCGCTTACATGCGGCGCCCTCGACGGAGCGGCGGCCTCCGCAGGGAAGCCATTGACCGGGTCATAAAGCATCGGCGATACTCGCGAAGGGTCTGGATCCCCGATGCTGGCAGCACTGGCCCTGCGGGGCCGCCGAGGATCAGTTCGCGAGCGACCGCGGCCGCACTCTGTCCCTCGTAGCGCCGTGCCCGAGCGATACAAAGGAGAAAGCCATGATCTTCGAACAAATAGCCATCGGCGGCTGTCAGTCCTACCTGATCGGCTGCGGCGAAACCTGCGGCGCGGCGCTGATTGATCCGGAACTGAGCCAGATCGATCACTATCTTGCGCTTGCCGCCAAGGACGGCCTGCGCATCCGCTACGTGATCGACACGCACACCCACGCCGACCATTTTTCCGCGACCAGACAACTGGCGCGGCAACTGGGTGTACCCGTGGTGATGCACAAAGCCAGTCCGGCGCCGTTTGTCGACATGCGGATCGGCGACGGCGAGATGATCCTCGTAGGAAAGCTGCGCTTGCAGGCAATCCACACGCCTGGCCATACCCGCGACTCGATGTGCCTGCGCGTCGAAGACCGCCTGTTCACCGGCGACACACTGCTTATCGGCGCGACCGGCCGCACCGACTTGCCAAGCGGCGACCCGGAGGCGCTTTACGATAGCCTGTTCCAGCGCATTCTGCGGCTGGACGCGGCCCTCAAGGTGTTTCCGGCGCACGACTACAAGGGTCGCCAAAGCTCGACGATAGGCCAGGAGCTTGCCACCAATCCACGGCTGCAGAAGCGCGACCGGGGCGCTTTCGTCGAGATGATGTGCAACCTCAACCTCTCGATGCCGACACACGTCACCGAGGCGCTGCGAACCAACATGAGCGGCGGAAAATCCGTCGCGCAACTCCTTGCCGAAGCCGCGGCGCGGGTGCCCTTCATGGCGCTCGAAGAGCTCAAGGCGCGCATCGATGGTGCGAAAGACCACCTGATCGTGCTCGATGTGCGCGAGCGCGAAGCCTATGAAGCCGGCCATATTCCCGGAGCACGCGTGCTACCCCGGGGCCAGTTGGAACTGCGCGTCAACCAGGACCTCCCGGACCCGACCCGCAGCATCCTCACCTGTTGCGAACTGGGGCAAGTCTCGACGCTCGCCGCCGCTACGTTGCGTGAAATGGGATTCCTCAACACGGTGGCGCTGGACGGCGGAATGAAGGCCTGGCGCGACGCCGGCTATCCGGTAACGGTGGGTCGTGAGCCATAGGCGCAGTGCACAAAGACGCTTTCCGCCGCGACGCCGATCCTGGTCTCAACGCGGGGCATGATTCCTGCTGAAATAGGCTCAAAATGGCAAGCACGGCGTGGCTACGCCGGTTAGCTGGCGCCCCGGCGAGGATGTGACCATCCTGACCTCGGTTTCGATGACGCCGCCAAGGCCAAGTACCCAGGCGCCTGAAATCTCTGAAGCTTTGTCTGCGCGTCGTGTCGCAGCCGAAGCAAGTCGGCCGGTCTTCGATCCGCGCCGACTACTTGCCGACCTCCAGACGCCGCTGCGCGCTTTCGCGACGGGACTCGCGCTTCAGGGATTCGGCCAGCGTGTCGCGGACATAATTGACATGCTTCGCGGCGCCTCGGCTGGCTGCCACCGGATCGCCCTGCATGATCGCTTCGAAAATCGCCTGGTGCTGCTTCCGCAGGAGTTCGCGCGCGTGCGGCAACTGCGTCAGTTCGGCCAGATTGAGTTGCAGACTGTCCCGCAGGAGTCGCAACAGGTTGGCGGTCAGATGGCCGATGATTGCGTTATGCGCGGCCTCGGCCACCGCCTGATGAAACGCCAGGTCCGCCGCCGCCAGCACCTCCAGAGTGCCGCTGCGATAGGCTTTGTCCAGGGCGTCGAAAATCTTCGCCAGTCGCGCCTTGTCCTCCAGCGTGGCGCGGTCGGCGGCGCAGGCGGCCGCCTTGGCTTCGAGCAGTTCGCGAAACTCCAGCAAATCCTCGCGTACCGAAACGTGCTTGTGCAGCAAGGCTTCCCAGGGTTCCAGAAATCCCGCGTCGAGCCGGTCGGTGACATAGGTACCACCTCCCTGCTGGCTGCTCAGCAAACCCCGCGACACCAGCTTCTGGATCCCCTCGCGCAGGGAAGCCCGCGACACGCCGAGTTGTGCCGACAGCTCGCGCTCGGCGGGCAGCCGGTCGCCGGTCTTCCAGGAGCCTTCGAGAATGCGCTGCTCCAGTTCGGCGGCGATGGAATCGGAGAGTTTTGGGGTATTGAGCCGATGTTCCATGGGCTATCAGCATGACCTCGTATTTTGGTCTGACCAGTTTCCATAATAGCAGCCGAATTTTCCCTGTTGCAACATATTTCTTGACACACCTTAAAAAACTCAATATATTTCTGCATCAATTGGTCTGACCACTGAACCAATAACGAAGTATTAAATACTCGTCGAGGAGATCCCCAGTGTCCGCCGCGCTCAACGAAGCAAGCCAGCATCCGCGCAGTTACCCGGCCAAGCCCGGCGACGTCTATCTGTTCGGCACCTGCGTACTCGACCTGTTCGACCCCGAGGCCGGCGTCTCGGCGGCAGCCTTGCTCGAAGACGCCGGAATTCGCGTTCATTACCCGCAGGACCAGACCTGCTGCGGCCAGCCGGCCTACACCTCCGGCTTTGTCGATCAGGCGCGTCAAGTCGCGGCACGCCAATTGCCGTTGTTCGCGGAACCCTGGCCCATCGTCGTGCCGTCCGGTTCCTGCGGCGGCATGATGCGCCACCATTGGCCGCGCCTGTTCGCCGACGATCCGGTGCTGGGGCCGCGGGCGGCGTCGATCGCGGAACGGGTCTTCGAACTGACGGATTTCCTGCTGCATGTCGTCAAGCCGGAGTGGCCACGCGCAAATGCCGCCGAGCGCGTGGTGCTGCATACCTCGTGTTCCGCGCGGCGCGAGATGGGCACCCACCTCAGCGCACGGGCCCTGCTCGCGCAAATTCCGAATGTCGAGGTGCTCATGCAGGATCACGAGGCGGAATGCTGCGGCTTCGGCGGAGCATTTTCGGTAAAGCACCCTGAGCTTTCCGCGGCGATCGCCTCCGACAAGGTCGATGCGCTGGAGGCCACCGGCGCCAGCGCAATGATCTCGGCAGACGGCGGCTGTCTGCTCAACCTCAATGGCACGCTGGAAAAGCGCGGCTCGGCGCTGCGCGGGCAGCACATCGCCAGTTTCCTGCGCCGGCTCGCGAAGGAGCCGGCATGAACGCCGCGCTCGGCGCCCGCGAGCGCATTCTTGCCCGGCTGCGTGCGGCACCGGGCCAGATCATCCCCGCCCCGCCGGCGCCGGCAGCGCCTGCGTCGGCCACTCCGACAACAATGCTCGAGCAGTTCCGTCGCGGCATCGAGGCATTTCATGCCGAAGTCATCGACGCGCGCGCGCGCCGATGGCAAGCGGTGCTGGCCGAAGTCTGCGCCGCCAAGGCGATAGGCACGCTGATGCTGCCCCCCGGCGATCTGCTCGACTTGCTCGCCTGGCCCGATGGCCCGCGCCTGTCCCGCTTCGACCGTCCGATCGAGACGCTGAAGGCCGAACTGTTCGACGCCACCGATGGCGGCCTGACCATCGCCGACGGCGCGATCGCCGATACCGGCACGTTGATCCATGCCGATCCCCACCGCATGCCGCGCACGCTGTCCCTGGTGCCGCCCATTCACATCTGCCTGCTCGACGTGCGCCGCCTCTACCCGAGCCTGCAGGCCGCGCTGGCCGCGGCGCGCTGGGCCGAGGCGATGCCGTCGAACCTGATCTTCATCACCGGCCCGTCGAAGACCGCCGACATCCAGCAAACCATGGCCTATGGCGCCCACGGACCCCGCGAACTCATCGTGCTGCTGACGGAGGACCTGTGAACCAACCAACGAACCCGCCGGCGCCGATCAACTTCCACGCCAATGTTCGCCGCGTCGTGGCGAACCCCGCCTTGCGCGCCAGCTTCCGTGGCGCGATGGATTTCCTGATGGCCAAGCGGGCCGTTCAGTTCCCCGATCCCGAGGCTTTCGAAGCCCTGCGCACGCAGGGCGAACAGATCCGGCAGCACGCCTTGTCGCGCTTGCCGGAACTGCTGGAGCAGCTGGAAACCAGTCTGGCGCGCAACGGCATCCAGGTGCATTGGGCGGAAACCCCCGAGCAAGCCTGCCAACTGATCATCGATCTCGCGACCCGTGCCGGCGGCGACCTGGTGGTCAAGGGCAAGTCGATGGTCAGCGAGGAAATCGAACTGAATCACGCGCTGGAAGCCGTCGGCATCGCCGCGCTGGAATCCGACATGGGCGAATACATCGTCCAGCTTGCCGGCGAAAAGCCGTCGCACATCATCATGCCGGCGATCCACAAGACCAAGGAGGAAATCGCCCGCCTGTTCGCCGACAAGGTGCCGGGCGTCGATTACACCGATTCGGTCGACGAGCTGATCCAGATTGGTCGCCGCGTGCTGCGCGAAAAGTTCCGCGATACCAGGATCGGTCTCTCCGGCGTCAATATCGCGGTGGCCGAAACCGGCACGCTGTGCCTGGTCGAAAACGAAGGCAACGGCCGGATGTGCACCACGGTACCCGAGGTGCATATCGCCATCACCGGCATCGAGAAGGTGGTGGCCAAGCTGGAACACGTGCCGCCGCTGCTGACCTTGCTCACACGCTCGGCCACCGGCCAGGCCGCCACCACTTATTTCAACTGGATTTCCGGCCCGCGCCGCGAAGGCGAGTTGGATGGCCCGCGCGAAGTCCATCTGGTGCTGCTCGACAACGGCCGCAGTGGAGCCTACGCCGACGCCCGCCTGCGCGCGACGTTGCAGTGCATCCGTTGTGGTGCCTGCATGAACCATTGCCCGGTCTACGCCCGCATCGGCGGCCACGCCTACGGCACCACCTATCCGGGCCCGATCGGCAAGCTCGTCTCGCCGCACATGCTCGGACTGGATGTCACCGCCGACCTGGTGACCGCCTCCAGCCTGTGCGGTGCCTGCGGCGAAGTCTGCCCGGTGAAGATTCCGATTCCCGACCTGCTGCTCCAGTTGCGCCAGCAAAGCCAGGGGCATGCCGCGGCTCCGCTGTTGCCGGGCGCCGGGAGCGGGCGCAAAGCGTTGCAAACGATCTCGTATGGACTGTTCGCCTGGCTCTATTCCCGCCCCGCGTTCTATCGCCTGTTCAGCCTCTGCGCCACGCGACTGCGTGCCCTCACGCCGTCAAAGCAAGGCGCCTGGACCCTTTCCCGGACGGCGCTGCGCCCCGCGCCACGCAGCCTGCATGAGCGCATGAAATCGCGCAGCGAAGCATAGATCGACTGCCGGCATCCATCGAGAAATCCCCGAATGAAGACCGCGCAACGCCACATTTAATGTTTAAATTGAATGTAATCGGCCAGCGCCTTGCTGCGTCACGATCAGAAGAAAACGACTAGGACTCATCCATAGGAGAGCGAACCCATGCAAGGCTTATTGAAGTTGTCCCGACTGATTGACGCGACCAGCGAACGCATAGGGCGTACGGTCCTCTGGCTGGTACTCGCCGCGGTGGTCATCTCGGCGGTAAACGCCACCGTCCGCAAGGTGTTCGATACCAGTTCCAACTCCTTCCTCGAAATCCAGTGGTATCTGTTTACCGCGGTCTTTCTGCTCGGTTCCGGCTACACGATGCTGCGCCAAGGGCATGTCAAGATCGACGTCGTGCTTGGCCGCTTTTCCAAACGCACCCAGATCAAGGTCGAAATGTTCGGCATCCTGTTCTTCCTGATGCCCTTTGTTTATTCTGTCGTCAAGGAGGTCTGGCCGCTGGTGGTCAATGCTTACCAGTCGGGTGAGATGTCCGAAAACTCGGGCGGACTGATCCGCTGGCCGGTCTATGCCCTGGTGCCGATCGGCTTTTCGCTGTTGGGCCTGCAGGGGATTTCGGAATTCATCAAGCGCCTCGGCTTTCTGCTGGGGCACTGCGGCGATCCAACGCGGCCTCCGCAAACCAAAACGGCCGAAGAAGAACTGGCCGAGGAAATCAGGAAGCATCAGGTAAATTCCGAAGTCATCGACCGCGTCGAGGACTTCGGTGATATGGCCTTGCGTCCGAACGAACAAGGAGAGCGCAAGTGACCGAGTTCCTCACTGCCAATATTGCCCCGATCATGTTCATGGGGCTGATCATCTTCCTGTTGCTCGGCTATTCGGTGGCCTTTTCGCTGGCCGCTGCAGGCCTGACATTCGGCTATCTGGGCGTCGAGCTACACATACTTCCGGAATCGCTGATGCACGCGCTGCCGCTGCGCATCTTCGGCATCATGAAGAACGACACGCTGTTGGCGATCCCCTTCTTCACCTTCATGGGATTGATCCTCGAACGCTCCGGCATGGCGGAGGATCTGCTCGAAACCATTGGCCAGTTGTTCGGCCCGATCCGCGGTGGTCTCGGCTACGCCGTGATCCTGGTAGGCGCGATGCTGGCGGCCACCACTGGCGTGGTGGCCGCTTCGGTGATCTCGATGGGACTGATTTCACTGCCCATCATGTTGCGCTACGGCTACGACCGGCGCATTGCCACCGGCGTGATCGCCGCTTCCGGAACCTTGGCGCAGATCATCCCGCCATCCCTGGTACTGATCGTGATCGCCGACCAATTGGGCAAGAGCGTCGGCGATCTTTACAAGGGCGCCTTCGTCCCCGGCTTCACGCTTACGGCCTTCTATATGGGCTGGGTCGTGCTACTGAGCTTCATCAAACCGAAGATGGTTCCTGCGCTTCCTCTGACTGCGCGCACGATCCGGGAAGACAACGGCGATGCCGGCCTGCGCTCCCTGCTGGCGCTGACCGTGATTTCCGTCGGCTGCGCGCTGGGCTTCGCCACGATGCGTCCGGAAGATACACCGACCGACGAGCTGATCGTGGTCTCGATGTGCGTCGGCATCGGCGTCGCCTTCGGGTTGGCTGTGGCCAATCGCATCACCAAACTGGGCCTGCTCTCGCGCATGGCCGAACGCGTCACGTTCGTGCTGATCCCGCCGCTGGCATTGATCTTTCTGGTGCTGGGCACCATCTTCCTCGGCGTCGCCACCCCCACCGAAGGCGGCGCGATGGGCTCGATGGGGGCGCTGGCGATGGCCATCTCGCGCCGGCGCCTGGACCGCAAGCTGCTGACCCAGGCTCTGGAAGCCACGATGAAGCTGTCATCCTTCGTGCTGTTCATCCTGCTCGGCTCCACAGTATTCAGCCTGACCTTCCAGGCCGTGGACGGCCCCCGCTGGGTCGAGCACCTGTTGACCAGCCTTCCCGGTGGGCAGACAGGGTTTCTGATCGTCGTCAACCTGCTGGTCTTCGGCCTGGCCTTTTTCCTCGATTTCTTCGAGCTGGCCTTTATCGTGATCCCGCTGCTGGGACCTGTCGCCGACAAACTGGGCATCGACATGGTCTGGTTCGGCGTCCTGCTGGCCGTCAACATGCAAACCTCGTTCATGCATCCGCCGTTCGGCTTCGCCTTGTTCTTCCTGCGCAGCGTCGCACCGCATGAAGACTACAAAGATCGGGTCTCCGGAAACACGATCGCCAAGGTGACGACCGGCCAGATCTACTGGGGCGCGGTGCCATTCGTTGCCATCCAGGTCATCATGGTCGGCCTGATCATCGCCTTTCCGGGCTTGGTCACCGGCGGTATCGACAAGGCCAAGAAGATCAATACCGATGACGTCCAGCTCGACTTCCAGCCCGGCAGCTACGACCGCGGCTACGGCGTACCGAGCAATCCCGCGGACTGGGCGGAACCGGACAAGGGCAAGGCGCCGGCGGGGGGCGCAACGAAGCCGGCCGACAATCCCGCAGGTTTGGACACTCCTGCCGCGGCACCTCAAAACCCCGCCGCCGAGAAGAAGGAGTTCGATCCCGCTGCCGCGTTGCTGGAGGACCTGGCCAAGGACAAGAAGAAGGCGATGCCGAAATAGCGAATACGGCTATGCTGTTCGTTGCCACGACTTGACCCGTCAATGGCGCCAAGCTTATTTGGCGCAAAAAAACCCGCAGGCAAGCCCGCGGGGGTGTTTTTGCAACGACGCCTGTTACAGCTTCTGCGCCTGCATGTAGCTGTCGAAACCTGCCTCGGCGAAGCGGAACCACAGATTCTGGTCCTTGCGGAAGGCCGCATAGTCCGTGTAAACCTTCTTCCATTGCGGATTCTTGGAAGACAGCTCGGCGTAATGCGCCTCGGCGAACTTGAAGGCGGCGTCCATCGTGTCCTTCGGCAAACGGAACAACTGGGTACCGGCAGCAACCAGTTCCTTCAGGGCCACCGGGTTCTTGGCATCGTACTTGGCCTGCATGTCCACATGGGCGTACGAGGCGGCAGCTTCGACAATCGCCTTGTTCTCGGATGACAGCGCGGCCAGGGCCTTGTTGTTGACATAGAGGGTAAGCTGCGGGCCGCCTTCCCACCAGGCCGGATAGGCGTAGTGCTTGGCCACCTTGTAAAAGCCGAGTTTCTGATCGTCATAGGGTCCGACCCACTCGACGGCGTCGATGGTGCCTTTTTCCAGCGCCTGGTAGATCTCGCCGCCCGGAATATTCTGCGGCACCCCGCCAATGCCCGCCAGAATCACCCCACCGAAGCCGCCGATGCGCATCTTCATTCCCTTGACATCAGCCAGGGACTTGATCGGCGTGCGATACCAGCCGCCCATTTGCGCGCCGGTATTGCCCATCGGGTAATTGACGATGTTGTATTGACTGTAGAACTCGCGAAACAGCTTGAGACCATTGCCCTGGTACATCCATGCCGTCATCTGGCGCGAATTCAGGCCGAAAGGAATCGCGCAGTCCATGGCGAAGGTCGGATCCTTGCCGAAGAAGTAGTAGGGCGCGGTATGCGCGCACTCGACCGTGCCCTGCTGAATGCCGTCGACTACGCCAAAGGGCGGCATCAACTCGCCACCGGCATGCACCGAGATCTCGAACTTGCCGCCCGACATTTCCTTGACATGCTTGGAGAAGGTCTCGGCCGCGCCGTAAATCGTATCAAGCGCCTTGGGGAAACTGGAAGCCAGCCGCCAGCGAATCGCCGCCTGGGCGTGTACGGCGGGGGCGACTCCGGCGGCGAGAATACCGGCAATGCCAGCGTTCTGCAAAAACTTGCGTCTTTCCATAAGTAGTACTCCTCGTTGTTTTTTGGGACTACCCCGACCAGCGGGGCGGAGCGCAGATACTACACTGAATTCCGCAGTGCGAACGCGCACGCGCGAGCCGCCTTGCCTGCGTGGCGCGGGCACCACCGGCGGGTGCCGCCCGTGGCCAGTCAACGTCGCTGCTGCACCTGCGGGGCCATGCTTCTATGCCCGCACCAGACGCCAAAGCGAGGTCACTTCCGCGGCGCGCGCGGCGTGCAGCGGGTCGCCGACGTCCCTGGCCCTTGGATGCCTTGGCGTGGCCTCGATCCGCCCACAGACCTTGAGGCCGGCCTGATCGAATGCAGTCAGGAGTTCGCCATGCCCGCGCAGACCCAGATGTTCGGCGAGATCGGAGAGCACCAGCCAAGCCTCGCCAGTCGGCTCCAGATGCGCGGCAAGGCCATCGATAAACCCAATCAGCATGCGACTGTCGGAATCATAAACGGCGTGGTCCAACGGTGAACCGACGGCCCCCGGCAGCCAGGGCGGGTTGCACACCACCAGCCCGGCACGGCCCGGCGGAAACAGATCGGCCCTGACGAGTTCCACGCGCCCGTTCAGGCCAAGCCTTGCCAGGTTGTCGGCGGCGCAGGCCAGCGCGCGCGCGTCCCGATCCGTGGCGACAACGCGCGCGACGCCGCGCCGCGCCAGCACCGCCGCGAGCACGCCGCTGCCGGTGCCGATGTCGAAGGCAAGGCGGCATCCAGCCGGCAGGGGCGCCGCCGCCACCAGATCGACATACTCGCCACGAATCGGAGCGAAGACGCCGTAATGCGGATGAATGCGCTCGCCCAGCGCGGGGACGACAACCCCTTTCCGGCGCCACTCGTGCGCGCCGATCAGGCCCAGCAATTCCCGCAGTGAGGCGACGAAAGGCCCACGCACTCGATGGGCGGCACCGTAGGCCTCGCGGCAGGCCTGTCGCACATCCGGCGCCCGCCGCAAAGGCACCCGGTAATTGTCGTCGAACGGCAGCAGCAGCATGCCCAGGATACGGGCGCGCTGCGCCCGCGCCAGCCGATACAAATGAAAGGCTTCGGCCGAGCCCGGCGACGATGGTGCCGCGGCCTTGCGCGGCTCGCGTTCGATGCGCCGCAGCATGGCCTGAAGCAGTTGCCGCGCATTCTGGAAATCGCCACGCCACAGCAGTGCGGTACCTTGGCTGGCAAGCCGATAGGCAGCATCGGCCGTGATGCGGTCATCGGCGACGAACACCCGCTCCGGCGGTGGAACGCCGGCTTCGGATTGCCAACGGGCAAAGCATCGCGCGCCGCCTTCGGTCCAGGAGATGACCTGAGCAGGAGTCAAGCTGAAGACCGGAAGTGGATACTGCCCTGACGGTCAGCGGGGATCACTGGCCGTAGTTGAGCAAGCCGGCCTTGAGCGCGAGCACATCCAGCGGGGTAAAGGGGCCGAGCTTTCCGTCGCTGAACAGCCCCTCAAGGATGACGATGCAGGTCTCGGGCGAGCGGCGCAGGACGCTGGCCTTGATGGTGTAACGCCGCTCCGCCTCACCGAGATCGATGTCCAGGATCACTTCGTCACCGTGCTTCATCGCCGGCATCGTCGCATCACGCTCGCGCACACGCAGGCGCATTGCGCCATTGGACATGTCGGCAACCGTGTACAGCCCGGAAACCCCGTCGTCCAACAACGACAGCCTGACCGGTACGCAGGTTTTCGCCCGCGCCTGACGACGCTGGTCGGTGACCGCAAGCGAACTCAAGTCCGGCGTCAGCAGGATCATTTTCGTGTTGGCGTAAGGGCCGTCCTTGGCGACAAGCTGTTTCGCCACCTCGGTATCCACGGTCGACACTCCCCTTCCCCCCGCTTTCGAGATCAGGGATATGGAATTGCCCTTGATGAACTGCCGTCCGCGGCCGATCAGGGCCCGCCGCTGGTAGTCAAGCTTGCCCTCAAGATCCGTCGTATCCGGAACCACCAATTGAAACAGCATGAGGCGGGAAGTCGGAGTTTGCGCCTCGCTTTCCCCAGTGCGGAAAACGGCAGGAAAGCCCGCCGAATCGCGCTCGATCGATTCGCCCGAATAGACGAACTCGCCGTTCACGCAGTAGGCGACCATGATCGTGTCGAAGACGATTTCCCTCTTGAACTCCGGGCAATAGCTCAGTTTCTTGCCGATGGGGAAGAAATCGATCAGCGTCTTGAGCTTGTCGAGGTCCAGCTTCCACGGGGCGGCGCTTTCCGGCCCCGGTTGGCCAGCGTCGGGGGACTGTTGCCCAAGGGGAATACCAAAGAAAGTTTTCAGAGCGGTCCGCCTTGCAGCATGTTGTTGTTCCCCATTGGCCAGGCAGCGAATTTTTCAGGAAACCGATGGGCAGGTCAATAGAGCGGCATCGAAGCGATCGGGCTCGTGCGCCCGCCGCCCGTGCGGCCGATTGGCGCGGCGCGCAATCACCGATCGACTTTACTCCTGAATTGACGGCTGCGCCGCCGCACTGCGGGCCGGGGCACGTGGCTCAGGTGCCGGCGATCGTCATGCGTTCGATCAGGATCGAGCCGACTTGTTTCGACCCGCGCACTTCGATGTCATTGCCGATGCCGGCAATGCCGCGCAGCATCTCGCGCAGATTGCCGGCGATGGTGATCTCCTCGACCGGGTAGGCGATCTCGCCGCGCTCGACCCAGTAGCCCGCCGCGCCGCGCGAATAATCTCCGGTCACGTAATTCACGCCCTGGCCGAGCAACTCGGTGACCAGCAGCCCTGTTCCCATGTCGCGCAACAAGCCATCGAGATCATGCGGTCCCGGCTGCACCAGCAGATTGTGCGAACCACCCGCGTTGCCGGTGGTCTGCATTCCCAGCTTGCGCGCCGAGTAGGTGGACAGGAAGTAGCCCTGCAACAGGCCATTCGTCACCACTTCGCGATCATGCGTGGCGACACCGTCGTCATCGAAAGGCGACGAGGCGAATGCGCCCCGGACATGCGGGCGCTCGCTGATCTGTACGAAGTCCGGGAATATCCGCTGACCGATGCTGTCGAGCAGGAACGAGGTCTTGCGGTACAGCGCGCCGCCGGAAATCGCATGCACGAAGCTGCCGATGAGGCCCGCCGCCAGCGGGGCTTCAAAAACCACCGGGCACTTGCGCGTCTTCAGCTTGCGGCCACCGAGACGGGACAGTGCGCGCCGCGCCGCGTAGTCGCCGATGCGCTCCGCCGCGGGAAATTCGCCGGCGTTGCGGTGCGTGGCGTACCAGTCATCACGCTGCATGTCTTCGCCCTCGCCGGCGATCACCGAACACGAGAGGTAATGGCGCGACGTGGCAAAGCCGCCCATAAAGCCAAGACTGTTGGCCGAAAGAAAGTGCGACTGCTGCGCCGAAACGCTGGCACCTTCCGAATTCTTCACCAGCGGACTGACATCGAAGGCGGCCTGCTCGCAACGCCGCGCTATTTCGATCGCCGACTCGACGGAAATGTCCCAGGGGTGGAAGAGGTCCAGATCCATGCCCCTGGTCGCCAGCAACCTGGCTTCGGGCAGGCCGGCGCAATCGTCTTCGGCGGTGAAACGTGCGATGGACAGCGCGGCCTCGACGCTTGCCCGTACCGCGGCCGGAGAGAAGTCCGAGCTGCTGGCATGGCCGCGGCGCTGGCCGATATACACCGTGACGCCCAGCCCCTTGTCGCGGTTGTATTCGATGGTTTCCACCGCCTGCCGGCGCACCGTGACGGATTGCCCAAAGCCTTCCGAAAGGTCCAGCTCGCAAGCCGTTGCGCCCTTGGCCGCCGCGTGATCGAGGACAGCCTGCGCCAGCACGCGCAATGCCTGCTGAGAATGTGCAAAACCCTGGGACATGCGGAAACCCTTTGAGAAGGAGACTCTGGTCGCGAAGCTATAATCATAACCGTGGAAGATATCGACAACGACACCAGCGAGTACAGCGGACCCAGCAAATCGCAGTTGAAGCGCGAGATGACGGCCTTGCAGGATCTGGGCGCGGAACTGGTGGCGCTGTCGAAGGAGCGCCTGGCGAAAATCGAGATGCCCGAACGGCTGCGCGATGCACTGCTCGATTTCCAGCGCTTCACCAAGCACGAAGCCCGGCGACGCCAGATGCAGTTTATCGGCAAGATCATGCGCGAATTCGATGCGGCACCCTTGCGCGCGGCGATGGACGAAATCAAGGGGGTCTCGGATGCGGCCAACATTCGCCAACACCAACTGGAGAGGCTGCGCACGCGACTGATGGAAGATGAAGCGGTGTTCAGCGAACTGGCCCGCGACTACCCCGCCGCCGACATCCAGCACCTGCGTCAACTGCGCCGCAATGCGCTGAAGGAAACCCAGCAGAGCAAGCCGCCGCGCGCCTACCGCGAGTTGTTCCGGGAGCTCCGCGAACTGGGAAGCGAGGCCGGCGCGAAAGACGCGCTAGACTGAGCATCCAGACGGGCGCTGTCTATGGCGCGACACGCCGCCTCGCACGGCGCAAGCCACGGGTCCGCCCTCAAACAAACCGATGGAGGTGCGACATGAAGGACATGAAAATCTCATTGGTCCAGGTTGGCAGGCTGCTCGGCGCGGGATTGATCGCGGTAGCTCTGGCCCCGGCGGTGTGGGCTGACGAAATCCACATCAAGATGCTCGACAAATCAGATTCGGGGCCGCTGGCCTTCGAGCCCGACTTCGTCCAGGCCAAGGTGGGCGATACGATCGTATTCGAGCCAACACAAACGGGGGGGCACAGCGCGGTTTCTCTGCTGGTTCCTACTGGCGCGAAAGCCTGGTCAGGCGCGCCGGACAAGGAAACACGGGTGACCCTGAGCACCGAGGGTATCTACCTCTATGCCTGCGCCGCGCACAAGATGATGGGCATGGTCGGGGTCATCCAGGTCGGCAAGCCCGTCAATCTCGAGGCGGCAACGAAGGCCGCCAAAGGGGAGTCGCTGCGCTTCGTCCTCAACAAGGACCGCTTCGACAAGGAGTTGGCCCAGATCAAGTAGTGTTACGGCCGGGGTATTGAGCCGCGCCGGGGATCGACGGTCTTCCCTCGTTCTGCGAGGGTGCCGCCTTTCTGGAGCTTGCCTACAGACCTTCGCGAAGCAATCCGTGCAGCGGAACACGAATGCTGGTTCGCAGTTGCGGGGACTGTCGCAGCAACCGCGCTGTGGCAAGTTGGTCGACCCGCGGTTGTGTCGGACTAGGCCAAACCCTGCTGCGCCTGCGGAGCACCGGCGTTGGGACGAGACAATGCGGTTTCGCTCGACGTAAGTATGGTCAGCAGTGCCTGGGCATTCTCCGCCGCGTCCCGCCCCAAGCCGGTCAGGTAGCCGCCATCGACCTGGGTCAACAATCCCTTCGCGTGCAGACGCCGCGTCGCCGCGATGACTGCGGGATCTGCGTTCTTATGTACCTTGATGCCCTGTTGACTGGTCGCCAGGTCGAAGCGCATCAAGGTGTTCAGTTCATGGACAAGATCGGACGTATAGGGCATGGGGGAACCTCGGGGCTGGAACCGTGCTTGGGGCAAGACCAGTGGTATTTCAAGACTCGCTGCATTCTAGCGCTCCAATCGGCGAACGCCGCTCTTGGCACGCGGGAAACCTCTCGCGCCGTCAAGCGTCACAACCCCGGATCGACGCCTTCGCCCTTCAAAGTCGCCTCGACCATGCGCCGCGTCAGTTGCGGCGCAAGCAATTCCATGAACTCGTACTCGTAACCGCGCAGCCAGATATCGCGGCGAAACCCCACTCGCGTGGTATTGCCCTCGAACAAATGGGTTGCCGGCAGCGCCGCAAGGGTGTCGTCGCGGATTGGATCGAAGGCCATTTCGGCGATGATGCCGACACCGAGTCCGAGCCCGACATAAGTCTTGATAACGTCCGAATCGATGGCGGTCAGCATTACATTGGGCTTCAGGCTCTGGCGCTCGAAAGCGCGATCGACGCGCGACCGACCGGTGAAGGTGGCGTCATAGGTAATCAACGGGTACCCGGCCAGCGCCGCCAGCGTCAGCGGTTGTTGGGCAAGCAGGGGATGGCCCTTTGGCGCCACGACCAGATGCGCCCACTGGAAACACGGCAGCGTGACCAATTCCGCATACCGGTCCAGCGCTTCGGTCGCGATGCCGAGATCGGCGCTGCCGTCGCGCACCCAATCCGCGACTTGCGTCGGGCTGCCCTGCTGGATATGCAGCCGTATCCGCGGATGGCGCTGGACGAAACGCTGAATCACCGGCGGCAAAGTGTAGCGCGCCTGGGTGTGGGTCGTGGCGATGGACAGCACACCGCTGCTCTCCACCGCATAGTCCTCGCCAACGCGCTTGATGTTCTGTGTTTCACTCAGGATCCGCCTGGCCATGTCGAGCACGATCTGGCCGGGCGCCGTAATCGCTGTCAGGCGCTTGCCGCTGCGCGCAAATATCGTCACTCCCAACTCTTCCTCGAGCAGTCCGATCTGCTTCGATACGCCGGGCTGGGACGTAAACAAGGCTTCGGCCGCCGCGGACACACTTAGCCCACGCCGTTCGACCTCCACCAGGTAGCGCAACTGCTGTAATTTCACGCCACGGATTATATAGCCCATAGTTCTATACAAATACTAATAAGGTATTTTTCAGAACTATAAGAAGTCGCTACGATGCACCGCATCATGGATTTCGCACTCAACCCCGCGCTCACTTTTTCCGGCTTTGTCGTCGGTGCGCTGGTCGGCCTGACCGGCGTCGGCGGCGGCTCGCTGATGACGCCGCTACTGGTCCTCGGATTCGGCATCAGACCGATCACCGCAGTGGGCACTGACCTGCTTTACGCGGCCATTACCAAGAGCGGCGGCAGTTGGGTGCATCATCGGCACGGCAATATCGACTGGCGCATCACCGGCCTGCTCGCCGCCGGCAGCGTCCCGGCCGCCGGCTTGACCTTGCTGGCGCTGGCAAAAATTGGGGTCGGCGGGCACGGCACTTCGCACCTGATTTCCGCAGCGCTCGGCGTCGCCCTGCTGCTGACGGCCGCCTCGCTGATCTTTCGCCAACGACTGCTGGCACTGGCCCGGCGCCGCGCCCGGCAATCGCGCCCAGGCAGCCAGATAGCTGTGCTGACCGTGATTGTCGGCGCACTGGTGGGGGCGCTGGTATCGATTTCCTCCGTCGGCGCCGGCGCGCTGGGAGTCACGGCGCTGACTTTCCTCTACCCGCAACTGGCGACGCGACGCATTGTCGGCTCCGATATTGCCCATGCGGTACCGCTGACACTGGTCGCCGGACTCGGCCACTGGTGGCTGGGCTCGGTGGATGTGCCGCTGCTCGTGAATCTGCTGCTCGGTTCTCTGCCGGGCATCGCCCTGGGCAGCCATCTGGCCACCCGCGTTCCCGAGCGCGGCTTGCGCAGCCTTTTGGCCGGCGTGCTGCTGCTGGTCGGCGGCAAACTTATCCTCGTCTGAATCAGAAGGACCGCCATGTATCGCTACGACAACATCGACCACGCCATCGTCCGGGCCCGCGTTGCACAGTTCCGCGACCAGACCCGGCGCCATCTCGCCAACGAACTGAGCGAGGACGAATTCCGCCCGTTGCGGCTGCAGAACGGCCTCTACATCCAGCGCCATGGGCCGATGTTGCGCATTGCCGTCCCCTATGGGCTGCTCTCGTCGAAGCAGTTGCGCACACTGGCAAGCATCACGCGGCGATACGATCAGGGAGTCGGCCACTTCACCACGCGGCAGAACCTGCAACTCAACTGGGTCAAGCTGCCGCAGGTCCCCGATATTCTCGCCGAGTTGGCGGACGCGGAAATGCACGCGATCCAGACCTCGGGCAACTGCATCCGCAACATTACCACCGACCACTTCGCCGGGGTCGCCGCCGACGAAATCGAGGATCCGCGCCCGTGGGCCGAGCTCCTTCGCCAGTGGTCGGCCCTTCATCCCGAATTCGCCTACCTGCCGCGCAAGTTCAAGGTGGCCGTCAGCGGTTCCCTGGAGGACCGTGCCGCGATCCTGGTACACGATCTGGGCCTGCAACTGGTGCGGTCCGCCGCCGGCGACATCGGCTTCACGGTGTACGCCGGAGGCGGCCTCGGCCGCACCCCCTTGCTTGGCCAGAAGATGATCGACTTTCTCCCCTGGCAACACCTGCTGACCTACTGCGAGGCGCTGCTCCGTGTCTACAACCGCTACGGTCGCCGCGACAATGCCTACAAGGCCCGCATCAAGATCCTGGTCAAGGCGGTCGGCAGCGAAGCATTCGCCCGCGACGTGGAGGCGGAATGGGCGCACTTGAAGGACGGACCTTCGACGCTGACGGAAGCAGAAGTCGACCGGGTCGTCGCCCAGTTCGCCGCGCCGGCCTATGAGAACCTGGCCAGCGAAGACCTCTGTCATATCGCCCACCAGCGCGAGGACAAGGCCTATGCGCGCTGGGTCGAGCGCAACGTCCATCCGCACCGCATTGCGGGCTATGCGGCTGTCACGCTTTCCCTGAAGAAACCGGGTGGCGCACCGGGCGACGCCAGTTCGGCGCAGATGGAGGCGGCGGCAGAACTCGCGGAACGCTTCAGCTTCGGCGAAATTCGCGTGTCCCATGAGCAGAACCTGATTCTCGCCGATGTACCCAAGCGCGAACTGTACACCGTCTGGCACCGGGCCAAGGCGGCCGGATTGGCGAGCCCGACGGCGGGCCTGCTGGCCGACCTGATCGCCTGCCCCGGCGGCGACTTCTGCTCGCTGGCCAATGCCAAGTCGCTGCCGATCGCGGCGGCGATCCAGGATCGCTTTGCCGACCTGGACTACCTGCACGACATCGGCGATCTGGAACTCAACATCTCGGGCTGCATGAACTCCTGCGGCCATCATCACCTGGGTGCGATCGGCATTCTCGGCGTGGATAAGAACGGCGAGGAGTGGTACCAGATCACGCTCGGCGGCGCCCAGGGAAACCACGCCACGATCGGCCAGGTCATCGGTCGCTCGTTCGCCGCGGCGGATGTTCCCGACGTAATCGAGAAATTGATCGACACCTATCTCGCGCGGCGCCACGCCGACGAGACCTTCAATGACACCGTGCGCCGTATCGGGCTGGAACCCTTCCGCGCCTCGGTTTATGCCAATGTCAGCCGTGAAAGGAAAATTGCAAATGGCTAAGCAACTCATCAAGGAACGTCGCCTGGAAGACGACGCATGGAAGTTAGTGGCCTTGAACGAGGGTGAGAACCCGGCGACCGTGCGCCTGCCGGTTGGCCCGTCGCTGGTGCCGGTGACCGTGTGGCAATCGCGCAAGGCCTGCCTGATCGCCTGCGAATACGAACATGGCTGGCCGCTCGGCGTCTGGCTCGGGCCCACCGATGACCCGGCCGCAATTGCCGCCGACCTGGATGACTTCACCGTGATCGGCGTGCATTTCCCGAAATTCACCGATGGCCGCGGTTACACGATCGCTCGCCTGCTGCGCGAGCGCCATGGCTACAAGGGCGAACTGCGCGCCTTTGGCGATGTCGGTCGCGACCAGATCTTCCTGCTCAATCGGGTGGGCTTCGACAGCTTCCTGATCGGCGAAGGGCGCAATGCCGAAGAGGCCCTGGCGGCGTTCGACGATTTCCCCGAGGTGTATCAGGCGGGAGTCGACCGGCCGATTCCGCTGTTCCGCCGCCGCGCGGCCTGACGGGACAATCATGATTCGCGAATCCCTGCCTGCCCTCGCCGATCCGCAACTGGTCGACTGTGTTGCGGCAAAAGCCGCACGCGCCACCACCCTGTTGCGCAACATCGCGCGCGACTATGCGCCGGTGGTCTTCGCCAACAGCCTGGGCGCCGAAGACATGGTGCTGACCGACCTGATCTGGCGCGAGGACATCAATATCGCAATATTCTCCCTGGATACCGGCCGGCTCCCGGTGGAGACCTATGAGCTGATGCATCAGGCCGAAAAGCGCTACGGCCGCAAGCTGGAAATCTTCTTCCCGCGCAATGAAGGGGTCGAAACCTACGCCCGCAATTTCGGCAGCCACGGCTTTTACGATTCGGTGGAAGCACGCAAGGCCTGCTGCCATGCGCGCAAGGTCGAACCCTTGCAGCGCGCGCTGGCCGGCAAGGGCGCCTGGGTTACCGGACTGCGCGCCGCCCAGTCGACGACGCGCGACAAACTGAAAGTCATCAGCCAGGACACGACGAACAATCTGGTCAAAGCCAGCCCCCTGGCGGACTGGAGCGAGACCGAAGTATGGGTCTATCTGCGGGCCAACAAGGTGCCCTACAACCGTCTGCATGACCGCAACTATCCCAGCATAGGCTGTGCGCCGTGCACCCGCGCGATTCAGCCCGGCGAGGATGTGCGCGCCGGCCGCTGGTGGTGGGAGACGCCGGAGACCAAGGAATGCGGTCTGCATCTCGTCGATGGCCGCCTGCAAAGGGTTGCCCTCGGAGCCAAGACATGAGCCTGCTGGCGACGCGGCAACACGCGACTCTTTCGCACCTCGACTGGCTCGAGGCCGAGTCGATACACATCCTGCGGGAAGTGGCCGGGCAATGCGCCAACCCGGTTCTGCTGTTTTCCGGCGGCAAGGACTCCCTGGTTCTGTTGCGTCTGGCGGAAAAGGCATTTCGCCCGGGGCGCTTTCCCTTTCCGTTGCTCAACATCGATACCGGGCACAACTACAGCGAGGTGATCGATTTCCGCGATTTCCGCGCCTGTCAGCTGAATGAAAGACTGATCGTGCGGGAGGTGAAGGACTCCATGCAGCGCGGCAGCGTGGTGCTGAAGTCACCTGACGAATCACGCAACAAGCATCAGTCGGTAACGCTGCTCGAAGCCATCGAGGAATTCGGCTTCGACTGCTGCATCGGCGGCGCGCGGCGCGACGAGGAAAAGGCGCGGGCCAAGGAGCGCATTTTTTCCTTCCGCGACGAGTTCGGCCAGTGGGACCCGAAGAATCAGCGCCCGGAACTTTGGGACCTGTACAACGCCCGGGTGCATAAGGGCGAAAACATCCGCGCCTTCCCCATCTCCAACTGGACGGAACTCGACGTGTGGCAGTACATCGACCGGGAGCAACTTGAGTTGCCTTCGATCTACTTCGCACACCGCCGTCCCGTAGTGCGCAAGAACGGGCTGCTGCAGCCGGTGACCGAACTGACCCCGGCGCGCGAAGGCGATGTCGTCGAGGAACTGAGCGTGCGCTTTCGCACGGTGGGCGACATCACCTGTACCGCACCGGTCGAGTCGTCTGCCGACACGGTTGCCCGGATCATCGAGGAAACAGCGGCAACCACGATTACGGAACGCGGCGAGACGCGGCTCGACGATCAGACCTCGGAAGCATCGATGGAACAACGCAAGAAGGAAGGCTACTTTTGATGAGCGCGATTGAACGCCTGCCAGAGATCGACAACGGGCTGCTGAGGTTCCTGACCTGCGGCAGCGTTGACGATGGCAAGAGCACACTGATCGGGCGCCTGCTCTATGACACAAAGGCGATTCTCGCCGACACCCTGCATGCGATCACCCGCAGTTCTGCGAGACGCGGACTGGAAACGATCGATCTGTCCCTGCTCACGGACGGTCTGCAGGCCGAACGGGAGCAGGGAATTACCATCGACGTCGCCTACCGCTATTTCAGCACCGGACGGCGCAAGTACATCATCGCCGATGCGCCGGGCCACGAGCAGTACACGCGCAACATGGTCACCGCAGCCTCTACCGCGAATCTGGCGATCATCCTGGTCGATGCGCGCAAGGGCGTTCTGACCCAGACCCGTCGCCATTCCTACCTCGCGCACCTGCTGGGAATTCCGCACATCATCGTGGCGATCAACAAGATGGACCTGGTCGACTTCGACCAGGCCACCTTCGAGCGCATCCGCCGCGACTACCTGGAATTCGCCGCGACGCTGGGCATCGGCGATGTCTGCTTCATTCCGCTGTCTGCGCTGAACGGCGACATGATTGTGGATCGCAGCGAGCGCCTCGGCTGGTATCAAGGGCCGACACTGCTCGAAATGCTGGAAAGCGCGCCGACGGCTCACAGTGAAAGCGACGAACGCTTCCGCTTTCCGGTGCAGTTCGTCTGCCGGCCGCAGCAGGCTGCCGATCCGAAGCTCCACGACTATCGCGGCTTCATGGGTCGCGTCGAGTCCGGGGAGATCGCCGTCGGTGACGAAGTGCTGGTGCTGCCGTCGGAACGGCGCTCCCGGGTCAAGGCCATCGAGATTTTCGGCAGTTCCCTGCCGCGGGCAATCGCCGAGCAGTCGATCACGCTGCTGCTCGAGGATGAAGTGGATATTTCCCGCGGCGACATGATCGTTCGCGCCGGGGAATCGGCGCGGGTGACCAGGCGCATCGAAACCATGCTCTGCTGGCTCGGCGAAACGCCGCTCGATCCGCAACGCAAATACCTGATCCGGCAGACTACGCGGGAATCCCGGGCGGCCATCGAAACCCTAGACCACCGGCTGGACATCAACACGCTGCAACGCATGCCAGCCGAACGCCTGGCGATGAACGACATCGCACGAGTGTGTTTCAAGCTGGCTCAGCCGCTGTGCACGGACCTCTACGCCGAGAACCGCTCCACCGGAGCCTTCATCGTGATCGACGAGGCGAGCAACAATACGGTTGGCGCCGGTATGATCCTCTGAGCAGTCACGGCGCCAACAACGAAAAAGCCAGGCGACGCCTGGCTTTTTCGTCTTGAAGGCGAGGATTATGCGGCGACGGGAACCTCGGCAAGGTCGGCTGCGGGTCGATCCAGCAACTCGACAAAGGCCATCGGCGCATTGTCGCCAACGCGGAAGCCCATCTTGAGAATGCGCAGGTAGCCACCGTTGCGCGCGATATAGCGCGGACCGAGCTCGCTGAACAGCTTGCCGACGATGTCGCGGTCGCGCGTGCGATCGAACGCCAGCCGGCGATTGGCCAGACTGGGCTTCTTGCCCAGCGTGATCAGCGGTTCCACGACGCGGCGCAATTCCTTGGCTTTGGGTAGCGTGGTCTTGATCGCCTCGTGGCGCAATAGCGAGACTGCCATATTGCGCAGCATTGCCTGGCGGTGCGCCGAGGTGCGATTGAGTTTGCGAAGTCCGTTACCGTGACGCATTTTGCTGTCCTCGTCTTATTCGGCCACCGCGCGATGCAAATGGCCGGTTAATGGTTATCGAGAGTGGTGGAACCGTTCAAGCAAATACAACAATTGAAACCATTTCGCTACGCGTTGCCACCGGGCCAATGCCCGATGTGGAACCCCATCAGGCGAGCTTTTCCAGCCCTGCCGGCGGCCAGCTTTCAAGCTTCATACCCAGCGTCAGGCCGCGCGAAGCCAGCACTTCCTTGATCTCGTTGAGCGACTTGCGGCCGAGATTGGGCGTCTTCAACAGTTCAGTTTCGGTACGCTGTATCAGGTCACCGATGTAATAGATGTTCTCGGCCTTCAGGCAGTTGGCCGAGCGTACGGTCAGTTCCAGGTCATCCACCGGGCGCACCAGCACCGGATCGACCGAGGTCTGTTTCGGGGTTTCGGCTGACAGCGGCGTGCCTTCCAGGTCGGCGAACACGGACAGCTGCTCCATAAGGATCCGAGCCGCGGTGCGCACCGCTTCTTCCGCATTGTCGATCGCACCGTTGGTCTCGATGTCCAGAATCAGTTTGTCGAGGTCGGTGCGCTGCTCGACGCGAGCCGACTCCACCGAATAGCTGACACGGCGCACCGGGCTGAACGAGGCATCGAGCATGATCTGGCCGATGGCACGGTTCTCGCGGGCGATTTCGCGCTGGTTGGCGGGGACATAGCCGCGGCCCGATTCCACGCGGATCTGCATATTCAGCTTGCCGCCCGGCGCAATGTGGGCAATGACGTGATCCGGATTCACGATCTCTACGTCATGGGTGGTTTCGATGTCGCGCGCGGTAACTACGCCTTCACCGCTACGGGAAAGAGTGAGCGTGGCCTCGCGACGATTATGCATCTTCAGCACCACACCCTTGAGGTTCAGCAGCACGTCGACAACGTCCTCGCGGACTCCGTCGAGCGTCGAGTATTCGTGGAGCACGCCTTCGATCGAAACCTCGGTGGGCGCGACGCCTTCCATCGAGGACAGCAGGATGCGCCGCAGGGCATTGCCGAGCGTGTGGCCATAGCCGCGTTCAAACGGCTCCATGACCACGCGCGCATGGAGCGGCGAAAGCTGCTGAACATCTATGCTGCGGGGTTTCAGAAGTGTGTGCATGTGCATTCCTTCGAATGGGAAACGCCTGGCGTCCGCTGGACGCCAGGCGCAAAGCTGCGTTTAGCGCGAATACAGTTCGACGACCAAGCCCTCGTTGATCGAGGGTGGCAGGTCTTCGCGTGCCGGGTAGGACTTGAACACACCCTTGCCGGCCTTGACATCCACTTCCAACCACACGGGAAAACCGCGGGACTCGGCCGCCTCCAGCGCGGCCTTGGTGCGCAAGTGACCGCGGGTACTGTCCAGCAACTGGACCACGTCACCCGGACGCACGCTGTAGGACGGAATGTCGACTCGCTTGCCATTGATCAGTACGCCGTTGTGGCGCACGACTTGCCGCGCTTCGGCGCGCGACACGCCAAAACCCATCCGATATGCCACGGTGTCTAGACGCGCTTCGAGCAGTTTGAGCAAGTTCTCGCCGGCCTGCCCCTTCTTGCGTTCGGCATCGCCGAAGACCTTGCGGAACTGCCGCTCGAGCACGCCATAAATGCGCCGGATCTTTTGCTTCTCCCGCAGTTGCGTGCCGTATCCGGACAAACGCTGCCCGGACTTTTGCCCGTGCTGACCCGGCGCGTAGGCACGGCGCTCGACGGAGCATTTGTCGGTAAAGCACTTCTCGCCTTTGAGAAACAGCTTTTCGCCCTCGCGGCGGCACTGGCGGCACTTGGCATCTAGGTTGCGGGCCATGGTGTCGTATCCTTATTGCCTTAGATGCGACGGCGCTTGGGCGGCCGGCATCCGTTGTGGGGAATCGGGGTAATGTCGGTGATGCTGGTAATCTTCATGCCCAGCGCATTGAGCGCACGCACCGCTGATTCGCGTCCGGGGCCGGGCCCCTTGATGCGAACCTCGAGATTCTTCACGCCGCACTCCTGGGCTGCCTTGCCGGCGGCTTCCGCCGCGATCTGCGCGGCGAAAGGAGTCGACTTGCGCGAACCCTTGAAGCCAGCCCCGCCGGACGTCGCCCAGGACAACGCGTTGCCTTGGCGGTCGGTAATCGTGATGATCGTATTGTTGAAGGACGCATGAACGTGCGCAATGCCTTCAGCGACGTTCTTCTTGATTTTTTTGCGGACTTTGGTTGCGGTCTTAGCCATGTATGTAGTGGTTCCTGGTTACTTCTTGCCCATCGAAATCGCTTTGCGCGGGCCCTTGCGAGTACGCGCATTGGTACGGGTGCGCTGACCCCGCACCGGAAGGCCGCGGCGATGACGAACGCCGCGATAGCAGCCAAGATCCATCAGGCGCTTGATGTTCATCGTTGTTTCGCGGCGCAAATCACCCTCGACGATGAACTTGCCCACCTCCTCGCGCAGACGATCCATTTCGCTGTCGGTGAGTTCCTTGATCTTCACCGAGCGCTTGACGCCGACCGCGTCGCAAATCTTTTGCGCACGGCTGCGACCAATTCCGTAGATCGCCGTTAGTGCGATCTCCGCATGCTGGTGATTCGGGATGTTGACGCCTGCTATACGAGCCATGTGCTTACCTGTTGGTCGCCGCGAATGCGGTGTGGTGGGTTAGCTGAAAAATGCGAAACCGTAGATTGTATCTGATCTGGATCACTCTATCAACCCTGACGCTGCTTGTGCCGCGGATCGGTACAGATGATCCGGACCACACCCTTGCGGCGGATGACTTTGCAATGACGACAGATGCGTTTGACCGAAGCCAGGACTTTCATTGGAGTTCTCCGGGAATGTTGCCAAACTACTTGGCACGGAACACGATACGACCCTTGGAAAGATCGTAGGGCGTGAGCTGCACGGTGACCTTGTCGCCCGGAAGAATGCGGATATAGTGCATGCGCATTTTTCCGGAGATATGGCCCAGAACCACGTGCCCGTTTTCCAGCTTGATGCGGAACGTGGCATTCGGGAGATTCTCGACAACCTCTCCCTGCATTTCGATGACGTCTTCCTTCGACATGGCTCAGCGGGCCGGGAAACCGGCCCCCTTGAAATTGGCCTTCTTCAGAAGACTTTCATACTGGTGCGACATCACGTAGGCTTGGACCTGCGACATGAAATCCATGGTCACCACGACAATGATCAGCAGGCTGGTGCCGCCGAAATAGAATGGCACGTTCCACTTCAGAATCAGGAACTCGGGCAACAGGCAAACCACCGTGATGTAGATTGCACCGGCCAGCGTCAGGCGGGTCAGAATCTTGTCGATGTAACGGGCGGTCTGATCGCCGGGACGAATTCCGGGAACGAAGGCACCGCTCTTCTTCAGGTTGTCCGCTGTTTCCTTGGAATTGAATACCAAAGCGGTATAGAAAAAACAGAAGAACACGATCGCGGTGGCGTAGAGCATGACGTAAATCGGTTGCCCCGGCGACAGGGTTCCCGCGATGTCCTTGAGCCAGCGCATGCCCTCGCTCGATCCAAACCAGCCCGCCGCGGTGGCCGGGAACAGGATGATCGACGACGCGAAGATTGGGGGAATCACGCCCGACATGTTCAGCTTCAGCGGCAGATGGGAGCTTTGGCCGCCGTACACCTTGTTGCCTACCTGGCGCTTGGCGTAATTGACCAGGATCTTGCGCTGGCCGCGTTCGACGAACACGACGAAGCCGGTGACCATGGCCACCAGAATGCAAATGAACAGCGCCGACACCGGGTGCATCGCGCCGGTACGGACCAACTCGAAGAGACCGCCCAGAGCGTTCGGCAATCCAGCCACGATGCCGGCGAAAATGATGATCGAAATGCCGTTGCCCAGACCGCGCTCGGTAATCTGCTCGCCCAGCCACATCAAGAACATGGTGCCGGTAAGCAGCGTCAGCACCGTGACGACGCGGAACAGGACGCCGGGATCGAGCACCAGCCCGGCCTGCGATTCGAGCGCGATGGCAATGCCCAGCCCCTGGAACAGGGCCAGAGCCACGGTGCCGTAGCGCGTGTATTGCGTGATCTTGCGGCGACCCGCCTCGCCCTCTTTCTTCAGCGCCTCGAACGACGGCACCGCGATTGTCATGAGCTGCATGATGATCGACGAAGAGATGTAGGGCATGATGCCCAGCGCGAACAAGGTGAAGCGCGACAGCGCGCCGCCCGAAAACAGATTGAAGACGCCGAGTATGCCGCCCTGCTGGCCCTGGAACAACTCGGCCAGTTTCACGGGATCGATGCCCGGCACCGGAATATGAGCGCCAATCCGATAGACCACCAGCGCCCCCAGCAGGAACCAGAGGCGGCGCCAGAGGTCGCCGAACTTGCCTGCTTTGCCTAGCGCTGCGGCCTGGGAGCTTGCCACGCGGTCCGTCCCCGTTGCCGATCAGGCCGCTGCGGCGGCGATGTCCGCCACCGATCCGCCAGCCGCTTCGATCGCGGCGCGGGCGCCCTTGGTCGCGCCGACACCCTTCAGCGCGATCTTGCGGTTGAGCTTGCCTGACAGGATCACCTTGGCCGACAGGGCGTCTCCGGCAATCACGCCGGCCTGCTTCAATACCAGCAGATCGACTTCTTCGACCGGCAGCTTGTCCAACTCGGACAGACGCACTTCGACATTGCGGCTGGCCGTCAAGGAAACGAAACCTCGCTTCGGCAAGCGCCGCTGCAGCGGCATCTGACCGCCCTCGAAACCGACCTTGTGGAAACCGCCGGCACGCGATTTCTGGCCTTTGTGGCCGCGGCCGGCCGTTTTGCCAAGGCCGCTTCCGATTCCTCGCCCGACACGCTTGCCCGCCCGCTTGGCGCCGACGCCGGGCTTCAGCTTGTTCAATTCCATGCTCATCGATGTCCCCTTGGGCTTAGCCTTCGCACTTGACGAGATAGGCCACCTTGCGCACCATGCCGCGCACTGCGGGTGTGTCCTCCAGCACCGCGGAGCTGTTGAGGCGTCTTAGTCCCAGCCCGCGTACCGTGGCTCGATGATCCTGTTTGGTGCCGATGACGCTCCTGACCAGCGTGACCTTGATTGTCTTTTCAGCCATGACTCACTCCAGGATCTCGGCGATCGCTTTGCCGCGCTTCGCGGCAATCTCGGCCGGGGTGCTCATGGCTTGGAGACCGTGCAAGGTTGCGCGCACCACGTTGTAGGGATTGGTCGAGCCGATGGTCTTGGCCACCACGTCGGTAACACCCATCACTTCGAACACGGCGCGCATCGGTCCGCCGGCGATCACACCGGTACCGGGAGATGCCGGCGACATCAGCACCGTGGTAGCGCCATGCCTGCCGGTAACCGTATGGTGCAGCGTGCCGTCCTTGAGGCTGATTTTCGCCATCTTGCGCCGCGCCTCTTCCATCGCCTTCTGAACGGCGACCGGAACCTCGCGGGACTTGCCCTTGCCCATGCCAATGCCGCCATCGCCGTCACCCACCACGGTCAGCGCGGCAAAACCGAGAATCCGGCCGCCCTTGACGACCTTGGTGACGCGATTGATGGACACCATCTTTTCGCGCATCCCGTCATCACGCTCTTCCTGAACCTGCTGCTGCTTCCTGCCTTGTGGTTTGGCCATGTCGGTCTCGCTTAGAACTTGAGTCCGCCCTCACGGGCGGCTTCAGCCAGCGCCTTGACGCGGCCATGATAGTGAAAACCGGAGCGGTCGAAGGCAACCTGCTCGATACCAGCCGCCTTGGCCCGCTCGGCAATGAGTTTGCCAACCGCCTTGGCGGCGTTAACGTTGCCGCCGTTCGGGACCTGGCTGCGCACACCCGGCTCCATGGTCGACGCAGCAGCCAGCACGCGCGTGCCGCAGCCGGAGAATATCTGAGCCGAGATATGCAGATTGCTACGATGCACGGCGAGGCGCACCACCTTGAGCTCCGCAATCTTGGCGCGGGTTTTGCGCGCCCTGCGCAGACGAGCCTGTTTCTTTTCCATGATTCAGCGCCTCGGTTATTTCTTCTTGGTTTCCTTGATGACAACCACTTCGTCGGCATACCGGACGCCCTTGCCCTTGTACGGCTCCGGAGACCGGTAGGCGCGAACTTCAGCGGCCACCTGACCCACCACCTGCTTGTCGATTCCCTTGATCAGGATCTCGGTCTGGGTCGGCGTTTCGACCTTTATCCCATTAGGCATATCGTGCGCCACCGGATGCGAAAAGCCGAGCGTGAGGTTCAGTTTGGCACCCTGGGCCTGCGCCCGATAGCCAACACCGACCAGGGTCAACTTCTTCTCGAAGCCCTTGGTGACTCCGGTCACCATGTTGTTCAGCAAGGCGCGCATGGTGCCTGACATGGCGCCCGCATTGGGAGCGCCGGCAACCGCGCGACAGTGCAGCTTCTCGCCATCCCGCTCGATCTTCACGGCCGGCAGAAGAAACTGCTTCAGGGTTCCGAGCGGACCTTTGACCGCGACTTCGCCGTCGGAGATCGTCACTTCGACACCTTTCGGAACTTCAACGGGATACTTCGCAATGCGTGACATGAGCAGCTCCTTAGGCGACGATGCAGAGAACTTCGCCGCCCATGTTGCCCGCCCGCGCCCGGCGGTCGGTCATCACGCCCTTCGGCGTGGAGACAATGGCAACACCCAGCCCGTTCATGACACGCGGCAATTCATCCTTGCCCTTGTAGACCCGCAGGCCAGGCTTGGATACGCGCTCGATGCGTTCGATCACCGGCTGCCCGGCGTAGTACTTGAGCGCAATATCAAGTTCCGGCTTGGCGCCGTTCTCGCGAATCGCGAAATCATCGATATAACCCTCATCCTTGAGCACCTTGGCGATGGCCACCTTGAGCTTGGAGGAGGGCATCGAGACGGACAGTTTCTCGGCCATCTGTGCATTGCGAATGCGGGTCAACATGTCGGCCACCGGATCGGTCATGCTCATATCGCTCTCCTTACCAGCTGGCCTTGGTCATGCCCGGCACTTCGCCGCGCATGGCAATCTCGCGCAGCTTGTTGCGGCACAGACCGAACTTGCGGAACACCCCGCGCGGCCGCCCGGTCAATGCGCAGCGATTGCGCTGACGGGAAGGACTCGCGTTGCGCGGCAGCTGCTGGAGCTTCAGGCGCGCATCCATGCGCTCCTCGTCCGACAGCTTGAAGTTGTTGATCACGGCGATAAGTTCGGCACGCTTGGCGGCGTACTTCGCCACCGTCTTGGTGCGCTTTTCTTCGCGGTTTATAAGAGCAATTTTCGCCATACGTCCCTCAGTTCTTGAAGGGGAACTTGAATGCGGCGAGAAGCGCCTTCGCTTCTTCGTCGTTCTTCGCGGTGGTGGTAATGCTGATGTTCATGCCACGCAACGCATCGATCTTGTCGTATTCGATTTCGGGGAAGATGATCTGTTCCTTGACGCCGACGTTGTAGTTGCCGCGGCCGTCAAAACCCTTGCCCGAGATGCCGCGAAAATCGCGGATGCGCGGCATGGCAATCGTCACCAGGCGATCGAGAAACTCGAACATGCGGTTTCCGCGCAGCGTCAGCATGCAGCCGATCGGATAACCCTCGCGGATCTTGAAGCCCGCGATCGCCTTGCGCGCCTTGGTGACCACCGGCTTCTGGCCGGCGATCTTGGTCATGTCGCTGACGGCGTTATCCAGCACCTTCTTGTCGCCGACCGCCTCGCCGACACCCATGTTCAAGGTGACCTTGGTGATGCGCGGGACTTCCATGATGGACTTGTACGCGAACTTCTTGAGAAGTTCGGGGACCACCGTCTGTTTATAGTATTCCTGCAAGCGCGCCATCACCGATCCTTACGCGTCAACAACTTCGCCGTTCGATTTGAACACCCTGACCATGCGACCGTCTTCGAGCAGTTTGAAGCCGACGCGGTCCGCTTTCTGGGTGGCCGGATTGAACAGCGCCACATTGGAAATATTGATCGGCATTTCCTTCTCGACAATGCCGCCCTGGTTGCCCTTGAGGGGGTTGGGCTTGGTATGCTTTTTGACGCGATTGATGCCCTCAACCAGCAAGCGATCGGCGTCCACGCGATTCAGCACGACGCCGCGCTTGCCCTTGTCCTTGCCCGTGGTGACAACCACATCGTCACCTTTGCGAATCTTGTTCATGATCGAGTCCTTGATTGCCGGATCACAGAACCTCGGGAGCCAGCGAGACGATCTTCATGAATCGCTCGGTGCGCAGCTCGCGCGTCACCGGGCCGAAGATGCGCGTGCCGATCGGTTCCAGCTTGTTGTTCAACAATACCGCCGCGTTGCCGTCGAACTTGATCAGCGATCCGTCCGAGCGACGCACTCCCTTGGCGGTTCGTACCACCACCGCGCTATAGACTTCGCCCTTCTTGACACGACCGCGCGGCGCGGCATCCTTGATGCTGACCTTGATGACATCGCCGATGCCGGCATAGCGGCGCTTGGAACCGCCCAGCACCTTGATGCACATGACCGAACGCGCACCGGTGTTATCGGCGACATCCAGCAGAGACTGCATTTGAATCATTTGTTCATCTCCAACTTAATTCGCGATTGACTCAGCTCTCGCGATCAGTCTTGGAGCCCGCTAGGGGCTGGGACGCCGGGGAGAAGACATCCCGGCGGGGCACACAAAGAGGCGAGATTTTACAAGCCGTCTCCCGCTTGTCAAGCACTATTTCCCGATTGTCGGACACGCACGAACCGGATCCAATCAGACGGCGCGGGCCTTTTCCAGGACCTTGGCGACGCGCCATGCCTTGGTCTTGGATATCGGCGCGCACTCCTCGATCTGCACCAGATCGCCGGATGCCACTTCCATCCCGACCATGTGCGCGTGATACTTCTTCGAGCGGGTCATGACCTTGCCGATCACGGGATGTTTGACCTTGCGCTCAACCAGCACCGTCACCGTCATCTGCATCTTGTCCGAGACAACGCGCCCCTGCAGGGTGCGTCCTACGGATTTCTTGGGGTTCGCCTCGGTCATTTTGCCGCCGCCTTCTCGCGCTGTATGGTCTTGATGCGTGCTATGTCCTTGCGCACCTTGCCGACCTGACTGGTGTTGGTCAGCTGTTGTGTCGCCACCTGCATGCGAATGCCGAATTGCGCCTTGCGCAAATCCAGCAACTCCTTTTGCAGTTCCTCGTCGTTCTTTGCTCTCAGCTCACTGGTCTTCATGGCTTATCCCAACTGGCGGATGACGAAGGTGGTTTCGAGCGGAAGCTTCGCCGCTGCCAGGCGAAAGGCCTCGCGCGCCAACGTCTCATCGACACCGTCCATTTCATAGAGAACCTTGCCTGGCTGGATTTCAGCGACCCAATACTCCGGGGCACCCTTGCCATTGCCCATGCGGACTTCGAGCGGCTTCTTGGAAATCGGTTTGTCCGGGAATATCCGGATCCAGATACGGCCGCCGCGTTTTATATGGCGGGTCATGGCACGACGCGCGGCTTCGATCTGGCGGGCTGTAAGGCGACCGCGACCAATGGCCTTGAGGCCGTATTCACCAAAGCTCACTTTGGCGCCCCTGGTGGCGAGCCCGGTATTGCGGCCCTTTTGTTCCTTGCGGTATTTTCTGCGGACAGGTTGCAGCATGGCTTACTCCTTGCCTTCTTTCGCCGCGCCATCGGCGCCCTCGACCTTGACCGGGGCCTTGCGAATCCGCTTGACCGGTGGCTTGGGCGCCGTGGCAATCGCCTCGGTGGCGGCTTCCGGCTTGACTTCCTCGGCCTTCTTGGCCGGGGCGCGGCGGGCCGGCCTGGCGTCGCCCTCGTGCTCCGGCCTTGGCTTTCCCGGGCCGCGACGCGGCTTGCGCTGATCGTCGACCGCCGGCTCCGGAGCCGCCAGCAGGGCTTCGTTGCGCGACAGCACCTCGCCCTTGAACACCCAAACCTTGATGCCGATAACCCCGTACGTGGTCTTCGCCTCGGATGTGCCATAGTCGATATCGGCACGCAGCGTATGCAAGGGCACGCGGCCCTCCCGATACCATTCCCGGCGGGCGATCTCGGCACCGTTGAGGCGACCGGAACTCATGATCTTGATGCCCTGGGCACCCAGTCGCATGGCATTCTGCATCGCCCGCTTCATCGCGCGGCGGAACATGATGCGCTTTTCGAGCTGTTGCGCAATCGAGTCGGCGATCAGCTGTGCATCGATTTCCGGCTTGCGGATCTCTTCGATATTGACGTGCACCGGCACGCCCATCTTGCGCTGGAGTTCCGCTTTCAGGTGCTCGATATCCTCACCCTTCTTGCCGATTACCACGCCCGGCCGGGCGCTGTACACGGTAACCCGGGCGTTCTTTGCCGGGCGTTCAATCACCACGCGCCCGACGGAGGCGTGAGCCAGCTTCTTCTTCAGATAGTCGCGGACCTCGATGTCTTCCTTCAGCATCTGCGGAAACAGCTTGCTACCGGCATACCAACGGGAAGTCCAGTTGCGGGTGACCGCAAGACGAAAGCCAATCGGATGAATCTTTTGTCCCATGTGCCCTCCTTAATCGCCAACGGTCACGAAAACGTGACAGGTAGGCTTGAGGATGCGATTGCCGCGTCCCTTGGCTCGCGCCGTAAAACGCTTGAGCACCGTGCCCTTTTCGACATAAATGCGCGTGATCTTCAGTGCATCGATATCCGCGCCGTCGTTGTGTTCCGCATTGGCAATGGCCGACTCAAGCACTTTCTTGATGATGCCGGCGCCCTTCTTGGGCGAAAATGCCAGAATGCTGAGTGCCTGGTCCACCGGCTTGCCGCGCACCAGATCCGCAACCAGGCGACCTTTCTGGGCGGAGAGCCGGACACCGCGCAAGTTTGCGTTGGTTTCCATCGTCACTCCTTACTTCTTCACGGCGGCCTTCTTGCCGCCGGTGTGGCCTTTGAAGGTTCGCGTCATGGCGAACTCGCCAAGCTTGTGACCCACCATGTTTTCCGAGACATACACAGGAATATGCTGCTTGCCGTTATGCACGGCAATGGTCAAGCCAACAAAGTCCGGAAGGATGGTCGAACGACGCGACCAGGTCTTGATCGGGCGCTTGTCGTTCACGGCGCGCGCGGCATCCACCCGTTTCAGCAGGTGGGCGTCGATAAACGGACCCTTCTTGATAGAACGTGCCATGTCTTACCTCTTACCTTTCGGCCTGCGTTGCACAATCATGACGTCCGTGCGTTTGTTGTTGCGGGTGCGATAGCCTTTGGTCGGCTGACCCCACGGGCTGACGGGAACGCGTCCCTCGCCGGTACGACCTTCGCCGCCGCCGTGCGGGTGATCGACGGGGTTCATCGCCACACCGCGCACTGTCGGGCGAATGCCGCGCCAACGCGTCGCACCGGCCTTGCCGATCTTGCGCAGACTATGTTCTTCGTTGCCCACCTCGCCTATCGTCGCGCGGCATTCGACATGGATGCGACGGATTTCACCGGAGCGCATCCGGATCTGGGCGTAGGCTCCTTCCCGCGCCAAGAGCTGCACCGACGTGCCGGCGGAACGGGCGATCTGCGCGCCCTTGCCCGGCATCATTTCGACGCAATGAATTGTGGTTCCGACCGGTATGCTGCGAATCGGCAGGGTATTGCCGGCCTTGATCGGCGCCTCCGGACCACTGATCACGGCCTGACCGACGATCATGCCTTTGGTGGCAATGATGTAACGACGCTCGCCATCGGCATAAAGCACCAAGGCAATGTTGGCCGATCGATTCGGATCGTACTGCAGACTCTCCACCTTGCCCGGGATGCCGTCCTTGTCGCGGCGGAAATCGATCACGCGGTAAAGCTGCTTGTGCCCGCCGCCCATGTGGCGCGTGGTGATGTGGCCATGCGCGTTGCGGCCGGCGCTCTTGGACTTCGCCTCGATGAGTTTGTCGTGCGGACGTCCCTTGTGCAAGGCGGTGTTGACCACCTTGACGACCGAGCGGCGACCAGGTGAGGTCGGCTTGACTTTTACGAGCGCCATTTACGCCGCCCCCCCTTCCGCGAAATTGATTTCCTGACCGGGCTTGAGGCAGACAAATGCCTTCCGGACGTCGCTGCGGCGCCCCATGTTGCGGCCGGCACGCTTGACCTTGCCCTTCAAGTTGGCGATTTGCACCGACTTGACCTCGACCTTGAACAGCAGTTCGACGGCGGCCTTGACTTCGGGCTTGGTTGCGTCGGGGGTCACGATAAACACCACCTGCTCATGCTTGTCGGCTATGAAGGTGGCCTTTTCGGAAACCTGCGGGGCCACCAGCACTTGCAGCAAACGTTCCGGATTGAAGTTCTTGCTCATGCCAGTAGCTCCTCGATCCGGGCGACAGCGCGCTTGGTGAAGATCACCTTGGGAAAGCGCACCAGGGATACCGGATCGGCCTGCTGTGCTTCCAGTACCAGCACGTTCGGCAAGTTGCGCGAGGCCAGGGCCAGATTGTCGTCAAGGCTATCGGTCACCAGCAGCACCGAATCGAGACCCATGGCCTTGAGCTTCTGCGCGAACAACCGGGTCTTCGGCGCTTCCATGGTGAAGTCGTCGATCACCACCAATCGGTCTTCGCGCGCCAACTGGGACAGGATCGCCGCCAGCCCCGCCCGATACATCTTGCGATTGACCTTGTGGGTGAAATTCTCTTCCGGTGTGTTGGGGAAGATGCGCCCGCCACCCCGCCACAGGGGCGAGGACGTCATGCCGGCGCGCGCGCGACCGGTTCCTTTCTGGCGAAAGGGCTTCTTGGTGCTGTGATGCACCTCTTCGCGGTCCTTTTGCTTGCGATTGCCGGCACGGGCATTGGCCTGATAGGCGACGACCACCTGATGCACCAGCGCTTCATTGAAGTCACGCCCAAACAAGGCGTCGGATGCGGTCACGGTTGCCGCCGCCTGGCCTTGGGCGTCAATTAGTTTGAGTTCCATGTCAGCCCCGCTCAGTGGATGCCTTGACGGCCGGAGCGACGATCACGTCACCCCCCTTGGCGCCGGGCACCGCACCCCTGACGAGCAAAAGCTGGCGCGCTTCATCGACACGGACCACTTCCACGTTCTGGGTCGTTCGCGCGACATTTCCAAGATGGCCGGCCATGCGCTTGCCGGGGAACACCCGCCCCGGATCCTGCGCCATGCCGATGGAACCCGCCGAGTTGTGCGACAGCGAATTGCCGTGGGAGGCACGGTTCGACGAAAAATGGTGGCGCACAATCGCCCCGGCATAACCCTTGCCGATTGACGTGCCACTCACATCGACCTTTTGACCCACGCTGAAAATACTTGCCGCGACCACATCGCCCGGCTTGAAACCGGCGAGTTGATCGGGCGCTACGCGGAATTCCCTGAGTACTTCACCGGCTTCGACACCGGCCTTGGCGAGATGGCCTGCCGCCGGCTTGCTCACCCGGCTGACACGACGCTTGCCAAAGGTCACCTGAACGGCGGCATAGCCATCCACTTCAGGCGTCTTGATTTGTGTGACGCGATTGTTCGACACATCGAGCACGGTTACAGGAATGGAAGACCCATCCTCAGCAAACACGCGCGTCATGCCGACCTTGCGTCCAACAAGGCCTAGACTCATTTTATTCTCCTAAACCCCGGCTACGATTGGCCGGGCCCACTTGCAAATTCAACGACAAAACTCAACTTTGACAGGTACCCGACGGGCCCTGCCAAGTATCACTGCAACTTGATCTCGACATCGACACCCGCCGGGAGGTCCAGCTTCATCAGCGCGTCGACCGTCTTGTCGGTCGGATCGATGATGTCCATCAGGCGCAGGTGAGTGCGAATTTCGAACTGGTCCCGCGAGGTCTTGTTGACGTGTGGTGAGCGCAACACATCGAAACGCTCGATACGCGTCGGCAGCGGCACCGGGCCGCGCACGACAGCACCGGTGCGCTTGGCCGTCTCGACAATTTCCAGCGCCGACTGGTCAATCAAGCGATAGTCGAACGCCTTGAGGCGGATGCGTATCTTCTGGCTGTGCATTGCAAATCCTTAAAGAGCAGGGGCGCAAATCGCGAAAGGGCGCGATTTTAGCGCCCCTTTCGCGGTATTGCAACAACAGTTATTCGATGACCTTGGCGACGACGCCGGCGCCGACGGTGCGACCGCCTTCACGGATGGCGAAACGCAAGCCCTCTTCCATCGCGATCGGCGCGATCAGCCTCACCGTCATCGCTATGTTGTCCCCCGGCATCACCATTTCCGTCCCCGCCGGCAGTTCGATGCTGCCCGTGACGTCCGTGGTGCGAAAGTAGAACTGCGGCCGGTAGCCGTTGAAGAACGGCGTGTGACGCCCGCCTTCGTCCTTCGACAGGATGTATACCTCCGAGCTGAAGTGCGTGTGCGGGGTGATGCTGCCCGGCTTGGCCAGCACCTGACCCCGCTCGACTTCTTCCCGCTTGGTGCCCCGCAGCAGCACGCCAACGTTGTCTCCGGCCTGTCCCTGGTCCAGGAGCTTCCTGAACATTTCGACGCCGGTGCAGGTGGTCTTGAGCGTCGGCCGTATGCCGACGATTTCAATTTCTTCTCCCACCTTGACGATGCCCCGCTCTACCCGCCCGGTCACCACGGTGCCGCGTCCGGAGATCGAGAAGACGTCTTCGATGGGCATCAGGAAGGGCTTGTCCACCGCCCGCTCGGGCGTCGGGATGTAGCTGTCCAGTGCATCGGCCAGGGCCATGATGGCGCCTTCGCCCATCTCCCCCTTGTCGCCTTCCATGGCTTTCAGCGCGGAACCCTTGACGATCGGGATGTCGTCCCCCGGAAAGTCGTATTTGCTCAACAGTTCGCGCAGTTCCATTTCGACCAGTTCGAGCAGTTCGGCGTCATCGACCATGTCGCATTTGTTCATGAACACGACCATGTAGGGCACCCCCACCTGCCGCGCCAGCAGGATGTGCTCCCGGGTCTGCGGCATCGGACCGTCCGCAGCGGAGCACACCAGGATCGCGCCATCCATCTGCGCCGCTCCGGTGATCATGTTCTTGACGTAGTCGGCATGCCCCGGGCAATCCACGTGCGCGTAGTGCCGGCTCTTCGTCTCGTATTCGACGTGCGCGGTGTTGATCGTGATGCCCCGCGCCTTCTCCTCCGGCGCCGCATCAATCTGGTCGTAGGCTTTCGCCTCGCCCCCAAACTTCGCCGACAGCACCATCGTCATCGCCGCCGTCAACGTCGTCTTGCCATGGTCCACGTGACCAATCGTCCCTACGTTTACGTGCGGCTTCGTCCGCTCAAATTTCGCTTTCGCCATGTCTGCTTTCCTTAAAGAACGCTGGTTGGTCGATCACTTCTTGTTTATGACGGCTTCGGCGACGTTCTTCGGCGCCTCGGTGTAGTGCTTGAACTCCATGGAGTAGGTGGCGCGCCCCTGCGACAGGGAGCGCAGCTGAGTCGAGTAGCCGAACATCTCGGCCAGCGGCACTTCGGCCTTGATCAGCTTGATGCCGCCCACCTGATCTTCCATGCCGTGAACAATGCCGCGGCGACCCGAAAGATCGCCCATGACGTTGCCCATGTAGTCCTCCGGAGTTTCCACCTCGACCGCCATCATCGGCTCGAGCAATACCGGACTGGCTTTGCGCATCGCGTCCTTGAAGGCCATCGATGCCGCCATCTTGAAGGCGTTCTCGTTGGAGTCCACGTCGTGATAGGAGCCGTCGAACAGGGTGACCTTGACATCGACCACCGGAAAACCCGCCAACACGCCATTGGGCAATGTGTCCCGGAGACCTTTTTCCACCGCGGGAATGAATTCGCGCGGCACGGAGCCACCCTTGATCATGTCGATGAACTCGAAGCCCTTGCCGGCCTCGTTGGGCTCCAGCTTGATCCAGACATGACCATACTGGCCGCGGCCACCCGACTGCTTGACGAACTTGCCCTCCTGTTCCACCGACTTGCGCACCGCTTCGCGATAGGCCACCTGCGGTGCCCCGACATTGGCTTCGACGCTGAACTCGCGACGCATGCGATCAACAAGAATTTCCAGATGGAGTTCGCCCATGCCGGAAATGATGGTCTGCCCGGATTCCTCGTCCGTCCGCACGCGGAACGACGGGTCCTCCTGCGCCAGGCGATTGAGCGCGATACCCATTTTTTCCTGGTCGGCCTTGGTCTTCGGTTCGACGGCGACGTGAATCACCGGCTCGGGAAACACCATGCGCTCGAGCGTGATGACATGCGCGGGGTCGCACAGGGTCTCGCCCGTCGTCGCCTCTTTCAGGCCGACGGCGGCCGCGATGTCACCGGCAAACACTTCCTTGATTTCCTCGCGCTGGTTGGCGTGCATTTGCAGAATCCGGCCCAGGCGCTCTTTGCGACCCTTGATCGGATTGAATATGGTGTCGCCGGTCTTGACGGTACCCGAATAGACCCGGAAAAAGGTCAGTTGGCCGACATAGGGATCTGTCATGATCTTGAAGGCCAGGGCGGCGAACGGGTCGGTGTCGTTCGGCTTGCGCTGACCCTCTGTTTCGTTTTCGAGTATTCCGTCGACCGGCGGAATATCCGTCGGCGCCGGCAGGTATTCGATGACCGCGTCCAACATCGCCTGGACGCCCTTGTTCTTGAACGCAGAACCGCAAAGCATCGGGACGATCTCGGCGCTCAAGGTGCGCGAGCGCAAGCCCGCCTTGATTTCCGTCTCGGTTAGATCGCCGCTCTCAAGGTACTTGTCCATCAGCTCCTCGGATGCCTCAGCGGCGGCCTCAAGCATCTTTTCGCGCCACTCGTCAGCCTTGGCCTTGAGTTCCTCGGGAATATCGCTGTAGGCGAACTTGACTCCCTGACTGGCTTCGTCCCAGACTATCGCCTTCATCTTGACCAGATCGATCACCCCTTCGAACTTCTCCTCGGCGCCGATGGGGATCTGCAACGGAATCGGATTGGCCTTGAGGCGCAAGCGCATCTGGTCATGCACTTTGAAGAAATCGGCGCCCTGGCGATCCATCTTGTTCACGAAGGCCAGGCGGGGCACGCCATAGCGATTGGCCTGACGCCAGACGGTTTCGGACTGCGGCTGGACCCCGCCGACAGCACAATAGACCATGCAGGCGCCATCGAGAACCCGCATCGAGCGCTCGACCTCGATGGTGAAATCAACGTGTCCCGGCGTATCGATGATATTCACCCGATGCTCCGGGAAGTTCTGCCCCATGCCCTTCCAGAAACAGGTCGTCGCCGCCGACGTGATGGTAATTCCGCGCTCTTGCTCCTGCTCCATCCAGTCCATGGTCGCCGCGCCGTCATGGACTTCGCCGATCTTGTGATTTACCCCGGTGTAGAACAGGATTCGTTCCGTGGTCGTGGTCTTGCCGGCGTCGATATGCGCCGAGATGCCGATGTTGCGATAGCGGTCGATGGGAGTCTTGCGGGCCACTTGATTTACCTGCCTTATCTAAACCAAACCGCCATGCCACCTCGTTTGACGAAGCGACAGGGCGGCGGACAAAAACGAAAGTCTCGCCGGATCCCCAGCGAGACGCATTACCACTTAGAACCGGAAATGCGAGAACGCCTTGTTGGCCTCGGCCATGCGGTGGACTTCCTCGCGTTTCTTCATCGCCGCGCCCCGCCCTTCGGACGCCTCCAGCAACTCGGCGGCAAGACGCTGCCCCATCGACTTTTCGCTGCGTTTTCTCGCCGCTTCGCGAAGCCAGCGCATTGACAAGGCCATGCGCCGCGACGGGCGCACTTCAACCGGCACCTGGTAATTGGCGCCACCGACCCGGCGGCTCTTGACCTCGACCATGGGCTTGACGTTGTTTACCGCCAAGGTAAAGATCTCTAGAGGATCCTTGCCGCTCTTCGACTGGATTTGCGCGAAGGCGCCGTAGATGATGCGCTCGGCCACGGACTTCTTGCCGCTGGCCATCAACACATTCACGAACTTGGATAGGTCGACGCTGCCGAATTTCGGATCGGGCAGAATGTCACGTTTGGGAACTTCACGACGACGGGGCATAGGGTAACCTCAATTTCTTTCGTATCACGGCCTTGGGGGCACAAGCCGGGATGCGGCTTCGAAAATTCCGCTAGGCGGCCTTTGGCCGCTTGGCGCCGTACTTGGAACGGCTCTGCTTGCGGTCCTTCACGCCTTGGGTATCCAGGCTGCCACGCACGATGTGGTAACGCACCCCGGGCAGGTCCTTGACGCGGCCGCCGCGAATCAGGACCACCGAGTGCTCCTGCAAATTGTGGCCTTCGCCGCCGATGTAGGAAATCACTTCGAAGCCATTGGTCAGCCTCACCTTGGCAACCTTGCGCAGCGCGGAATTCGGCTTCTTCGGCGTGGTGGTGTAAACGCGTGTGCAGACGCCGCGCCGCGCCGGACTGTTGCCGAGTGCGGGCACCTTGCTTTTCGACTGCGGCGCCTGGCGACCCTTGCGCACGAGCTGATTGATGGTAGGCATGTATATGTCCTGGATGCCGCGCCAGAAGCGCCGCAATTTTGCAAAAAATCGACCCCTGCCAAGGGCAAAGAGGCCGGATTATAGAATGGCCGCCGGGGGGCGTCAACCTGCTTGCGCGTCTTCTGCCACCACCGGAGCATCGTCCGGCGCCGGCAGATCGAACAGGCTCTGGGCCTCGGCGCCCCCACTCGACTGCTTCTGACGGGTTCGGTGATAAGCCATGCCGGTACCCGCCGGAATCAGGCGACCCACAATCACATTCTCCTTGAGGCCGCGCAATTCATCCCGCTTGCCCATGATCGCCGCCTCGGTCAAGACCCGAGTGGTTTCCTGGAAAGACGCTGCCGATATGAAAGAATCGGTCGACAAACTGGCCTTGGTGATTCCGTGCAGCATGAATTCGTACAGGGCCGGGGTTTTTCCTGCCGCGATCAGTTTGTCATTTTCGTCGAGCACCGCGGCGCGCTCGACCTGCTCTTCCTTGATGAAGGTCGAATCTCCAGGCTGCGCGATGACCACCCGGCGCAACATCTGGCGCACGATCACCTCAATGTGCTTGTCGTTGATCTTCACGCCCTGCAGGCGATATACGTCCTGGACTTCGTCGATGATGTAGCGGGCCAGTTCCTCGACGCCCTTCAAGCGCAGAATGTCGTGGGGGTCGGCCGGGCCGTCCACAATCACCTCACCCTTGTTGACCACCTGACCGTCGTGGGCCATCACGTGCTTGTCCTTGGTGATCAGGTACTCGTGCGCCGTGCCGTCCGGCTCGGTAATCACCAAACGTTGCTTGCCCTTGGTGTCCTTGCCGAACGATACGGTGCCGGTGACTTCCGCCAGGACCCCGGCGTCCTTCGGGATGCGCGCCTCGAACAGCTCGGCCACACGCGGCAGACCGCCGGTGATGTCGCGAGTCTTCGACGACTCCTGCGGGATGCGCGCCAGAATGTCGCCGACCGCAACCGGCTGGCCATCCTTCACTGTAATCAAGGATCCGACCTGGAAGGTGATTGTCACGACATGATCGGTACCATGGATCTTGACCTCCTGACCGGCCTCGTCGATCAGCTTGACCTGCGGTCGAACTCCCTTTGAGGCCTTGGCGCCGCGCTTGGGATCGATCACGACGAGGGTGGACAGGCCGGTGACCTCGTCCATCTGCTCCGCAACCGTGGCGTTCTTCTCGACATTCTCGAACTTCACCGTGCCCGCATACTCGGTGACGATCGGGCGGGTGTGGGGGTCCCACATGGCCAGTTGAGCGCCCGCCTTGACCGCCTTGCCGTCGTCGGCCTTCAGGGTCGCGCCGTAGGGAACCTTGTGGCGCTCGCGCTCGCGACCATTGTCGTCGGTGATCATTAACTCCCCGGAGCGGGAGATGACAATCTTTTCGCCTTTGGGATTCGTGACGTAGCGCATGGTCGCGGTAAACCGGCTCACGCCGGCGCTCTTGGCTTCGATGCTGCTCTGCGCGGCCGAACGCGAGGCCGCCCCACCGACGTGGAAGGTACGCATCGTCAGCTGGGTGCCCGGCTCCCCAATCGACTGCGCGGCGATTACGCCGACAGCCTCGCCGGCGTTAACCAGCGAGCCGCGGCCGAGATCGCGGCCGTAGCAGTTGGCGCACAAGCCGTAACGGGTCTCGCAGGACAGCGGGCTGCGCACGCGAACCTCGTCTATGTCAAGCGCTTCGATCGCGTCAACCGCGTCTTCGTTGAGCAGATAGCCCGCGGGGAACAGGGTCTCCTGCGAGTCGGGATGGACGATATCGTTGGCCGCGACGCGGCCAAGGATACGTTCGCGCAGCGGCTCGATGACTTCGCCGCCTTCCACCAGGGCCTTCATGGCGAAACCGTTCTGGGTGCCACAATCGTCCTCGATCACGACCAGATCCTGGGTGACGTCCACCAGGCGACGCGTCAGATAGCCGGAGTTGGCCGTCTTCAGGGCGGTATCCGCCAGGCCCTTGCGCGCACCATGGGTCGAAATAAAGTACTGCAGTACGTTCAAGCCCTCACGGAAGTTCGAAGTGATCGGGGTTTCGATGATCGAGCCGTCCGGCTTGGCCATCAGGCCGCGCATGCCGGCCAGTTGGCGAATTTGCGCGGCGGAACCGCGCGCGCCGGAGTCGGCCATCATGTAAATGGAGTTGAACGACTCCTGGCTAACCGGTTTGCCGTCCGCGCCGCTGACCGTCTGATGGGCAAGTTGATCCATCATGGCCTTGGCCACCTGGTCGCCGGCACGTCCCCATATGTCCACGACCTTGTTGTAGCGTTCGCCGACGGTGACCAGACCCGAGGTATATTGCTTCTCGATTTCCTTGACCTCGCTTTCCGCCGCCGCGATCAGGCTGTGCTTCTGAGTCGGCACCAGCATGTCGTCGACGCAGATCGATATGCCGGCGCGGGTCGCCAGGCGGAAACCGGCCTGCATCAACTGGTCGGCAAAAACCACGGTCTCCTTGAGGCCGCAACGACGGAAGCTCTCGTCGATCAGCTTGGAGATTTCCTTTTTCTTGAGCGGCTTGTCAAGGACCTTGAACGGCAGTCCACGCGGCAGGATCTCGGACAGCAGGGCGCGCCCCGCGGTCGTGGAATAGCGCGTGGTACGTTGCTGCCACTGCTGGTCGGCGTCCCGCTCATACTCGACGATACGCACCAAAATGCGTGCGTGCAGGTCGATCTGGCGCGAGTCGATGGCCCGGGTCAGTTCCGCAATGTCCGCGAAGGCCATGCCATTGCCGCGGGCGGAAACGTTTTCGCGCGTGGCGTAATACAGGCCCAGCACCACGTCCTGCGAGGGCACGATGATCGGCTGTCCATTGGCGGGCGACAGCACGTTGTTCGAGGCCAGCATCAGCGTGCGGGCTTCCATCTGCGCTTCGAGTGAAAGCGGAATGTGCACAGCCATCTGGTCGCCGTCGAAGTCGGCATTGAATGCCACGCAAACCAGCGGATGCAACTGGATCGCCTTGCCTTCGATCAAGGTAGGCTCGAAGGCCTGGATGCCGAGACGATGCAAAGTCGGGGCGCGATTCAGCATCACGGGATGTTCGCGTATGACTTCTTCAAGGATGTCCCAGACCACCGCGGTTTCGGCTTCGACTTCCTTCTTGGCGGCCTTGATGGTGCTGGCAATACCCATCTTTTCGAGACGCTCGAAGATGAAGGGTTTGAACAGTTCGAGCGCCATCTTCTTCGGCAGGCCACACTGGTGCAGCTTGAGCTGCGGGCCGACGACGATGACCGAGCGGCCCGAATAGTCGACGCGCTTGCCCAACAGATTCTGCCGGAAGCGCCCGCCCTTGCCCTTGATCATGTCGGCCAGCGACTTCAGCGGCCGCTTGTTGGCGCCGGTCATGGCCTTGCCGCGGCGACCGTTGTCGAGCAGCGAATCGACGGCTTCCTGCAGCATGCGCTTTTCGTTGCGCACGATGATGTCCGGCGCCTTGAGTTCCAGCAGGCGCTTGAGGCGATTGTTGCGGTTGATGACACGCCGATACAGATCGTTGAGGTCCGAGGTGGCGAAGCGGCCGCCATCGAGCGGGACCAGCGGACGCAAATCCGGCGGCAACACGGGCAACACTTCAAGAATCATCCACTCGGGCTTGATGCCTGACTGCTGGAAACCCTCAAGAACCTTGAGGCGCTTGGATATCTTCTTGCTCTTGGCTTCGGATCCGGTGGTCTCCAGCTCCTGGCGCAGGGTCTCGACGCTGCGATTGAGATCGAGGGTGCGCAGCAGTTCACGCACGCCTTCGGCGCCCATCACCGCAGTGAAATCGTCGCCGTATTCCTCGATCTTGGCCAAGTAGTCGTCTTCCGTCAGCAATTGCGCGCGATTCAGCGGCGTCATACCCGGATCGACGACGACGAAGGCCTCGAAGTACAACACCCGTTCGATGTCGCGCAGGGTCATGTCCAGCACCATGCCGAGACGGCTCGGCAGGCTCTTCAGGAACCAGATGTGCGCTGTCGGCGACGCGAGCTCGATGTGGCCCATGCGTTCACGACGCACCTTCGACTGAGTGACCTCCACCCCGCACTTTTCGCAGATCACGCCGCGGTGCTTCAGGCGCTTGTATTTGCCGCACAGGCACTCGTAATCCTTGACCGGGCCGAATATCTTGGCGCAGAACAGACCGTCGCGTTCCGGTTTGAAGGTTCGATAGTTGATCGTTTCCGGCTTCTTGACTTCACCGTAGGACCAGGAGCGAATCTTGTCGGGCGAAGCGAGGCCGATGGTGATTGCGTCGAACTCCTCTTCGGCCGCCAGGTTCTGCTTGAAAAGGTCTGCAAACAGGCTCTTCATTTGATTGTCTCCAGTGGGCAGCTATCGGGTCAGTAACGCTCGAGATCGATGTCGATCGCCAGCGAGCGGATTTCCTTGACCAGCACGTTGAAGGATTCCGGCATGCCGGCATCGATCTTGTGCTCGCCCTTGACGATGTTTTCGTACACCTTGGTGCGGCCGTTTACGTCGTCCGACTTTACGGTAAGCATTTCCTGCAATACATACGAGGCACCGTAGGCTTCCAGCGCCCAGACTTCCATTTCGCCGAAACGCTGGCCCCCGAACTGCGCCTTGCCGCCCAGCGGTTGCTGGGTAACCAGGCTGTAGGGACCGGTGGACCGGGCATGCATCTTGTCGTCCACCAGATGATGCAGCTTCAGTACGTGCATGTAGCCCACCGTCACCGGGCGTTCGAATGACTCGCCGGTGCGCCCGTCATACAAGTCCACCTGCCCGTTGCTGGGCAGGCCGCCGAGCTCCAGCATGGCCTTGATTTCGGACTCATGGGCACCGTCGAACACCGGCGTGGCGAATGGAACGCCACCTTGCAGATTCTCGGCAAGTTCGACCACTTCCTGTTCGTTCAGGCTGTCGATGTCTTCGCCACGACCCGAAGAGTTGTAGATCTTGTTCAACAGGGCACGGATCTCCACGGCCGCAGCCTGCCGCCTCAGCATCTCGCCGATCTTCGAACCGAGGCCTTTCGCCGCCCATCCGAGATGGGTTTCCAGAATCTGGCCAATGTTCATCCGGGAAGGCACGCCCAGGGGATTCAGCACGATGTCCATCGGCGTGCCGTCCGCCATGTGCGGCATGTCCTCGACCGGAACGATCTTGGAGACCACACCCTTGTTGCCATGCCGGCCGGCCATCTTGTCGCCCGGTTGCAGGCGCCGCTTGACGGCGAGATAGACCTTGACCATTTTCTGCACACCCGGGGGCAACTCGTCGCCCTGGGTCAGCTTCTTCTTCTTGGCCTCGAAGGCGACGTCGAAGTCCTTGCGCGTCTGCTCCAGGCTGTCACGCAAATCCTCGAGCTGCTGCTGGGCCTCTTCGTCGACCAGGGAAATGTCGAACCAATGATAATGCTCGACGGATTCGAGATAGGCCTTGGTGATCTTGGTGCCTTTCGCCAGCTTTTTCGGACCCTTGCTGGCGATCCGGTTGTTCAACAGCTTCTCGATGCGGGAGAAGGTATCGCGCTCCACGATACGCATCTGGTCGGCCAAATCCTGCTTGTAGCTTTTCAGCATGTCGTCGATGATGGATTGGGCGCGCATGTCGCGCTCGATGCCTTCGCGGGTAAACACCTGCACATCGATAACCGTACCGATCATGCCGGAAGGCACGCGCAACGAGGTGTCTTTCACATCGGAGGCTTTCTCGCCGAAGATGGCACGCAGCAATTTTTCTTCCGGCGTGAGTTGCGTCTCGCCCTTGGGCGTGACCTTGCCGACCAGCACGTCTCCCGCTTCGACCTCGGCGCCGATGTAGACGATGCCCGACTCGTCGAGACGACCGAGCTGTGATTCGCCGAGAGTGGCTATATCGCGGGAAATTTCCTCTGCGCCGAGTTTGGTGTCGCGTGCCACGACGGTCAGCTCCTCGATGTGAATCGATGTGAAGCGATCGTCGGCCACCACGCGCTCCGAGATCAGGATCGAATCCTCGAAGTTGTAGCCGTTCCAGGGCATGAACGCCACCAGCATGTTCTGGCCAAGTGCCAGTTCGCCCAGATCGGTCGAGGCGCCGTCGGCCACGACGTCGCCCTTGGCGATCAGGTCGCCAACCCTGACGATCGGGCGCTGGTTGATGTTGGTGTTCTGGTTGGAGCGGGTGTATTTGATCAGGTTGTAGATGTCGACGCCGACTTCACCAGACACGGTCTCGGCGTCGTTGACGCGCACCACGATGCGATTGGCATCGATGTAATCCACCACACCGCCACGCAGCGCCTGGACCGCCGTGCCCGAGTCGACCGCCACGGTGCGCTCGATGCCGGTACCGACGAAAGCCTTTTCCGGCCGCAGGCAGGGAACCGCCTGCCGCTGCATGTTGGCGCCCATCAAGGCGCGATTGGCGTCGTCGTGTTCGAGGAAGGGAATCAGCGAAGCCGCGACCGAGACGATCTGACTCGGCGCCACGTCCATGTATTGGACTTCGGTGGGTTCCTTCAACTCGAATTCGCCCTTGAAGCGGCAGGACACCAGCGCGTCGCTGAGCTTGCCCTTCTTGTCCAGTTGGGCATTGGCCTGGACAATCACGTACTTGCCTTCTTCAATGGCCGACAGGTACTCGATGTCGTCGGTGACATGGCTGTTCTCCACCCTGCGATAGGGTGTTTCCATGAAGCCGTACTCATTGGTCCGCGCGTAGAGGGCCAGCGAGTTGATCAGACCGATATTCGGTCCTTCCGGTGTTTCGATTGGGCAGACGCGGCCGTAGTGGGTCGGGTGCACGTCGCGCACCTCGAAACCGGCGCGCTCGCGGGTCAACCCCCCCGGACCGAGAGCCGAGACGCGACGTTTGTGCGTAATCTCCGAGAGCGGGTTGGTCTGGTCCATGAACTGCGAAAGCTGGCTGGAGCCGAAAAACTCCTTGATCGCCGCCGAGATGGGTTTGGCGTTGATCAAGTCGTGCGGCATCAGGTTGTCGCTTTCCGCCTGGTTCAATCGCTCCTTGACGGCGCGCTCGACACGCACCAGGCCGGCACGGAACTGGTTTTCGGCAAGCTCGCCCACCGAACGTACGCGCCGGTTGCCGAGGTGATCGATGTCATCCACTTCGCCACGGCCGTTGCGCAGCTCCACCAGGATGCGGACCACATCGACAATGTCGTCGTTCGACAAGGTGCCGGCGCCTTCAATCTCATCGCGACCGACGCGGCGATTGAACTTCATCCGGCCGACGGCCGAAAGATCGTAGCGCTCTTCCGAATAGAACAAACCGTGAAACAGGTTTTCGACGGCATCCTCGGTCGGCGGCTCGCCGGGCCGCATCATCCGGTATATCGCCACGCGCGAAGCCCATTGGTCGGCGGTTTCGTCGATACGCAGCGTCGACGAAATGTAGGCGCCGCGATCCAGGTCATTCACGTACAGCGTCTGGACGTCCTCGATTCCGCCCGCTGCCAGCTTGGCCAGCAAGTCCTCGGTGATCTCGTCGTTGGCGTTGGCCAGCACTTCGCCGGTCTCGCCATTGACGATGTTGCGGGCGATGATCCGCCCGATCATGAACTCATCAGGCACGATGATTTTCTTGATGCCGGCTTCGGCCATTTCGCGAATATGCTTGACCGTGATGCGTTTGTCCTTGGCGACAATCAGCTTGCCGGCCTTGTCGAGGATGTCGAACTTCGCCACTTCGCCGCGCAGGCGTTCCGGCACGACTTCGAAGAGGATGCCTTTCTTGGCGAAATGGAAGCTGTCGAACTCGAAGAAGGTCGCGAGGATCTGCTCGTGCGTCATGCCGATCGACTTGAGCAGTATCGTCACCGGCATCTTGCGGCGACGGTCGATGCGGAAATAGAGGATGTCCTTCGGGTCAAACTCGAAATCCAGCCAGGATCCACGGTAAGGAATGATCCGCGCCGAGAACAACAACTTGCCGGAACTGTGGGTCTTGCCCTTGTCGTGTTCGAAAAATACCCCAGGCGAACGATGCAGCTGGGAGACGATGACGCGCTCGGTGCCGTTGATGACAAAGGACCCGGTGGTCGTCATCAGCGGAATCTCGCCCATGTAGAGCGGCTGGTCCTCCTTGACTTCCTTGACGGCCTTGGTGTCGCGGTCAAGCAGTTCGAGGCGGACCTTGGCGCGCAGCGGGCTGGCAAAGGTCAGGCCACGCTGCTGGCATTCCTTGACGTCGAAGGTGGGCTCACCCAGCATGAATTCGACAAAGTGGAGACGGGCATTTCCCGAATGCGCAACAATCGGGAAGATCGACGTGAATGCCGCTTGCAAGCCTTCGTTGCGACGTTGCGCAGGGGGTACGTCGGCCTGCAAAAAGCGCGTATAGGACTCGATCTGCGTTGCCAAGAGAAAGGGCACGTCGAGGACATTGGCCCGCTTGGCAAAGCTCTTGCGAATGCGCTTTTTTTCGGTGTAGGAATACGCCATGGTGGCTCCGTTCAGGATTCAGACGTCGAAGGTCAAATGACAGGGCTGATGCAGTTCAGCACTCTCGTGTAACCCCAGGATCCGGTGCAAAGGGGCAGAACTCAACAGATGCAAGGTACATTCGTTTCACTAAGCGCACGGCGCAGTGTCCAGGCAGGCCTACAAGGCGTCGAAGCGCTCGCAACCGAAAGCGGGTCGGTGGCAAGCCCACCAACCCGCGATCGAATCGCGATTACTTGACCTCGACCTTGGCGCCGACATCCTCAAGCTGCTTCTTGAGAGCGGCGGCATCGGCTTTGGATATGCCTTCCTTGACAGCCTTCGGCGCACCGTCGACCAGATCCTTGGCCTCCTTGAGACCCAGGCCCGTGGCAGCACGGACGACCTTGATGGCTTCGACCTTCTTTTCGCCCGCGGCCAGCAACATCACGGTGAATTCGGTCTGCTCTTCGACGGCTACCGCAGCGGCGGCCGGAGCCGCGACGGCGACAGCAGCCGCGGCGGCGGAAACGCCAAACTTGGCCTCCATCTCCTTGATCAGCTCGGAGAGGTCGAGAACGGTCATGCCGGCAATGGCATCGAGTATTTCAGCTTTGCTTACAGCCATGATTACAACTCCTGAATGAATGTTTGGATCAATGAAAATGCAATTTCAGTGAAGGCGAAGGCCCGCGCAAGCGGACGATTTGCCGGAACTAAAAACGATTACGCGGTCTCTTTTGCGTCGCGCACGGCGGCAAGGCCCCGGACAAATTTCGTCGGAACCTCGTTGAGCGTGCGGACAAACTGGGTGATCGGCGCCTGCATGGTGCCAAGGAGCTTGGACAACAACTCCTCGCGGCTCGGCATCGTGGCCAGCGCTTTGACACCCGCTACGTCCATGACGTAATTGGGCATTGCGCCGACCTTGATGGTGAGCTTGTCGTTACCCTTGGCGAAGTCATTGAGCAACTTGGCTGCAGCCACCGGATCCTTGGAAATTCCATAGATCAGGGGTCCAGCCAGTTGCGCCGACAGCGCCTCGAACGGCGTGCCGGCAATGGCACGACGCACCAGGGTATTCTTCACCACACGCAGGTAGACACCGGCCTTGCGTGCGTTGGCACGCAGTGCGGTGAGATCAACCACTCCGAGACCACGGTACTCTGCGACGATGATCGACTTGGCGTGCGCGACTTCCGCGGACACCTCGGCAACTACCGTCTTCTTGTCATCAAGATTGAGACCCACGGTCAACTCCTAGTCAAACAGCCGTGCCGAAAATTCGGCACTGACGATACGGCGACCTTCATTCAGGAACCAAAATTCCGTCATCGGGTAGCGCCATCTGCGCCGGCGTTCGCGACGATGTTCTGTCGCCGAGCTTTAAGTCCTCGCGGACACCTGCGGTCTTTGACAACCTGCCGCGCCATTCGCCGAGAGTGCGATTGGCGCGACAGCCCAAAGTCTTACTGTGCTTGCGCCGACAGGCTGGCCTGATCAACGCGAACGCCGGCACCCATCGTGCTGGACACCGACACCTTCTTCAAATAGTGGCCCTTTGATGCCGACGGCTTGGCCTTCTGCAGCGCCTCGATAAGGGCCGCGAGATTCTTGTGCAGAGCCTCGACGCTGAACGAAGCGCGCCCGATGGTGCAATGAATGATGCCGGCCTTGTCGGTGCGGTACTGCACCTGACCCGCCTTGGCGTTCTTCACCGCCGTCGTGACGTCCATGGTGACCGTGCCGACCTTCGGGTTCGGCATCAGGCCGCGCGGACCCAGAATCTGGCCGAGCCCGCCGACCACCTTCATGGCATCCGGCGTCGCGATGACCACGTCGAAGTTGATATTGCCGGCCTTCACGGTAGCCGCGAGATCATCGAAGCCGACGATATCGGCACCGGCAGTACGGGCCGCTTCGGCCTTGTCGCCTTGGGCGAACACGGCGACCCGGACGACTTTGCCGGTGCCGGACGGCAGGACCACGGAACCCCGCACCAGCTGGTCGGACTTCTTGGCGTCGATTCCAAGATTGACCGCGACGTCGATCGATTCGTCAAACTTGGCGGTCGCGCAGTCCTTCACGAGGCTCAGCGCATCGCCGACCGGATATACCTTGCTGCGGTCGACCTTGGCCAGCACGGCTCGCACGCGTTTGGATTTTGTCGTCATGATCAGAGCCCCTCCACGGTGATGCCCATGCTGCGGGCCGAACCCGCGATCGTGCGCACCGCCGCTTCAAGCTCGGCAGCAGTCAGGTCTTTCATTTTGGCCTTGGCGATGTCCTCCGCCTGGGCCTTGGTGATCTTGCCCACCTTGTCGGTGTGGGGCTTCGGCGAGCCCTTTTGAATACCGGCGGCCTTCTTGATCAGAATGGTCGCGGGCGGTGTCTTCATGATGAACGTGAAGCTCTTGTCCGCGAACGCGGTGATCACCACAGGGATCGGCAAGCCGGGCTCGAGACTCTGCGTCTGGGCATTGAAAGCCTTGCAGAACTCCATGATGTTGAGGCCGCGCTGGCCCAGCGCCGGACCTATGGGAGGCGAAGGATTGGCCTTGCCCGCCGGCACTTGCAGCTTGATGTAACCGATGATCTTCTTTGCCACGATGGGCTCCTTAAGTGAGTGCTAGCGCGCTTTCGGTTTCCCTAGCAGCGCTCCTCTAGTTGCAGAAATCTGCGGTGTGTGAAACGCGGAATTCCCCGATCGAGGAATCCCGCGTCTCACTTGTCATGCCTTTTCGACCTGCGCAAACTCCAGCTCGACCGGTGTCGCGCGACCAAAAATCGTCACGGAAACACGCAGGCGACTCTTTTCGTAATTGACTTCCTCGACATTGCCGTTGAAGTCGGTAAATGGGCCTTCCTTGATGCGAACCATCTCCCCGACCTCGAACAGGACCTTGGGGCGGGGCTTCTCGACCCCTTCCTGAACCTGCTGCATGATCTTCGCGACTTCCTTTTCGGAAATCGGAGTCGGCTTGGTCGATGTGCCGCCGACAAAACCGGTCACCTTCGGCGTGCTCTTGACGAGATGCCAGGAGTCATCGTCCATGTTCATCTCGACCAGCACGTAGCCGGGAAAGAATTTCCTCTCGGAAATGCTCTTCTGCCCGTTCTTCATTTCAATGACCTCTTCGACCGGCACCAGTACCTGACCGAACTTGTCCTGCATTCCGGCACGAGTGATGCGTTCGATCAGCGCGCGTTGCACCGACTTTTCAAAACCGGAGTAGGCGTGCACGACATACCAGCGCTTGGTCATGATTTCTTCCAACCCAGAACCAGGTCGTACAACACCCATTCGAGGCCCTTGTCGGTCATCCAGAGCACGACCGCCATGGCCAGAACGAACGCGAAGACGATGCCGGTGGTCTGCACCGTCTCCTTGCGCGATGGCCAGACCACCTTCTTGGTCTCCACCACGGCTTCCCGGCTGAAGTCGAAAAAGCGCCGCCCCGGCTCGGTAAACCACGCCACGGCTATGCCCGCACCCAAGCCCGCAAGCACCGACAGCACGCGCAGGATCGTCGGCTGATCGCCAAGCAGGTAGAAGCCAGCCACACCGGCGGCCAACAACAACAACGCCAGCATGAACTTGAGTTTATCGGCCATAAAATTTCAGTTAGTGCACAAATGCTGCATTTCATTGGCAGGGGCGGAGGGAATCGAACCCCCAACCTGCGGTTTTGGAGACCGCCGCTCTGCCAATTGAGCTACACCCCTGCAGCAGAGACTACAGGGCGACACCTCGTTGCCGAAGTGCCGCCCACATACCTAAAGCTGCACCTGCTATTCGATGACCTT
>WBZP01000452.1_pt1 | contig 56219 bp, 56 predicted proteins | sample 5204301 | NCBI WGS metagenome assembly WBZP01 (sample SAMN12412401, study PRJNA552823) | activated sludge metagenome | isolation source: activated sludge from nitrification reactor of wastewater treatment plant... | place: USA: Pennsylvania | collected 2017
GGGAGGAGGCCGTCACCGAGATGACCTCCGAGGACGAGGAGATCGCCGAGTACGTGCAGTCGCTGGAGGAACGCGGCGACGCCGAGGTCGACATGACCGAGGCGCTGGGCAAGATCGACGGCGACGCGCTGGCGGCCGAGTTCGAGCGCTACCTGCGCCGGCGCGGACCCGGCGGCCCCGGCTTCCGGGGCTGAGCCCTACCCGCGAAAACGCCGAATGTAGGCCGCCCAGTCCCAGGTCGACAGGAACTCCCGGGCCGCGCGGTAGCCGTCGTCGTACAGCGCCGCCTTGTCCTTGTCCGTCAGGTCGAAGTCGAGCACGCCGACGTCGCTGGTGTCGACGGTGATCGCGCGAGCTCGCACCGAGGGCTGACTCAGATAGGTCTGGTCGTGGCCGACCAGAATGGTGGTGACGACCTGCTCGAGCAGCGTCGGCGGCCGGATCCAGTGCAGTGGCCGCAACGCCGGGATGATCTGGTCGTTCTGCGCCGGCAGATCCGGCAACAGGGTCACCCCGAAGGTGGGCCAGCGCGGTTTGACGCCGTCGGAGCGGTCCAGCGATTCGATCGGGAAGTTCGACAGCAGACCGCCGTCCACGAGCGTGGACTCACGGCCGTCGGCGCTGGTCAGCGTCGCCGGCCGGTAGAAGAACGGGATTGCCGTCGACGCGCGGACCGCGTCGGCGACCAGCTGCTCGTCGGGGTTCAGGCCGTAGAGCCGCTGATAGTCCCACGGCAGCCGGACCAGTCGGCCGAGGCTGACGTCGGCGACGGTGACCACCAGCCGGTAGCGCTGCTCGGGCGGCAGCAGACGGTCGCGGATCGCCAGGTCGGCGAAGGTGGACACGCCGTACTCGGCGAGCCGTTCGGTCACCCAGGCGTGCAGGTTGTCGCCGCGGTAGATGCCCGAGCCGGTCAGTACGCCCCACGCCGGTCCGGCCAGCGGAATGCGTTCGATGGGTCCCTGGTCGAGGAATTCCCGGTAGTCGATCGCCATCGCCAGCTCGGAGAACTGCACACCGTCGACCGGCCCGTGCTGGGCCGCGGCGGCCAGCACCGCGCCGACGAGCGCACCCGACGAGGTGCCCGAAACCCGTTGCGGCACATAGCCCGCATCGACGAGGGCGGCGACCGAGCCGACCAGCCCGATGCCCTTGACACCGCCACCGGAGAGCACCAGGTCGGCGCGCTTGGCCGCCGGCACGTTACTTCTCCAGCGCCTCGGTCCGGGCGCTGAGATTACGGCCCATCGCCGCCGCCTCGGCGTCCAGGCCTTCCATCAACTCCGGTGCGGCCCGGCGCAAATCACGCTCGGCCACGGGCATCGACACGACGGGCCGCAACCCCCGGAACAGACCCACCCGGCGCGGGCAGTAGACGCGGCGCTTGCGCGCCTCGATCCCCGAGACGAAGGCCGCGGCGCATTCCTGCACCGAGGTGCTGTTGCTCAACGGACCGGGCGTCGCCGCCGCGGCCGCCATCGCCGCCGCGTCGCGGACGTCGGCCAGCACCGTCAAGACCCGGTTGCCGCCCAGTTGAGCGGCAAGTCCCGCCAGGGCGGGCCCGTCGAGATCGGTCAGCACCTGGTTGGCGCCCTTGGCGTGCAGGCGGCGGGCCACTTCGGCCCCGATGCCGCTCGCGCCCCCGGTGATCAACACGACCTTGCCGTTCATGCTCCCCATGTTCAGGAACGGTAGGGGTCGAAGCCGCCGAGCGTGCACAGAAGTACCAAATCCCCGACGGGTCGGCGGACCGACACGCACGCTCGGGTCAGATCAGCGGCACGCCCAGGAGAGCGTCGACGGCGGCGCGCATCCGACCGGGGGCGGCCTGGTCGTGACCGCCGTACTCCAGCGCGTCAGTCGCCCAACCATCAAGTGCCGCAAGGGCTTTCGGCGTGTCCAGGTCGTCGGCCAAATACCGGCGCACCCGGGCGATGACGTCGGCGGCGTCCGGGCCGGCGGGCAGCGCCGCGGCGGCACGCCAGCGGGCCAGGCGCGCCTGCGCGCCGGCAAGCACCCCCGGGGTCCACTGCCGGTCGCTGCGGTAGTGCCCGGCGAACAACCCCAGCCGGATCGCACGCGGATCCACACCGTCGGCGCGCAACCCGGACACCAGCACCAGATTGCCGCGGCTCTTCGACATCTTGTGACCGTCCCAGCCGATCATCCCGGCATGCACGTAGTGCCGCGCGAAACGCCGCTCCCCCGTTACGGATTCGGCATGGGCAGCGGAGAATTCATGGTGCGGGAAGATCAGGTCGGTGCCGCCGCCCTGGACGTCGAACCCCATCCCGAGGCGGTCCATCGCGATCGCCGAGCACTCCACGTGCCAGCCGGGCCGGCCCGGCCCGAACGGCGACGGCCAGCTCGGCTCACCGGGCCGCACCGCGCGCCACACCAGGGCGTCGAGCGGGTCCGCCTTGCCGGGCCGGTCCGGGTCGCCCCCGCGCTCGGCGAACAACCTGCGCATGGTGTCCGGGTCGTAACCGGACTCGTAGCCGAACTGCTCGGTGGCATCGGCGCGGTAGTAGACGTCCGGAAACTCCGGGTCGTCGACCACGTAGGCCGACCCGGCGGCCAGCATCTTCTCGATCACCTCGATCACTTCGTCGATCGCGGCGGTGGCGGCGACATAGTCCTGCGGCGGCACCACCCGCAACGCCGTCATGTCGTCACGGAACAGCCGGGTTTCGCGGTCCGCCAGCTCGCGCCAGTCGATGCCGTCGCGGTCGGCCCGCTCGAACAGCGGGTCGTCGACGTCGGTGACGTTCTGCACGTAATGCACCAGATGTCCGGCGTCCCGCCACAACCGGTTGACCAGGTCGAACGTCAGGTAGGTGGCGGCATGGCCGAGATGGGTGGCGTCGTAGGGGGTGATCCCGCAGACGTACATGGTGGCGGTCGGGCCGGGCGACACGGGACGGACCTGCCGGTCGGCGGTGTCGTAGAGCCGCAATTGCGGACCCCGCCCCGGCAACTCCGGGATCTCCGGCACCGACCACGATTCCATGGGCACCAACTCTATGGGTAGCGCGGCAGGCCCGGACCGGCCGCCGTCCGGATCGCGTCGAGCAGCACGTCGGCCAACTCGGGGCGGCACATCAACAGGTCCGGCAGATACGGATCCGGCCGGTTGTAGAGCATCGGCGACCCGTCGAGGCGCGACGCATGCATGCCGGCGGCCTGCACCACACCCCCCGGGGCCGCCGAGTCCCACTCCCACTGACCGCCGGCATGCAGGTACGCATCGACGTCGCCGCGCACCACCGCCATCGCCTTGGCGCCGGCTGAGCCGATGCGGACCATCTCGAAGTCAAGGAATTCGGCCATCCGGAACAACACCCGCGGTGGACGGTTGGCGCTCGCGGTGATCCGGATCGGGGCCGCCGGATCCCGGCGGGGCGCCATCCTCACGGTGTCGCTGCGGTAAACCTCCCCGAGCGCCGGCAGTGCGACCGCGGCATCGGTGATCGCGCCGTCGGGGCCGCCGACCCGCTGCCACAGCGCGATATGCACCGCCCAGTCCGGCCGGCGCGGAGTGGAGAACTCCCGGGTGCCGTCGACGGGGTCGATGATCCAGACCCGGTCCGATTCCAGGCGGGCCAGGTCGTCGGGCGCCTCCTCGGAGAGCACCGCATCGTCGGGCCGCTCCGCCTTCAGCCGGCGCAGCAGCAACGTATTGGCCCGGGCGTCGCCGACATCCCCGAGGTCCCAGGGGTAGTCGAATCCGATCTCGTCGCGGATGTCCAGCAACAGCCGTCCCGCGTCGGCGGCCAGGTCCGCGGCCAGCGCTACGTCAGTTGCGGCACTCGCATCCTCGGGGGCCGGATTCACCGTCCCAGTATCCATGCGGGCCGCGCCAGACGCGACGTGCGGCTAGCCCCCGACCCTGACCCGCGTGCCCGCGGCGCCCTCCACGATGTCGTCGATGTCGGCCAGCGACCCGATGACCGCTTCCTTGCCGGTGGCCCGGGCGAATCCGCACGCCGCGTCCACCTTGGGACCCATCGACCCCTTCGGCAGGTTCAGCCCCTCGAACTCCTCCGGGGTCACCGCGCCCAGTCTCTGCTGATCGGGCTTGCCCCAGTTGAGGTAGACGCCGTCGACGTCGGTCGCGATCACCAGCAGATCGGCCGCGAGCTCCTGGGCCAGCAGTGACGCGGCGAGGTCCTTGTCGATAACGGCCTCGACGCCCTGCAGGTTGCGGTCCTCGTCGTACATCGTCGGGATGCCGCCGCCGCCGGCACAGATCACGATGACCCCCGCGTCGACGAGCATCCGGATGGGCCGAATCTCGAAGATCCGCTTGGGTTTCGGGCTGGCGACCACCCGGCGGAACTTGTCACCGTCCGGTGCGATCGACCAGCCCTGCTCGGCGGCCAGCTTCTCGGCGGTCTCCTTGTCGTAGACCGGGCCGATCGGCTTGGTCGGATTCGAGAAGGCCGGATCGTCGCGATCCACTTCGATCATCGTCAGCATGGTGGCCAGCGGCTGTTCGAACGGCAGCAGATTGCCCAGCTCCTGTTCGATGACGTAGCCGATCATCGCGTCGGTCTGGGCGCCGAGCACGTCGAGCGGATACGGGTCCACTTCGGTGTATGCGGCCGACTGCAACGCCAACAGGCCCACCTGCGGGCCGTTGCCGTGGGCGATGACGAGCTGGTTGCCGTCGGCCACCTTCGCCATCGCCTCGGCGGCGACTCGCACGTTGGCCCGCTGATTCTCCGCGGTCAACGGCTGCCCGCGTTGCAGCAGCGCGTTACCGCCCAGCGCGATCACGATTCGCATCGGTATCCCCCGAAATCAGTTGGCCCGCAAAGAGGACACCAGGACCGCCTTGATCGTGTGCATGCGGTTCTCGGCCTGCTCGAAGGCGATGTTGGCCGGGCTCTCGAAGACGTCGTCGGTGACCTCGATGCCATTCTTGAGGTCCGGGTACTGATCGGCGATCTGCTTGCCCACCTTGGTCTCCGAATTGTGGAACGCCGGCAGGCAGTGCATGAACTTCACCCGCGGGTTGGCCGCCGCCTTCATCAGCTTCGCGTTGACCTGGAACGGCATCAGCTCACTGATGCGCTCGCCCCAGCTCTCGATCGGCTCCCCCATCGACACCCAGACGTCGGTGTGGATGAAGTCGACGCCCTTGACAGCCTTGACCGGATCGTCGGTGATCGTCATGCGCGCTCCGGACTCCTTGGCGAAACCTTCGCACAACTCGACGTGATCCTTCTCGGGCTGCAGATCCTTGGGCGCACCGACGCGCACGTCCATGCCCAGCTTGGCGCCCACCATCAGCAGCGAGTTGGCCATGTTGTTGCGGCCGTCGCCGACGTAGGCGTAGGCGATCTCGTGCAGCGGCTTGGCGCAGTGCTCGGTCATGGTCAGCACGTCGGCGAGCATCTGGGTGGGGTGGAACTCGTCGGTGAGCCCGTTGAAAACCGGTACCCCGGCGTACTTTTCGAGTTCCTCCACGATCTCCTGTCCGAAACCGCGGTACTCGATCGCGTCGTACATCCGGCCGAGCACCCGGGCGGTGTCCTTCATCGACTCCTTGTGCCCGATCTGCGACGAGTTCGGGTCGATGTAGGTGACGTGGGCGCCCTCGTCGTAGGCGGCCACCTCGAACGCGCAGCGGGTGCGCGTCGAGGTCTTCTCGAAGATCAGCGCGATGTTGAGGCCCTCCAGGTTGCGGGTGCGCACCCCGGAGTACTTGAGCCGCTTGAGATCACGGGCCAGGTCGATCAGATAGAGAATCTCGCGCTCGCTGTGATGGGCCAGGCTGAGCAGGTCGCGGCCCTGCAGGTTGAATCCCATGGTGCATGTCTCCTTCAGGAGTTCTCAGTGGTTCGGGTGCCCGGGTATTGTTTGGTCAGTACGCCGGGTCGCGCAGGATGGGGCAGGTCATGCAACGGCCGCCGCCGCGGCCGCGCCCGAGTTCGCTCGCGTCGATGGTGACGACCTCGACACCGGCCTTGCGCAATGCGGTGTTGGTCAACGTGTTCCGGTCATAGCCGATGACCACACCGGGCTCCACGGCGACGACGTTGTTCGCGTCGTCCCACTGCTCGCGCTGGATCCCGTAGACGTCGCCGGCGGTCTCGACGACCTTGAAGGTCACCCCGAGCGCGTGACCGATGGTCTCCACCAGACCCTTCGTCTCGTGGTGGACCGACATCCCGCCGGGAGCCTTCTCGTCCGGCCGCAGCGTGATCGGTTCGATGTTGTCGACGATCGGTGCGAACGCCGTCACCACGTCGTGGTTGCAGAAGGTGAACACGGTGTCGAGGTGCATCGCCGAACGCGTCTTGGGCAGCGCGGCGACGATGACCCGTTCGGCGGCCTCGGCGGCGAACAGGTTGCGAGCCACCAATGCGATGGCCTGCCGGGACGACCGCTCGCCCATTCCGATCACCACGGTGCCCTTGCCGACCGGCATCACGTCGCCGCCCTCCAGCGTGGCGGCCCCGTGGTCGTAGGGGTTGCCGTCCGGGTCGCCCAGCCAGACGTTGTACTCCTCGTTCTCGAATGCCGGGTGGAAGTTGTACACCGCGGTGGTCAGCAGCGTCTCGGGCTGCCGGGCCGGCCAGTACATCGGGTTGAGCGTCACCCCGTGGAAGATCCACGACGAGTTGTCCCGCATGAACTGGGTGTTGGGCAGCGGCGCGATGACGAAGCCCGCGGGCTCGGTCTCGGCGAAGGTGGACAGGAACGGCCCGGCGACATCCTTGGGGATCTCGTGGAAGGCGATGCCTCCGATCAGGTACCTGGCCAGTTCCGCCGCACCCATCTCCTCCAGCCACGGCCGCATCTCCCGGCTGATGTTCGGGCCGACCAGGTAGTCGGTCAGCCGGCGATCGAGCACCCAGGCCCGGGCCAGGTGGTCCCTGAGCACTTCGGCCAGACAGTCCTGCAGGTCGTACACCTCGACCCCGCGGTCCTCCATCTTGGAGACGAAGTCGAAGTGGTCCCGGCGCGCCTGGGCCAGCCAGATGACGTCGTCGAAAAGCAGCTCGGCGCTGTTCTCGGGTGTCAGGCGCTGGTGCGCCAGGTCGGGCTGGCACACCATGACGCGGCGCAGCTTGCCGATCTCCGACCAGACACCGACCCGCGAGTCCGACGCGGGTCCCGCCTTCGCTCCCGACTTCGGCTTGGCTTTCTTTGCGGCCTTGGCAGCCATCAGCATTGCTCCCTTTCTGGAATCGGTTCAGGCACTGAAGACTTCGATCTTCCCGGTGATGATCAGGTAGAGCCCGACCAGGCCGGCGACTGCGATGACCGCGAAGATGATCCACTCCGCGAGGGTGAACAGCGGGAGGTTCTTCTCCCGTCGCGCCCACACGAACAGGATCGTCCCGATCAGGTAGAGCAGCGCCGCGGTCAGCAGGTACTGCAGACCGCCGGCGTATACCAGCCAGACGGCGTAGACCAGGGCGATGCCGCCGACGATCAGGTCCTTGGTGCGGCCCTCGCCGTTACCGTAGGTCTCACCACGGACGGCCAGCAGCATCTGATAGGCCGCCGACCACAGGTAGGGCAACAGGATCAACGACGTCGCCAGCAGCACCAGACCCAGGTAGGTGCTCGTCATGAAGAAGGTCAGGACGAGCACCACCTGAACGCAGCCGTTCGTCAGCCACAGGGCGGTGGCGGGTGAGCCGTTGGCGTTCTCGCGCTCGAGCGCCTCGGGCATCACGCTCTCCTGGGCCGGGATACGCAAGATCTCGGCGCACAACAGCACCCAGGCCAGCAGCGCCCCCAGCAGCGAGATGATCAGGCCGATCGAGATGAATGCGGCACCCCAGCTGCCCACCTGCTGCTTCATCAGTCCGGCCATTGACGGATCGGGCAGATCGGAAAGCTTGGACTGCTCCATCAGGCCGTAGGACAGGAAATTCACCAGCAGCAGCAACGCCAGCACCGCAAGGAACCCGAACACAGTGGCCTTGCCGACCTCCTTGCGGCTCCTGGCGCGCTGCGAGTACACCGCCGCGCCCTCGATGCCGATGAACGCCCAGACGGTAACCAGCATCATGTTCCGGACCTGGTGAAGGGTGCTACCGAGCGGTTCGCCGTCGATCTGAGTGGCGTGGCCCCAAAAGTCCGCCGTGAAAAGTCCCGCCTTGAATCCCACCGCGGCGACGGCGACGAAGGTCAGGATCGGGACGACCTTGGCGATGGTCACGATGGTGTTCACGAACGCCGCGGTCTGCACCCCGCTCAGGATCAGGAAGTGGACGATCCACAACAGGATCGACGCCCCGATGATCGCCGGCAGTGTGGTGCCGTCGGTGAACGTACCCGGGAAGAAGTAGTCCAGGGTGGCGAACAGCAGCACGAGATAGGCGGCATTGCCCATCCAGGCCGATGCCCAGTAGCCGAACGCCGAGGTGAAACCGATGTAGTTGCCGAAGCCCTCCTTGGCGTATCCGTAGACGCCGCCGTCGATGTCGGGTTTGCGCATCGCCAGCGTCTGGAACACGAAGGCCAGGGTGAGCATGCCGACACCGGTGATCGCCCAGCCGATCAGCAGCGGACCCGGTGCAGCGGCGCCGGCCATCTGGGAGGGCTGTGCGAAGATCCCGCTGCCGATCATCGAGCCGACGACAATGGCTGTCAGTGCAGACAGGCCCAGCAGTGGCTGCGAAGCGCCAGCACGTTTGTCCGTCGAGGTCGTGATGTCAACGTCTGACACGAGCACTCCCATGTTGTGTTGTCGTTGTGACTGGCGTCACAGCGCAGCCTAGTAGTGCATTCGCCCTTACACGCCGGAAATTTGGCCGAACTGTCACAACTGCCGCGGGCGGTCCCCCGCGGGTTCACCTCCGAACGCCATGACCATACCCGGCAGGCCCGCCAAAGATGTTCGCTACCAGCCTGTTTCGCGGCGCGTCGTCAGAACGCGGGCCACGGAATGGGCCGGTGCCGGTCCGGGCCGGGCAGCACGGGCTCGTCGAGCAGATCCAGCGCCCGCCGGCGCAACGCCCTGACCTCCCCCAGCGTGATGTGCGCGGCGAGTCGGGCGACCAACTCGCCGCCGTCAAGCGCCGAGGCCAGAGCGCGGACCGCGTCCAGCGTGTCGTCGTCGACGGGCTTGCCCGCCCAGCCCCACAGCACGGTGCGCAGCTTGTCCTCGGCGTGCAGACACAGGCCGTGGTCCACGCCGTACACCCCGCCGTCCACGCCGCGCAGCACATGCCCGCCCTTGCGGTCGGCGTTGTTCACCAGCACGTCGAAGACCGCCATCCGGTGCAGTGCGGGATCGTCTGCGTGGATCAGCGCGACCTCGTCCCCGGCGTAGTCGTAGGCCTGCAGGACCGCCAGGTATCCCGCCGGCACCCGCTTCGACCGGCACAGGTCGACCATGTCCGGTTCCGCGCCGTCGGGCTGGTCGACCCACAGCTGCAGCATGCCCGGACCGGCCGGGCCGTCACGAATGATGGTGTGCGGCACGATGTTCCAGCCCAACGTCTGCGACACCAGGTAGCTGGCGAATTCGCGGCCGGCCAGCGTCCCGTCCGGGAAGTCCCAGAGCGGACGCTCACCGGCGACGGGCTTGTAGACGCAGTGCACGGTCCGGCCGTCGGACTCGACCTCGCACAGGAAGGTGGCGTTGCTGGCCGAGCGGATCCGGCCCAGGACGGTCAGCTCGCCGTCGCGCAGCGCGCTCTTGGCATCACCGGGCGTGGTCATCGGCCGTCGGGTTCGTCGTCCGACCCGGACGCCGCCCGGCGATAACCATTGGTCCGCACGCAGATGTGACCTTCGGGGTCCAGCGGTTCGTCGCACAGCGGACACGGCGGACGTCCCGCGGAGATGACCCGCACCGAGCGGTTGGCGAACTGGCGGGCCGATTCGGGCGTGAGGAACACCCGGACCGCGTCGGGCCCCTCCTCGGCGTCGTCGAGCACCACCGAGGCGTCGAACTCGCTCTCGGTGACGGCGAGCAGTTCCACCACGACGGTCTGCGCCTCGGAGTCCCAGCCCAACCCCATGGTGCCGACCCGGAACTCGGCGTCGACCGGGGTGATCAGCGGGCTCAGATCGCCGGCGTCGTCGCCTTCCGGGGGCAGCGGCGTGCCGAACCGGCGGTTGACCTCGACCAGCAGCGCGCCGATCCGCTCGGCCAGCACCGCAACCTGCTGCTTTTCCAGGACCACCGACACCACCCGGGCGTCGTGCACCGCCTGCAGGTAGAAGGTGCGGTCTCCGGGCTGACCGACGGTCCCGGCCACGAATCGGTCGGGTGTGCGGAAGACGTGGATTGCGCGGGCCATGACCTCTCCAAAATACCGGTAGCAGCGGCCGTTCAGCCGGTTGAACCTCCGACCGTGGCGTCACCGGAGGGCTCCGCCGGCGGTGCCGAGAGGACCCCGGCGAGCCGGTTGCCCGTGTGGTTCAGATGCACAACAAACGGACGCAGGGGCGCATACCGGATGACGCTCAGCGACGCCGGATCGGCCGTGATCCGCTGAAAGCTGTCCAAATGGCTGCCCAGCGCGTCGGCGACGACGGACTTGATGACGTCTCCGTGCGTGCACGCCACCCACAGGACGTCACCGCCGCCGTTGCCTTCGGCCAACCGGCGGTCGTGTTCTCGCACGGCTGAAACCGCACGGGTCTGTACGTCGGCCAGGCCCTCGCCGCCGGGGAACACCGCGGCGCTGGGATGCTGCTGAACCACCTGCCACAGCGACTCCGAGACCAGGTCGGTCAGTTTGCGTCCGGTCCACTCGCCGTAGTCGACCTCGGTGAGCCGGTCGTCGACGACGGGCTGCAGGCCCAGCCGCTCGGCCAGCGGCTCCAGGGTGCGCCGGCAGCGCAACAGCGGTGAGCACACCAGTGCCCGCACCGGCAGGTCGCCGATGCGGTCCACCAGCGAACGGGCCTGTTCGAGCCCCGCCTCGTCGAGGTCGACGCCGGCCGAGCGGCCGGCCAGTGTGTGGGCGGTGTTCGCGGTCGAGCGGCCGTGCCGCAGCAGGATGACGGTCATCGTGCTAGGTCGCGGCCAGGACACCGGTGGCCAGCAGCGCCAGGACGGTCGATCCGGCCACGATCCGGTAGGCCACGAACCAGTACATGCTGTGGCTGACGAGGAACTTCAGGAACCACGAAATGGCGGCGAAGCCCACCACGAAGGCGATGACGACAGACGCCAGCAGCTGCGGCCCGGTGGCGCTCATGCCCTCGCTGACGGGCGCGAACGCATCCGGCAGGGAGAACAGGCCCGAGGCGAACACCGCCGGGATCGCGAGCAGGAAGCCGAACCGGGCGGCCAGCTCCCGGTCCAGACCCAGGAACAGGCCCGCGCTGATCGTCGCGCCCGACCGGGACACCCCGGGCACCAGGGCCAGGCACTGCGCGAGGCCGACGGTGAGGCCGTCCCGCCAGGTCAGGTTCTCGGCATGGCGGGTCTGCCGGCCGAAGTACTCGGCGGCCGCGATCACCAGCGAGAACACCACAAGGGCGGTGGCCACCACCCACAGGTTGCGCACGCCGGTGCGGATCACGTCCTTGAACACCAGGCCGAGGATCAGGATCGGGATGGTGCCGATGATCACCAGCCAGCCCATCCGGTAGTCGGCGTTGTCCCGGTGCGCCCGGACCAGCAACCCGTCGAACCAGGCCCGCAGGATGCGCCAGATGTCCCTGGCGAAATAGACCAGCACGGCCAGTTCGGTGCCCAGTTGCGAGACGGCGGTGAAGGACGCGCCGGCGTCGTCGGCGAAGAACAGCCGCGACGCGATCGCCAGATGCCCCGAAGACGACACCGGCAGGAACTCCGTCAGCCCCTGGATGAGTGACAGCACGACCACCTGCAGCCAGGACATGGGGGCGACCATCGTGCTATCCACAACGAAGAACGTACATAAGGTGCCCCGAGAAGTCGCTGTGGGCCGGTGAAATATCGCCGCGCCGAAGCGAATTGGGTCAGCGCGGCACGGGTACGGCGGCGCTGACCGCGTCGCGCACGGCCGCCGCCAGGCTGCGCTCGTCGCTCAGATCGATGTGGCGCACCCCGCGGCGCGCGACGGCCACGACATCCTCGGCCTGCGGGACGGGTCCGGCCAGCCGCGGGCGGTAGATCTCGGTGACCAGGGTGTCCTGCTCGACGTGAAAGGAGAAACTCCGGCCGCCGTCGAGCTGGCCGTATCCACTGGCGTGACGACCGGCGACGAGGTCTTCGAGGACGAACTCACACCCGCACACATCGCGGTCCGCTGTCAGCGACATGGGCCAAACATACCTCGACTTATGTCAGGCCGTCCGGCAGACTCGCGGAAATTTTCCGTCCGGCTATTTTCTACAATCGGCGTTTCACCGACGAACCCGGAGTTCCACCATGCCACGCGTACGCATCACCGCAGTTCGCCGCCGCACCGGCGCAACCGGCATGGCGGCCCTGATACTGATCGGATTCGTGCTGACCGGATGCGCCACCAAGCGAACCGGGACCGCGGCGGCACCGCTCGGACCGGCCTCGGCGGCCGTGGCACCGGCGCCGACCGCCCCACCGGCCGGGGAGATTCGCGGGTACACCGGGCACCCGGCGGCCGCCGTGGTCGACCCGGGCCCGGCCGGTCTGGCGGTGCTCGGCGACACCGGGGTCGTGACCGTGTTCGGCCGCGAGCACGCTGCGCCGCGCACGATCGCGCTGTCCGCACCGGCGGCCGCGTTGACCGGCGACGGCGCCGGCCGGGCGCTGGCGCCGACCCGCGGCGGGTACTTCGAGGTCGACCTGGCCGGCGGCGGCGCGCGACGCGTCGACGTCGACGGGGAACAACAGACCGAATTCACCGCGATCGGACGGTTTCCCGGCGGGCAGCTGGTACTCGGCAGCGCGGACGGTTCGCTGTTCGTGCTGTCCTCCCCGACCGCTGTGGCATTCCGCGACAAGAAGTTCATCCGCGTGGATTCCCTTGTTGTTCAGGGTAATACGGCAATCGTGCTGGACCGCGGCCAGACGTCGGTGACCGCCGTCGGACCCGACGGCAGCGCACAGCAGGCGCTGCGGGCGGGCGAGGGTGCCACCACCATGGCCGCCGACGGTGTGGGCCGGGTGCTCGTCACCGACACCCGGGGCGAGGAACTCTTGGTGTTCGGCACCGAACCGCTGATGCTGCGCCAGCGCTATCCGGTGCGGGAGGCGCCCTACGGCGTCACCGACTCGCCGACCCTGGCCTGGGTGTCACAGACCGCGGCCAACACCGTCATTGGTTACGATCTGTCGACCGGAATCCCCGTCGAGAAGGTGCGTTACCCGACCGTGCAGCAACCGAACATCCTGGCCTACGACGACGCTTCGGGCGTGCTGTACGTGGTGTCCGGCGCCGGCGCCGGGGTGCAGGTCATCCGGAAGGCGGGCCAACCGGGGTGAGAGTCCGCGGCTGGGATGTCGACCTGTCCGACGAATACGAGTGGGCGCCGCTGCGCCTGCCGCCGGACGTCACCCGGATCACGGCGTCGACCCGGCTGTCGATCGAAGCCGAGTACCGCGGCTGGGAACTCACCCGGGTCCGGCTGTACACAGACGGCACGCGGCGGGTGTTGTTGCGCCGCAAGAAGACCCGTGTCGACAACCCGCACGCCGTCGGCCTTCCGGAGCTGTGATGGCAGACTCCGGGCTCTACTCCGTGCTGCGTCGAGTGCTGTTCCTCGTACCGCCGGAGCGCATTCACACCCTGGTGTTCGCCGGGCTTCGCGGCATCACCCGGCCACCGGCGCTGCGCCGGCGCGCCGAACATCTGCTGGCGCCCGACCCAGTGCTGGCCAGCACGGTGTTCGGAATCCGATTCCCCGGTCCGTTGGGTCTGGCCGCCGGGTTCGACAAGGACGGACGCGGACTGGACACCTGGGGTGCGTTGGGCTTCGGCTACGCCGAGGTCGGCACCGTCACCGCGCGAGCCCAGCCCGGCAATCCGCAACCCAGGCTGTTTCGACTGCCCGACGACCGCGCGCTGCTCAACCGGATGGGCTTCAACAACCACGGCGCCGGCGAGTTGGCCCTGCGGCTGAGCCGGCACTCCGGCGGTGTGCCGATCGGCGTGAACATCGGCAAGACCAAGGTCACCCCGCCCGAGGACGCCGTGGACGACTATCGGGCGAGCGCGCGACTGCTGGGGCCGCTGGCCGGCTACCTCGTCGTCAACGTCAGCTCGCCGAACACCCCGGGCCTGCGCGATCTGCAGGCCGTGGAGTCGTTGCGGCCGATCCTGGCCGGCGTGCTGGCCGAGACCTCGACGCCGGTGCTGGTGAAGATCGCCCCCGATCTCAGCGACTCCGATGTCGACGAAATCGCCGATCTGGCAGTCGAATTGGGGCTCGCCGGGATTGTGGCCACCAACACGACGATCTCCCGTGCCGGGTTGCGCACGCCCGGCGTCGACGCGCTGGGATCCGGCGGGGTGTCCGGCCCGCCGGTGGCCCGGCGCTCACTGGAGATCCTGCGCCGGCTGCACGGCCGGGTGGGCGACCGGCTGGTGCTGATCAGCGTGGGCGGCATCGAGACGGCCGACGACGCCTGGGAGCGCATTGTCTCGGGTGCGTCGCTGTTGCAGGGCTACACCGGTTTCGTCTACGGCGGCGGTTTGTGGGCCAAGCACATCCACGACGGGATCGCGCAGCGGCTGCGCGCCGGTGGGTTCACGTCCCTGCACGAGGCGGTCGGTTCGGCCCGCAAGAGCTGACCCGGCACGTAGATTTATCCGCAGATGCCGCCGTCGCCATCCCCGTCGCCGTCGCCGTCGTCAAGGCCACCACCGTCATCGTCGAAACCCCGAAAGGACAGTCATAAGGAACTGGACGAAGCTCGCCGCCGCCACCGCAACGGTGGCGCTGATCGCCGGTTGCGGCACGGGCGACGAGAGCGCGTCTACCACCAGCGCCTCGCCCGCCTCGCCCGCCCCGGGCGGGCGTCTGACGGTGTTCGCGGCGGCCTCGCTGAAGTCGACGTTCACCGAGATCGGCGAGCAGTTCAAGACCGACAACCCGGGCTCGTCGGTGGACTTCTCCTTCGCCGGATCCTCCGACCTGGTCACGCAGCTGACCCAGGGCGCTCCCGCCGACGTATTCGCCTCGGCCGACATCGGCAACATGGACAAGGCCGCCAGCGCCGGCCTGCTGGCGGGCGCTCCCGTCAACTTCGCGTCCAACACTCTGACCATCGTGACGGCGCCGGGAAACCCCACGGGTGTCAAGTCATTTCAGGATCTCGCCCAGCCCGGCCTGAGCGTGGTCGTCTGCGCGCCGGCGGTGCCCTGCGGCGGAGCCACCCAGAAGGTCGAAGAGGCGACCAAGGTCGAGCTGGCTGCGGTCAGTGAGGAGTCGTCGGTCACCGACGTCCTGAACAAGGTCACCACCGGGCAGGCCGACGCCGGCGTCGTCTACGTCACGGACGCCGCCGGGGCCGGCGACAAGGTGACACAAGTACCGTTCCCGGAATCCGCCGGCGCCGTCAACACCTATCCGATCGTGGTGTTGAAGCAGAGCAAGGACGCCGGACTCGCGCACAAGTTCGTCGACCTGGTGACCGGTGAGTTCGGCCGGAAGGCGCTCTCTGAGGCCGGCTTCGCCAAGCCCTGAGTTCCTTGCCGGTTACTTCTGTTCGTAGGTGCCGTGGATCGTGGCGCGCGCGATGGCGTTCATGAACAGGTTGAAACCGAGGAACGCCGGTGACGCGTCCTCGGTGAGCTCGAGCTTCTCCACCCCGACGGCGTGCACGGCGACGATGTAGCGGTGCACGCCGTGGCCGGCCGGCGGGGCGGCGCCGAGAAACCGGCGCAATCCGCCGTCGTTCACCAGGGTGACGGCATCACCGGGCAGCGAGCTGCCGTCGCCGATGCCGGCCGGCAGGTCGGTGACCGTCGCGGGCAGGTTGGCCACCGCCCAGTGCCAGAACCCCGATGCCGTTGGTGCGTCCGGGTCGTACATGGTCACCGCGAAACTGCGGGTCTCCTCCGGGAATCCCGACCAGCTCAGTTGCGGTGAGACGTCCTCTCCCCCGGCGCCGAAAATCCCGCTGACCTGGGCGTTGTTCAACGGCTGCCCGTCGGTGATCGACGACGACGTGAGCGCGAAACCGGGCAGCTGGGGCAGAAAAGAGTACGGGTCATAGGGAAAAGCCATGTGCGTGAATCCTTTTCGTATCGGTTAACAGTTCTTCAGGAAATGGTCGAGCACCTGCGTGCCGAAGATCAACGAGTCGACGGGCACGCGTTCGTCGATGCCGTGGAACAGCGCGGCGAAGTCGAGCTCCGGCGGCAGGCGCAGCGGAATGAAGCCGAAACATCGAATCCCCAAGCGGGCGAAGTGCTTCGCGTCGGTCCCGGCAGCCAGCATGTAGGGGACGGTGCGCGCCTCCGGGTCCACGGTCAGCAGCGCGGCGTTCATCGCCTCCACCAGATCACCGTCGAAACTCGTTTCATAGGAAGGCAACTCGGTGATCCACTCGCGCACGATGTCGGGCCCGATGATCTCGTCGACCTCGCGCTCGAACGCGGCCTGACGGCCCGGCACCACCCGGCAGTCCAGCACCGCCTCGGCGGCCGCCGGGATGACGTTGGCCTTGTAACCGGCCTTGAGCATCGTCGGGTTGGCGGTGTCGCGCAGCGTGGCGCCGATGATGCGCCCAATGGAGCCCAGCTTGGCGATGCTGCCCTCCAGATCCGGCGAGTCCGGATCGAAGTCGTGGCCGGTCTCCTCGGCTACGGCACTGAGGAACTCGGCGACGGCGTCGTGCATCACGATCGGGAACCGGTGGCGGCCGAGCTTGGCGACGGCGTCGGCAACTGCGGTGACGGCGTTGTCGTCGTGCACGAACGAGCCGTGGCCGGGTCGGCGCCGGGCCGTCAGCCGCATCCACAGCATGCCCTTCTCGGCGGTCTCGATGAGATAGAGCCGGCGCTCGCCCCCGTCGCGGTGCGGCACGGTCAGCGAGAAACCGCCGACCTCCCCGACCGCCTCGGTGATGCCGTCGAACAGGTCGGGCCGGTTCTCCACCAGCCAGCGGCAGCCGTACCTGCCGCCGGCCTCCTCGTCGGCGACGAACGCGAACACCAGGTCGCGCGGCGGCACGGTGCCGTCGCGTTTGAACTGACGGGCGACGGCGATCATCATGCCGACCATGTTCTTCATGTCGATCGCGCCGCGGCCCCAGACGTAGCCGCCCTCGACGGCGCCGGAGAACGGGTGCACGCTCCAGTCGGCGACCTCGGCGGGCACCACGTCGAGGTGACCGTGCATCAGCAGCTTGCCGCGGGAGCTGTCCGCGCCGGGCAGGGTCGCGAACACGTTGGCCCGCCCCGGCGCGCCGGATTCGACCCGGGTGGTCCGGTAGCCCACTTCCTCCAGCCGCTCGGCGACCCAGCGCGCACACTCCTCCTCACCCCTGGTGGTCGCCAGGTCTCCCGTGTTCGAGGTGTCGAACCTGATGAGGGCGCTGGTGAGGTCGACGACCTCGTCGACGGCACGGACGGGACGGCCGGGCTGGGTCACAGTGTCTTAATACCAGTTCCGGTTGGCCGGGACGCCGGAGCACGCGGCGTCGCCGCGGAACGCGAGCGGGAAGTTTAGTTTCAGCAAATATCTCGGCGATACGGCGGCTGGCCTGCTGACTGTCCGGGCGCGCCCGGGACATGCTGTGACGCCCGCTACACTGGGTTGAGCTGGCTATCCCGACGTAGGGGGGGTTGGATGACGGCAAACAGGAGTGCGGCCGGCGTGCGATATTCGGCAATGCCACCATCCCGACGATTCTCAGGCTCGAGGCGATGAGACACCGACGCTGGTTCGACGGAGACGACGACCCGGGGACGGATGCCGTGCCCGCCCGGCTCGTCGAACATCACCCGGACGCCATCTGCGTTCATCAGGACGGTGTTCTGGTGTTCGCCAATCCCGCGGCAGCGCGACTGCTGGGCGCCGGGTCGGTTCGAGAACTCGAGGGCCTGGAGATCTCCCGGTTCATCCCGAACCGATCGCTGGTGTCGATCCTGGCGCGGCTCGCCCCGCTGCGCCGGGACGGTGACGTCTCCTCCCCGGTGAGCGCCACCATGCATCGGGTCGACGGTTCGGCGTTCCGGACCGAGGCGGTGTCCGTGCTGACCAGCTGGCACGGGCGGATCGCCTACCAGTTGACCTTTCGCGGTGTCGGTGACCACAGCGGGCTCAGTGCGGCGGTGGCCCTGCAGGCGACCCTGGTCGAGAACGCGAACGACGCCGTCATCGGGGTGACCGGGTCCGGGATGGTGATCAGCTGGAACCGCGCGGCCGAACGTGTCTACCGCCGCCCGCCGGAGCACGCGCTGGCGCAACCCCTCGAGAGAGTCGTCGGCGCCGCCGTCGCGCTGGCCGATGTCGCGCGAACCGGAGGTGTCGTCGCGCACGCGACGCACCTGGCATTGGACGGAACGACGGTCAACGTCCGGATGTCGGTGTCCGAGTTCGACAACGGCTACGCGATCGTGTGCTGCGAAGAATCCGACGACCATCGCGCCAACCGGAACCTGCGCACCGTCGTCGACGCCCTGCAGGAGGGCGTGGTGCTCATCGGGCAGAACCGCCGGCCGTTCAACGTCAACCCGGCGGCACGCGACATCCTCGGCCTCGCGGGCCACGACGGCCACGACGTCGATGACGGCCACGACGTCGATGACGACGCACTGCTCGCCGGACTGGCGTTCTACGACGCCGACGGGGCACCGCTGCACCAGAGTCAGAATCCGGTCGAGGAGACGTTCCACACCGGACTGCCCACCCTGGGCCGCCTCATCGGGGTCGACCGCGCGGACGGCAGCCGGGTCTGGCTGATGTCCAGCTTCCAGCTGCTTGATCCCGAGGAGCCGGGCACCTCGCCACTGCTGATGTCGTTCAGCGACTACACCTCGCAGCGTGCCACCACCGAACGCCTGACCTACCGGGCCGCCCACGACGTGTTGACGGACCTGCCCAACCGCGCGCATCTCATGGAAACCGTTGGCGCACTGCTGCGCAACGGCGCCCCGCTGTGCGCGGTGCTGTTCATCGACCTCGATGACCTCAAGACCGTCAACGACACCCTCGGCCACGACATCGGCGACGTGGTGATCCGGACCTCGGCTCAGCGACTGCGCGATGTCGTGCGTGAACACGACATCGTCGGGCGTTTCAGTGGCGACGAGTTCGTCGTGCTGATCATCGGCAATTTCATCGACGATGCCGTCGAGGACATGGTGACCCGCATCAGACACGCGCTGACCCGGCCGATCGAACTCGACGGTGCGACGCTGACCCTCGGCGCGAGCGTCGGCGCCGTGCGGACCGGGCCGGACGACACCCGGGATCCATCGGCACTGCTACGGGACGCCGACGGCGCGATGTACGCCGACAAGAGCCGGGGACGGCGACACGTGAACGTCATCCGCTCCGAGTCGGAAGGCCCGTAGCCGGGTTTGGGCCAAGCCGACCCGATCCGATAGCCTTAGCTGCCCAGTCGCGTGGTGGGTGATGTCCGAGTGGCGGAATGGCAGACGCGCTAGCTTGAGGTGCTAGTGCCCTATTAACGGGCGTGGGGGTTCAAGTCCCCCCTCGGACACTTTGGGGTTAGCTGTTGCTGTCCAAAACTCGGCTCTGACCTCGGTCGGAGCGGATTTTTTGCATTCGCCGAGTCGCTCTACTCCGATGTGAACCCCCACGGTTGGCACCGGTCACGCAAGCTCCGCCGCGACACACGCCTTCCCGACCCGATGGTGTGAAGGCTTCCTTCGCCAGGATCAACCGGAGTCATGCCCTTACTTCGCGCTGATCAGACATCTATCATTCAGTATTACGTAGATTTCATCTTTCACTGAAGGGTGCCAAATGGTGAAAGTTGAACTTGGCCTGCAGCCAGGCACCGCCAACCGATTCCGTTCCGTGTTCGCTGCCATACCGGAGCTGTCCATCCACGAAGGACTCGACTTCTGGGTTGCTGTCGGTACCGACCGCCGACCCATGAAGATCCTGCCCCGCCCTCCCGTTGCCGATGATTCCAGTACAGCACCAGAACGCCTCGTCGATACGTCCGCCCGACACCTGGCGAATGATGTACCTGATGGCACCGTCGGTCTCGTCGTATCGCGCTCGATCCCGATTCGGCACCGTGAGTCTTTGGAACGCTTCGGATTGTCATGGTGCGATGGACGAGGAGCATTCCACCTCGAGTGGCCTGGCGTGTTGGTACATATCGATCACTCTGGGCGGCGACGTGTCGGCCTAGACCCGACCGCCGTCAACGGTCCCCGCTTGGGCCCTGCCGGTCTGCGCGCAGTACAAGTTCTGCTTTCGGGGAACTCTGACGAGTGGACAACCAATCTGTTAGCGCAGCGTGCATCGGTATCAGTTGGACAGGCCCACAACGTATTCCACGTCATGGAAGAAATGCGCTTCGTCGTGTCGATCGGCAGGGGGCCGAAACAACGTCGACTTGTTACGGACCGTGGCGCGGCGTTGGACTGGCTAGCAGAGATCGATGGCGCCCGACGACGACCCCAGATAGCGCGCGCGTATCTATACGGACGTACCGAAAATCAGATAATCGTACGATTCGCGGAACGGGCTGCCGCCGAGCACGTCCCCTACGCACTAACCGGCGCAGCTGGCAGCACAATGCTGGAGGTCCCACTCATGAGTCGGGCGACAACGACTCAGATACGTGTAGGCGGGGCACATTTCGGCGAGTCCATTGACAGATTGGGCCTCGAAAGAGCTGACGAATCCACATCTTCTGCCGGGATGAACCTCGAATTGTGGTCCGACACTGGGCAATTGGGAACTTTTGGGTCAACCATCATCGGGGGCATCCACGTGGCTCCACCCATTCGCATCTGGCTCGACCTGCGCCGACAAGGCGGGCGAAGCCTTGATGCTGCAGACATGTTTAGGGAGCAAGTCGTTGACCGAGCCTGATGGGCAGCACATTGAGGGTTATGACGCAGGTACTCGAGAACAGTTAATCGCCGAAGCCGCCGACCTGGTGCGCGCATTCGGGTTCACCGCACACCACATCGTCCTCATCGGAGGTATGGTTCCCGGACTACTCGTGCCGGTGCTGGATCCGGGAATCGCACCCCATGTTGGCACCGCGGACATTGACTTGTGTCTGAGTCTTGCGCTTGTGGTCGGCGACACAGAGTCGTACGAGCGTATGGAAACGACCCTCAACCGGCTGGGATTCACCCAGGGCGATGCCTCCTTCCGCTGGCACCGCCGCGACGGCGTGAAGCTCACAGTCGAATTCTTCTGTCCGGCGGGCGAAGACCGCCCAGCCGGAAGGGCATTCCGGCCCAATACTGCTTCCAGCCCGACTGCGAAGCACAACATGGGCGGACGTCTGTCGGCCCTTGCGCTCAACGCAGGAGAACTCTTGACCGCCGACTTCGAAGTGATCGAGCGGACCGTAGAGCTCCCGCAAAGGAAAGGGACTTTGGACGTGCGGCTGCGGGTTACCGGCCCGTTGGCTTTCTTGGTCGCGAACGTCGAGGCATTGAATGAACGAGACAAGCCAAAGGACGCATATGACATCGTGTGGCTCATCGAAGTTGGCCAGGGGGACCCGCTGAGGCCGCGGCTGCGTTCGCACAACGCCCCGCATTTGCCAGAGACGAAGTCCATGTCGCCCTGCAGGCAATCGGGCGGGCATTTGAAACAACCGACAGCATCGGTCCGCGAAGCTATGCAAGGTTTGTCGCACACACTGCAGACGAGGAAGCACGACTTGAACGGGACGCCGTCGGCGCGGTCGCCGAGTTCTTGATGAACCTCCCGGCTCGGTCGCAATAACGACATCGACCAATCCGTCCTGCACGAAGCGAAATCTGTTGGTGACAAGCTGCACACTCACACACCGCGGATTCTGCAGTTCCTGGTCGGCGCAGGCCTTTCCGTTGACTCAGCCATCTCACTCGGCCTTCCCGGCTGTCGCACAAACCTCCTCTGACTACAGGCAAATACCTGACCGACCAGAAATTCCGGCAATGTTGTTGTGACCGGTAGACGATGTCTCACAACGATGTTGATGCGATCTGTACCGACAAGTGGCAGTCCGCGGCTGCACTCGAGTCGGCCATTCAGATAGCCTCGCAGGATGTCCGGCACCTCTGCGTCGCAGAAGCTCCCGCTTTCGCCAATGCTAGTGCAGTACCTAGTCGGCCTGTGCGCTTTGAAGTGGGACGCTGATTCAGTCGATGTGGAAGTGACACTGGGTGACATGGTCCCGGACGAGGCCTCCGGATCCTCCCGTGACGTCGACGTCACCGTGAAGGTGAACACCGCAGACGGCGTGTATGGCTTCAAAGGTTACGAGGTCAAACACTGGGGAACCGCACTCACCGTGGACGATGTGGACGCCCTCGTCACCAAGTTCAACGACATGTCCGCGATCACACACCGCGCAATCGTCTCGTCGTCGGACTACAGCGACACTGCAATCGCGAAAGCGAATTACCACGGCATCGAGCTCTACCAGTTCAAGCCGTGGGACAAACCTCTGTCGGACCAGTTCCCCGACCTCACCCCCATGTCGAGCGTACCCACTGATCACATCAGAACGTTGGCACTCAATCTCTGCTGGCCTGTCCAAAGCTTTTGGCTTGGCACAAATTCACCGAATTTCGATATTCCGTCGGACGGCAAGCTATTTGGCCCAGACGGCAAGCAACACCGCGAGTACAAAACGTTCAACGATTTCAGCGAGGCGATGGTTCTACGCTCCACCGGAATCCTCATTCACTCGAAACCGGTTCTCGCCAAAGCTGATCCATTGATTCAGGCACATCGCGGCGCAGATAAATCGTCACAGCTGGACGAACCTCAGTGGGACTTCGCCCACACACTGGACACCGCTGGCGACGAGGTTTACATCATCGCGGATGACGGAAAGCGGTACCAGATAAACGATTTGACGATCAGCGGTCAGGTCAGGTGGGAAGTCCAGAAGGTAGCATACTCCGTACTGGAAAGGGTGCCGGACGGTGAAGTGTTCGCCGGGGCTGTCGTCGCTGCTAGCGATGTTTCAGGACAGATGTCGGCGGCGATCTTTCCTGCTCAGGGCAGAGATCTGACCGTTGTTCCCTACTTTCGCCTGGAAAAGCGGCATCTCAATAGCCTCCGTCAACTTCGAATTGCAATCGGCGAAAAGTGACAGACTCCCCGCATTGCATTGCCACCCATCGACGTGGCCCTCGACACCACTTGACTTATGAGCGGATGCACAGCACCTGTACAGGGTCACCGGACGGCGAGCGGCGCAGAGAACTGCCCCGTGTGCCACGTGCGCCGACAGTTTTAGAAACCGGTCCGCGGGCGATGTCGGCGATCCCCAACCGCCGGGGCCTGCGACTCGTGGGTGGGGTTAGGCGATCGCGCCGGCCTCTTTCAGTGCTTCGATCTTGTCCCAGTCCACGCCGAGTTCCATCAGGACGAGTTCGGTGTGTTCGGATGCCTGGGGAGCGCGGGTGGTGTGCAGTGGTTCGTGGTTGAACTGCACCGGGCCGCGGACCACCTTGAACGGTTGGCCGCCGGCAGCAGGCTCGACTTCGACGACCATGTCGTTGGCCAGTGCCTGCTCGTCGTTCCCGAGATCGAGCAGGCTCTGGAAGGGTGCCCATTGGCCTTTCATCGTTTTGAGGTGCTTGCGCCAGTATTCGAACGGCTTGTTACCGATGGCATCGGCGATCAGTTTCGTTGCGGCGTCGGCGTTCTCGATCAGCGGGAGCACGTCGCAGAAGCGCGGGTCGTCGGCGGTTTCGTGGAGTCCGAGGTGTTCGAATGCGTCTCGGATGTAGCCGGTCGGGCTGACGATGCAGAGGTTGATGGTGCCGCCGTCGGAGGTCTCGTAGTTGCCCATGAATGGATTCGCGGATGGGCTGGCGGAGTTGGGCATCGGGGCACGCATGGTCTGGCCGGTCTCCAGGCCTTGGGTGACGCTGGCGCCTGCCGCCCACCATGCGGTGCTCAGCAGGGAGACGTCGACCTCGACGGCCTCACCGGTGCGGTCACGGTGGAAGAGGGCGGCGGCGATGCCACCGGCGATGTTCATGCCGCCGATGGAATCGCCGAAGGCGGGAATGCCTTGGGAGAGGGCGCCGCCGAGTTGTTCGGGTGTGCAGGCGTGGCCGACGCCGCTGCGTGTCCAGAATGCGGTGCCGTCGAAGCCACCGCTGTCGCGCTCGGGCCCTTTGTCGCCGTAGGCGCTGCCGCGCGCGTAGACGATATTCGGGTTAGCCGCGCGGATGTGTTCGACATCGAAGTTGTTCTTCTGTCGTTGGGCGGGCAGATAGTTGGTCAAGAACACGTCGGCGGTCTTGGCGATTTCGTACAGCATTTCCTGGCCGCCGGGCGTGGTGACGTCGATCCCGACGCTGCGCTTGCCGCGATTGGGGTGCTCGACGAGGGGATGGCGGTCGGGATCGAGCTGCATCCCTCCCATGTTGATGAACCCGCGTTGGGTGTCTCCGCGCATCGGGTGCTCGACTTTGATGACGTCGGCGCCCCAGTCGGCCAGGATCGCCCCAGCCGCGGGCACGAAGGTGAACTGGGCAACTTCGAGCACCCGAACGCCCTGCATAACCTTGGTCATGGGCGTTCGCCATCCAGGTTATCGGGGTGGATGTGGTCAATGGTCATTCTCGGTTCTTCCATTCCGGTCTGGTTGAAATCGTTTGTGCGGCAGGGCTTGAGGTCAGGTTTCGGGGATACCGCCCAGGACGGGGCCGCCGTCGATGGCGAATGTCTGGCCTGTCATGTAGGAGGCGGCGTCGCTGGCGGCGAAGAGGATGGCCCAGGCGACTTCGTCCGGGCGACCGGTACGGCGCAGCGGGGTTCGGGCGGCGATCTCCGCTTGGTCGATCGCGGCGACGTTCCATGCGTGGAGCACCCGCTCCGAAGCGATCGCTCCGACGGCGATGCAGTTGACCCGGATGCCGTACTTGCCCCATTCGTTGGCGGTGACGGTCGTGAACATCTGCAGGGCGGCTTTCGCCGAGGCATAGTGCGCTCCGCCCCGGATGCCGTGGATTCCGGCGTCCGACGAGATGTTCACGATCGCTCCGGATCGCTGATTGCGGAAGTGCACTCCGGCTTCCCGGGTCGCCACGTAGGCAGAGCGCACATTGAGGTCGTAGACCGCATCCCAGGCCTTGGTGGGCAGGTCTTCCAGTGGCCCCATCCGGGTGCCGCCGGCATTGTTGACCAGGATATCGATGCGACCCAGTTCGTCGATGGTGCGTTGCACCATCGCCACGACCTGCGCTTCGTCCTTGACGTCGGTCGGCACGACGAAACAGCGCCGTCCGGTGGCCGCTTCGACTGCCGCCGCGGTCTTTTCCAGGTCTGAAACGGTACGCGCGGCGATCGCCACGTCGGCGCCGTACTTCGCCAGCAGCATCGCGGCGGCGGCACCGATCCCGGTTCCCCCGCCGGTCACCAAGGCGACCCGGCCGGTGAGATCGAATGCGCTATCGGTGGTCATCTCGCCACTCCTCCTCAGTAGGTGATATCGGCAGACTCACGACGTTCGGTGATAGGTCGCGCGAGGCCCTGTTCATCGCAGATGCGCTGCAGACGCTCAAGTGTTTCGTCTAGCCCGGGGCCGATGCGCGGGCCGGAAGTAAAAGTGGCTGGCAGGTGCCGCATTCCCTGGATGACACCGATGGTGTCGTAATGCACGGTGCCGGCCGGGTCACACACGTAATCGGGCATGCGGTCGAGCACGGCGGTGATCATCGCCTTGAACACGGTGCGGGCGACGTTGGAGCCGATACAGCGGTGCACTCCCAACCCGAAACTAAAGTGGCGGTTGCCCTTACGGTCGAGCACGACGGTGTCGGGATCCTCGAACACAGCAGGATCGCGGTTGGCCATCGCCCACGAGATCCACAGCCGTTCCCCCTCTCTGAAATCTGTTCCCGCGAGGGTGGTGTCGGCGGAGATCGTTCGACCGTCTCCGGGTGCGGGAGTGTAGAAGCGCAGGAACTCCTCGGTCGCCGGCGCCAGCAAGGTGTCACGCTCCGCGGAGAGGCGTTGGCGCGCATCGGGATTCTGCGACAGCCACTCCAGTGCGTGTGCGGTCAACGCTGTGGTGGTGTCGAATCCACCGCCCAACACCAGGCCGAGCTGCCCCAGCAGTTCATGCTCGGGCGCGGGTTCGCCGTCGATGCGCATGCCGATCAGGGCGTTGATCAGGCCGGGCCGCGGATTGGCGCGGATCTCCTGCATGCTGGCGAACAGATCGGCGCCCATCTGTTGATGCATCTCGGCGACCCGGGCGGCGTCCGGCGAATCCTCGGGCGTGTAAGCCGAGGCATGGGTGGGCTCGCTGTACAGCGACCATCTCTTCAGCGGGATGCCGAGCATGGCCAGGGTCAGCACTGCCGGGACGATGTTTGCCAGATCGTCGACGAAATCGATCGACCCGGTCTCGATGTTCTCATTGAGGCTGGCCCGGGTGATGTCGGCGATGAACGGTTCCCACCGTTTGACCGCGGCCGGTGACAGATAGGGGTTGAGCACGTCGCGGTAGAGGCGATGTTCGGGGTCGTCCATTTCGAGCATGCCGCCGCGGTAGCGGGCGCGCTGTGCGGTCGGGATCGTGATCCCCTTGTAGCCGCGGCGTTCGCCGTGGATGTCGTGGTCGTTGGACACGTGCGGGCAGCGGGCCAGTTCGAACACCGCTTCGCTGCTGGCGGCGACCCAGTGTCCGCCGTAGGTGTCGCTCCAGGCGACCGGACACTTTTCGTGCATTTCGCGGGTGATGGTCGCGAACTGCTCGCGGTATTGCGGGGTGTGGCGGTCGAAGTGATAGCGCGCGCCGGTGCGGCGTTCGTGCATGGACGGGTTGTCGTTCATCGGTTGCTGTTCCGATCGTCGGGAACCCGGTAGCCGTCGCGGGTGAGGATTCGGATAGGGTCGGTGCCGTCCCAGGTTTCACAGGTGCGCGCGATCTTGGCGAGGTTGGTCTGGAAACTGGGCTTCTCTTCGACGATCTCGGTGAAGAACCCGAATTCCTCCACGGTGTCGACGAATGCGACACGTTGGCCCGGATTGGGCATTTCGCAAGCCAACTCGAAGTTCTGGTCCAGATAGTGCGCGACCTTGGCGTCGTAGTCCTGGGTGAGTGTCGATACCTGGTGCAACCCGAACGGCCTGCCGCCGTGCAGCCGTGCCATCTCGGTGAACACGGAATTGCCCTGGGTGTAGTCCTGGATGAGCTCGATCTGCACCGGTCCGGCCTGGGCGATTCCGATGTGGATGTCGATCCTCGCGTCGGTGCCCCGATAACGGCAGGTGTTCTGTGCGCGCGGCATGATGTGAAACGGGCCTACACCGAAAACTTGCACCCACGCCGATGCGGCGGCCATCAGGTCGGGGACGACGAAACCCAGTTGAATGAACCGGAATTCGCCTTCGGGCCAGCGGTGTTCGAACAGCGGAAGGGCGGCAATGTTCACGTAATGCACTCCTGGTTGGGTGGGGGTGACGTAGGGGCGGCCGCGGTGATCGGCCGGACCAGAACTTCCTGGGCGGTGCTAGCCACGTGGCGGCCGGCGGAGTCGACGACAGTGCCGTGCACCAGCGCTCGGTGACCGCCGACGGCGACGGTCTGCTGGGTGTAGAGGTGCCACTGATCGAAGCGCACCGGGCGGTGCAGCCAGACAGTGTGATCCAAGGTCAGGCCGGTATGCGTGGTGTAGCTGACACGCTGCGGGTGAGCGCGAAATGCCATGTCCAGCAGCAGATAATCACTGGCATAGGCCAGCAGCGCAGCCTGTGTTCCGGGCCCACCGTCGACCGGGCGGGGCAGCCGCATCCAGTGAGCGCGTTGTCCCGGCGATTGCGCACCACCGAGGAAGGTGGGCGCCTCGGCGATGCGCATCTCCAGCGGCGGCGGAGCGTCGATCCAGGTGCTCGCAGAGCCGGCCAACTCCGGCGGGGCCAGCTGCGCCCAATGCTGCAGCAGCGGTGAGGATTCCGGGTTTGCATCCGGCGCCGCCGTGGAGTCGGGCTGTGCGGTCTCGGGATTCGCATCAAAGGACACCGTGGCCGTCAGCAGCGTGCGTCCGCCTTGCTGCACGACAACGTGGCGCACCGACATCGAACGGCCGTCGCGGGTTCGCTCCACCGCGATGTCCACCGGCGTAGCGGCGGAACCGGGGCGCAGGAATGAGGCATGGATCGAATGTGCGGTGAGCTCGTCGACGGTGGCCGCGGCCGCCGTCATCGCCTGGGAGACGAGCTGGCCGCCGAAGAGGCGGCCGAACCGCCCTGCCTCGTTGCCGGCCACGAATCGGTCCCGCCCCGCCGGTTGCAGCGTCAGCGCCTGTTCCAACCAGTCGAGTGCGCCGAGCGTGGTGATCTCCAGCGGGATGGCCGACCCCCGAAGGGGACCGGTGAAATCAGGGTGGGCGGTCGCGGGAGTCTGCATCGTCACAGCATCCTCCTCGTCGTTTTCCTCATCGGTTCGTGTCCGGTGGCGCTTGCACTCCACGTCTCTAAGACTTTAGAGTCGAGATCGACGGTAGCTCACCCCGCCCCCGCAGACCAGTGTTGATTTCGACATCGATCAACGCGAGCCAGCGTGGACGATCCGCTGCGGCACGTCGATGACGAGGATGGTTTTCATGACCGCTGACCTGACCGGCAAGGTTGCCGTCGTCACGGGTGCCGCACGCGGGCAGGGCCGGGCGCATGCGGTCCGGCTGAGTCGGTGTGGCGCGGACATCATCGCCATCGACATCGCCGGCCCACTGCCGGACAGTGTCCCCTATGACTCGGCCACCCCTGACGACCTGGCCGAAACTGGTCGGCTGGTGCGCGCCAACGGTCGTCGGGTGGTGTGCGCGACCGCCGACACTCGGGATCTGGCTGCGTTGACAGCCGCGGTCGACGATGGTGTCGCGACGCTCGGTGGTCTGGACATCATCGTCGCGAATGCGGGCATCTGCTGTCCGTCGCCATGGGATCAGATCACCGCGGAAGCGTTCGGCGACACCATCGACACCAACGTCAAAGGCACCTGGAACACGGTGATGGCCGGCGCACACCACATCATCGCCGGCGGCAACGGCGGGTCGATCATCCTGATCGGATCCGCGGCCGGGCTCAAGATGCAGGCTTACATGGTGCATTACACGGCGAGCAAGCATGCGATCACCGGCATGGCACGGGCCTTCGGCGCCGAACTGGGCAAACACCGCATCCGGGTGAACAGCCTGCACCCCGGAGCCGTCAACACCCCCATGGGGGGTGGGAACATGCGCGAGGCGCTGACCGCGGCCCGCGAGACCAACCCGACACTGCAAGGCATGCACCAGCCGTTGCTCCCCGAAGGCATCGCCGAACCCGAGGACATCGCCGATGCCGTCGAGTGGCTGGCCTCCGACGGGTCACGCTTCGTGACCGCCTCCCAGATCTCTGTCGATCTGGGTGTGGCGTACTGCTGATGCGGCCGTTCATGATTCAGCGGAATGTCGAAGGAGGCAGTTGATGCTGAGTGGGGAAAAGATTCTGATCACCGGTCCGGCCGGACGTATCGCCAACGGGATCGCCAAAACGTTGGCACCGAACAACGAGGTCTGGGGCATCGCCCGCTTCTCCGACCCGGCCGCCCGCGCCGAGGTCGAGGCGATCGGTGTCACCACCCGCGCGGTCGACCTGGGCGATCCCGACTTCAGCGACCTCCCTGATGATTTCACCTATCTCCTGCACATTGCCGCCGACTTCGGCGAGGACTACGAACAGGGGCTGCGGGTCAACGCCGAGGGGACCGGGCTGCTGCTGTCGCACTGCCGCGACGCGAATGCCGCCCTGGTGATGTCGACGGTCACCGTGTACAAACCGCATCCCGATCCCTGGCATGCGTTCACCGAGACCGATCCGATCGGCGACGCCGGCCTGCCCACACCGCAGCCGTATTCGATCGTCAAGATCGCCGAGGAAGCGGTGGCCCGCTACTGTTCTCGCGAGTTCGGACTGCCCATCACCATCGCACGGATGGGCAGCGCCTACGGGGACCGCGGCGGGCTGCCGCTCTGGCACCTGCAAGCCATCGCCGACGGAAAGCCCGTCATCGCTCGATGGGATCCGTTGCCCTACAGCCCGATTCACTACGACGACATCAACGCCCACATCACCCCCCTGCTGCAGGCGGCCACCACCCCGGCGACGATCGTCAATTTCGCCGGCGACGAACCGGTCACGGTGCAACAGTGGTCCGCCTATTTCGCCGAGCTGCTGGGTGTGGAGGCCGAGGTGGCGGTCGAGGTGGTGCCGGGAGCGTCGATCGGATCCGTCGGTGATCCGGCCAAACGGATCTCGATCACCGGGCCGTGTCGCGTCCACTGGCGCGACGGATTCCGCGCGATGGCCGCCCACCACTACCCCGACCGCGTCAAGGAGCTCTGAACCGTATGCGCTACCCCACCGCCGAACAACTTCTCTCCGACGCCGTCACCGAAGCCGGTCACACCGACTTCGGCCCCGGCGACTTCCGCGACGGCCTGACCGTTCTGCTGGACAGTCTGGAATCCGACGGGGATCTGGCCCGCGACACCGACGCCGCGGTGGTCGCCGACCTGCGCCGCCGGCTGGTCAACCGACTGCAGGTCGAGGCCTGGTACGCCGAACATCCCGACGTCGAGGACGTCGAGATCGACGGCCCGATCGACATCAACGGGTTGCCGCGCACCGGCACCACCGCGCTGGCCGACATGCTGTCGCTGGACCCGCAGTTCCGTTGTCTGCGCGGCTGGGAGCAGCACCAGCTGGTACCACCGCCGGTGCCGGGCACCGAAGCCGACGACCCCCGCCGTCAGGCCTACATCCGGATGCACGACGCGCGTTCGCCCGAAGCGGCCGCCATGCATCACTTCGAGGTCGACGCCACCATGGAGGATACCGAGATCCTCGGCATGGCGTTCCACGGTCAGCAGATGACCCTGCCGGTCGCCGGCTACCGAAAGTGGTGGCGCCACGCCGATCTGACCGACACCTACCACTACCATCGGCGGGTGGTGAAACTCCTGGGTTCACGAACGCCACCGACGTTGTGGTTGTTCAAGGCCCCGCACCACAAGTTCCACCTGGAAGCACTGGCCGGCGCATACCCGCAGATGCGGTTCGTGATGACCCACCGCGACCCGGCCAAGGTCGTGCCCTCCTACACCAGTCTGGTGTCGACGATCTTCCCGCCGGACGCCGGTGACCGTGACCTGCTGGCGCTGGGTGCCGAGGTCAGTGAGCACCTGCGCGAAGGGCTCGAAGCAGCCATCGCCCAGCGTGCCCGTATCGGGGAGGACCGCTTCCTCGACGTGCATCACCGCGACCTGGTCCGCGATCCCAAGGGCACCGTCCGGCGGGTCTACGACTGGCTGAACCTGGAGCTCACCGACCCGGTCGAGCAGAGCATCCTGGCGTGGCAGACCGAGAATGCCATGGGCGCCAAGGGAACCCACCGCTACACCGCCGAGCAATTCGGGCTGAGCGCCCACCAGATCCGTTCCGACTACGACTTCTACATCCGCCACTTCGACGTGACGGTGGAGGGATAAACGATGGCCATCAGCACGAACCTGCCCACCTGGGACGACCAGATGGAGGCCCTCAAAGGGGTAGCCGACCACCTGCTGGCCACCTGGCGACCCGACGGCGCCACCGAGGCCGAAGTCCAGGACATGAACAAACTCGCCCTGTCGATCCTGGCGTGCGGATACTTCTGCCACGTCTACACCGACACCCGCCGCCCGGTGTTCATGCCGCTGTGGAACTTCGCCTGCAACCAGGGCGGTCCCAACCCCGACTACGTCTACCTCGAAGCGCAGATCGAGGGAACCGGGGTCTACGAACTCGTCGGACGCCGCGGCACCGTCCGATTCGTCGAGGTCACCCAGCAGGCACCCGGGATGATGAAAAGCCTCAAGAACGTCGAGGGGCGGATGAAGTTCAACGCGATCACCCACGACCTCGACGACCTCACCATCGGCGAGGACGGCGCGTTCCGCGTCATCCTCAGTACCGAACGTCCCGCGGGCTACGACGGCGACTGGTGGGAACTCAATCCCGCAGTCGGCAAGCTCCTGATGCGCAAGTGTGCCTGCGACTGGAATAACGAGATCGACGCGCAGGTCGCGATCAACCGGCTCGACGGCACCGGGGCGGACATGGAACCGGCCGAGATCGCCCGCCGGTTCTCCGAAATGGGCGACTGGATCAAGGGCATGATCGACTTCGACATGGAGCTGGTCCGCTACTACCGGGAGCACCACGGCATCAATGTCCTGCTGCGCTCCCAGTGGATTCAGCAGGGCGGCGGTCTGGCGACCAAGCAGGCTTACTACGACGGCATCTACGAGATCACCGACGACGAGGCGCTGATCGTCGAGTTCCCCGTACCCACTGACTGCTACTACTGGCAGATCCTGGTGGCCGATGACCGGTTCTCGACCGTCGACTGGGTGAACCGCCAATCGAGCCTCAACGACGTGCAGGCCCGCATCGACGCGGATGGCTGGTTCCGCGGTGTGGTGTCCAAACAGGATCCGGGTGTGCACAACTGGCTGGACAAGGCCGACTGGCCGTGGGGCATCCTGCAGGCCCGCTTCTATCGGGCCGCCGAGTTCCCCGAAGCCACCGTGACGAAGGTTCCGGTCGTCGAGGTGCTCAAGCACCTCCCGCCGGGCACACCGGTTCTCACCCCCGACGAACGCGTGGACCAGCTGCGACACCGGCGTACCGGGGCGCAGCTGCGCCGCATCTGGTAGCGGTCAGCCCCAGTACCGGGCAGCGGCGTCGAACACTGCGGTCACGGCCTGCGACACGGGCCGCGACCGCAGCTGTTCGTTGAGCACTTCCACGCTGACGCAGCCGTTGAATCCGTTGCCGCGCAACAGGTCCGCGAACCGCGCCACGTCGGCGATCCCGTCGCCGGGAAGCGGCCGGCGATTCATCGTCTCGTCCATCAGGTCGTCCGAGACCGGCGCTGCCGCATCGGTGAACTGCAGGTAGGCGATCTTGTCGGCAGGCAAGGAGGCGAGGTCTTCCCAGGTGCTGGGCCCGAGCGTGAAATGCCAGGTGTCGACCAACAGCCGGGCCCCGTGGCCGGCCAGCTCCATCACTTCGAGGCCCTCGGCGATGCCGGGAACCTTTCCGGTGGGGCTGAATTCGACGGCCATCGCGGTCCCGGCGTCTTCGAAGATCGCCGCACAGCGGGTAATGGCCTTCGCCACTTCGGGTGTCGGTGCGGCGACGAAAACCGTGTTGACCCATGGGATCGACATTGTTGACGCGGCGATGGCGAGCCGCTCGGCAAACCCGACGGTGCGTTCGACGTCGTCGGTGATCAGGAGTGCCATCAATTCGTGACACTGCAAGCCGGCATCGTCGAACGCCTGGCGAGTCTGCTCGTTTGCCTGTCCTGCGGGGCAGCCCAGCGCGGTGAACCCGCTGGCGCCGACCACCGGGATCAGATCGGCGAAATCGACGTTCCACCGGGTGTCCGGTGTCAGTGCCAGCTTCACGGCTGTCCTTTCAGGGTGACGACCCGGCCGCCGTCGGCGGCCGAGGTGCGGATGGCGTCGATCACCTCCATGCACGCGACACCGTCGGCGAAGCTCGCCGGTTGCAGTGTCGGGTCGATCGGCGTCCCGGCGATCATGTCGGCGAAGATCTGGGCTTGAGTGGTGGTCGCGGGGATCTCGATGTGGCTGAACGGGTTACGGGGATCGGAACCCACTTCGACGTCCACGGTGGCCGGCGGAGCGATCGGGTCGAGTTCGCGTTGCCCGTCAGCGTCGGAGAGCCGGACCGTGTCGCCGACGATATCGAGGGTGCCGAGCGGTCCCGCGACGCGGAACAGGTTCAGCAGCGATCCCCAGACCGCGGCGCTCTGCTGCAGCACGCCTTCGCATCCGGAGGTCATCCGGAACCTCGCGGATACCGAATCCTCTGCCAGGGTGCCGCGATCGCGGTCGGAGACCATCGGCAGCTCGGCGCTGACCGCATCGAATTCGCCCAGCCACCAACGGATCGCGTCGATGATGTGCGAGACCGACGCTCCGAGCCAGCCCCCACCCTGCGCCGGGTCGAACCACCAGCCGGGCATGCGCAGATCCAGCGGCGCGGCAAAGGCGTTGTGCCCCACGAACGTCGCCAGGCGCGGGGTGCCGATGACCCCGTCGGTGATGGCACCGCGCAGCGTCATCCGATCGGCGCTGAACCGAAACTCGTGGCCCACCAGGGCGACGACACCGGCGTGCTCGGCGAGTGCCTGCAACCGCCGCGCTTCGGCGGCATCGACGGTGAACGGCTTTTCCACCAGTACGTGACGGCCGGCGCCGATCGCCTCCTCGGTCAACGCCGCGTGGGTGTGCGGCGGTGTGGAGATGATGACGGCGTCGGTGCCGGGCACCTTCAGGGCCTGCTCCAGTGAGGTGAACACGAGGTCCACACCCACGCGCGCGGCACGTTTGGCGGTCTTGTCACGGTCTCGTCCGACGACACCGACCACGTCGAGGCCGGCGTTGCGGGCGGCCGGCACATGCACCCGGCAGCCGTGTCCGGCGCCGACGACAACCACTCCCAGCGTGCCTGCGCTCACCAGCGATCAGCCTGACGCTGCGGTGACCGTGGCCGGTTCTCGGGACTTTCCATGAGTATGACTCTAACAGTTTAGAGTTGAGCTGATGAACAGCTGGGGAGACCTCGAAGAAGCCGGCGGTGGGTTGCCGGCGCAGGTCGACTTCCAGCGCCTCGAGTACCCGCGATGCATCGCCGAACATGGCTCGGTCACCCGGGCGGCGGCAGAGCTCGGCACGGCCCAGCCGGCGCTGAGTCGCCAGGTACGCCGCCTCGAAGCCGACCTCGGCACGACGTTGCTTGTGCGCACTGCGCGCGGCGTGCACCTGACGCCGGCCGGTGAGAAGTTGTGTGCCCGTGCCGCTGCGCCGCTGCGGCACCTCGATCTGACGATGCGGTGGATCGGCACGTCATGGGGCCGCACGGAACGGTCCGTACGCCTGGGCATCGCCGCGGCGATCGCACCCGCACTTGCCGTCCCGGTTCTTGCGACCGTACGGACGGCGTTGCCGTGGTTGCAGATGAGCGTCCACGTCGCCGACACCCCCGAACTGCACGGTCGGCTTTGCCAGGAAACCTCGACTTCGCCGTCCTGGACGGTCCACCGGCAGACGGCGACCCGGCCGGCCGAACGCTTGCCTTGCAGCCGTGGGTGCTGGTCGGTTCTGCGCATTCGGATCTGCACCCCGACCGCCCGATGCCGTTCGCCACGGTCACGAAGCGCCCACTGGCACTGTGGACCGGCGCTGGCGGCACACCGCTAGGCAGTGCACTGCGCCAACACACACCAGCGGGGATACGGATCGAGACCGACTCCGTCGCCGTCGCCAAAGCAGTCGCCGCGGCCGGTGTCGCCGATGCCGTGCTGCCAATCTCGGCATGCCTGACCGAAATCGACCACGGGCAAATGCATTACGCGCAGATCAGCGACGTCGAGACCACCACGCCGCTCGTTGTAGCCCAGGGCCCGGCCGTGCAGTCACAACCACAATTCGCTGCGAACTTTGCCGACATCATCGCCGGCGAAGTTACGCAGTTGGTGCGCAGCGGATATTGGCCCGCCGACCTCGGGCCGTCTCCGGAGATCAGCGAGTGAATACCCGTTGCACTTCTGACTCTAAGTTATTAGAGTCAGATGGCGGGCTCATCTACCAAAAGACGTGGCGAGCCCGCTCGCACATGCCTGTGGCGCACAGCCGTCGGCTTCGTCCGGCTGGAGAGGATTCCCATGAACGCAGACGATTTGATCCTGGTGAGCATCGACGATCACGTCGTCGAGCCGCCCGACATGTTCTTGCGCCATGTGCCGGCCAAGTACAAAGACGAAGCACCCGTCGTGGTCAACAAGGACGGCATCGACACCTGGATGTACCAGGGCAAGCCCCAGGGCGTCAGCGGCCTGAACGCGGTGGTGTCCTGGCCACCGGAGGAATGGGCCAAGGATCCCGCCGGTTTCGCCGAGATGCGCCCCGGCGCGTACGACGTACACGAGCGGATCCGGGACATGGACCGCAACGGCATCCTTGCCTCGATGTGCTTTCCCACCTTCGCCGGGTTCTCTGCGCGGCATCTCAACCAGCACCGTCAGGCGGTGACGTTGGTGATGGTGTCGGCGTACAACGACTGGCACATCGATGAGTGGGCCGGCGCCTATCCGGGGCGCTTCATCCCGATCGCTCTACTCCCGACCTGGAATCCCGAAGCCATGGTCGCCGAGATCCATCGGGTGGCCGCCAAGGGCTGCCGCGCGGTCACCATGCCGGAGCTGCCGCACCTGGAAGGCCTGCCCAGCTACCACGACGACGACTACTGGGGCCCGGTGTTCAGCGCCCTGTGCGATGAGGACATGGTGATGTGTCTGCACATCGGTACCGGTTTCGCTGCGCTCGATCTCGCTCCGGATGCCCCGATCGACAACCTGTTCGTGCTGGCCACTCAGATCTCGGCGATGTGCGCCCAGGATCTGCTGTGGGGGCCGGCGATGCGTAAGTACCCCAACCTGAAGTTTGCGTTCTCCGAGGGCGGCATCGGCTGGATCCCGTTCTACCTCGACCGCTCGGATCGCCATTACACCAACCAGAAGTGGCTGCGCCGCGACTTCGGCGACAAACTGCCCTCCGATGTATTCCGCGAGCACTCGCTGGCCTGCTACGTAACCGACAAGACCTCGCTGAAATTGCGCCACGAGATCGGCATCGACATCATCGCCTGGGAATGCGACTACCCGCACTCGGATTGCTTCTGGCCGGACGCGCCCGAACAGGTGCTCGCCGAGCTCCTCGCCGCAGAAGCCAGCGACTCCGACATCAACAAGATCACCTGGCAGAACTCCTGCCGGTTCTTCAGCTGGGATCCATTCGCCCGCACCGACCGGGCCGATGCCACGGTCGGAGCGCTGCGCGCCAAAGCGACCGATGTCGACACGACGATCCGGCCGCGTGCCGAATGGGCGCGTCGCTACGCCGAAAGACAGCTCGCCAAAGCATGACAGGGGCGCGGCGCGGGAGCCTCCGTCGTCGGGGCAGCGGCGGATAAGCTGTGGGCATCCAAAAGCGACGTAGCCCCAACCCCGAAGAACGCCGCCGCGTCCTGTGTGACGCGGCGATCCAGTTGCTGGCCGACGAAGGCGCCAAGGGCCTCAGCCACCCGAAAGTCGACAGTTTCGCCGGCCTGCCCAACGGCAGCACCTCGTTCTACTTCCGGACCCGTTCCGCGCTGCTGATGGCGGCAGCCGAACGGCTGGCGGAACTGGATCTGGTCGATCTGATGTCGGTGGCCGAGCCCGCCAACCCCGGATCGTCCGAAGGCCTCGACTTCCCGGTAGACGCACCCCGGCTGGCGACCATGGTCATGCTGTCGGCGTCCGAGCCGCGCCTGAGCCGGACCAAGGCACGCTTTGAACTGATGCTGCAAGCCAACCGCGATCCCGAGCTGGCCGAGGTGTTCCGCCATAACAGCGACGTGTTCGCCGAGTTGCACCGCCGTGAGATCCTGGCGCGATCAAGGCCCGGCTCCGAGCCCGAGCCGCACGTGCTCGAGGAGCAGACGGTGGCCACGATGAGTTTCGTTGCCGGCGTGCAGATGCGACTGGTCGCCGGCGACCGTTCCGTTGCCAGCGCCGAGCAGCTCGACCGGTTGCTGCGTGCCGTTGCCGACGGCGTCGCCGCCGAGTACCGCGACGACGCCAAGCCGCGCCGGCGCCGCGCCACCAAAGCCGGCTAGGGGTTTCCGAAGCGGAACCATCCGAGTGTCGTTGTCAGACAGGCAATCCCATCGTCTTGATCTCCAGATACTCCCGGAACCCTTCCGCGCCGTTGCGACGGCCCAGCCCGCTCTGCTTCATGCCGCCGAACGGGCTGGTCAGGCCGAAGAACATTCCGCCGTTGACCGTCACGCTGCCGGTGCGCAGGCGCTGGGCCACTGCGGTGGCGCGCTGCACGTCAGCGCTGCTGACCTCCCCGGACAATCCGTAGATGGAGTCATTGGCGATGGCGATCGCCTCGTCCTCGTTGTCGTAGGCGGTCACGGTGAGCACCGGCCCGAAAATCTCCTCCTGGGCCACGCTCGCCTGCGGTGGCACGTCGGCGAGCAGTGTGGGTTCCACGAAGTAGCCGCCCGGCAGATGTGCCGGTACTCCGCCGCCGGTGATCAAGGTCGCACCGTCCTGGATGCCGGAAGTGATCAGCCCCAGCACTTTTCGCCGCTGCGTCTCGCTGATCTGTGGTCCCTGCAGGTTTGCCGGGTCCCACGGATCGCCTACCGGAAATGCCTGCATGGCCGCTGCGAGGAGCTCCACGCCTTCGCGGTACCTGTTGCGCGGCAACAGAATTCTGCTGGGCAGCACGCAGCTTTGCCCGGAGTTGATGCATGCCATCGCCGCGGACATCGGCAATACCGCAGCGAGCTCGGTGTCGTCGAGGACGATGTGTGCCGACTTGCCGCCCAGTTCCAGCAGTGTCTTCTTCACCGTCGGTGCCGCCGCCGCCAGGATGGCGCGGCCGGTCGCTGTCGATCCGGTGAAGGTGATCATGTCCACCCCGGCATGCGCGGACAGTGCCGCGCCGACCTCGTTGGCGTTCGACGTGACCACGTTGAAGACACCCGTTGGTATGTCGGTCCGCTCAGCGACGATGCGGGCCAACTCCGTACCCGACCACGGCGTCAGTTGTGCCGGTTTGAGGACCACGGTGTTTCCGGCCATCAGCGCCGGAACCGTCTCTGCGACATTGAGATAGAACGGTGCGTTCCACGGCGTGATCGCACCCACGACACCGACGGGCTCGTAGGCCAACACGCGCCGCGACGGCCCCCGACGGCCGTCGTGCAGCCCGGTGTCCTCGAGGTAGTCGAACGCCAGCCCGTAATCGGCCCAGTGGCCGACTTCATCGATCGGATCGTCGATCTGACTGCCCGTGGCCGACACACAACAGCCGACCTCGGTGACCACGACCCGCCGCAGCCGTTCCCGCTCGTCGGACAACGCCGCGTGCAACTGCATCAGACAGTGATGGCGGAACTCGACATCGCGCGACCACGGCGTGGTGTCGAACGCTTCGCGGGCCGCGGCGACTGCCCGGTCGAGGTCGGCGACGGTGCCGTCGGAGGCGACGCCGGCCACCTGCGCGGTTGCCGGGTCGATCACGTCGAACATGGTCTGCGCGTCGCGGAGCACGCCTGCGATGAGCATGCGGGTGTCGCCGGACAATGGACCGCTTTTGGGTGCAGCGTCATTCGCAGCGCCGCCTGAACGCGCTTTTCCGGAAGCTGCGTCGGCCACTTCGCCACGACTCATGCGGTGTCTCCCCGTAGATCGGTTTCAGATTGGTGTTCCCAATCCGACTCTAAGATATTAGAGTCAATGGCGCCAGAGGTGATGCACTTCGCGCGCCGGGCCGGTACGACGAACATCTCGAATCCGAAGGGGCAACATATGGGACGTGTCGAGGGCAAGGTTGCCTTCATCACCGGAGCAGCGCGAGGGCAGGGCCGCAGCCACGCGGTCCGCCTCGCAGAGGAGGGCGCCGACATCATCGCCGTCGACCTCTGCCACGACGTGGCATCACTGAAATATCCGCTAAGCACACCCGAAGACTTCACAGAGACTGTCTCCCAAGTCCAGCACCACGGCCGGCGCATCGTCGCCACCCAGGCAGACGTCCGTGACGTCAGTCAGCTACGTGCGGCACTGGACGCGGGGCTGGCCGAATTCGGGCGCCTCGACGTCGTCGTCGCCAACGCCGGGATCGCCGGGCTGCGTGGCGAACCGCAGATCGACGCGTGGCGCGACGTCATCAACACCAATCTCATCGGCGTGCTGAACACCATCGACGTCACGCTGCCCCACCTCGACGCGGGTGCCTCCATCATCGCGACCGGCTCGATGGCCGCACTGATGGACGTCCCCAAAAAGGACAACCCCGGAAAGAATCTCGGCGGGTCGGCCTACATGCATTCCAAACGCGCCGTCGCACGCTATGTGCACGACCTCGCGCTCGAACTCGCACCCAGCGACATCCGGGTCAACGCGGTTCACCCCAACAACTGCGACACCCACATGTTGCACAACGAGCCGACCTACCAGTCGTTTCGTCCCGACCTGCCCAACCCCACTCGCGCCGACGCCGAACCGTCCTTCATGGTCATGCAGGCGATGCCCATCCCCTACATCCAGCCCGAGGACGTCAGTGAAATGGTGGTGTTCCTGGCCTCGGACGCCGCGCGGTATGTCACCGGCATGCAGATGCGGGTCGACGGCGGCGGTTACCTCAAGTGGTATGACTACCACGTCTGATGCGCCAGATACCCGCCGTTTTGGCCCAGCAGTACCGCAATGAAGGCTGGTGGACTGACGACACCCTCGGCCAGTTCCTCGCGCAACAGATCGCGCACACCGGCGATGCCAGTTTCCGGGTGCATTCACGAGTCCGGCCCTACACCGGCACCATTGCCGATGTCGACCTCATCGCCCGGCGGCTGGCCGCCGGGCTGCAGCGCCGGGGCGTGCGTCCCGGCGACGTCGTGGCGTTTCAGCTGCCGAACTGGATGGAGGCTGCCGCAGTGTTCTGGGCGGCGGCCTACCTCGGCACCGTCGTGGTGCCGATTGTGCACTTCTACGGCTCCCGCGAATTGCGCCACATCCTCACCGACAGCAACGCACGGGTGTTCATCACCGCCGAAGAGTTCGGCCGCATGCGCTACGAACCCGAGGTCTCGCCGCACGTTCCGATCGTCGCCGTTGTCGGCGCGACCTTCGACGATCTGCTTGCCGAGCACCCCCTTGTCGGCGAAATCACCACCGACGCCCGCGCCGCCGCACTGATCGCCTACACCTCCGGAACCACCAGTGCGCCCAAAGGCGTCATCCACAGCCATCAGACGATCACCTGCGAAGCACGCCAACTGGCCCTACGGCAGCCACCGGACATGGGCCGGCAACTCACCGCCGCCCCGGTCGGGCACTTCATCGGCATGCTGGGCGCATTCCTCCTACCGCTGATCCAACGCTCTTCGATCGACTTGACCGACGTCTGGGATCCGGGGAAAGTCCTGGCCCTGATGACCTCCGACGGACTCCATGTCGGCGGCGGCGCCCCGTATTTCGTGACCAGTCTCCTCGAACACCCAGACTTCACCGCCGATCATCTGGCCCAGATGCGTTACGCCGGGCTGGGCGGGTCATCGATACCGGCGAGCGTGACCCGCGCGCTGGCGGACATGGGCGTTACCGTGTTCCGGGCCTACGGCTCCACCGAACACCCCTCGGTCACCGCGTCACGCTACGACGCCCCCGAGGACAAGCGACTGTTCACCGACGGCACAGCACTACCCGGGGTCGAAGTGCACATCGCCGAGGACGGTGAAATCCTCACCCGCGGACCCGATCTGTGCCTGGGATACACCGATCGAGCGGTCACCGACAAGATGTTCGACGAGGACGGCTGGTATCACACCGGCGACATCGGAACCGTCGACGCCGACGGATATCTGTCCATCACCGACCGCAAATCCGACATCATCATCCGGGGCGGGGAGAACATCAGTGCCGCAGAGGTCGAGGAAATCCTCTCGGCGATGCCCGGTGTGGCCGAGGCCATCGTTGTGGCGGTCCCCGACACGCGATTCGGCGAACGCGCCGCCGCCGTTCTACGAATGCTCCCGACCGCGGCCGCGCCGGATCTTGATTCCATAAGGGAACATTGCCAGCACGCCGGCCTGGCCCGACAGAAATGGCCTGAACATCTGATGACCGTCACCGACTATCCCCGCACGGCGAGCGGCAAGGTACAGAAGTATCAGGTGCGTCGCCTGGCGGCGGAAAGCATCTGCGGCCCAACACCATCTGAGCTGGAATCCGCGAGAACGGAGCGAGCATGAACGTCCGAGTGGATCAGGCGCGATGCCAGGGTCACACGCTGTGCGCGATGATCGCACCCGAGCACTTCGAGCTGGACGACGTTGACGGCCACGCGCGGGCCATCAACCCAACCGCCGATACAAGTGAGGACGGCCTCGTCCACGAAGCCGTCCGATCGTGTCCGGAACAGGCGATCCGTATCGACTGACCCACCAATACACGATCGGATCGCGACGCAATCACCGCGATCCGATCGTGAATTGAGCCCCTGAATCAGGGAATCCGGGTAGGCATACTGTCCCAACCGCGGATGGTCGACGTCGGCGAGAACTGCGCAGTGGCGAGGTCCACATCCCACTCGGGGAACCGCTTCAAGATCTCTTCGACGGCGATACGGCCCTCCAGTCGGGCCAACGACGACCCCAGACAGTAGTGCGCGCCGACACTGAATCCCAGATGTGCGCGAGGCTCCCGACTGATATCGAAAACGTCACCGTCAGCGGGGAATTGGCGATGATCCCGGTTGGCGGCACCGATCAGCATCATCATGACTGCACCCTCGGGCACCCTCTGTCCGTAATAGTCCACGTCGCAGGTGACGTACCGGGCAACGTGCGGGGCAGGCGGCTCGAAACGCACCAGTTCCTCGATCGCCCGCGGGATCAACGACGGGTCATCCACCAGCAAGCGGCGCTGGTCGGGGTGTTCGGCCAACACCTTTCCCGCCCAACCGATCAAGCGCGTCGTCGTGTCATTGCCCGCGCCGGCAACCACGTTCAGATAGGTCAGCAGCTCTTCCCGCCGAAGTCTGCGGGTGGTTCCGGTTTCATCGACGAACTCGACGTTGAGCAGTTCGGTCATGATGTCGTCGGAGGGATGCTCAGCACGCCAATCGATGTACTCGGCGAAGATGTCTCCGCTGACGAGTCCCTCCTCGGCGGCCTTCATCGGCTTACCCGCCTCGGTGCGCATCTGCTCGGTCACGTGATCACGCACAGCTTGTTGATCACTCTCTGGAATACCGATCAGCATGCTGATGGTCTTCATCGGCATGATCGCGCCGAGATCTTCGACAAAGTCGAACGAGCCGGTACCGATCAGCGGGTCAAGGCTGCTTGCACAAAACTCGCGGATCTTCGATTCGAGGTCGTTCACCTTGCGGGGAGTGAACATCCGCGACAGCAGCTTGCGGTGGATGTCGTGGATGGGCGGATCCTCGAAGATCAGCACACCCGGCGGGATCGGGATGTTGGCCTTGATGAGTTCGAGGATGGCGCCTTTGGCGGAGCTGAAGGTCCTGTGGTCCACGAGCGCCCGGTTGACGTCATCGAACCGGCTCAGCGCATAGAAGTCGTGGACCTCGTTGTAGTAGATCGGGGCCTGCTCGCGAAGCGCCCGAAACGCCGGATACGGGTCGGCATTGAGCTGCACATCGTAGGGATCGAAGTACACCTCACTCGCAGTGGTCGTCATGCACGTCGCTCTCTCGCAAGTAGTCGGACAAATCGAAAAACATGGCACGCTCGTTGGCGGGACGCATCACTCTAATAACTTAGAGTCAGAGGTTGGCGGGAATTCGCGGAACCGGATTCCGTGCGTGAACGACTGGACAACTGCCAAGTAAGGCGGTGACCTTCACCCGTCATCGACCTCCGCGACGTCTGTGTCAACGGACAACGTCTGAGGTGCTGAAGAAACCGCGGAGCTCTGCAGTACGGTCCCGCCGATCGGGATTGGCGATAGCCCAAGCGCATAGCTACCCGGATAAGCGCGTGCTGCACTGGAAGCAATGAGCCCAACCAGAAACCACGCGCCGGCACCTGGCCGAGCCCCTCGAGGTCTCCACCAGGGGCGAAAGCGTCCTCCACCAGTCATGAGACGCTGGTCAACAGCTCAGTTGGAAGGTCTCTACTCGTGTCGTAAGTGGACAACTCCCCCCTCGGACACAATTTGTTAGCTAAAACTATAGAAAACCCGCTTCGAACTTGATCAGAGCGAGGTTTTCTAGATTTGCTCATGTCGATTAGGCATCGCGTCATGTCGAAAATCTGTCGTACGACGAGAACGGCGAATATCCCATTGCGGTGCTATGCCGCGGGCTGTCACCGTTTTGCCCGTGCGGAGCGAGCACAGGACGATCGCAGAAGTGCATCAGTGCCGGCCTGTTGCCACCTCGCCTCCGGCTTGCGCAGGTCAATCTCTCAGGTCGTCGTTGCCACACTCAGCAATCATATGTACAAATCACGGTTCAATGAGTGTACAGTTTGCGGTATGGATGTATCCGTGACCGAGTTGCGCGCGCACCTCAGCGATTGGCTCGATCGAGCTCGGGCTGGTGGTGAGGTCGTCATCACCGACCGCGGGATTCCGGTCGCGCGACTCGCTGCGCTGGACAGCGCAGGCACCTTGGAGCGCCTCACCGCCGAAGGCGTGATTGGCAAAGCCACCGCGCAGCGGCCCGTCGCTGCGGGACGGTCCGGACCCCGACCGCGGCGGCCGGTGTCGGACCGCGTCAGCGACCAGCGGCGCTGACCGGTGCCGCTCGTCTACTTCGACGCCAGCGCCTTCGTCAAACTGCTCACGACCGAGCCAGGGAGCTCGCTGGCGTCCGCGCTATGGGACGGCTGCGACGCCGCATTGTCCAGCCGCCTGGCCTACCCCGAAGTCCGAGCCGCACTCGCCGCAGCAGGCCGCAATCACGACCTAACCGAATCCGAGCTCGCCGAGGCCGAGCGTGACTGGGAGGACTTCTGGGCCGCCACCCGCCCAGTCGAACTCACCGCGACGGTTGAACAGCACGCCGGCCACCTCGCCCGAGCCCATGCCTTACGCGGAGCCGACGCTGTCCATCTGGCCAGCGCGTTGGCCGTCGGCGACCCCGGCCTGATCGTCGCCGTTTGGGACCGACGCCTGCACACCGGAGCCCAAGCCGCCGGGTGCCGAGTCGCCCCCGCCCAACTCGACCCCTAGCCCGACCGCCCCGATATAAGAGTGAGTCAACCCCGGCACGGACGATGATCAGGTACCGATTCGCCAGGTCACAACCCGTGTCGCAGCTGGCCAAGTCCCCCCTCGGACACACGTTCAATCCCTGTTCTGCGCCAGGATCGCGCTACCCAGCCACCGCCGGATGAACCGGCGAAGTTCGGCCGGGCTGCGCGCGGGGTCGTTGGGTGCCACGAAGAACGACAGCATGGTGCGCAGCGTGAACTCGACCAGGTCGCGCAGCGCGGCGTCGTCGTAGCCGAAGGCGGCCCAGTCGACGTCGAACCGGGTGATCATCCGCATCCCCACGTCCTGCGCCAGCCCGGAGGTGACCTCGCCGGAGTGTGCCGCGGCGTTGGGCGCCGCGAGCAGCACCGCCAGATGCGGGATCCGGTTGACCGCATCGAGGGTGAAGAGCACCCCCTCGGTCATGGCGTCGGCCGGGTCGTGGATCCCGCGGACAGCGTTGGTGAGTTGGTCGAGAAACCCGTCGACCGATGCGATCCCGGCCGCGCGCATCAGGTCGTCTGCGGTCGGAAAATAGCGGTACACCGTCTGCCGGATCACCCCGAGGGATTCAGCGATATCGGCAATGCTTATCGCAGAACCGGTTTGGGCGATCAGCTCGACGGCCGCCGCGACGATGCGCTCGGCGGCTTCCTCGTCACTGGCCGGGGGGTCCCCGCCCCACCCGCGCCGTCTGCGTGCCATCGCGCCGACGGTAACACGACGTTGACGGACCGGCGTCGATCCTGTAATCATACATCGACACAGCTGTTTGTATGATGATGCAGAGGTTTCGCACTGTGACCGCTCTCCAGATCCGCAAGATGCGCTTCGGCTTCGCCGACCATCCCGTCCCGTTCCTGTGGAACGAGGCCAACCCGGCGTTCTCCTCGATGGCGAATGCGGTGTCCTTCTTGGCAATTGCCTTCGAGAAGATGATCGGCGCCATGATCACCGAGGCCATGCCGTTGATCACCGACCCCGATGTGCGCGACGAGGCTGCCGCGTTCGTGCGTCAGGAGGGTCAACATTCGATGGCGCACCGCCAGCACGCCAAGGGGCTGATCAAGAGCTATCCGGGGCTGCAGGAAACCCTGGACGAGGTCATCGGCGCATTCGACCACATGACGGCCACCACGCCCCTGAAATACCGGCTCGCCTACACCGCCGACCTGGAAGCCACCTTCACGCCGGTGTTCAAGCTGATGCTCGACCACGAAGACACGCTGTTCGCCCCGGGCGACGACCGGGTGGCGTCGCTGTTCCTCTGGCATTTCGTCGAGGAGGTCGAGCACCGCAGCTCGGCGCTGATCATCTACGACGCGATCGTCGAGGATCCGTGGTACCGGATGCGGATGGTTCCGTCCATCTTCAAACACGTCTGGGCGGTCCTGCAGACGGCGTGCGACGGCTTCAACACCCACGTCCCGCTGGCCGAGCGCAAGGTCGACGCCCTGTCGATGTTCGGCATGCAGGCCCGCAGGAAAGCACTGCTACAACGGCTTCCGTTCACCAACGCGCCGAACGACGGACCGTTCGCAAACGCGTTCAGCCACCTGCCCAAACGTGAGATGATCACCGCACTGTCCGGCGTGATCCGCAGCCAGATCCCCGGCCACGATCCCGCACACGAGAATTTGCCACACCTGGCCGCCGAATGGTTCGACCGCTACGACGACGGCGCCGACTGCACACTGTGGTACACGAAAGCAGCTGCCGATGTCTGATCTGTGCTCCCCCACCTTCGCCGGCCTGGCGCAGCGGCTCGGCTTCTCCTGTGACACCGCGGGCGGACTGGTGCGGTTGCGCAACCCGTTCGCCCTGGAGAACTGGACGCTGCCGGTCCTGGAGATCACCATCATCGCCGGGGCGGTGCTGGCCCTGGTGTACGCGATCCGGCGCTGGCGCCGGCATGACGACCCGACCAACCTGGCGCTGTGGTTCGGCGCGATCGCCTATCTGCTCATCATCGAACCGCCGCTGTACTTCCCCGACGCCTTCGGCATCGGCGCACACGTCGACACCATGTTCGCCCACAACGTGTTCAGCGTGCAGTTCCTGTGGGGTCGCCTGCCGCTCTACATCGTCGCGATCTACCCGATGATGGCCACCGTCGCGTTCGAGATCGTCCGAAACCTCGGGGTGTTCCGCCGGTACGGAACGGTGATCGGCGCGGTGTGCGTCGGGTTCGTCCACCATGTGTTCTACGAGGTCTTCGACCACCTGGGACCGCAATTGCGTTGGTGGGAATGGACATTGGACAACCGGATGAACCTGCCGTTCTTCGCCTCGGTACCGGTGTCGAGCGTTGTGGTGTTCGCCGCGCTGTGGCCCACCTCACTGGCCTTCTTCGTGCAGCTGCTGGTGGGCCGGCACGTCGATTCTGGTCGCAGCTTCTCCGGCGCGCAGGTGCTGGGGCGGACGGTCGCGGCCGGTGTGCTGGCCTCCGTCGGCACCTTCGTACTTCCGTTGCCAGCGACCGTCGCCACCGCGGTGTCCGGTAGCACCGGCGTCGGGGGCGCCGTCTACATCGCCATCCTGGTGATCGTCAGTGTGGTCGCGGTGGCCGTGCTGATCACCCAGTGGCGCCGGTTGCGGGCCGGAGCGGCTACCGGGTATTCCAGCCGGCTGATGCCCGGTTACGGCGCGGCATACCTGGCCGTGATGGCGGTGCTGTGGATCACCGCGCTGCCCGCCTACTTCGGGTCCGTCGGCGGTCTGACGGCGGCGGGCGACCCGATCGGCAGTCTCTGGTACGCGCTGGGCTGCTTCGCCGTCGCGGCGCTGTGTGTGGCGGCGGTGTTCACGGTCCGGAACGCCGCCCCGGCGCCCGAGCCGGTCGAGCAGCCCGCCCCCACTGCCTAAAGCGTTGCGGCCCAATCGGTCAGGATCCCGGCGAACAGGTCCGGATCCTGTCCGGGCATGGAATGGCCCATCGTCGGATGGGTTTGATAGGTGATCGGCTGACCGGCTCCCTCGACCGCTGCCAGCATCCGGTGGTGCGGGCAACTCTCGCCCACCGTTCCCGCCCAGTCGCCGATGCCCCGCTGGTCGCCGAGGCATGTCGAGAACAACGCGAACAGCGGCCTGAGGCACTGCCGGATCGACTGTCCGACAACGGGAGTCAGCTCCGAGGAGAACAACGGCGGATCCTCGCAGTGCGCGCCCATGAGCTGGCCCGGTTTCGCGTAGACCGACAGCCAGGCCGCCAGAACGCCCCCGGACGACAGCCCACTGACGACCGCGGGGCGTCCGATCACACCGTCGAGGAAGCGGACCAGGTCGTTGCCCATGTTGTCGAGCGTGTAGCGGCCCGGGGTGCGGGTGGAGCGGCCATGTCCGCGCACGTCGATCGCGTGGACGTGAAAGTTCTTGCCCAACAATGGCATCACCGTATCTCGTATCCCCACCAGTACTCCGTCTGCCCCGGAATGAGCAGCAGCGGGTGGCGGCCGGATCGCCGGTGGTGGCGTAGTTCAGCCGCACCTCCCCGGTGTCGAACTCATGCTCGTCGAACCCGTGCGCCGTGTAGGTGGCTTCGGGTGCGTGCGGGCCGAAGGAGTTGGCATAAGTGCCCATAGCTCTGGCTTCCTTCCGGTGCGCTGCGTCCACGCAGAATGCGATCTGGAAGGCAGCACATACCCGCTGCGCACGCGGTAGCGTCATTCCCGAGCCCTCGTTAGGGCACCCGGCAGCGATGTGACAGGGGACATCCATGAAACTCTGGTGCGTCGGGGGACTGGCCGTTGCGCTGATGGTTGGCGGCCTGATCACCTGGGCCCCGCCGGCCAGTGCCGGCTGTCGGTACGGCGGACCGGTCATCAGCAAGTGCGACGGGCCCGTCCAGCCTGACGGCACCTGGCAACGTTGCGTGGCAATTTTCAACTACGTGCCCAGCGGCCTCAGTTCCCATCTGGTACCCGTCAAGCAATGCGATGTGATGGGTCCCGGTCGGCAATACGCACCGTGGGATTCCGGCTTCGCCGACCCACTGACGCACATTGATGACTGACCCCGGCTAGCGGCGCGAGCGTGCGCTCAGGTACGCGGGCAGCGGCGTGTCGGTGTACCGACACGCACCGTCGCGAAAAGACGGGACAGGTAGCGGACTACTCGTGCCGTCGGCGCCGGGCCCGCCCAGCGTGGACGGCATGACCGCATTGACCGTTCTGCCCGAACTCGACTACGAGAACCTCGACGACGCGGGCGAAGCGCACCGGCGCATCTCCCGCGCCCGTACCGCCTCCCCCGTCGCGATGGGCGCGCACGGGCCGGAGGTGCTGAGCTACGACCTGGTCCGCGCCGTGCTGCGCGACGACCGGTTCGTCGTCCCGCAGGGTTTCGCGCTGCCGCCGCAGGGCATCACCTCGGGGCCGCTGTGGGACCGCGCCTGCGCGAGCTTGCTCTGCCTCGACGGCGCCGAGCACCACCGGCTGCGCCGGTTGATCGCCAAGGCGTTCACGCCGAAATCGGCCGCCCGGATGCGCACCGCCTGCGTCGAGGTCGTCACGGGCCTGTTGGACGCGTGCATCGACACCGGTGGCTGCGACGTGGTCGAGGACATCGCCCGGCCGTATCCGGTGCCGATCATCTGCGCCCTGCTGGGGGCGCCGGAGCAGGACTGGCAGCGGTTCTCGGCGTGGGCCGACAATGTGCTGCGGCTGTTCAGCTGGAACATCGCCGGCAGCGAGGACGACATCCTGCGGTCGTGGGCCGAACTCGACGAGTACGTCGACGGGATGGTCGCACAGCGGCGCGACAGCCTGACCGACGATCTGCTCTCGGACCTGATCCGCGCCGAGGACGACGGCGACCGGTTGACCCACGACGAGCTGCTGATGCTGGCCGGCGGTCTGCTGATGGCCGGCACCGACACCACCCGCAATCAGCTGGCCGCCGCCGTCGAGGACCTCGTCGCGCACCCGGATCAGTGGGAGCTGTTGGCCGCCAACCCCGAACTGGCCCCGCGCGCGGTGGAGGAACTGATGCGCCACAACCCGATCGTGTTCGGCGCGGTGCGGGTCGCGGTCGAGGATGTCGAACTGGGCGGCGTGCCGATCGCGGCGGGCACGCTGGTGATCGCCAACACCGCCGCCGCCAACCGCGACCCGGCCGTCCACGACGAGCCGGATCGGCTCGACATCACCCGCGACGGCGCACCGTCGATGCTCACCTTCGGCGGCGGAATCCACTACTGCCTGGGCTCGCATCTGGCGAGAACCGAACTGGCCGAGGCGCTTTCGACGATCACCCAGCGCATCCCGACACCGCCGCGCCCGACCGCCAGGGCATCGTGGAAACCGCTCAACGGCATCAGTGGGCCGGTGAGCCTGCCGATCGAGTTCGCCGCGGCCTGAACATATCCGGACCGGATCCGGCGTGCGACAGTCATCCGCCGTCGCGAGCCAGGCGCCGTTCCTGGACGCGAATTCGCTTCTCTGGCAGACGATTCCGCCTGCCAGCGCACACCGGAGCGGTTCGGCCGGGTGGATGACGACGGGCTACTGGCGGCGCTGCGTTGCTGCGACGCTACCGGTCCTCGATCTCGTCGGCGGGTTCGGCCTCGGCCTCGGTGACGTACTCCACCGTGGTGTCGGACTCGTCGGAGCTCACATGAGGGACCTGCATCGCCGAATCCGCGTCCTCCGCGGAGACGTACCGGACCTCGGTCTCGGTGTCCAGATCCTCCGCATCCCCGACCACGTCGACGACGTCGGCCTCCGGTACGTCGGCGAATTCGGACTCGGGCACGTCGGCCGATTCGGGGAGCGGCTCGGCGTGAACCGCCTCGCCGACGGCGGGCGCCGCGGAGTCTTCGGGATATTCGGCGTCGAAGTTCTCATAGGTGCTGTCAACCGTCGCCGGGGACGCCACCAGCGCATCGTCGGAGCCCGTGTCGACGACCGCCGCGGTGCGGGTCTGCCGTTCCCGGATCGCATCGATGATCAACAGGATGACACCGAGCACGCTGGCGCCGATGCACACCCAGGCGATCAGTTCATTACCGGTGACCACCGCGGTCACCAGGGAGGCGAGACCGATCACCGCCAGCACCAACGCAACGATCAACATCGATCGACCAACCCTCTCGAGGCGACACCGGAAACATCCGCTAAGCGCGGGTACGTCCGGTCAGACTAGTTACTAGTTACCGCCCCGGTTGAACTGGGTGTACCCCGCCTCGCCCGAACTGTCGACCGGCGCGGCCGAGCCACGCTGACCGAGTTCCTCGAGCTGGGACTCCAGATAGGTCTTCAGGCGCGTCCGGTACTCGCGTTCGAACGTGCGCAACTGCTCGAGGCGACCCTCGAGAACGGTCCGCTGCTGGTTGATGTTGCCCATGATCTCGGTGTGCTTGCGCTCGGCGTCGGCCTGCAGGGCGTCGGCCTTCTCCTGGGCCTGCCGGAGCTGTGCCTCCGAGCGGGTCTGCGCGTCGGACAGCATGGCGTCCGCCCGCGCCCGGGCGTCGGCGACGGTGCTCTCCGCGGTCTGCCGCGCCTCACTGACCAGGGCGTCGGCGTTGGCACGCGCATCGGAGAGCATCTTCTCCGATTCGGCCTGCGCGCCGCTGGTCAGCCGGTCCGCGGTGTCCTGCGCGAGCGCCAGCACGCGGGCGGCTTTGACGTGGATGTCATCGGTGACGGGTGCCGCGGCGGCCGGGGCGGGCGCCGGGGCCTCGTACACGACGGGGGCCGGCTCGGGTTCCGGTTCGGGCTCCGGCTCGTAGAGCGGGACGGCCTGGGTGGCCTGCACGGCACCGCCGGCGCGGGCACCGGCGAGCTCGGAATCCAGTTCGCTCACCCGCTGACGCAGGTCGGCGTTCTCCTCGATCAGGCGGGACAGCTCGTTCTCCACCAGGTCGAGGAATGCGTCGACTTCGTCCTCGTTGTAACCGCGCTTGCCGATCGGCGGCTTGCTGAACGCCACGTTGTGGACGTCGGCTGGCGTAAGCGGCATCGGGTGCCCCCTCAGGTCTGGACGGTCTGATCCAACGGTAACTGGCGTCCATCCTGTCACACCAGACCCTGGTGTTGCGGGCGGGAGTCAGAATTTAAGGTCGATTTTCACAGACTTCTGTTGACGGGAGCGTTGCGCCCCGGTCATGAGACCGCCGCGCCGAACGCCATGTTCCAGCCGATGAACACCGCCAGCAACAGCACCATGATCGACAGGTCGATGCGCACCGAACCGAGGTTGAGCTGTGGGATCAGCCGGCGCAGCAGCTTCACCGGCGGATCGGTGACCGTCATGATCAGCTCCAGGATCACCACCGTGGCGCCCCGCGGATGCCAGTCGCGGCTGAACGACCGGACGAACTCGACCACGATGCGGGCGATCAACAACAACCAGAACAGGAACAGCGCGAAACCGAGGATTTGGAAGAAGACCGCCAACGACTGACCTAACTGACCTGAGACGAGGTTCTGGCGCCGATCGGCGCCGCGCCGCCAGCCTACCGATCCGGCGTCACTGCGCGTAGAAACCGGCCTCGGCCATCCGGCGGCGTTCCTCGGGGGTGACCTCCACATCGGCCGGGGACAGCAGGAACACCTTGGTGGCGACCTTGTCGAACGACCCGCGCAGCGCGAAGGCCAGCCCGGCGGCGAAATCGACGAGGCGTTTGGCGTCGGCGTTGTCCATCGACACCAGGTCCATGATCACCGGCGTGCCGTCACGGAACCGCTCGCCGATGGTGCGGGCCTCGCTGTAATCCTTGGGCCGCAGCGTCGTGATCTTCGACAGCGCGCTGCCCTCGTCGAACAGCATCGCCATCCGGCGCTGGTCCATGGCGAGCGCACCGCGGGTGGCGGTGGTGCGCAGCGGAGTCAGCCGCTGGGTGGGCCGGTCGAAGTCGCGGCCCCGGAAGCGGGATTCGCGGGAATCCTCGTAGCCGCCGCGGTAGCCCGGCGCGTAGTCGTCGCCGTCGTAGTCGCGACGGTCGCCGCGCTCCGGGTAGCGGTCGTAGCGGTCATCGGCGAAACGCTCACGGCCGTGGCGTGCCGGACCGCGGTCGTCGTCGTAGTACTCGTCGTCGTAGTCCTCCAACGGAGCCATCCCGAAGTAGGCCTTGACCTTGTGCAGTGTGCTCATCGCTTGACCCTTCGCTTGCCTTCTCGATAGAGCTGAGTTGTCTTGGGATGTTTGGACGTTCGAATTAGGCGGTACTCGTGATGAATATGTGACTGGAGTGACTACTCACGGTGACGTTAGCGGTCGGCGGCCCAGAAGCGCGGTACCGACACGCACACAAGTCGATCCGTGTTTGACGGCGATTTCCAGATCGCCGGACATGCCGGCCGACAGTCCGGTGGCCTCCGGATGAGCCAGCAGCACCCGCCGGTGCTCGGCGGCCAGGCGGGCGAACGCCGCGTCCGGGTCCGCGTGCAGCGGCGGAATGCCCATCACGCCGAGCAACCGCAGGCCCGCCGCGCCGGCCACCTGATCGCACAGCGCGTCGACGCCCGCCGGGTCGTCGACGTCGACCCCGCCGCGCTCGGTGTCCGCGTCGAGGCTCAGTTGCACGTAAACGCCCAGCGGCGCCGTGCGGACACCCTCGGCGATCGCCGAGTCGGCCGCTCGGTCGAGCGCGGTGACCACCCGCGCGCTGCTGACCGAGTGGACCGTATCGGCCCATCCCGCAATGGATTTGGCCTTGTTCCGCTGGACCTGCCCAATCATGTGCCAGGTGACCGGACGCTCGCCGTCGGCCGGCACCAGGGCTTTGGTCAGTTCAGTTACCTGGGCCACCTTTCGGCTGGCCTCCTGCTCGCGCGCCTCCCCGAACGCCCGGCAGCCCAGCCGGTACAGGATCGCCACGTCGCTGGCCGGAAAGAACTTGGTGACGGCCAGCAGTTCCACGTCGCCGGGTTTGCGGCGGACGGCCGCGGTCGCGTCGGCCAGCCGCTGGCGCAATCTGGCCAGCGCGGTGGTCAACTCGATCTCGCGTGCCGCGACGGACTCGCCGGTATCACTCATTCCATCCACACCACCGAGGCGAGCCGGCCGGTCGGAGCGTCGCGGCGGTGACTGAACAGAGCGGGATCCTCGACCGTGCAACGCGGATCCACGTCGACGGCCGCCACCCCGAGTTCGCGCAGTTGCCGGGCGATCCCGGCCCGCAGGTCCAGGGCCGGGGTGCCGGTGGCGGTCACCGTCCGGCTACCCGGCAGCGCGGCCTCGACCTCGTCGGCCATCGCGGCCGGAACCTCGTAGTTCGCGCCGCTGACCGCGGGCCCGAGGAACACCGCGACGTCCTCGACGTGGGCTCCGGCGCCGAGCATGACCTCCAGCGTGCGGGCGACCACGCCCTTGGCCGCCCCGACCCGGCCGGCATGTACGGCGCCGATCACCCCGGCGCGGGCGTCGCCCATCAGGACGGGCACGCAGTCGGCGGAGATCACTGCCAGCGCCAGCCGCGACACCGTGGTGACCAGGGCGTCGGTGCCGTCGACCGCGCCTCGGCGCGGTCCCTCGACGCGTTCGACGCGATCACCGTGCACCTGGTTCATCCACACCATCCGCCCCTCGCCGACCCCGATGGCGGCCGCGAGGCGGCGACGGTTGGCCGCCACCGCGGACGGGTCGTCACCGACGTGGTCGCCGAGGTTGAACGTGTCGAACGGCGGGGCGGACGCACCGCCCGCGCGGGTCGTGGTCACTCGGCGGATGCGGGCGGCCACTTGAGTTCTCTCGGTCGCTGCGCGGACCGTCAGTGCCGCATGAAGGGCGGGACGTCGACGTCGTCGTCGGAGATGCCACCGTCATCAGGGCGACCGCCGCCGACGCGCACCGTCGCGCCGTTGGTGTGCGGCACGCTGACCGCCGAGTCCGGTTCGAACACCGACGACGTGACGGGCGACTTGACCTCACCGGCCCGCGCCGAGGCGATGGCGGCTGCCGCGCCGGTCGCGGTGGCCGGTTTGCGGCTGGCCGAACCGGCCTCGAATCCGGCGGCGATGACCGTGACCCGGACCTCGTCCCCGAGCGAGTCGTCGATGACGGTGCCGAAGATGATGTTCGCCTCGGGATGGGCCGCGTCCTGAACCAGCGAGGCGGCCTCGTTGATCTCGAACAGTCCCAGGTCGCTGCCGCCGGCAATGGACATCAGCACGCCCTGGGCGCCTTCCATCGACGCCTCCAGCAGGGGCGAGTTGATGGCGACCTCGGCGGCCTTGAGGGCCCGTCCGTCGCCGCGGGCGGCGCCGATGCCCATCAGGGCGGTGCCGGCCCCGCTCATGATGCCCTTGACGTCGGCGAAGTCGACGTTGATCAGGCCGGGGGTGGTGATCAGGTCGGTGATGCCCTGCACACCGTTGAGGAGCACCTCGTCGGCGCTGCGGAACGCGTCCATCAGCGATACCGCGGCGTCGCCCATCTGCAGCAGCCGGTCGTTGGGGATGACGATCAGCGTGTCGCAGCTCTCCCGCAACGAGGTGATGCCGTTCTCGGCCTGCTGCGAGCGCCGCTTGCCCTCGAACGAGAACGGCCGGGTGACCACGCCGACGGTGAGGGCGCCGAGCTTGCGCGCAATGGTCGCGACGACGGGCGCGCCGCCGGTGCCGGTGCCGCCGCCCTCGCCGGCGGTGACGAACACCATGTCGGCGCCGCGCAGCAGCTCCTCGATCTCGTCCTTGGCGTCCTCGGCGGCCTTGCGGCCGACTTCGGGGTCCGCGCCGGCGCCGAGGCCACGGGTGGAGTCACGGCCGACGTCCAGCTTGACGTCGGCGTCGCTCATCAGCAGTGCCTGCGCGTCGGTGTTGATGGCGATGAACTCGACGCCCTTGAGGCCCTGCTCGATCATGCGGTTGACGGCGTTGACACCGCCACCGCCGATCCCGACCACCTTGATGACGGCGAGGTAGTTGTGCGGTGGGGTCATCGGTAGGACCTTCCTTGCCTGGTGGCTGCCTGATACCGGAATTCCTGACCGTGTCCCTAAACCCTCAACCTGAACCATAGGTTTAGAGTTATGTCAAGTAGTTCCGCGTACCAGGAACGTACGGCCTGCGTGCGGAGGTTGGCCGCAGGCGCGCCGCGTGTCGCGGGAAATTTCCGTCCCGACGCGGCCGCGCACCCCGCGGCAGCGTGGTACGGGCTATTTGACCGTCGGAAGATCCGGACTGGACACGTCGTAGGTATGACCCGGCTGGGTCAGCAGCGCGGCCAGTTTCTCGGCCTTCTCCTCGGTCCGGTCATTGGTCCCCCACACCACCACCCGGCCGTCGGTCAGGGTCAGCGTGATCGAGGCCACCGACGGCGCCGCGACCCGGCCCACCTGGCCGGCCACATCGGGACG
>WBZP01000453.1_pt1 | contig 56099 bp, 49 predicted proteins | sample 5204301 | NCBI WGS metagenome assembly WBZP01 (sample SAMN12412401, study PRJNA552823) | activated sludge metagenome | isolation source: activated sludge from nitrification reactor of wastewater treatment plant... | place: USA: Pennsylvania | collected 2017
CAACATTCAACATTTCATTCTTCATGCCCCGCATCCTTGCCATAGATTATGGTGGTAAACGAACCGGACTGGCGGTGACGGATCCCCTGCAGATCATCGCCACGGGGCTTGAAACCATCCCTTCGCGCGAACTGATTCCTTACCTGAAAAAATACCTAGCTTCGGAACCGGTGGAGCGGATCATCATCGGAATGCCGAAAAACTGGGATGACACTGATACCCATGGCACCCCGCTGGTGAAGGAAGCGATCAAACAACTGCAACGGGCTTTCCCGGGTATGCCCATTCAGCCGGTAGATGAACGCTATACGTCTAAAATGGCCAAAGATGCCATGCTGGAAATGGGTATGAAGAAAAAAGACCGGCAGGTGAAAGGCAATGTGGACCTGATCGCCGCCACTATCCTGCTGCAGGAATACCTGCAGTCAAAAGGCTAAACCACCTTCAGGGCTGCTCATCCTTTTGCATTAACTTTGCAATGTATGATTTTACCGATTGTAGCATATGGGTCACCGGTTTTGCGCAAGGTGGCGGAAGATATCGCGGAAGGATACCCCGATCTTGATAAACTGTTGGCAGACATGTGGGAAACCATGTACGCGAGTAATGGCGTAGGACTGGCCGCCCCGCAGGTGAACCGGTCTGTGCGTTTGTTTGTGGTTGACAGCACCCAGATATTCGATGGACTGATAGAAGACGGCGAACCGCATGATTACCCGGATGCGCCGGGTTTCAAGGGGGCCTTTATCAATGCCCGTCTTATCGAAAAGGGAGGGCAGGAGTGGTCTTATAACGAAGGCTGTCTCAGCATTCCCCGGATCCGGGAAGACATTTACCGGCATGAAACCGTAACGCTCTCTTATCTCGATGAGCAGCTGCAACCCCATACCCGCAGTTTTAACGGCATCACGGCCCGGGTGATCCTGCATGAATATGATCACCTCGAGGGTAAACTTTTTATTGACTACATGAAACCCCTCAAACGTACACTCATCAAGCGGAAACTGGATGATATCAGCAAGGGGAAGATCCGTACGGATTACCGGATGATGTTTACCCGGCAGTAAGTTCCGGATAGATTATGATAATTTGCAGGCAGGATGAAGACCATCTTGCCTTTTTTATTTTTCCTGGTGTGTATGTCGTCAGCAGCTGCCCAGGATACCCTGCATCATCGCGGGGAGGATACCCTGGTGCAATCAGGAGCCAAAACCATCACCCTCAGCGAGGTGGTGGTCAACAGTAAGCTGAATGTACCCGCTTTCATTCAGCGCATCCGGGAAGACAGTACTTTTTATAAAGCATTCCGCAACCTGCGCGTGCTGGGATTTTCCGCCATCAATGATATCCGCATGCTGGATAAAAAGGGAAATGCGCAGGCCACCCTGTTCAGTAAAACAAAGCAGCTGCGCGACAGTAACTGCCGCCGCATGCAGGTACTGGAAGAACAGGCAGGCGGCGATTTTTATACAGAGAACCGTCAATACAATTACTATACCGCGCAGATGTACGCCTCCCTGTTTTTTACGAACGGGGCGGTGTGCGGAGAAAATAATATCGTGGCTGGCAAGGAATTCAGTACAGGGGGGAAGTCGGGCATGGAAAAGCACAAGGAGCAGCTGAAAATGCTGTTTTTTAATCCCGGCAAACGCATCAGGGGATTACCCTTCATGAGTGGTAAAACAGCTATTTACGATGATGAACTCGCGGATGACTATGATATGCGGATCGACCTGGAAGATTATAATCAAACCTCCTGTTATGTTTTCCGCCAGAAGGTAAAGCCCGGTAAAGAAGGGTCGGTGGTGGTGGATGAAATGACGACCTGGTTCAATGATAAAACCTATGAAGTGGTGGCGCGCAATTATTCCCTCAGCTACAGTGCCCTGGTATATGATTTTAAGGTAAACATGGAAGTGCAGATGACCCATGCCGGCGACCTGCTGGTTCCCGCCCTGATCCGCTACAACGGCAACTGGAAAGCAGTGTTCAAAAAGAGAGAGCGGGGGGTGTTTACGGCAACGCTGTTTGATTTTGTGAGGTAGTTCATAATGGATAGTTGATAGTGGATAATGCAGCTTCGTGAAAATTACAGTACTCAATTTAAAATAACAGTTTCCATTATCAATTATCCATTATCCATTATCAACTAACCGTTATCCACTATTCCTATCTTTGCAACCTAAAACGATTCTTACCATGCAAAAAGAAGTATATATCATTTCCGCTGTCCGTACACCCATGGGTAGTTTTGGCGGTACGCTCAAATCCTTTGCTGCTCCCCGGCTCGGGGCCATTGCGATCAAAGGCGCGCTGGAAAAAGCAGGTGTGCAGCCGGATGCTGTCAATGAGGTGCTGATGGGTTGTGTGATGCAGGCCAATCTCGGACAGGCCCCCGCCCGCCAGGCAGCAAAATTTGCCGGTCTGCCGGATGAAGTGAACTGTACCACCGTGAATAAAGTATGCGCCAGCGGCATGAAAGCCATTGCGCAGGCCGCGCAAAGTATCCTGCTGGGAGATGCAGACGTAGTGGTGGCAGGAGGTATGGAAAGTATGAGTAATGTTCCTTTTTACGTGGATAGTGTACGCTGGGGCAATAAATACGGACACAGCAGCCTGATTGATGGACTGGCCAAAGACGGTTTGACCGATGTGTATGATGGCAAGGCCATGGGCAATGCGGCCGAATTATGTGCCAGCACCTGCGGGGTGACCCGTGAAGACCAGGATGCATTCGCCATTGAAAGTTACCAGCGTTCTCAGGCAGCTGTGAACAGTGGAAAATTTGAAGCAGAAATTGTGCCGGTACCCATTCCGCAGAAAGGCGGCGATCCCGTGCTTTTTGCCAAAGATGAAGAGCCGTTCAATGTGAAGTTTGATAAAATTCCCTCGCTGAAAGGGGCATTTGTAAAAGATGGTACCGTAACTGCTGCCAATGCTTCTACTATGAACGATGGAGCGGCGGCCCTGGTGCTGATGAGTAAGGAAAAAGCGGAGGCGCTGGGTTTGAAGCCTATTGCTAAAATAGTGGGGTATGCCGATGCTGAACAGGCCCCGGAATGGTTTACCACCACACCCTCGCTGGCGGTACCGAAAGCGGTGGCCAAAGCGGGATTGAAAATGGAGGATATAGAATACTGGGAATTGAATGAAGCCTTCGCGGTGGTTGGAATTGAAAACAGCCGGCGGATGAAACTGGATCCCGCCAAAGTGAATGTCAACGGCGGAGCAGTCTCCCTGGGGCACCCCCTGGGTTGCAGCGGTGCACGCATCATCGTGACGCTGATTCATGTACTCAAACAACAAAATGCCCGTTACGGCGCCGCTGGTATCTGCAACGGTGGTGGTGGCGCTTCCGCCATGGTGATTGAGAATGTTGTGTAATGAATGGCACTTTCAACCTTCAACTTTCAACCTTCAACTGCCTTGACGCCTGAACGCACCCAGCGGCTCGAATACGTTTTAAGCAAACGGCAACCCGATCTCACGGTGGTGCTGGAAAATGTATTTGACCCCCACAATATTTCTGCAGTTATGCGTACCTGTGATGCCGTGGGGATCCAGGAAATCTTTATTCTGAATACCAAAATACCCCGGCATAAAAAATGGGGCGCCAAGAGTTCCTCCAGTGCTGCCAAATGGCTCACCATACACCAGTATACCGATGCGGATGCCTGCTTCGCCGAATTGAGAAAGCGGTACCGAAAAATATACACCACCCACCTCGCGGCCAATTCCGCAGGCCTGCATGACCTGAACCTCACCGAGCCGGTAGCCCTGGTATTTGGAAACGAACACAGCGGTGTGAGCGATGAAATTATTGACAGGGCCGATGGTAATTTTATCATTCCCCAGGTGGGCATCATCCGTTCGCTGAACATCTCGGTGGCCTGTGCCGTAACGCTGTATGAAGCCTACCGGCAAAAAAAGATAGCCGGTCATTATGACCAAAGCAAATTACCTCCCGGTCAGCTGGCGGCCCTTCGCGAAGAATGGGGCTTTACGGATGAAGAAATATAAACCCTCGGAGGTTCCTTTGCCTGCGCTCATAATCCCCCGCTGATTGCTTAGCTTCGTTGCACCTGTTCCATGAGCAGGGTTCAATCTTATGAAACAATTATGCATGATGGTTTCCCTGTTGCTGGCGCTGCAGGTGGTAGCCCAGAAAAAGCCCCTCGATCATTCCGTGTATGATCAATGGAAAAGTATCGGTGAACGACTGGTGAGCAATGACGGGCAGTATGTGGTGTATACCGTTCAGCCACAGGAAGGAGATGGAGAACTGGTGATCCAGCATCCCGTAAACCGGTACCGGAAAGTAATTCCCCGGGGATACAATATTGCGCTTACAGAAGACAGCCGTTTTCTCATTTGTAAAATCAAAGCTCCTTTCCAGGAAACCCGCCAGGCGAAAATCCGGAAGAAACCGGCTTCAGAAATGCCCAAAGACAGTCTTGCCATTATTGAACTGGGCAAGGATTCCGTCATCCGGTATCCGGGTATCAAATCCTTCAAATTGCCTGAAAAGGGGGCCGGGTGGGCGGCTTTTGAACTGGAAAAAGCGGCGGATACCCCGGTGGTGCGGGTAAAGAAAACAACCGATTCCCTGAAGCTTAAAAAAGATCAACTGGTGAAACTGGCGGATTCTGTGCTGCGGAAGGCCATTGATTCCATCAGGGGTAATATCAGTGCAGAAAACCTGCAGGAACTGGCAGAGAAAACTGCCAGGCAGATCATTAAAGCCCAGGTTCGGGATGAAGCGGATGCGGAAGGGGAGGAGGGCAGATCATCCGGCGGACGGGAAGGATCAGTGCTGGTGGTGAGGAACCTCTATGATGGGCAGGAAAAAAGAATTGCAGGCATCAATGAATACTATTTCAACAAGCCGGGCACCCGCCTGCTGGTGGATTTGGGCAGGAATGGTAAAGACAGCAACAGCAAAGCGCTGGTGATGCTCTATGGCCTGCCATCGCTGCTGGCAGACACGGTAATGACCGGGTTTAATGATGCGAAGAATTTCGTGTTTGATGAAGCGGGCAGTCAGCTGGCTTTCCTGGCAGAGCGCGACAGCAGTGAGAAAGCCCTGCAGAAATTTTACCGGCTCTGGTATTATACAACAGGTATGGACAGTGCCCGGCTGCTGGCCGACCGGAATACCGTGGGTATGCAGATAGGCTTTGCCGTGAGTGAACATGGTCTGCCCCTGTTCAGCAAAGACGGCAGCCGTTTGTTTTTCGGTACCGCTCCCGTAAGGCCGCCGAGGGATACCAGCCTGGTGGAATTTGAAACAGCAAAACTGGATATCTGGCATTACCGCGATGATTACCTGCAAACCCAGCAATTGAAAAACCTGGATGCGGAGCTGAAAAGGTCTTACACAGCAGTTTATCACCTGGCCACCAGCCAGCTGGTACAATTGGGTGCGGAGGATGCTGAAAATATCACGCTGGCAGATGAGGGCAACGCCGGCTGGGTACTTGCAGAAACCAACCGGAATTACAGGTTGCCGGTGCAGTGGGAAGGCCGCAGCCGCTGGGATGCTTATAGCATACACACGGGAACGGGTAAACGCACCATGGTGTACAGTGGCCTCTATGCGAATGCGCGGCCTTCGCCCGGAGGTAAGTTTGTGTACTGGTATAACCCGGTCCTACAGCACTGGTTTACCTGGGAAGTTGCTACCGGTGCCACGCGTAAGGTTACCGCCAACATACCGGTGCCGCTGTATAACGAAGAGAATGATGTGCCCGATTTCCCCGGCGCTTACGGGATCATGGGCTGGTCGGAAGCGGATTCCGTGATGTATGTATACGACCGGTATGACATCTGGCGGGTTTCCCCCACCTCCGGTTTTGCCCCGCGTTTGCTGAGTCTGACTCTGCAGCCGGATAAGCAGCCACTCACCGGCCGTACCCGCAAAGTGGTGACGCGTTTTATCAGCACCGACCGGGAACAACGTTTTTTTGAAGCCGGTAAAAACTATCTCTTCAGTGTTTTTGATGATGTTACCAAGGAGTCGGGACTTTATTTTTCTGCTGTGGAAGGACACCTCAGCAGGTCTTATATCAATTTCAGCAGCCGTGTGTCCCCGGCCCGGTATGCCGTATCCCGAAACGGAAACAGCTTTGTTTGTTCATTTGAAAGCTATACAGCCTGTCCGGATCTTTACTTTACCAGTCTGCTGCCGCAAAACCGAAAAATCAACTTTGATGCCTCCGGCCATTTTGAGTATTACAGTTACCCGGAAGCCCTGCGTTTGTCTGATATCAACCCGCAGCAAAAAGATTATAACTGGGGCACTGCTTCTCTCTTCCGCTGGAAAGCCTATGATGGGAAACAGGCAACGGGTATCCTGTACAAACCGGAAGATTATGATCCTGCCAAAAAATACCCGCTCATTTGTTATTTCTATGAGCGGCTCTCAGACGGATTATACAACTATATTCCTCCGGCACCCACTCCCAGTCGCCTCAACATTTCCTTTTTTGTGAGTCGTGGTTACCTGGTACTGGCACCGGATATTATCTATCACAGCGGTCATCCCGGGAACAGTGCGTATAACTATGTGGTCAGTGGCGCACGGGCGCTGGTGAAGGCGGGTATGGCCGACAGTACGCGCATCGGCATCCAGGGACAGAGTTGGGGTGGGTACCAGGTTGCACAGCTGATTACCCTAACCCGGCTGTTCAAAGCGGCCTGGGCTGGGGCGCCCGTGGCCAATATGACCAGTGCTTATGGCGGAATCCGCTGGGAAAGCGGCCTGAACCGCCAGTTCCAGTACGAAAAACAGCAAAGCCGCATTGGTGCATCGCTGTGGGAACAGCCAGGGTTATATATCGGGAACTCTCCGCTCTTTCATTTACCCAAAGTGAATACCCCGCTTGTGATCATGCACAACGATGCCGATGGCGCGGTGCCCTGGTATCAGGGTATTGAGTTGTTCACCGGGTTGCGCAGGCTGGGTAAACCCGTGTGGATGCTGAATTACAATGGTGAACAGCATAACCTGATAGAAAGGCGGAACCGGAAGGATATTCAGATCCGGGAGCAGCAGTTTTTCGACTGGCTGCTGAAAGGGGAGGCGCCGGCTAAATGGCTCACGGAAGGCGTACCGGCAACAGAGAAGGGGAAGGGCTGGGGACTGGAACCGGATGGTCAGTAACCACTCACCCGAACGGATATACGAATTTTCATCAGTCCAGCGGGATCAACTGATAAGGAGTTCCCGATTTTTCCAAAGCTTCGGTCAGCCGCCGGCTATGGGTATCGGTGATGAATACCTGCCCTTCGTTTTCCACGCACACCCAGCGGAGCAGCTGGTCCATTCTTTCGGCATCCAGTTTTTCAAATACATCATCCAGCAGCAGGAGCGGGGCGGTGCCCTTGTATTGTTTCAGCAGGGCAAACTCGGCGAGTTTCAGGGCAAACAGCAGGCTTTTCCGCTGCCCCTGTGAAGCCGTCTGACGGAAGGGCTGATCGTTCAGCAGAAAAAGGATATCGTCTTTATGAATACCAGTACCGGTGCGCTGCAGCAAACGGTCCTTTCCGAGGCCGGCTGCCAGCAGATCGCTGAATGCGGCAGCATTCAGCTGGCTTTCGTAGCGGATCTCCGTATGCTCACGGTGTTGCGACAGGTTGCCGTAAAATTCCTGCACCCGGGGGATCAGTTCCTGCATGAACGCGTGGCGCCGGGTATGAATGCGGTTCCCCGATCCCGTGAGTTGTTCATCCAGTACTTCAAGCAGGGATGCATTGAAACGGCCTGAGTCTGCAAAATCCTTCAGCAGGCTGTTACGTTGCTGCAATACCCTGTTGTACACAATCAGCTGCTGCAGGTAACCGGCATCCAGCTGGCTCAGCAGGGTGTCTATGAACTTCCGGCGAACCGTGCCGCTCCCGGTGATCAGTTCCACATCATCCGGCGCCACCATCACTGCCGGAAAACGTCCGATGTGTTCCGACATGCGTCCATATGGCACCTCATCCAGCAATACTTCCTTTTTGCCGTTTTCCCGCAGAATGCATACTACTTTGTGCCCGTTGAGCAGTCCTTCCAGCCGGAAGCCTTCCTGGCCGAATTGTACATTGGCCGCATCGGTGCTGCTGAAATAACTTTTGGTGAAACAGCAATAATAGATGGCATCCAGCAGGTTGGTTTTTCCTTTTCCGTTCAGTCCGCATATACCCACCACCCGTTCATGAAAGCTGAAGCGGGCATTACGGTAATTTTTAAACTGGAAAAGGCTGATGCCGGATAGAATGGGCATGGGTGCAAGTTAACAGCAATCAGGTTTACCGCGTTGGGGAATTAGCCGAAGTTTACGGGCTGCCCGGCCGGAGGCTGAAGCAAGGTGCGCAGAAATCGTGGCGGAGAAGCAGTAAAGGACGGGAACTGCTGCTGATCAGGGGTATACCGCTGAAAGCCACGGTGAAGAATTTTTCAATGGAAAACAAAACACCCGGGAGCAAACAACCTAAACCTTCCTAAACTCTCTAAACCCTAAACCCTAAACCCTAAACCAATTATTTCCCTACCTTTGCGCCCATGACTGCAGAATACATTAAAGATATGAGGGACCGTCTCCTTGTCCTGAGGAGGTTTCTTTGACGTCGAGAACCGACGATATAAAATAGCAGAAGACAAGCAGCTTTCACTGAGCCCGGGCTTTTGGGATGATAATGCCCGCGCTACCGCCATTCTGAAAGAAATCAAAAACAACGAGTACTGGGTAAATCTGTTCCAGGATACGGAAACGGCTGTGGAAGATTTTGCCGTATTGTTTGATTTCTGGAAAGCAGGGGATGCCACGGAGGAAGAAACCAAAGAGGCATACGATAAAGCCCTGCTGCAACTGGAGGATGCCGAGTTCAAGAGTACGCTCAACCAGCCGGAAGATGAATTACCGGCCGTGCTGCAGATCAACTCCGGTGCCGGTGGAACCGAAAGCCAGGACTGGGCCCAGATGCTGGCCCGCATGTACCGCATGTACGGCGAGCGCCAAGGCTGGAAAGTAACCGAGCTCGACTGGCAGGATGGGGACGGAGCCGGTATTAAAACCTGCACATTTCAGTTTGAGGGCCCCTTTGCTTATGGATTCCTGAAAGCCGAAAACGGCGTGCACCGCCTGGTGCGCATTTCTCCCTTTGACAGTAACGCCCGCAGGCATACCTCTTTTGCCAGCGTATATGTTTACCCGTTAGTAGACGACAGCATTGAAATTGACCTGAAGGAAGCCGATATTAAAATGGAAACTGCCCGCAGCGGAGGCGCCGGGGGCCAGAACGTGAACAAGGTGGAAACCAAGGTGTTTCTGACCCATATTCCCACGGGTATTACCGTGGTGTGCCAGACCGAACGCAGCCAGCTGGGTAACCGCGAGAAAGCGATGACCATGCTGAAGAGCCGCCTCTATGAAATGGAACTGCAAAAGCGCAACGAGATCCGCGATGCGAACAATGCCAAAAAGAAAAAGATTGAATGGGGCAGCCAGATCCGGAGTTACGTGTTTCATCCCTATAAAATGATTAAAGACCACCGGACGGATTATGAGGTGGGCAATATCGGACCTGTTATGGACGGCGAACTGGACGGTTTTATCAAGGCATACCTGATGAGCGAGAAGGAAGCGGAAGCTTGACTTCGATTTGATGATTTGGTAATTTGATGATTTGGTGATGGCCTCTTAATTTATGCAGTAGAGCACTTGTAGATTATGCAGCAGAACAAGCAACAGCCTAATCTTATTGTAGAACTGAGTCTGGAGTTTGCATTAAAAATTATCAGGTATACTGAATCGTTGGAGGCTAACAGGAAGTATGTTATATCCAGACAGCTTTTAAGATCCGGAACTGCGATTGGGGCTGCTGTAAGAGAGGCTCAAAATGCCGAGAGTAAGGCTGATTTTATCCATAAAATGAAAATCGCAGCCAAAGAAGCTGATGAAACGGATTACTGGCTTACGTTGTGTAAGCAATCAGATTACCTGCCATGTGATGACCTGATATCTGACTGTAGTTCCATTTCAAGAGTTCTTTCAAAAATCATTTCTTCATCAAAGACATTGTGAGGGTTTATTTTAATCAGCACATCACCAAATCATCAAATCACCAAATCCTGGTTTATGAAATTCGGCGATTTTTACTACCCCATCCCGGCCAATGAGCCCGTTCTGAACTATGCACCCGGCAGTACCGAGAAGAAAAGACTCAAGGAAGTACTGGCAGAGCTGAAATCAGCTGTGGCAGATGTTCCGATGTATATCGGTGCAGATGAAGTACGTACCGGCCGTAAAGTGGCCATGCATCCTCCACATGAGCATCAGCACCTGCTGGGTTATTTTCATGCAGGCGATGCCAGTCATGTAAAGAAAGCCATCAATGCCGCGCTCAAAGCAAAAGATAAGTGGGCTTCCATGAGCTGGGAGAACCGTGCCAACATCTTTCTGAAAGCAGCGGATCTCATTTCCACCAAATACCGGCCCTACATGAATGGTACCACCATGCTGGGGCAGAGCAAGAATTGTTACCAGGCGGAGATTGATGCGGCCTGCGAGATCATCGATTTCCTTCGCTTCAATGTGCATTTCCTGAGTGAGATATACCGGCAGCAGCCGATCAGCGGGCCGGGTTTGAAGAACAGGATGGAATACCGTCCGCTCGAGGGATTTGTACTGGCCATCACGCCTTTTAATTTTACAGCAATTGGCGGTAACCTGCCCACCAGTGCAGCTATGTGCGGCAATGTAGTGGTATGGAAATGTGCCAATACACAGGTGTACAGCGCCCAGATGTTCATGCGGATTCTGAAAGAGGCCGGTTTGCCCGACGGGGTCATCAACCTGTTGTATGTGGATGGTCCTACGATCGGCGATGTTTGCCTGAATCATCCCGATTTTGCCGGCGTTCATTTCACCGGCAGCACGGGGGTGTTTAACCATATCTGGAAAACCGCCGGCGCCAATATGGGCATCTATAAATCTTATCCCCGCATTGTGGGTGAAACAGGCGGTAAGGATTTTGTGATGGCGCATAAGAGTGCGGATGTAGACGTACTGGTGGCAGCACTGGCCCGCGGTGCTTTTGAATACCAGGGGCAGAAATGCAGCGCCGCTTCCCGCGCTTATATTCCTTCCAATCTGGCCGCAGAGGTAAAGAAGAAACTGGTGGCTGAAGTGAAGAGTATGCAGATGGGAAGCGTGGAGGATTTCAGGAATTTTGTAAACGCGGTGATTGATGAGAAGAGCTTCGATAAACTGGAATCGTATATCAAGGGCGCCCGGAAAAAAGATGCGAAAGCAAAAATATGGGTAGGCGGTAAGTGTGATAAAACCACCGGTTACTTTATTGAACCCACCGTTATTGAAGCCCTCGATCCGCAGTATGTTACCATGTGCGAAGAATTGTTTGGGCCTGTCCTGACGGTATATGTGTATGATGAAAACAAGTATGAGGAAACCCTGAAACTGCTGGACAGTACTTCTCCGTATGCGCTTACCGGGTCTGTGATTGCATCCGACCGGTATGCGGTGGAAACAGCCGTGAACAGGCTCCGTAACAGTGCCGGTAATTTTTACATCAACGATAAGCCAACCGGTGCGGTGGTAGGGCAGCAACCCTTTGGGGGCGCCCGGGCCAGCGGTACCAACGACAAGGCAGGATCGATGCTGAACCTGTACCGCTGGCTCAGTGCCCGCACCATCAAAGAAACCTTTGTGCCGGTAACCGATTACCGGTATCCGTTCCTCGGCGAAGAATAATAAAGGGAGGTCAGCTTGAAAAAGTTGACCTCTTTTTTTGCAGAAAGGGATAAATTCGTTTTGTTAAACTGAATACATTTGACCATTATCTTAAACCGGCAGCAACTGCAGCTTACCCTGGTGAGGCTGGCCCACCAACTGGTGGAAAATCATACCAGCCTGCAGGAGGTGGTATTTATCGGCCTGCAGCCCCGGGGAGTGGCTGTCAGCCGCCTGCTGGTGGATCATATCCGTAAACTGTTCCCGGGAGAACAGATTCAGTATGGTTTGCTGGATATTACATTTTACCGGGACGATATCCGGCAGGAACTGCACCGGGCCAATAAAACAGACATTCCTTTTTCAGTGGAAGGCAGGCATGTGATCCTGATCGATGATGTGCTCTATACCGGCCGCACCATCCGCGCTGCATTGGATGCCCTGCAGGATTTTGGCCGGCCCCGGAAAGTGGAATTGTGTGTGCTGGTGAACCGGCGGTTTAACCGCGAACTGCCCATCCAGCCTGACTATTGCGGAAAGGCGATTGATACCCTCGGATCGCAGAAAGTGAAGGTGGAATGGGACCGCGAAGAGGTGATTCTGTACTGAAACTAAAATGATTCTAAACCCGTAGCTTTGTTGTTTAATGCAACTCTCCACCAAACACCTGCTTGGCATTAAAGATCTCCTTCCGGACGACATCACCTTATTATTACAGACAGCGGCGAGTTTTAAAGAAGTACTGCAACGGCCGGTGAAGAAAGTACCTTCCCTGCGGGATGTGACCATTGTGAACCTCTTTTATGAGAACAGTACCCGTACCCGTATATCCTTTGAACTGGCAGAAAAACGCCTGAGTGCGGATACCATCAATTTCACGGCTTCGGGCTCATCGGTTTCCAAGGGCGAAACCCTGCTGGATACGGTGAACAATATCCTCAGCATGAAAGTGGATATGGTGGTGATGCGGCACAGTGCCAGTGGTGCTCCGCATTTCCTGGCGAAACACATTCCGGCTGCTATCGTCAATGCGGGTGATGGCATCAATGAGCATCCTACCCAGGCACTCCTGGATGCGTTCTCCATTACCGAAAAACTGGGCAGCCTGGAAGGGCGTCGGATCCTGCTGGTGGGAGATATCATGCATTCACGGGTGGCACTCAGTAATATTTACCTGCTGAAGAAAATGGGCGCCGAAGTGATGGTAGCGGGTCCGCCTACGCTGATCCCGCTTTACATCACGGAAGCCCTGGGAGTGGAGGTTGAATATAACCTGAAGAAGGCTCTTCAATGGTGCGAGGTGGCCAATGTACTGCGGATACAGCTGGAGCGGCAGAACCAGGTACTGTTTTCATCCCTGCGGGAATACAATCTTGCTTATGGTATTAACCGCCGTTTGCTCGACAGCCTGGGTAAGGACATTGTGATTATGCATCCTGGTCCCATTAACCGCGGTGTGGAACTCGATAGCGATGTGGCGGATGGTCGTCAGTCGATCATTCTGCAGCAGGTGGAGAACGGCGTAGCCGTAAGAATGGCTGTCCTCTATCTGCTGGCAGGCGGAAGGGATACCGGGTGATTGAATGGAGGAAATGGGGTCAATGGGATGAATGTGTTTAAGTGTCGTTTTAACTTTTAACTTTTGACTTTTAACTTTTTACTTTTGAATTTTGACTTCTGTTTAACTCCCCCGCATAACATGAAAATCTGCCTCTTCCCCGGAACCTTTGACCCCGTAACGCTGGGCCATATTGATATCATTAACCGGGCGATCCCGTTGTTTGATAAAGTGGTGGTGGGTATCGGGCGGAACGCCAACAAAGTACCGATGTTCAGCGAGGAATTGCGGCTGCAATGGCTGAAAACCATTTATGTGAATGAGCCCCGGGTAGATGCGGTGGTGTATGAAGGCTTAACCGTGGAATGCTGCAAACTGGTGGGGGCGCAGTTCATCCTGCGCGGAATCCGTTATGTGAACGATTTTGAATACGAAAAAGCCATTGCCGATATGAACCGGAGTATCGACGGGCATATTGAAACCATTTTCCTGACTTGTTTACCTCAGTATACCTCTGTTGCATCTACGCTGGTGAGGGATGTGCTCAAAAACGGCGGTGATGTATCGCAGTTTCTTCCGCAGCCGGTAAATGCATCCATTGCTTCTCTAACCAATTTATAAATTTTGCTTATGTCAATCTGGTTTAACAAATCTCTCAAGATTACTGACCTGGGTGCTATAGAACCTGGTACCATGGCTGAGTTCCTGGGTATGGAATGGACTGAGCTGGGAGACGATTACCTGAAAATCCGGATGCCGGTTGACCAGCGTACCAAACAGCCCTATGGGTTACTGCATGGCGGGGCCAGTTGTGCCCTGGCGGAAACGATGGGCAGTGTGGCTTCCCAGTTGATACTGGATCCGAATAAATTTATCTGTGTTGGACTGGAGATCAACGCCAATCATATCCGGAGCGCCCGCAGCGGCTATGTGCATGGAATCGCGCGTCCGCTGCACCTGGGCGGCACCACACATGTCTGGGATATTAAAATTTATGACGACCAGGAAAAACTCATTTGCATCAGTCGTCTCACACTCGCGATACTGAAAAAAGCTTTTTAGGAGTATGTTTTAAGGAAGACCGGGATAAGCAGATTGACTAAGGAGCAGGATAACTCATAACTCATAACTCATAATTCATAACTCCCGGCTTCCAGCTCAGGGTGTATCAAAAAAAACAGACAGAATATCCTTAATGGAAGGATAGGTATCTGCAACGGGGATTTTGATATCTTTTGTTTTGAACCAGCGGATTTCTTCGATCTGTTCTTCTGTCTGGGGTGTCAGTACCTGTCCGGATGGGCAGGTCATATAATACCAGTGGGTGATTTTCAGGTAATGCTTCCCGTAAGCTTCATAGGTATGAAAAGTTTCGCCCACCTTACGCTTCACTTTCAGCGCAGAAACGCCCGTTTCTTCTTCCACTTCTCTGACTGCAGTTTCTTCCACCGATTCACCCTTCTCCACTTTACCTTTGGGCAGATCCCATTTGCCCAAGCGCCGGATAAACAGGATCTCTTTTTTATCATTGAGGACAATACCACCCGCGGCTTCCAGGAGGGTGAAATGTTTGAAAAAGGCCTTCTTCAGTTTTTCCAGGTCACTGCTCCACAGGACGCCTGCGTGAAAAGCGGGTTTCACGATTTCATGCAGGAGTGATTTGATAGCCGCATTCGACACTTCGTCAATAAAAACCGCATCGGGATGGTGCAGAATTTCATTCAGCTCTTTATTAATTTCATCGCAGAGGTAAACGGGTTTGTCTCCGAAATAAATTCTGATGTGCATAACAAAATTTAAAATGCCGCAGCACCGGGCTACATTTGCAGCATGACCAATGAGCGGGCGGTAGCCGAAAAGTTACTACAAGTTAATGCAATTGAGCTGAAACCGGAACAGCCGTTTACGTGGGCCAGTGGCTGGAAGAGTCCGATTTACTGCGATAACCGGCGCGTACTGTCCTTCCCTTACATCCGGGAATTCATCAAAAGCGAATTGTGTAATGTGATTTTTGAAAAATTTCCCGATACGGAAATGCTGGCAGGTGTGGCTACTGCCGGTATTGCCTGGGGCGCCATGGCGGCTGACCAACTGAAGCTGCCTTATATCTATGTGCGTCCAAAGCCCAAAGAACACGGGTTGGGCAACCAGATTGAAGGGTTTTATGAAGCGGGCAGGAGGGTAGTAGTGGTGGAAGACCTGATCTCTACCGGCAAAAGCAGCCTGCAGGTGGTGGAAGTATTGCGGGCGCAGGGCTTACAGGTGGATGGTATGGTTTCGATTTTCAACTATGGATTTGAGGTGGCGGAAGCCGCATTCCGGGAATCAGGGGTCGTTCTTTATTCTCTCACCACCTATTCAGTTCTGATACAGGCGGCACTTTCAAAAGGCCTCGTTACACCCGAACAGGAAAATACTTTGTTAAACTGGCGGGAACAGCCTGCGCAATGGGGGCAATAATGCCTATTTTTGAAAAAAAGATAACAATGAAATCACTTTTCCTCAGTATGATAGCCGGTTGTATGCTAACGATCTCGGCTGCTGCACAAGCTTCCAAAAAGGTGGTTATTCAAACACCCTCCGTACAGTGCAGCATGTGTAAAACCAAGATCGAATCTTATCTTAAACGCGAGCCGGGTATACAGGCCGTAAACGTGGATTACAAAAAGAAAACCACCACGGTAACTTTTCTCACCGACCGGAACAATATCGAGCAGATCAAAACCGCCATTGCCAATGCCGGTTATGATGCAGATGACGTAACTGCCGATGAAACTGCCTACACCAAACTGCCTAAGTGCTGCAAAAAGCCGAAAGTGGTGGAAACCCCTGCAACAGAAGAACAGAAGCAGTAAAGAGAATACCAATGAGTTGAAAGCTGTATCCCCGGATACGGCTTTTTTTTATGCCTGTCACCAGTCGGGGCTTACCGCACCAGCATCAGGTTCCCTCTTTTTTCAGTGCGGCCGCAGGCAGTCACTGCTTTCAGATAATATACATAGTTGCCCGCCAGGGCAGGTTTCCCTTTGTAGGTTCCATCCCAGCAGGCTGTGGCATCACTGGTAAAAAATACAGGTTCGCCATAGCGGTTATAGATCAGTAACTGCAGTTCAAGTACCTGTCCGAAATACTTGATGCCAAAGCAATCGTTCAGGCCATCTCCGTTGGGAGAAAATGCATTCGGCAGCAGGAAGGTGGGCCGGTTGGACTGATCCACCAATACTTCCACGCTGGCAGTTGCGCTGCAGCCATCCGGGTTGGTACCGGTAACGGTGTACAGGGTCGTCACTAATGGACGGGCAACAGGATTGGGCAGGCCGGGATCCGACAAGCCGGTAACGGGCAACCAGCTGAAACTTGCAGCGCCTGCAGCCTGGAGCTGCGCCGTACCCTGGTTGCAACTGATATCATTGCTTTTGGATGCGGTCACCACCGGGGCCGGCCGGATGCTTATCCGCGTGGAAAGGGTGGCTGTATCATTACAGCGGCTGTTACGTATGAAAACCGTAAAGGAAGTGCTGCTGTCACATACGGCCAACGGGTTCGCGATGCCGGCGTTATTCAACGGAGCTGCCGGGAGCCAGGTATATTGATCGCCACCGGTTGCAGTCAGTTGTGCCGGTATTCCTTTACATACATCCTGCGGATTGCTGATACTGAATACCGGTGGCTGCAGCAGGGTTACTTTTACAGAGTCGGTGGATGTGCAGGTATTCGTTCCTGTTACTGTAACATAATAGGTAGTATTCTGCGCGGGATTCACTACAGGGTTGGGTATGGAAGGATTGCTGAATGCAGCAGCCGGCTGCCAGCTGAAGGAAATGCCACCGGTTGCCTGCAATTGCAGACTGCTGTTGCGGCAGATGCCGGTATCCGCAGTGAGTGTGATCTGCGGTACAGGCAGCAGGGTGATGCGGATCGTGTCGGCCGCCGTACAACCTGCTGCTGAACTGCCAGTAACCGTATAAGAGATACTCCCGGCAGGATTTGAAAGGGGATTGGCAATATTGGTAGCGGAGAGGCCCGTTGCCGGTGACCAGCTGTACCCGGATGCCCCGGTTGCATTCAGCTGCACGGGTATGCCCGGGCAAACCTGTACATCCGGGCCTGCCTGCACAATGGCTGTATCAACCGTGATGCGGATGGTTTCCTTTGCCAGCGTCAGCGGTACAAAACGGATATCATCCAGGGCGATAAAGCTGTTGCCTGTTATCCGAACCGACCATTCCGCTGTATTGAGGATTCCTGCATTCCAGTTGAAATGAAGGGGTTGCCAGTTACAGGCGGATGTGCCGGTGAGCGTATCCCGTGCCATCTCAATCCCGTTCAGCAGGATGCTGATGGTATCTGAGGCGCCGGGTACCAGGGGCAGTACCCACATGCTGAACCGGTAGGATTGATCAGGTACCAGCGGAACAGGCTGCTTCACAGCAGATCCGGTACTACCGGATAATAGCAGCAGCATGCTTCCGGCGGGTTGGCTGCGGTCTGTACAGTTGAGGGCGCCCGGGCCTGCCGATGATGATCCTGCTGCAATCATGTATTGTCCGGGTGCCAGTGGCGTAAAACCTTCCGTGTAATCCGAGCCAAATCCGGTGAATCCAGCCGAAAAATCTCCATTCGGGTTAACCGGGCTGCCGGTGCTTTGCGCCAGCAACTCATAACTGGCTGAGCCCGGTAATTGCGCGTAGGGATTAGCAGATGCAGGGTTTTGGAGAAAGTTGGTTGGCCTCCAGCAGAAGGAGAGGGTGCTGTCGATCCTGCTGCGGAGCTGCAGTCCGGTACCCAGGCACAGGGTGGTGTCAGCAGTTGCAATGATATCCGCGGCTACAGGTGCAAGCTGGAATCGTTTGCTCAGCGTGTCATCACAGGCTGAGCCGGTATGATACCGGATCAGGTAGGTTCCGGTATCGGCGTACGTATGTGACGGGAAGCTGCTGTTCGTGTATACGGTGCCGTCACCCATCGACCAGTATATGCTGGCGCTGCTTTCACCCCTGGCCTGCAGGTGGATGGTTACCGGGCTGCAGGCGTCCTGCTCAAAAATATAATCAAACCGGATGCCCTGCGGGTTTACCGGCATGCTGAAACTGTCGCGGCAGCCATTGGGGTCAGTGATCACCAGTTTCACCAGGTAGGTACCACCGGATAAATAGGTATGGGTGGTATTCTGAACGGTATCGGTGTTCCCATCCCCGAAATCCCATTCCCACCGGCTAACCGGGTTCGTATTCGTATAGGCATTTCCGTTAAAACGGTATATCCTGCAGCCGGTTTTGATGGTGTCAAAGCGAACGGAATCAATATTGCGTACAAAGGGCAGCGTAGCGATCCTTACCTGCACGCCGCTGGTTTCAAGTCCGGAAGCCCCATCCTGTGCCCCATGGCTGCTGTTGAAGCAAACGCTGCTGCTGTTCAGGATACGGCCGGCCCTGCCGCCGTTCAGGCTGCTGAATATACCCGGAGGTAAGGGACCGTTTTTGGTGCCGATCCATCCGCCTCCGCCACCACCACCGGGTCCATGGCACCGGCCAGGGTAAATCTGGTTTTCGTTGGAACTTCCATCGCCTCCGTTGGCTTCTATGCTGAGTGTGCCATTCAGATGATTAACATAGAAAATCACGCTGCCGCCAGCACCTCCGCCAGCGCCCCCTTCATCACGCACCAGGGTGGTAACGGATTCGCCGTTCGCAAGAATTTGTCCGTTGTTGCCGTTCAGCGTATCGCCCAGCAGCAGTACAATGCCACCGCCATTACCACCGGGTGCTACTGGCTGCCCATCATCCTGCTGGCCACCGCCACCGCCGCCGCCCATGAATACGCGGTCATTGTCTGCGTACTGATAGCCTTCTCCTCCATAACTGAAAGTTTGCGCAGGACAGGTATTGGTTTGATTACCGCCATTGCCGCCGGCACCCCCGTTGCCGCCCCCACCGCCACCGGTGTTGGCTGAATACGATCCACCACCGCCATTGACCAGGCGGGCACCACCGGCTTCCTGCCCGATGGGATATGCGGCAATTCCTTCGCCCTTGGTACCCCCGTTTCCGGTGGGCACCGCCCAGTTGCCGGTATTGTTACAGTTAAAGCCGGCGCCGATTCCGCCTCCTTTGAAACCTTTTCCGCTGACATCTATCACGCCACTGAGCCCGATACTACCGGCACTGTTCAGTACTACTACGCCCCCTTTTCTGCCATCCCAGGGCAGGCAGGTGATGGTATCCTGGATGCTGAGTTGCGGGAAGAAGGGTACACGGATCAGTTGCACCGCGCCGTTAACAGCATCGTAATTGCGGAGTAATTTATTTTTAAGTAAAACGGTATTCCCGTTAATCACATCCACATAATTAATTTCTGATAATCCGGCATCGTTGTAGCTGTTCACTGTTCCAAATGCATTGCTGTTGGTGTTGTTAATCGAGGCTCCTTTCATCTGGATGAGGAGTACAGTATCGCCGGATCTAAATGATGCAGCATCATCAACTATAATACTGTTTGTACAAAAATTAATCATATTAACAGCTGCATAGCTGTTAAATATCAACGATGATTGCTGTGGACAAGGGTTTACGGTAATTTGGATTTGAAAACTGTCGCTACATCCAAAATTGTCAATTGCTGTAAGTTTAATAATGTATGTTCCTGAAGTGCCGTACTGGTGTATGATTTCCTGACCTGAGGCTGTTGTGTTATCACCCAGGGTCCAGGAATAATTTTGAATATTTCCTCTGTTCATAAATGCCTGCCCTGTAAATTTTACTTCGTTACAGTTTAGAAATGCAGCAGTAATTTGAATTGAATCAATGGCTGGCTTGAATGGCTGGTTAGATTTAATTACCGGGAAATTGAACAAACCTATTCCGTTGGAACCTGGCTGGGCCCCAAAACTGATATTGCCATTATTGGTGGAAATACCATTCTGGCCGGGCGCTATGTTTACAGTTACACCCGTTGGAATGGAAGATTGGTTAAAAAGAATAGTCCCACCGCTTCCACCCCCACCGGGACCGTGGGAAAAGAACTGATTTAAGAAAAAGGCCGTGTTGTTTCCACCTTTTCCACCTGTTGCTGAAATATTTAGGTTTCCATTAAATAGGTTTGCGGCTAAGAGAATCGTGCCACCTGCACCACCACCTCCCATGCCTTCATTGCAGTTATTCTGGCAAAACTTTCCTTCCGAACCATCAGCTATAATTTTCTGAGTATTTGATGTGATTGATTCCGCATTAATAATGATGATACCACCGCCATTGCCACCGTCCGGATTAAATCCGGCTGAACCAAGCGGATCATTTGCATCGCCTGCTCCTCCTCCTCCGCCTGCAAAAATTCTGTTTTCAGTTGCAGAATAGGTCAATGCCATACCAGGTATACCTCCGTTAGCAAATGAACTGTTACTGCAACCCTCGAACTGTTGACCGCCGATACCTCCTCTCGACCCATTTGATCCACCACCGCCTCCGGAATTTATCAGGTTTGCGCCACCGCCTCCATTAGCAAGAGGTCCTCTTCCGGATAATCGTTGAATACTTACTTCTGCAATACCTTCTCCCTTATCCTGGCGTGCGGAATTTTGAGAGGAAGTGAAATAAGTGGTGGTTTGACAAGTGGGTTGCCAGTTGTTTAATGAACTATTAACAGCTATACCACCTCTGAAACCTTTTCTGCTCACATCAATAGCACTGTTAAGTGTTAAAGACGTTCCAACATTTAATACGAGTACACCTCCCTTCCGACCATCCCAGGGTAAACATGTTAAAGTATCTGTGACAGTTGCTGATTGATAAAATGGTACTCGTATTAATTGTACCCGGCCATCTGGTAAGTCATAATCATTAATCAGGAAATTTTTAAGTTGTACCTGATTGCCAACAATCTGGTCAACATAATTCATTTCATATTTTCCTGCATTCCGGTAGTTTGTAATATTCCCAAAATTCGGCGTGTTCGAAGAATCAATAATGGCTCCTTTCATCTGGATGATTAATACGGTATCACCCGTTTTAAAAGCGGTTGCATCCTCCACCAGCAACCTGTTCCTGCATATTTCATAACTGAGTACCGGTGTATAATCATTCACGATACCGCTGATGCCGTTGTTCCCCTGGTTACATCCTGTTACAGTAAGCCTGATCTGGTTGGAGGTAAACCTGCAATTGGTGCTCCCGATATTGCCTGCCTCCGCAGTGAGCAGCCTGAAGATGTAATTACCCGTGCTGAGATTATTTAAGTTTGCAGAAAGACTGGTGGCACCGGAAATATTGTTAAACAGATTACCACCATCTGTACTGATTTGCCATTGATAAGCCGGGGATGTTAAACCACCACTGACTGTTCCAAACAGGTTGATATCACCGCACTGAATGGTAGAGGTGTCAACGGGTGTACCGGATGAAAAAGACGCGCTGGTCTGTGGTCCGCAGGGTCTGAAAGTGATGTCATCAATAGCAAGATCGTTACCGGGTTGTGCTGAACCCCCGATATTATTGTTTGCCAGCACCAGTGTCACCGAACTGCTGCCGGGCGGAAGGGTAAACAGGAAACTGTACTGTTGCCAGGTCATGGTGTTTGACATAGCAATATTACCCGTTGAATAACTGGCCAGTTCCTGCTGGTTGGCGGGATCCAGCAGCCGGAAAGTGATATTGGGTAAAATAGCGCCCGGGATTGCAGAAGCCCGCAGCACATTGGCTACCCAGGCTGCAAATTCATAGGTGGTGCCGGGGCACAGGCCGGAAACCGTTTGCCGGTAAAATTCACCGGGAGTGGGAGCTGCATTAAAAAAGGCCATATAACCTCCCGGGTCACCCGTGTGATCCCGGGCTCCGGTAAACCATGCACCATTGGTGGGCACACCGGTAACTAAGGCATAATCTCCGTCGAAAATAACTGCAGGCGGGTTGCCCGTGGCATAACCGGCATAATTGTAATTGGTGGAAGCACCCGGAACCGAAGCGGATAAGGCAGGGCCTGGATTGCTGACGCCACTGCCAAACGTAATATTTACTACCGGGTCGCCCAGTGAACCCGAACATGTGCCTGGCTGCGCGTAAACATTCATCTGAATAACAGTAAATATCCAACACTGCAGGAATAAGCACCAACGAAAGAATACCTTCTTTACGGGCATTAACAAATATACTTATTTAGTTGTTTGCTGATTAGTACTGTCTAACCTGAAGCATATCATTCAGGTATAAATAAAACAGGTGATACAATCGTATCACCTGTTTATCAAATATGAAATGATTATTAAGGTATTTGTGGAGTTAGTGTTCTCGCATCCGCTACCACTTCCACTTTCGCCTTTGGTGTTTTAACAGCGCTATGCGCATCCATTTTTGAAATGGTAGGTGCAATCACCAGCGAAACAATACTCATGAGCTTGATCAGAATGTTCATGGAAGGACCTGATGTGTCTTTGAAAGGATCACCTACGGTGTCACCGGTAACAGATGCTTTATGCGGATCTGATTTCTTGTAATAGGTTTCACCATTGATCACTACGCCTTTCTCAAAAGATTTTTTGGCATTATCCCAGGCTCCACCGGCATTGTTCTGGAACATACCCATCAGCACACCACTCACGGTGGCGCCTGCCAGAAAACCGCCCAGCGCCTCTGCACCAAAGCCAGGCATAAATCCAATGATAAGAGGTGCAACAATAGCGATGGCTCCGGGCAGCATCATCTTCTTAATGGATGCTTCCGTAGAGATGGCTACACATTTGTCGTATTCCGGACGGCCTTTACCTTCCATAATGCCGGGGATTGTGCGGAACTGGCGGCGTACTTCTTCCACCATGCTCATGGCAGCTTCACCAACCGCGCGGATGGCCAGGGAAGAGAAAATGAATGGTACCATACCGCCAATGAACAGGGCGGCCAGTACATTGGCTTTGTAAATGTCAATACCGTCGATGCCTGCCACACCCACGAAAGCCGCGAATAAGGCAAGTGCGGTGAGGGCAGCAGAAGCGATGGCAAATCCTTTACCGGTTGCAGCGGTTGTATTACCTACCGCATCCAGCGTATCCGTTTTTTCCCTTACTTCTTTGGGCAGTTCACTCATTTCAGCGATACCACCGGCATTGTCTGCAATAGGACCAAACGCGTCAATAGCCAGCTGCATGGCAGTAGTGGCCATCATACCGGCAGCGGCAATGGCAACACCGTACAGCCCAGCAAAAAAGTAAGAGCCATAAATACCACCTGCCAGTACGAGGATGGGAAGGAAAGTGGATTCCATACCCACCGCGAGACCGCCGATAACATTGGTGGCATGTCCGGTTGCCGACTGACGAACAATCGACAGCACCGGGCGTTTGCCCATGGCTGTATAGTACTCGGTGATAATGCTCATCAGGGTACCTACCACGAGGCCTACTACAATGGCGCCGAAAACATCATTCGCCGTAAATGAAAAGCCACGCAGCGACATGCTCTCTGCAGGCAGAATATAATTTACGAGGAAATAAGAGGCAACAGCAGTTAGAACGATAGAGCCCCAGTTGCCCATGTTCAGGGCTTTCTGTACAACAGCTGTATGGATGCCCGCGCTGTCGCTGATGCGTACAAACCAGGTTCCTACAATCGAGAAAAGAATTCCCACACCCGCAATCAGCATCGGCAGCAGGATGGGGGAGAAGCCACTGTATCCGTCATTCAGGGCTGCACCGGCAGCATCTGTTACTTCATGACCCAGCACAATGGTTGCCAGAACAGTGGCTACATAAGAACCGAACAGATCGGCACCCATACCGGCCACGTCACCCACATTATCCCCTACGTTATCGGCAATGGTTGCCGGGTTACGGGGATCGTCTTCCGGTATACCTGCTTCTACTTTACCTACGAGGTCAGCACCAACATCCGCTGCCTTGGTATAAATACCGCCACCTACCCGGGCAAAGAGCGCAATGCTCTCGGCTCCCAGTGAAAAACCGGTGAGTACTTCAATGGCTTTGGTTACTTCATGGCTGGTGGCCAGCGCTCCAGGAGCAAATAATTTTATCAGTACAATGAACAAGCCACCCAGTCCGAGTACAGCAAGTCCGGCAACGCCCATGCCCATCACCGCACCACCTGTAAAAGATACATTCAGGGCTTTGGAAAGGGAGGTACGCGCTGCATGCGCCGTACGAACATTGGCTTTGGTAGCCGCACGCATGCCGATATAGCCCGCCAGCGCACTGGAAAAAGCACCCACAATAAAGGCGATGGCAATTGACCAGTGTGAGTCCGGATTACGGCTGCCCATGAAGGCCAGCAGCAGTCCTACCACTACCACGAAATAGGTGAGGATTTTCCATTCAGCCCGCAAAAAAGCCATTGCACCTTCAGCGATATAGGTACTGATTTCCTTCATACGGCTGTCGCCGGCATCCTGCTTCGATACCCAGTTATACTTCACCAGTGTATACAGCAATCCGATAATACCCATGGCCGGGACGGCGTAAAACAGTTTGTCCATGATGATTTATGTAATGTTAAATTTTGGTCGGCAAAAATAGGGTAAAAGGCCCAAAATCGGCGCAAACGTTGCCGAAATGATGGATATTATATAAGATATTGGTTAATAATGGGTTCAGGCACTAAAATAGGGGGCGAGTTTTTCCCTGAGCCGGGCAGGCATCTCGGTCCTTTTCAGGGTTCCGGCCTGCATGAAATAGAGGGTAACATCTCCCGAGTTCAGTAACTGATCCTGCTCATCATAGATCTCATGGTGAAAGACGATCTTATGATGTACCGGAAGTTCCCGCAGGGTGGTGTGTACAGTGATCAGATCTTCATAACGGGCCGGACGCAGAAACCGGGAACGTAGTTCCACCACCGGCATGATGATGCCCATGGCTTCAATGTCTTTGTAAGAGAAAGAGAGCTCACGCAGCCATTCCGCCCGGCCTATTTCATAAAACTGCGCGTAATGGCCATGATATACCACACCCATCTGATCGGTCAGCGCATAGTGAATCCTGATCTGGGTGCTGGCTGTAAACATCCGTTGGTGATTGAAAATTATTTACCACTCATTCCATCCACACTGATCTTACCCGGACCCAGGAGCAGGATGAGCAGGTAGCCGCAAAGAAAAAGGGCGGCTTTTTCACCTTCTCCGAAAAAATCGGAATTGTGCGCTTTGAATAGAGCAACGCCCATGGTAATCATCAGGGGTATAACAGACAAACGGGTGAAGAGCCCCAGGATGATAAAAAGGGAACAAAAGAATTCAGCAAACACCACCAGCCCGAGTGAAATGCTGGTGCCCAGTCCTAAAAAGTTCATAAACTTTGGTTCTATATCACCGTAGTGAACCAGTTTCTGATAACCATGACTGATCATCAGCACACCTATACCAAAGCGGAAAATGAGCAGGGCCGCATTGAATGCCCCGGTGGAATAACGCGAGGAGAGTAATTGTTTCATCCTTTGTAAGTTGAAAGTGCTGAAGGGCTGTTGAGTTCTTTACCATTTCGTTAACAGCCCTGCGAATGTACATTCGTTTTGCTTACACTAATTATCCACTTATTCACAAATAAAACGGTACAATGTTTGTCCTCCCTGCAAGGAGCATACTTTTGTAAGCCTTACACATGAACCAATTGAAGCATTTTCTCCACCTGCGGCTGATTCCTGTTTTTTGCGCCCTGCTGCTCACCCTGCCGGTGCTTGCGCAACCTACTCATGTAATTACCGATCCTGAAAGGAAATTCAAAGAAGCGAAGCAACTGTTCATACAGCAGCATTACGGCCTGGCTTATCCGCTCCTCCTCGAAATCAGGAACCAGTTGCCCGCCAACCAGGTGAGTAACAATACATACCTGCACGATGACGTGCTGTATTATACAACCGTTTGCCGGCTGAAACTTCGCCTGCCGGCTGCAGAAGAAGAGGCCAGCCAATACATCGGTTGGGTGAACAATAACCCTCGGGGCCAGCTGATGAGTTATCACCTGGGCAAATTTTATTTTGAGAAAGATGACTTCAGCCGGGCCATTGCACACTATGAACAGGCGGGCATCGCCAACCTGAGCAATGAAGAAATCGGGGATGCGAAATTTGAGATGGCGTACTGTTATTTCAACCTGGGTAACTTCGGAAAAGCGCGGCCGCTGTTCAATGAAATTCACCAGATACCCGACGGCAAATATTATATACCCGCCAATTACTATTACGGATTTATTTTACTGGCCGACAGGCAGTACAACCAGGCGCTGCAGTGTTTCAGGGTAGTGGAAAATCGCGATGAATACAAAAGCGTCGTGCCCTATTACATTGCACAGATTTATTATTTCAAGCAGCAGAAAGACGATGCCCTGAAACAGGCCGAAGCGGCGCTGGCCAGGGGAGGGCAGTATTATGAAAAGGAACTGAAACAACTGGCCGGTAAAATTTATTTCGAAAGAAAACAGTTTGCCAAAGCCCTGCCCCTGCTGGAGTATTATGCAGCCAACAGTCCTTCACTCACCAGAGAAAGCCGCTATGAACTGAGCTACTGTTATTATGATGCCGGACAACTTACCCGCGCCATTGATGGCTTTAAACAACTGAGTGATGAACGTGATTCACTCGGACAAAATGCTATGTACCTGCTGGGCGATTGTTACCTGCGTACCAATAACAAAGCAGGTGCCCGCAGTGCCTTTCAGTTCTGTGCATTTAACAGCAGCAATAAAAAGCAGCAGGAGATCTCACTTTTCCAGTACGCCAAACTTTCCTGGGAACTGGGTTACCAGGATGTGGCCCTTTCCGAAATGCAGCGCTTTATTGCGGAGTATCCCCAGTCGGTGTACAATAACGAAGCCCGCGAAATACTGGTCAGCCTGCTGGCCGGCACCAATAATTACCGGGAAGCCCTGGAGATTTACAACAGCTTCCGGAATCCTTCAGCCCAGATGAAAAAGGCTTATCCCCGCATCCTCTACGGGCGGGGTGTTGAACTGGTGAATGACCAGCAACTGGCCTCTGCTGAAGAATTGTTTGGTAATATTATTTCCATGCCCGCAAACAGCATCACGCCTTATGCGCAGTTCTGGAAAGGGGAGATTGCTTACCGCTTCGGGCGGCAGGATGAAGCCATCCGCTTCCTGGCTGCTTTTCTGCAAAGCGCTGTTCCGGCGCAGGGAGAAGCAAGTCCGGCCGCTGCCCGGTACACACTCGGTTATTGCTGGATGCGGAAAGAGCAGTTCCGCCAGGCGCTCTCATATTTTGAACCGGTGGCACGGGGTAACACCACCGCTACCGCCATGGAACAGGATGCATTTATTCGCAGCGCTGATTGTTACTATATGCTGCGCGACTTCACGAAAGCCGGGGCAATGTATGACCAGGCGATCAATAACGCGCTTCCGCAGGGTGATTATGCCATGCTGCAGAAAGCCATGATCGCGGGCATTAAAAGCAGCTCAGCAAAAATTGGTTTACTCAATACCCTTGTAAGGCAGTATCCCCAGAGCGGACTGGTACCCGATGCCTATATGGAAGCAGCCAACGCTCATATTACCGACGAACGGTTCGCGGATGCGTTACCCTATCTCACTAAAATCATTCAGTTACCGGGCAACAGCAGCCTGAAACCGGCTGCCTACCTCAAAACGGGCTTGAGTTACTATAACCTGAACAAAAACAATGACGCGCTGGCGAGCTACCGGCAGCTCCTGCAGCTGTACCCGCAAACACCCGAAGCTGAGGAAGCAACCGATATCATCCGCAATATTTATGTAGAGGAAGGCAGACCCGGAGAATACGTGGAGATGATGCGCCAATACGGACGGGCCGTCGGCAGCAACGAAGCAGATTCGCTCACCTACACCGCGGCATCGCTGAAGTATAACAATAATGACTGCAACGCAGCCATTGCCGGGTTTACGGATTATATCAGCCGTTTCCCCGAAGGCGTCCGTTTGCTGGATGCGCATTATTACCGGAGTGAATGTTACCAGCGAAAAAAAGACTGGACGAACGCGCTGAAGGGATATGAATTTGTCAATGAAAAAGGCCTGAGCAGGCATTTTGAAAATGCCACCCTCGCCGCCGCCCGCATCAGTTATTTTGAATTGAAGGATTATGCCGCCGCCCGTAAATATTTCAGCTCATTGCTCGGGGGCGCACTGAACCAGGATCTGCAGCTGGAAGCGTTGCGCGGACTGGTGCGTTGTTATCATCAGCTGAAAGATTATGCAGCCGCGAATGAAACCGCAAAAAAACTGCTGGCAGGGAAAGGCATCAGTACCGACGATCGTTCCATCGCCTTCCTGGTGCTGGGTAAATCTCACCAGGTGAACAACGATTGCGCGGCAGCCATCTCTGCCTTCCGTTCCTGTGCCGCCATCAACAAAACAGCCTGGGGCGCCGAAGCCCGTTATGAGCTGGCGGCCTGTCAGTTTAATTCCGGCAATCTTTCTGCAGCGGAAAAAGCCGCTCAGCAGGTAATCCGTGAAACATCCAGCTACGATTACTGGGTAACGAGCGCCTACCTCCTGCTGGGAGATATTTTCCTGAAGCAGAAGGATTATTTCAACGCGAAAGCCACCTATGAAAGTGTGGCAGCCAATGCGGCCATTCCTGAACTGAAATCACTGGCAACTGAAAAACTGGAAAAAGCCCGCCGGGAAGAGCAGGCAGGAGTTAACTAAAAACTGATCAACCTAATGAGCATCTCTTTTTCATATATCCCGGTGCTGGCGCTGACCGGCATGATTATGCTGAATGCACTGAGTGCCGGTGCCCAGAAGGATACCACCCGGCGCCAGACCATCGATATCACTTCCGCCTACAAGCCTGTTCTGCGGGATGCGGTGAAAATTAATTTCTCCGCCTCACATCTCCCTGCGGATACCGGTAAATCAGTTGCACCTTACAATGTACCTGCCCAGCAGCTCTTTTTCGCCCTGCAGCCTTCGCCGCTGCGGCCGCTGGCAATGATGCATGATTCACTACCGGCACTGGGTACACGCAATTTTATGAAAGCCGGATTTGGTAATTACAGCACCCCTTATTTCAGCGCCGGCTTCAGTTTTGGCGACGGAAAAACGGGCCTGCTGAATGTGTATGGGGATTATATCTCTTCAAAAGGCGGCATCCGGAACCAGGACTATTCCCAGCTTAACCTCAAGGCTGCCGGCAGTTATTTTAAAGGGGATCATGAGTTTTATGGAAGTGCTGGTATCAGTCAGCATGATTATCATTATTATGGCTATGATCATGGCTTGTACACCTTCGATAAGAAAGATGTGCTGCAACGTTTACAGTTGCTCCAGCTGAAGGCCGGGCTGCGGAATAAAGTGGAAACAGGATCCGGTATCAACTATAACCCCCACCTGGATATCCGGATATTCAGTAATCCGGGCCGTTCATCAGAGCAATCACTGGTGCTGACGGCGCCCGTGGAAAAAACATTCGGTGATGCGCTGAGTATCCGGTTATCAGCACAGGCGGATATTACCAGTTACCGTTCCGACAGCCTTGCGGGTGGTCAGCGTTTCAGTAATAATGTGTACAGCTTTGCCCCTGAATTGTCATATGCACAGCCGCTCTACAACCTGCATGTGGGTGTAACACCGGTATGGAACAATGGCGCATGGAACTTGCTGCCCAATATCTATGGCGAGGCCAAAGTAAAAGACCGCATCTTCCTGGCACAGGCCGGTGTGGTGGGGCGCATCATTAAGAACACCTTTCAGTACCTCACTGCATTTAATCCCTGGACCGGTACGCCCGGCAGTCAGTTCAACACCCGTGAAACAGAAATCTACGGGGGTATCAAAGCCACCATCGGCGATCATTTCAACTTCAGCGCGAAAGGTTCCTGGATCACGTATCACAACCTGCCCTTCTTTGTGAATGATTCCCTGGATGGGAAAACCTTCACCTTACTCAACGAGGGAAAGGTTTCCAATTTCAGGCTGCATGGGGATATGAGCTTTATCAAACAGGATAAGTTTACCATCACCGGCGGCCTCACCTTCAACGGATACAACAGCATGCGGGATCATCGCAGGGCCTGGGGCATGATCCCCCTTGAACTCACCGCTTCCCTTCGCTGGTGGGCATTTAAACAGGTTCTGCTGAAAGGCGATTTACTGGCCTTTAACGGGGCGCCGGTTTTACGTAAGGACGGTACCGATTTCCGCCTGGGCGGCGGGGCCGATCTGAGTGCCGGGGTGGAGTTTCATATTCAAAAGCAGTTCAGCGCCTGGGTGGATGTGCATAATCTCTTTAATAACCGCTACCAGCGCTGGAACAATTATCCGGTTTATGGCCTCAACCTGCTGGCTGGTGTAATCATGCGCTTTTAATCCATTCGGTACTTTCCCGGGAAAACTATTTCTTTGCAGAAAGAATACCCCATAACCCCCGGCAGATGTCCGAACAGCACTTACAGGCAGATCCGATTTTCGATGTCATTGCGGCTTCCTTCTTCAGGAAGAAGCAATGTGTGTTGCCCGGAATCGGCCGGCTGGAACTGTTGGAAAAATCTGCCACCTATGATTTCCCTCAACATCAGATACTGGCACCCGAACCTTTCATCCGGTTCATCCCGTTGCCGGATGCGGTCAGTATGTTCAATGAATTTTCCGCTATCAGCCAGTTACTGAAAGAAAAACTGCTGCGCACCGGGGAGGTAACGGTAACGGGTATGGGAAGCTTTACCTACGGGAACGGCATTGTTGATTTTACATCCTCAGCATTTCCCGAAGCGCTGCTGCAACCGGTACAGGCTGTTAAAGTGATCCATAAAGATGCAGTACACACCATGCTGGTGGGTGATCTGGAAACCACCAACACCGCCATGCAGGAATTACTGAGTGAACAGGCTGAAGCAAATATAAGCTGGTGGAAAGCGGCGTTGCTGCTGGCTGCTGTGGGTGCTGCTGCACTTATCTACTATCTGTCCGTTTACGGATTCAACGGACTGGCCAGTAAGGCGTCCTTCTGAGGGATGCTTCCGTAATGATCAGTTGATGCTGACCTCAAAGAGTTTGGGCCAGTTTTTTCCGGTGATATACATTTTCCTGTTTGTGCTGTCCCATGCAATACCGTTGAGTACATTATCCAGGTGCTGAATGGGGTAGGAACTGTAGAATGAACGCAGGGCGTCTTTTGTTTCAATTTTTCCCACCACATGTCCGTTGGACGGATCAATCTTCAGCAGGTAGGTGGTGCCCCATACGTTCGCGTAAATAAAGCCGTCAATATATTCCAGCTCATTAACGTTGCCTACAGGTCCGAAATTATCAATCACCTGTATAATGCGCTTAACCCGGAAATCTTCCGGGTTCACAAAATAGAGATTGCCTGAGGGCTGCCCGTCGCTGATAATCAGTTCCGAACCGTTGTTGGTCATGCCCCAGCCTTCAGAGGGCCAGTTGAATTTCTTCAACGGGGTCGACAGGTCTTTCAGATCGTACATAAACGCCACCCGGTTCTGGTAAGTGAGCTGGTATAATTTTCCGTTCAGAATATTGATGCCTTCGCCAAAAAGCGTACTGTCTTTAAAAGGGAATTTCTTCTCCACTTTGCCGGATTTGATATCCGACACCTGGATACGGGAATGACCCAGTTCTCCGGTACCTTCAAAAAGTTTGCCTTCATGCACCTGCAGTCCCTCGGTGAAAGCGGAGGTGTCATGCGGATATTCGGCAATCAGGGTCAGGGGAATCAGGGCAGGGGCGGGGGTGCCATTGCCATTGTCGGAGGGTTCGGCCGGTTGGTTTTGCTCACCCGGCTGGGTACACGAAAACAGCAGTACAAGAATAGTAAGCAACGGCAGACGTTTCATCAATTTCTTTTTTGGCGCCAAAGGTACCAAAGCAGCCCTGAACAGACGAACCTGCTGCGGTAAAAGATTGCAAAAAAATATGGCTAATCCGGATGATTGTTGTTAATTGCATTATCTCTGAAACGGCTATCTCCCCTTTACCAGGTTATGGTTATACCGTTCTGTTTGTCGGAGATATTATCCCCCCCTTTGCCCAATCCCCTGAAGAACGCCGGTGACTTACCCACCGTACGTCTGCTTCCTGCGAAAAATCACTGAATTCCAATTTTTGTACAGCTTCTCCTGTTTATTCCGGATTCCGGAATAACGGAATAGGTTGTATCCTCTGAAAGCCGTGTCAGTGCTGCATCCTGTTGATTGGCACTGAACATGAATTGAATCAGGTATCCAATACCTCATTCAACTTTTATGAAAACGGCCACACTCATCCTCTTCGCGCTCCTCGCAGCTAACCTGCTTTCTGCACAAAGTCGTTGTGCATCAGATAGTTATATGAGCCAACTGAGCGCCGACCCCGTTATCGCTCAATCCATCCGCCAGTCTGAACAGCTGGTAATCAATACTTTAAAGAATAAATCGCCCCTCCGCCAGCGCGATACCGCCGCGAATGAACTGATAACGATACCTGTGGTTGTGCATGTGTTGTATAACAATGCCGTTCAGAATATCAGCGATGCACAGATTATGAGCCAGCTGGTTGCCCTGAATAAGGATTTTGCCAACCTGAATGAAGATGCCGCCAACCGGCCTGCTCCCTTTGCTGCCGTTGCCGCCAGCAGTTTTTTCCGGTTCTGCCTCGCCCAGGTGGATCCGGCCGGCAAACGCACCACCGGCATCATCCGCAAGGCTACCAATGTAACTGTATTCACAGCTGACGATGCCATGAAAAGTAATTTCCGTGGCGGCGATGATGCCTGGGATGCCAAAAGATACCTGAATATCTGGGTATGTAACCTGGGTGGCCGCAGCCTCGGCTATGCCACGCTGCCCGGTTCACCCGCGGATAAAGATGGGGTCGTGATCAGTTTTGATGTGTTTGGTACCACCGGTTACCTGCGCGCGCCTTTTAACAAAGGAAGGACCGCCACACATGAAGTGGGCCACTGGATGGGCCTGAAGCATATCTGGGGTGATACCGATTGCGGAGATGATGGTGTGGAAGATACCCCCCGCCAGAAATCCTACAACTTCGGTTGCCCTTCCTTTCCCCGGGTTACCGAATGTTCCCAGACAGCCGACGGTGATATGTTCATGAATTTTATGGACTTCAGTGATGATGCCTGCATGAACATGTTTACGGTAGGACAGAAGAAGAGAATGCGGGCTCTTTTCGCCAGCGGTAATACCCGGAACAGTTTTCTGAACAGCCTGGCCTGCGACAGTAACCAGGTGCAGGCAGGTCCCGTTGCAGCGGATACCATTCCTGTTCAGCCCGCTCCCGTAGCAGTTGAAAACAGTTTCCGCGTATATCCCAACCCGGTACAATCGCAACTCACCATTCAGTATAAAAGCAATGGTGAACTGGCAGTCCGTAAAATCAGGATCGTAAGTGTGCAGGGAGTACAGGTATTCAGTGGTGAACTTTCGAAATCATTCACAGAGATCAATACCGCCCGCCTGGTGCCCGGTATCTATATCGTGCACATTGAAAATGGCCGGGATTGGTTTACCACTAAAATTGTAAAGCAGTAAAGGTAAAGGCAGGACGAACTACTGGTGCTGCATCAGCCAGCCTGGCTCATGAGGGCAGTTACCCGGTCGCCTACTTCAGGTGCGAGGGCTACGCCCATTCCACTCATCCTGACACAGCAGAATACATCTTTCTCCACTTCCCGGATCAGCGGTGTTTTTTCAGCGCCCATGGCCATAATACCGCTCCATCTGGAAGCAATTTCAAAGGGCATATCAGGCAGCAGGTGTGTCCGGGCAAAGCGTTCCAGCTCTTCCTGTATGTGGGTGGTGATGGCGATTTCCGTCGTGGATTCGTTTTCAAAATCTTTATTGCGTGCACCCCCGAGCAGCAGCCGGTCGCCGAGGTTACGGAAGTAGTAGTAGCCCTGGTCAAAGTGAAAGGTTCCCCTGAAACGAAGTCCTGGCAGCGTAGTGGTGAGCAGCACCTGCCCGCGGTTAGGAATGATATCTGCTTCCGGCAGGAGTGCCCTGGTAAAAGCATTGGTGCAGAGGAGGAGCTGTTTGCAACGCATGCGCAGTTCCTGCCGGGTTTGTATTTCCAGTTCCCCATCAACATGTGCATAACTGCATACATCCATGCCCGTTAGTACCTGCACACCGGCCAGCTGGGCGCGGCGCAGCAGCGCTTTGATCAGTTTCCCGGAATGGATACCGCCTTCCAGCCGGTTTTCAACCAGGTGAGCAAAACCCCGGAAGCCAAAGGTTTCGAGTTTTTCATCAGCCAGCTGGTAGGTATCATCCAGGCCCGTGATGGATTTCATCTGCCGGTTGAGCCAGTCCAGCTGATCGCGGCTGATGGCCCAGTCGGCGGAATCTTTTGTAAAGCACTCATAGCCACCAGATCCATCGAATCCGGTTTCATCGGGTGTGAAATAATGTTGTATCTGCTGCAACCCCCGGTACCGCATCTCCACCAGTGAAAAAGTTTTGTCTTCCCCCATCAGCTGAATATCCTGCAGCAGCTCCGAGGGGCTGCCAAAGCAGCTGAATCCCGCATTGCGGGTACTGGCGCCCGTGGGAATCATTCCGCGCTCGAGTACGGAGATGGATTTACCGGGAAATCGTTCTGCCAGTTTTACAGCCGACCAGAGGCCCACAAACCCGCTGCCGATGATGATAATATCCTGCGGGGCAAAAAAACTTTCCTGTTCCCAAACAGACAACTGCGGCATACAACTAATTGTTAAAGTACCCAAAGATAAAAACAAAAAGAGGCGGGTGCCGGACGCCGGCGTTATTTTTGCCATAAACAGGTCAGGATGAAAAAAATATACGTATTACTGATAATGGCTTTGATAGCCGGAGAGGGAAGCATACATGCGCAGGGAATCGGAGGCATCCTGAAAAAGGCTACCGGTAAGGACAGTGCTTCGAAAGGAGTACTGCCGGATGTTAAAGGACTACTGCCGGGGAAATCCGGTGGCGGCCTCAGTAATGAGGATATCATTGCCGGATTGAAAGACGCGCTCCGGGTGGGTGCCGACAGCAGCAGCAGCCGGTTGAGCCGGCTGGATGGATTTTTTGGGAATGCAGCCATTAAAATCCTGATGCCGGCTGAAGCGCAGGGCGTGGAGAAAACCCTCCGCAACCTGGGCATGGGTAGTATGGTGGATAAAGCCATCCTGTCGATGAACCGGGCGGCAGAAGATGCCGCAGCGGGGGTGGGTACGATTTTCTGGAATTCTATCAAGAGTATGTCGGTTACAGACGGGCTGCAGATACTAAGGGGCAGTGATACCGCTGCTACCGGTTATCTGCGGCAACAAACCACCGCGCAGCTTACGGAACAGTTCCGTCCCATCATCAGCCAGTCGCTGGATAAGGTGCAGGCCACCCGTTACTGGAATGATGTTTTCACCCGGTATAATATGGTCGCTTCCCGGAAAGTAAATACCGATCTTACAGCCTATGTTACTGAACGGGCCCTATCCGGGCTCTTCCATACCATTGCCCTTGAAGAACAAAAAATCCGGAAGGACCCTGCAGCCCGTGTTACAGATATTCTACGGAAAGTATTCAGCCGTTAATCCATTGCAGGATTGTGGCCTGCACTGACCGACATTCAACAAGGGCTATGTTGAGATTCATTTTTTTATTCCTCATTGCTTTTGCCTGTCACCTCCGGGGACAGTCACAGCAGCATACACATGCCGGTTGGCACCTGCAGGATACCTTCGCACGCACTGGCCGGGGGATCAGCCTGGATAAAGCCTACGAATTCCTGCACCGGCACCGCCTCACACCGGTAAAGGTGACGGTTGCTGTGCTCGACAGCGGCGTTGATACCACCCATGAAGACCTTCGGCCGGTACTTTGGGTGAATGACAAGGAGATACCGGGTAACGGAACCGATGATGACGGTAACGGGTACACGGATGACCGGTATGGCTGGAATTTCCTGGGCAATGCGGCGGGTCTGAATGTGCACAACAACAGCAGTGAATGGATCAGGGTGTACTGGCGTTTCAGGCCGGTATTTCAACACCGGGATACCTTTCAGCCGGCTGACCCCGGGGAGCAATATCTCTACGCTTCCTGGATCAAAGCGCGCAGCGGCGTCGTGGGCAGGGGGCCATCCGCTGGCAGCCTGGATACACTCCGCGAACATTACCGGCTGGTGCGTTTCTGCGACAGCCTTTTTTCCCGCTTTTCCGGTAAGCCGGAATACCAGCTGAAGGATATTGAAACTTATTCGGGTAAGGATGACCGTGAGCGCGCCGTGCAGGAGTTGCTGCTGGGTTTTTTCAGTCAGTTCAGCAGCCGGGATATCGTTAACAGCAGGGCGGTGAATGAATTTTTGAAGTATATCCAGGGTGAGGAAGCCAGATACCGGGCAGAACATGAACCGCCGCGGAATGAACGCAGGGAGATTACCGGGGATGATGATACCGATCCGGCCACCCGCTACTATGGAAACCCGGATGTGGCTGCCGGTGAAACCCTTCATGGTACTCATGTGGCCGGTATCATCGGCGCAGTGCGTGGAAACGGAAAGGGAATGGAAGGTATCGCCGATGCCGTACGGATTATGACGGTACGGACCACCACAGAGGGGGATGAGTTTGACAAAGATATTGCCATGGGTATCCGCTACGCGGTGGATAACGGAGCAAAGGTGATCAATATGAGTTTCGGGAAAAGTCTGAGCCCCGACAAATACATGGTGGACGAAGCAGTACGTTACGCTCTTTCAAGGGACGTGCTGCTGGTACAGGCGGCGGGCAACAGCAGCCGGGATATCAGCAACTGGGATAACTATCCGCATCCCAAATTTTTGCACAGCGACAGCCTGGCTGGTAACTGGATTACGGTGGCTGCTTCGGATACCAACGGCTGCCTGGCTTCCTTCAGTAATTACGGCCAGGCGGTGGTGAATCTGCTGGCTCCCGGGGTTGCTATTTATTCCGCCGCTCCCGGCGGGAATCATTATATGCAGCTGGATGGCACCAGTATGGCGGCGCCGGTTGTAAGCGGGGTAGCGGCTCTGCTGCGCAGTTATTTTCCCTCACTCAGTGCTGCCGAAATAAAAAGTATACTGGAAGCATCGGCCTTACCGGTAGGTATGAACTGCGGACCTTCAATCAAGGGCAAAAAAGTACCCTGCTGCAGGGCCGGGTTGGTAAATGCATACAGGGCAGTGCAACTGGCCTGGAAGCGGACAAAAGGCCGCTAAAGGTTATTTTCCTGAAGAATTAAGTGCGTAAATTGCTGAAAAAGGCCATGCTGTATATTGGCGGCTTCCTGCTTTGTGCAACCATTATTTTCTTCGCCGGCCGCCGGTTATCGTATTATGGTGACCTGCTGGCAGATAAAACAGGGATGAGTAAGGGTTGGGTAGGTCTCATCCTGATGGCTTCCGTTACTTCATTACCCGAACTCATGGTAGGCATCAGCTCATCAGCTATTGTAGAATCGGCTGATCTGGCAACCGGCGATATACTGGGCAGCTGTGCATTCAACCTGGGCATCCTTGCATTGCTGGATGCTTTTATGCCCCGCGACAAGCCGCTGTTCGGTTATGCTTCTCAGCACCACATGCTGAATGCGGCTTTGGGGATCATCCTGATCGCGCTGGTGGGCTTTGCCTTATTTCTTCCCGGCGACCTGGTGGTGACTCCGTGGATCGGTTTTTTCAGTGTGCTCTTCATTGTTGTGTACCTTATTTCTATCCGAGTAATCTACCTGAATGAACAGAAACTGGAAGCAGACAGGAGAGAGACGCCGCATCTGCTACCGGTAACATTCAGTCTCGGCTTCATCGTTTTCCGTTACTGCATTTTTGCTTGTATCATTATAGCAGCAGCGCTGTCCCTGCCTTTTTTTGCAGAGCATATTGCTGACATCACGGGGCTGGGAAAATCTTTTGTGGGCACTTTTTTCCTGGCAGTATCCACCTCACTTCCGGAAATCGCCGTTTCCATTGCTGCTGTCAGGATGGGGTCGATCGATTTATCTGTGGGCAACCTGCTGGGTAGTAATATTTTCAATGTACTCATCCTGGCTATTGATGATATGTTCTACCGGAAAGGTTTTTTGCTGAAAGATGCCTCGGAATTTCACCTCATATCCGTTCTGAGTACCATCCTGATGTCTGCCGTTGTGATTATCGGGCTCAGTTTTCGTTCCAACGGCAAACGCTACCTGCTGGCAGTAGACGCCGCCGTTATTTTCCTGATTTATTTCATAAACCTGGCATTCCTGTATTATTTCAGCCGGTAAACAGCTGCTGGATATTAAAAAAAAGCCCCGGTCTTATCCGGGGCTTTTCTATTACAGTAAGGACTATCAAATATCAATTGCTTCGCCATAAGCGGCAGCGGTGGCTTCTTTCAGCCCTTCACTCATGGTGGGGTGGGGATGTACTGCATTCAGAATTTCATGCGCGGTGGTTTCCAGTTTACGGGCTGCAACCGCTTCTGCGATCATTTCGGTTACGTTCATACCGATCATATGGCAGCCGAGGAACTCACCGTACTTGGCATCGTAAATCACTTTTACAAAACCATCGGTAGCGCCGGCGGCGCTGGCTTTGCCGCTGGCCATGAAGGGAAATTTGCCCACTTTGATTTCATAACCCGCATCCTTAGCCGCTTTTTCCGTATAGCCCACCGAGGCAATCTCGGGTGTGCAATAGGTACAGCCGGGGATATTGTTATAATCAATCGGTTCGGGGTGATGACCACTCAGGTGTTCAGCAGCATTAATCCCTTCCTTGGCTGCCACATGCGCCAGGGCCTGCCCGGGGGTGCAGTCGCCAATGGCGTAAATGCCGGGAATATTGGTTTGCTGATAGGCGTTCACCACAATTTTACCTTTATCGGTTTTGATGCCAAGGGCTTCCAGTCCGAGGTTTTCAATATTGGCCACCACGCCAACTGCACTGAGCAGTATGTCGGCTTCCAGCGTCACTTCACCGGTGGGGGTCTTCACTTTTGCTTTCACACCCTCACCACTGGTATCCACGCTCAGCACCTCGCTGTTGGTCATGATACCGATGCCCTGCTTTTTATATTGCTTTTCCAGTTCCCGGCTGATATCTTCATCTTCTACCGGAACGATACGCGGCATGAATTCAACGATGGTTACTTTAGTACCCATGCTGTTGTAGAAATAAGCGAACTCGGAACCGATGGCGCCGCTGCCGCAGATGATCATGCTTTTGGGCTGACCGGGCAGTACCATGGCTTCGCGATAACCGATGATTTTTTTGCCATCAATAGGCATGCTGGGCAACTGGCGGGCCCGGCCTCCGGTGGCAATAATGATATTTTTGGCTTCCAGTACCTGTTTGCTGCCATCGGCTGCGGTTACTTCCAGTTTGCCGGGCGCCAGCAGTTTGCCGGTACCCATCACCACATCAATTTTATTTTTCTTCATCAGGAACTGCACGCCCTTGCTCATTTTATCGGCCACCCCGCGGCTGCGTTTGATCACGCCATCGAACTGATGGGTGGGGTTGGTAACACTGATACCGTAATCGGCTGCGTGTTTGGCATATTCATACACCTGGGCACTTTTCAGCAGGGCCTTGGTGGGAATACAGCCCCAGTTGAGGCATACACCTCCCAGGCTTTCCTTTTCAACAATCGCCACTTTTTTGCCCAGCTGGCTGGAACGGATAGCGGCCGGATATCCACCGGGGCCGCTGCCCAGTACAATAACGTCGTATGCCATAGTTTATATAGTTTTATCGGTTGATAATGGGGTCAGATAAATACCTGTAAAGGACTTTTGAACGCATGCGAAGGTAATCGAAACAGGCTAAAACACAAAGGGGAATTGTACCTTCAGAGGCAGCTGTTTGCTGTAGTTTCTTACTGTATTCTGCTTAATTTTAAACTGAAATGAATGCGGGGTTACACAAACAATTACTGGTCGCCGCCTGGTGCCTGCTTTGCTGCGCATCCCCGTCAGAAACCGTTGCACAATCCATTCCTGCGCTGAAAGCGGCTCAACTCGCCGGCCTGTCGCACCGTGGTTCCGATTCGGTATATATCATAAACTTCTGGGCAACCTGGTGCAGACCCTGTGTGGCGGAGTTGCCCCACCTGCTGACCGTATGGAAAAAGTACCAGGGGGAAAAAGTGCAATTGCTGCTGGTAAGCCTGGATGATAAAGAAAGCTGGCCGGAGCTGATACTGGCTTTTGCCCGCAAGCGTACAATCGATGCGCCGCTGGCCTGGCTGGATGAAACCGATGCGGATTATTTCTGCAACCTGATTGATCGTAGCTGGAGCGGTGCCATACCGGCCACCCTCTTCCTGAAACCTTCCGCCGGTTACCGGGCGTTTTATGAATCGGAATTTTCAGCAGACAGTTTTGAGACTGCACTGCGAAAAGCGCTGGAGGCACGTCGCTGAAACAGCCTATAAATCAGCTTTTCCGTTTGATACTGCAGCCTACACTTTTTGTTTCCTTCATGCTGATTTCTTTTCCGGCAGCCAGTTCATCGATGGCCAGTTCCAGGTGTTTGCGGGTAACAGCTGATGCATCAGAAGGATTATTGTCGATAGCGCCGTGGTACACCAGTTTCAGCTCCTGGTTAAACAGGTAGCATTCAGGTGTTCGTCCTGCACCGACTGCATTGGCCATTTCACTGCCTGCATCCACCGCGTACCACCAGCGATAGTCCTGCGCTTTTGCATAAGCCTGCATGGCTTCATAACTATCGGCTTCTTCCCGGTAAGCTTCGTTGCTGTTGAATACCAGTACACCGATATTATTTTTAAGGGCATATTCGCAGATAGCTTTGGTGCGTACCTGGTTTTTGATCACGTAGGGGCAGGTATTGCAGCTGAACATCACCAGCAGCCCTTTTTCCTTTCGTGCAGCTGATGCGCTGATCATCTTTCCGGATACGTCTTTCCAGTTTTTATCCGCCAGCGGAAGCGTACTGCCGATGGGCAGGGGTTCAGGAAGCGAGAAGCCTGTTACCACAATGAGTGCGATCAGGGAAATGAGCCATTGCTTTTTCATACAGCTGATTTTTTATATCAAATTAACCAACAGCAGGCAATTTAGTTTACCGTTCATGGAAGAGTGCCAGGGGTACCAGCCCCTTTTTCTTCCAGCAGCCGTTGTTCCGCCATGGCCCTCAGCGACTTAATACTCACATTCAGCTCAAAGCCCACCAGCAGCACGAAGGAGTTGATGTAAATCAGCGCCATCAGTACAATGATGGTACCGATGGAGCCATAGAGCGCATTGTATTTTCCATAGCTGTTCACAAAATAAGAAAAGCCTAGGGTGGCGAGGATGCTCAGGAAGGTGGCAAAGAGGGTGCCCGGAGAAAGGAGTTTCCATTTCTTGTGTACTGCCGGTGCGTATTTATAAATGAAGGCGATGGTGTAAAAGAACAAACCAACCATCAATATCCAACGGATATAATAAATGATTTCCCGGAGCAGGGCGCTTTCCACACCCAGCCACTTCAGCACGGCGCCCTGTGCAATCAGCAGTACGAGGGTACTGAGCACCAGCAGGTAGATGATGGCGGTTAAGCGAATGGCCACCAGCCGGTCGTGGAGTTCGTGCCGGCGCTGGAATCCGATATAGTTTTTATTAAATGACCGCATCAGCCCCATCATGCCGTTGGACGCAAAGAACAGGGCCAGTAAAAGACTGAAGGAAAGCAACCCGATGCGGGCATTGTCAATAAAGCTGTCCACGAACCTGATCAGGTTCTGATTATGCACTTTCGCGGGAATAATGTCTATAATGAGTGCATGCAGTTCTTTTTTCAGGGCGGCTTTTTTTATCAGGGGCAAACTGGGTATCAGGGTAAACAGGAAAAGAAAAGTGGGCGGGATGGCCATGATGAAGTTGTACGCAACGGCGGATGCCCTTTCCGTGATCCCCACGGTTTTTACCTGCTTAAAGAAAAAGACAATCACATCATACAAGGGAACCCCTTCAAAGCCGGGCAGCACTAATTTCTTGCTTCTCCTGATCAGGAAGGCAACGGGGGGCAAGGTAACGATGATGCGTTCGAGACGGGTCAATGATTGGGTATGTAAGGGTGATGGGGTAGTGTTAAGTTAAAAGTCAAAAGTTAAAAGTCAAAAGTCAAAAATGCGCTCTTATTATGGTAGAGATAAAAGTGACTGGGAGCCTGCAATCAATAAATACGCACAGCATCAGCAGTCACCCCTTTTAAGTTTTGATTTTTTACTTTTTACTTTTCATAATCCTGTCCAGTTCATCCTGGTAAGCTTTCGCATACCCAAGATGCTCCTCATAAGTTTCGGCAAAGTTAGAGTATCCGTTCAATTCCGGCTTGGCAACAAAAAACAGGTACCCGGTGGAGGGTGCATTCAGCACGGCATCGAGGGTGGAAGTGCCGGGGATGCAGATGGGGCCTGGCGGCAGGCCCGGATGCTGGTAGGTATTATAGGGGGATGCCACCGACAGGTGTTTGTGATAAATCCTGCGCAGTTCAAAATCACCCAGGGCGAATTTTACAGTAGGGTCAGCGCCCAGCCGCATACCTTTCCGCAGGCGGTTGAGGTACACACTGGCAATGGGTCCCTTGTCTTCCTCTTTATTCGTTTCCTCTTCCACAATACTGGCAAGGGTATATACTTCTGCGGGACTGAGTCCCAGCCGGCGTGCCTTTTCTTTCCGCTCATCAGTCCAGAATGCCAGTCCTGCCTGGGCCAGCACGCTGAATACCTCCTGCACCGGCGCGTTCCAGGTTACCGGGTAGGTGCCTGGAATCAACAGGGTCAGAACGGTATGGCTGTCCACTCCCCAGCGCCGCAGGGTGTCGGGGTTATACAGATACTGCCGGATGGAATCAGCGGGCGCTTCGATATTAGCCGCCAGTTTGGCCAGCAGTTCTTCCCGGTGATGCAGTTTCCCGATTACCAGGTTCACCGGCGTCTGCACACCCGACTTCAGCTGCCGGATGAGTTGCCAGGGGCTGGTGCCTTTAAGGATACGGTACCGGCCGGGGTGAATATGGCTGGCATATCCGGTTACGTTGGCCAGCACACGAAAACTGCGGTGGCGGGTAATAAAACCGCCGCTTATGAGCTGCTTTTCCACCCGTTGCAGGTCACTACCCCTTTTGATATAGAGAATCCGGTCTTTTTCTGCAAATACGGTATTGCCGCTGAATACCAGCCAGGCAGCCAGTCCGGCTACCATGATCAGCAGGAGAGAAATTATTTTTATGCGCATAAAGAATGATAATCGTTCGCTGAAGGGGCGGGGCAAATAACATAAAAAAACCCGGCTGCGGGCAGCCGGGTTCCATAAATCTTTTTAAAATTATTTGTTACTGTCAGGGGTTGCCGTGCCGGGCATAGGTGCCGTAGTACCCGTGTTGGATTTTGCAGGCAGGTTAGCCGGGGCTTCATCCATCACTTTGGAGCCTTTGGAAGCCGCCCTTGATTCTTTGGGAATAAAGGCAGGAGAGAGCAGGCAGAGCAGCGCCACCGCACCGGCCAGGATCCAGGTTCCTTTTTCCAGAACGTCAGTGGTTTGCTTTACGCCCATGAGCTGGTTGCCTACACCGCCGAAAGTGCCGGCCAAACCGCCACCCTTGGGGTTCTGAATCAGTACAAACAGGCCCAGTATTACAGAAATCAGGATAATAATAATCGCGAAAAACAACATGTCAGTCTCCTTTTATCTGGTGAATTTTGGCTGCAAAGTAAGTGCTTTTGGCGGGATTGAGCAAACTTAATTTTTCCAGGATTTCAATGGCTTTTTCCTTGCGGCCCTGCTGCAGCAGTACCCCCGCCATGGCTTCGGTCAGCACTTCCCCTTCCTGGTTCGACTGTTCGGCGAGGTGCCGGATATGACTTTCATTCGCGGCAGCTTCTACCGGTTCAGGTCGTGTTCCCGGATCAGGCTGGCTGCCCGGAACCTTTTTCATCGTTTTCAGCCAGTCGGTAAAGCTTTTTAATTGCTTACCCAGCCGGTCATTGGTTTTTTCCTGTTCACTGAGTTTAATGCCTACGCTGGCAAAATAATCAGTGGTATGCAGGGGCTCGAACAATAAAGCTGGTTCACCGGAAACCGGTTCCGGAAGGGGAATGTGAGCAGGAACCGTATCCGGGCCGGAAGGGGTATTTATGTCATTTGTTTCCACTTCTATTTCAGCAGCTTTTACTCCGGCCGGTGTTTCTATCTGGAGGGATACCTCCGGCTCTGATTCCTGAACAGGTTCGGGAGCTGGTTCCGGTGTTATTTCACCTGGGCTGAGAGATACAGGAATGTCTGTATCCGCTTCCGAAACCGGATGCTCCGGTAAAGAAGCCTCCGTACTGACCTCCTCATCCTGCGCTGGTGCTTCTGCGGATGGTTCCGGGTTACCGGCTAAGCTTTCTGGTAGTACTGCAGGTGCAGGGTGTTGTCCTGACTTCAGTAACTGAAACTGCAGCCAGCCCGGGTTATTGAAAAGAACGGATGTTTTGCGGGCCTGCAGGGGATAGTCAGGGTCGCCGGATGCTGTTTGCTGCAGGAGGAAAAACTGTGCAGCAGAAAAATAGGGATGCGCGGCGGCCACTTCCTGCAGCCAGGAACTGGTATCAGGTGCGGAAGGCATCCGCTTGAAAACCGCCTCAAACAGCAACCGTTGTTTTTCCATTTGCCAAAACTACCATTTATCCGGTAAACAGGGGGTGTGCTTACCAGTTGGAGAATATTTTATTGAATACCGCATCCACGATGTTCCGCACAATTTCATCATTCCTTTCCGCTTCCACCTGCTGGAGGTTCTGGGTGGAGGGAAAATCGAAGGTGCTGGTTACATCCGACTCCTGGTTTTTCTTTTCATCCAGGTTGTTTTTGAAACTCAGGTGAAAAGATACCGTAAGCCGGTTCGTGCTCGTATTGCCTGCAGTAATCCCGGTAGTGCTTACGGAATAATCCGATACATACCCGCTGATATCGTAATGCGCATTGTCATCATTGGTCTGGCGCAGCCGGGTATTTCCGATAATTTTCTGTTTCAGCCTTTCCGTCAGCTGCGGGCTCAGCTGCGGGTTCACGAAGCGGGCTTTGTTTTCCAGGTAATTCACCCGGAAGGTTTTCACTTCCACCGGGATCGATACATCCTTGAATGAATATTTACAGGTAGCTTGGGTAAAGACGAAAATCAAACCGGAAAAGCCCAGCAGCCGGAAAGAGAGCGGTATTTTTTGGAGAATATTCAATGCAATCTTTTTAAGGTTGACGGTTGATGGTTGACGGTTGACGGGAAGAACCCTCTATAACTGGTTGACGGATGGCAGTTGGCGGATGGCAGGGAAGCCCCATCTTAGAATGCGCATTTAAAATTCAACATTCATCATTCAACATTCCTTTTTCCCTGTTCCCTGTTCGACTTTCAGATGGCGGATGACAGTTGGCGGATGGCAGGGAAGAAGCTTCTAAGGATGTGCCTTCAACTTTCAACCTTTAACCTTCAACTTCAATATTCAATACTCAATATTCAATATTCAATATTCCCCGTTCCCCGTTCATCATTCTTCAATATCATATTCCTTTAATTTCCGGTACAGTGTACGTTCACTGATACCCAGGTCGGCGGCGGCGTCTTTGCGTTTACCCCGGTGCTTTTTAAGGGCTTTGATGATGAGTTCTTTTTCTTTATCCACTATACTGAGTGATTCTTCCTCGGCTTCAATCCGCTGCACATCATCGGGGTGCTGGTTCAGGATCACCGGCTGGTTGCCCTGTGCAACGAAATTGCCCGGCATTACGGACTGCCGCATTTCAGGCATATTGTTCACCGTGCCATTGTATACCGGAATATTCTGAGCCATTGAGGGATTCTGCAGCACCTCAAAAAACATCTTCTTGAGTTCTGTTACATCCTTCTTCATATCAAAGAAAAGCTTGTACAGGATTTCCCGTTCATTGGCAAATTCCTGGTGACTCACGGCGCCGGCGCCCCCCGCCAGTACCGGCAGCCGGTTGAAATTATTTTCCGGCAGAAACTGCATCAGTTCCTGCGCGCTGATCATTTTTTCCTTGGAGAGTACAGAAATCTGCTCGGCAATATTTTTCAGTTCCCGCACATTGCCCGGCCAGCTGTAATTCATCAGGAGGTTCCGGGCCTCTTCGCTGAGCTGAACCGGTGCCGTACGGTAACGGTCGGCAAAATCAGCGGCAAATTTTCTGAACAGCAGCGGCACATCTTCTTTCCGGTCTCGGAGTGAGGGCACCCGGATGGGTACCGTATTGAGCCGGTAATAGAGATCTTCGCGGAAACGCCCTGTCTGCGAGGATTCCAGCAGGTCTTTATTGGTGGCTGCGATCACGCGTACATCTGTTTTCTGCACTTTACTGCTGCCCACCCGGATGTATTCACCGGTCTCCAGCACCCGCAGGAGGCGGGCCTGGGTACCATGGGGCAGTTCCCCGATCTCATCCAGAAAAATGGTGCCCCCGTTCACGGTTTCAAAATACCCTTTCCGGTTATCGACTGCACCGGTGAATGATCCTTTTTCATGACCGAACAATTCAGAGTCGATCGTGCCTTCGGGGATGGCGCCACAGTTTACGGCAATGAACGGATTGTGTTTGCGGGCGCTGAGCGCATGGATGATTTGAGAAAATACTTCCTTGCCCACACCGCTTTCACCATTGATGAGTACGCTGAGATCGGTATTGGCCACCTGTACCGCCACACTGAGGGCATGGTTGAGGGCGGGCGAGTTGCCGATGATGCCAAAACGGTTTTTAATTGACTGGAGGTCCATGTAATTATTTTATCACTTCACCGAGCAGGGTGCCGGCGGTACAGTTGTTTACTTTCACCCACACATATTCGCCTTTCTGATGCGTGCCCCGGGGAAATACAATCACTTTGTTCTGATCATTCCGGCCATACAGCTGCTGGTCACTTTTTTTGGAGGTTCCTTCAATCAGCACTTTAAAGGTTTTTCCAACATCCTGCTGCATACTGGCCAGGGAGTGCCCGCGGTGCAGGTCGATCACTTCCTGCAGACGTCTTTTCTTCACCTCTTCGGGTACATCATCGGCAAAGCGCCGCGCGGCCAGGGTGCCGGGGCGTTCGCTGTAGAAATACATATAGGCCAGGTCGAAGCGGCAGTACTCCATGAGGCTGAGGGTTTCCTGGTGGTCTTCTTCCGTTTCGGAACAGAAACCGCAGATCACATCTGTAGACAACCCGCAGCCGGGGAGAATTTCACGGATACGGTCCACTTTTGACAGGTACCATTCCCGGGTATAGGTTCGGTTCATCATCTGCAACACCCGGGTGCTGCCGCTTTGCACCGGCAGGTGGATATAATTGCAGATATTATCATAGCGGGCAATGGTGTGCAGTACTTCATCCGTAATATCCTTGGGATGGGAGGTAGAGAAGCGCACGCGCAGGAGCGGATCCACCAGCGCTACCTGCTCCAGCAGACCGGCAAAGGTGACTACCTCGTTTTTCGCTTCGTCCACAAAATGATAGCTGTCTACATTTTGTCCCAGCAACGTCACTTCCCGGAATCCTTTCTCAAACAGGTCGCGGCATTCGGCTACAATGCTTTGGGCATCGCGGCTGCGCTCACGTCCGCGGGTAAAGGGCACTACGCAGAAGGAACACATATTATTGCACCCGCGCATAATACTAACAAAAGCATTCACCCCGTTGCTGTTCAGCCGGATCGGGGAAATGTCGGCATAGGTTTCTTCCCGGCTCAGCAGCACATTCACGGCCTTTTGGCCGGTTTCCGCTTCCTGGATTAACTGGGGCAGGGTGCGGTAGGCGTCGGGTCCCACCACGATATCCACCAGCTTCTCTTCTTCCAGTAATTTGTCTTTCAGCCGCTCGGCCATACATCCCAGCACCCCCACCAGTAGCCCGGGTTTTTGCCGTTTGATCCGGCTGAAGGCATGCAGGCGATTGCGAACCGTTACTTCTGCTTTTTCACGGATGGAACAGGTGTTGACAAAAACCAGGTCGGCTTCTTCCAGCTGCTGCGTGGCGCCAAATCCGTTTTGCTGAAGGATGGAGGCCACCACTTCCGTATCGGCGAAATTCATCGCGCATCCGTAGCTCTCAATATAAAAATGCTTTCTGAAACCCGTAGCCTGTTCCGGGGCAGGGGCAAATGCCTCGCCCTGGCGGGTTTCATCGTGTACTTTGGTCGTTAAGCTGTCCAGCAGTTCCATAATCCGAATTGGAGGGCAAAAATAAGCAATTCAATCGGATTGATGCCAGATTGACAGGCGTTGCAGGGGGCCTGTTTTATTCACCCGGAAGCCTCAGGGCCGGGCAGAGGAGGCGGCAGCGGAGGGGTTGCCGGGGGAGGATTTATCGAGAAAGAGCATTTTCAGGGCAATCAGGATCATCAGAACGGCAAATATCTTTTTAACGGTTTCCTGAGAAAAACTGAGGGCCAGTTTACTGCCGAAATAGCTGCCGGTAATAAAGCCAACGGCAAGAATGCCCACCACCCGGAAATCCACATGGCCCTGTTTGTAATACTGAATCACCCCCAGGATACCCACTGGCAGCATGATCAGCCCCAGGGAGGTACCCTGCGCACTGTGCTGTGAAAAACCGAGAAAGTATACCAGCGCCGGCACGATGATGATACCACCACCAACGCCAACCAGTCCGCCGAGTATGCCGGCGGCGATCCCGATCACAATCAGGATGAGCAGTGTCTGGATGTCCATATGTTTTTTTCCGCTTGTCAGCTTTTGGGGAATTGCCGGGCATAATGCCCGATGTCTTTCCGGATGGTTTCGTAAGCCGCCTGTTTATCCTGGAACTCATCAATCTCCACCACTTTATTTTCCAGCACCTTGTAGTTCTCAAAATAATTTTTCAGCACATTGATGAAATGCCGGGGGAGGGCATCCACGCTGTCGAAGTGATTCACCGTGGGGTCCTTGCTGGCCACGGCGATGATTTTATCATCCTTTTCCCCATTATCAATCATCTGCATGTTACCGATAACGGTAGCTTCCACCAGGCAAAGGGGCTGAATGGATTCACTGCAGATCACCAGGATATCGAGCGGATCCCCGTCTTCCCCCAGGGTTTGCGGTATGAAGCCGTAATTCACCGGGTAATGAAAAGAGGAGTAAATAACCCGGTCCAGTTTCAACAGACCGGTTTCCTTGTCGATTTCATATTTGGCACGGGAGCCCTGGGGTATTTCAATCAGCGCGTTCACGGTTTCCGGCGCATTTTTGCCGTAATGCGCGCCGTGCCAGGGATGTTTTACATATATCATACAGTCAGATTTATTTCATGAACAAATAGCCCAGCCAGGCAGCCAGCAGACCCAGGCCGATACTGGCGGTAATATAGAGCAGGCTGAGTCCTGTTTTTCCTTCCTGCAACAACAGCAGGTTTTCATAGGAGAATGCGGAAAAGGTAGTAAATCCCCCGCAGAGTCCGGTAGCCAGGAAAAGTTTCCAGTTGCCGGAGGCGGGATGTCGGAAACTCCAGGCGATCACCATTCCCATGACCAGGCTGCCCAGGATATTGATCACAAAAGTGGTGACGGGAAATGATTTTGGCGTGTACAGCAGGTTGCCTGCATACCGGAGCATGGAGCCCAGCGCACCGCCGAGCCCCACCAGCAATACCTGTTGTAAGGTGCCTGGCTGCATCAGAGATTTCCGGAAAAAGTGTACTGCAGGTCCACCAGCCACTGGCCGTTTACACGTACCACTTTCAGTTTGTTTTTTTCTGCTTTATTAAAACTGTTGGAGTAGTTCACAATGGTAACGGAATCGTTCACGTTGCTCACTTCGTTTACGATAATTTCTGCATCGCGGTACTGATCCAGTTCTGCGGCCGACCTGGAGTGAAAATGGGTTTCAAACCGGTCGATGTACTGCAGGTTGGTTTCATTGACGAGGAGCAGTTTGCGGGCATCCCTGAAATGGTTTTGCTGAATTTCGCGGATGAACCGGGTGGCTACTTCCAGATCGGTATTGGGGAGTGATTCCTGCAGTGAACACCCGGTGGCCAGGCAACCCAGAACGATGCAGAGACTGATCAGAGTTTTCATGGTATAAAAATACACTGCACCCGCAGCAGCAATGCCGCGGGTGCAGTGAGGTTGTTATTTGTTTTCCAGCTGTTTCAGCACTTCTTTGGCAGAGTCGAGGGCTTTCATCCCTTCCTGCATGGCTGCTTTCATGGAATCGGTATCCAGTTTCTTCAGTTCATCCAGGGAGTTGGCGATACTGTCCATGCCGCCTTTCTCCTGAATTTTATCTGAGGCCATCTGCATAATGGAAGATTTGTCGAAGGCTACTTTCCACTGCCCGTCTTCCTTTTTCAGGGTGAAGTTGGTAGACTCTCCTGATTTCTTGTCCTTAACAGGCACAGTCGCTTTATCACCTTCAATTTTTGCTTCTCCGAATTCCATCCTGGATTTATCAAACTGGTCATCCTGTTTTTGATCTTTGGCCATCTTCATGCCCATCTCCATCATATCGAGCATTGATTTACTATCGGCGGTTGCCAGTTTGCGGGCCCCTTCCATATCCTTTTTACCCATGGCGTCAAAAAAGGCGCTGAGGGTGGCTTTAGGATCGCCTCCGCTGCTGCCGCAGCCGGAGAAAAGAATCACAGAACAACAAATGGCCGCAGCCGCAAAAATTTTTTTCATTTGGAAAAGTTTTAGGTTCAGGAATCAAATGTAATTTTTCTTACTCATTTCTCAGAGGAAGCGTATTCTTTTTATTTCCCTGCAGCGGGGTTGCAGGAAACAATCATCTACTCCCGCAAACAAGCGGTTTCCCAGCCGGCTGCTGTCAAAACGCAACCAGCCTTGCGTGCCGGCACGGTAAGCTTTCATTACAAATTCGGCGCAGTATAAACGGTCGTTGGTGGCGAGGTCAAAATCCATATCAAAAGGGATGGCTGCTCTGTACAGCAAACGCACGGTGCTGATAATGCGCGGCAGGAGGGTATCATGCAGCGAAAAGCGGAAGATGCCGAAGCCCCGGTTGATTTGTGGTGCGGCAAATACGGTAAAGGGTTCCCGGAGGAGGGCCTGATCGGGGTTGAATTCACCCCCGAGCGCATGGTATACAAAGGGGGTGTCATTTTCAATGCTTACAATACCACAGTGGGAATAGGTCTGGTCGCGCCGGTTCAACCTGCGCAGACTCTCGCTGGTAAAATCATTGCCGGTGCGGGTAACCAGGTCGCCGTTCCGCAACAGCGGCAACGCCTGCTGAATACTATCGTATGCCCGGGTGAAAAACGGGTCTGCCTGCGGAGCCTTTCCAACCGGTGACCGGCAGGCACCAAAAAAGAGGAGGCAGCCTGTGAGCCACCTCCTGCATGCATTCAGATGAGTACAGGTGATCATTTTCTGCGGTCGGTATCCATCCCTTCTTCTTTTTCTTTCTCTTTTTCGTAAGCCTTGATAATGGCTTTCACCAGGCGGTGCCTTACCACGTCTTCTTCATCCAGTTCTATATGGGCGATACCGTCCACATTCCGCAGGATGCGGATTGCCTTATCCAGTCCGCTCCGCATATTTTTGGGAAGATCAATCTGCGTGGGATCGCCCGTAATGATGGCTTTGGCATTGGCGCCGATACGCGTGAGGAACATTTTCAGCTGACCATCATTGGTATTCTGTGCTTCATCAAGAATGATAAAGGCATTGTCAAGCGTACGGCCACGCATATACGCTAACGGGGCCACTTCAATGGTGCGGGTACTCATGTAGTAACCCAGTTTGTCGGCCGGAATCATATCGTCCAGTGCATCGTATAAGGGGCGCAGGTAAGGATCGATCTTTTCTTTCAGATCGCCGGGCAGAAATCCGAGATTTTCACCGGCTTCCACAGCGGGGCGGGTAAGGATGATTTTCTTGACAGATTTGTTTTTCAGTGCGCGCACTGCGAGGGCCACCGCGGTGTAGGTTTTACCGGTACCAGCGGGTCCGATGGCAAACACAATGTCATTCTTGTCAACCGCATGCACCATTTTTTTCTGGTTGGCAGTACGGGCCCGTACGGTTTTACCATTGGGGCCAAACACCAGCACATCGTTCGGGTTGCGGTCAACAAAATTATCAACCACCTGCTGGTCATCGCCGCCCAGTATCTGTTCAAAGTAATTCTCGCTCATGTGCCCGTTCCGTTCGATGTACTGCACAATGAGGTCGATTTTTTCCTTGGCATCCACAATCTGTTCCGGTGCGCCGCTGAGTTTTACCTGCGTGCCCCGGCTCAGAATTTTCAGGAGGGGAAATTTTTTCTTGAGGATGTCCAGCTTACCGTTGTTGACGCCGAAAAATTCAATGGGGTTAACGGTGTCGAGGTTGATGATGGTTTCTGTCAATGTAAGGGTTTTTAGTTTTACAATGGTGTGCGGTAGTTACTAAACCTTCATTCAACCAAATTTAACGGAATAGATTTAGAATAGCCCGTCCGAACTTATACACATATTGTTAAAAAGGAGGGCCCCTTCTTCGGTGGTTACAAATACTCCGGCAGGGTTTACACTTCCACCCAGGTATGGTCGGCCAGTAATTTCACCGGTGCAATGAACCGTTGATAGGGACCTGCGCCGCCGCCGTATTCTTTCGGACTGATCAGCGACAGCAGGTGTGTTCCATCTTTGCGTTCATAGAGAAAATAAGTGTGCCCGATCACCGGTTTGAAACTCAGTTTCGCATCATAGATGAGCATGCTGAGTTCTTTGCGTGCCTGAATTTCCTGTGCCTGGATGGCCAGTAATTCAATTTGTTTCCGGATCTGCTCCAGCTGCATGTTGGTTTGCTCTTCCATGGCCGTAAGGGCCTTGTGCCGGATCATGCCTTCTTCGTTGGCCCGAATCACCGCTCCGCTTACCGATGCGGAGTAGGGGATTACACTCATCTGTTTGTGGTAGATTTCCTTATTAATCCAGCGTTGGCCGTTTTCCAGCTGACCTTCCTGCCGGATACTCAGGTAACCATTGGGCAGTAATTCAAAAAACAAATGCAGAACGGGGTGTTCGTTTTTCCGGAACTCCACCCTGAACTGCAGGGCATCTTCAAAGCTGGCTAAAATGGTATCTCCCGGTTCGGGGTCGGTTGCGGGGTGTTCTTCTCCGTCGGCGACACAGGTAAAACTGAACTGGAAAGCCTGGTTCTCGAGTGAAACCCAACTGGTGCGGATCAGCAGTTCTTTTTTGTTGCCGGATGCCTCAATGCTGCAGGTGCCTGATTTCGGGCGATCCCCTTTTTCATAACTGCCTTTTTCCGGGAATAGTTGCCAGGAGGCTAGAAAATTATATGCTTCTACCATAATGATGCCGCTATAACAGGGCGGGGGGCAGATTGTTGGCTCTGCTTCTTGCTGCAAACATACGGCGAACAGGATATCCGGAAGGGCCGGAGGATAAAGACAAAAAAAATCAGGTAGGAAGAAGGGAATGTGTGTTAAAAATTGCTTTACTTTGAATCCCTTTAAAAAAGGACCCCCGGTAGAAACCGGGGGACTTTAACGATTGCTTGCCATATGAAAATTCTTACTGATCTGAGTAAGGCTGATCAAAACTGATCAGTTACGATGTACGGGACTTTACCGATTGCCTGCCATTTTTAACGGTTGCTTGCCGTATGAAATCACTGCCGCATCGTATTTGATAACAAAAATAGGATGCGGCAGTTTTACATTTTAATCAATTTCAGCGGGGTTTTATTATGCTTAACAGGATGATGAACGGTGAAAACCCTTGCCTGGAGCGGGTTAAATCAAAATTGATTAATGATGCCCAGTCGATTTACGGACGCTCTTTTTCAGTTGGTTCATTCCCTGGAAAAGGCGGAAAAACGAAATTTTAAACTGTATATAAAGCGAAGTTCGGCCAAGGAAGACCTTAAAATCATCGAACTTTTTGATACGCTGGATAAACTCAGCGAATACGATGAACAGGTACTGCTCCGGAAACTGCCCTCCATCAAAAAGCCGCAGCTCGCCAATGCCAAAGTACACCTGTATAAGCAGCTCCTGGCCAGTTTGCGCATCATCAAGAGTACCGACAGTATCGATATGCAGCTGAATGAACAGCTGGATTATGCCCGGATTCTGTACAACAAAGGCCTTTATCTCCAGAGTCTGAAAATTCTCGAGAAACTCCGGGAAACTGCCAAAGAGCACTACAAGTATAATTTCCTTACCCAGGTGCTGGCCTGGGAGAAGAAAATTGAAAGTCTGCACATCACCCGCAGCATGACTGACCGTGCGACCCTGTTATCTGCCGAAGCGCTGGAAGTAAGTACCCGGGTGGATAAGGTAGTGCGTATGTCGAACCTGGCGCTGCAGCTTTATAGTTTCTACATCCGGAACGGCCATGCCCGGAATGAGAAAGATGAAACCACGGTCAAAGCGTTTTTCAAGGCCAATCTGCCGGCGGATGCCCACACGCAAACCGGTTTCTACGAGCGGTTATATCTCTATCAGAGTTATTGCTGGTACGCGTTTATCCGGCAGGATTTCCTGATGTATTACCGCTATGCCCAGAAGTGGATCGATCTTTTTCATGACCAGCCCCTGATGATTAAGGTGGAAACGGGGTATTATATCAAAGGCATGCACAACCTGCTGAACGCGCATTTCGACCTGCGTAATTTCGAGGGGTTTGCCATCGCCTTGCAGCAGTTCAGGGATTTTGCCGCCACAGAATTGGCACAAAAGCATGATAATCATCGGGTTCAGACCTTTGTTTACATCAATAGTGCCATGATTAACCAGCATTTTATGATGGGGACCTTTGCGGAGGGCCTGAAACTGATACCCGAACTGGAGAAAAAGCTGGAGGAGTACACCCATTTACTCGATAACCACCGGATTCTCGTTTTCAATTATAAAATAGCCAACCTCTATTTCGGCAGCGGCCGGTACGATATCGCCATCGACTATCTGCAGAAGATCATCAATGAAGCCCCCGATCTCCGCAACGACCTGCAGTGCTATGCCCGGCTGCTGCACCTCATGGCGCATTACGAACTCGGCAATTACGAAATTCTCGATTCCCTCACCCGGTCCGTTTACCGCTTCATGGCCAAGATGGAAAATCTCACCATCGTGGAAGAGGCCATGTTCCGTTTCCTCCGTAAATCGTTCCAGCTTTCCCGGCACCAGATGAAGGCCGAACTGAAAGATTTTCTCGACAGTATCAAACAGCTCGAGAAAAACCGTTTCCAGACCCGCACCTTTGCCTACCTCGATGTGATCTCCTGGGTGGAGAGTAAGGTGACCGGTAAGCCCCTCAGCCAGGTAATCCACGATAAATACCGCGCCAAAAAGAAGCGGCTGTATCCATCCCTGTCTTGATCCTGCCTGCTCTATCCCTATCTCTGATCTGTAAGATTGACAGTTTTTTTCACAGTCCATTTCATGCCCTTTTGTAAGCAGGGCGGGAGAGGAGACTGCTGCGCTGTTCCGGACGGATTCTCTGCGTTGCCTCCCAATGAGCCACTCGTGAACCACTAAGTTTATTAGTAAATGGCAGGGAAGTATCCTGGAAAATCACCCCTTGACAGGATACTAATTAAATTATCAGATAAAATTATTTTAATCAAATGGTTTATAATGTATAATGACGATTGTATTGTTATTTATTATAGGTATTATGAATAACCAATTGACTTATTTGAGTCTGATTTGGGCATCCTGTCGTTTGGTTATTCAATTTAATAAATTAATATAATAAATAATTGATTATAAATACATACTGTGTAATAACTAAAATAAAAATTCATTTAAATTTTTGCATTAAAATTTATTCTACTGTATAAGACGCCTTCAGGGTAGATTTCTTGCTTTTTCCTGCCGCACGTGTTCGGTGATCTGCATCAATGCCCGCACAGCATACAATACCGCGCTGCGTG
>WBZP01000454.1_pt1 | contig 55996 bp, 47 predicted proteins | sample 5204301 | NCBI WGS metagenome assembly WBZP01 (sample SAMN12412401, study PRJNA552823) | activated sludge metagenome | isolation source: activated sludge from nitrification reactor of wastewater treatment plant... | place: USA: Pennsylvania | collected 2017
ACCTGATCAACATGAACGGGCGCATCTATGACCCGCTCACGGGCCGGATGTGCAGCCCGGACAATAACGTGCAACTGCCGGATTTTACGCAAAACTACAACCGATTTAGCTATGCGTTGAATAATCCATTAAAAATTACAGATCCGGATGGGGAGTTTTTGGTATTAGATTCATGGATAGTTGGTTTTATCCACGGCTTTTTCAGCCAGGGTGATAATCGTGGCAGTGCAGGATGGGAAACAGCCAATCGTTTTGCAAAAAACGATGCCCGAATTTGGGGAGGTTTACTTCATACAGATTCAAATAAAAGTGGTGTTGGCAGAATATGGGAAATCATATCCCGGTTCACATGGCAACTTCCACAAACGGTAGCAGGTGTACTGGTTAATTTAGGATTGAATACTTTTGGGCAAACCAACAGCGTACACTATGGCTATGGGGTAACAGTAACGGATAATAAATTTTCAGGAGGTGCTTTTACGGTAGGCAATTATATCGCAGGTCCATCCGGGTTCAGACCAGACTGGAGAGATCATTTGTTTGTACATGAATATGGCCACTACCGACAAAGTCAGCGGTTTGGGCCACTGTACCTGCCAGTCATTGCGCTGCCAAGTTTAACAGATTTCTATCTGGTGGACGAACTTTTCAATCAGAACCTGCACGAGACCAGATGGTATGAGGCAGGTGCAAGCAGAAGCGGTGCCAATTACTTTGATAAACATGAAGGAAGTGGTAAAGAAGGTTTTGTAGCAGGGAATTCTATGTTTTTTAACAAAAATTCATTTATTACTGGATCTGGAACATCATATACAAATCCAAGAAATGGTGGTAGAAATAGATTTGCTAACCCAACGAAATATAAATTTCATTGGACGGATATACCTGTGCATCTTTTTGCCATAAGTCCCCTTGCGTTCTTCATCTTTTAAAATAATTCGTCATGCGTAAATTCTTTATTTTTTGGCTCTTATCCTGTCTGGTTTTTCTCTGGGGATGCCCTGGCAAAGATTTTGACTATACCGACTCAACGATTACCCTGCTGAACAATACAGATGGGGATATTATGTACTATTATAAGTTCGTAACATGGCCTGATACCAGTTTAGATTTTTATAAGCCGTTTGAAGATAAGAGGCAATATGAACTTTCGATATTAAAGGCTAAGTCGTCAAAAGGTGAGGAGGATGCTTGGATTCGCGGTTTTGAGCGAGAACCAACGCCTATTATGCTATTTTTCTTTTCCCGTGATACCATTGATCAGGTTCCTTGGCCTAAAATCAGAGATTCGTACAACATTTTACGTCGGTACGACCTGACCAAAGCGAAGTTAGATTCACTGAACTGGACGATTACTTATCCGTAATCATTTCCTTTTCACTAAAAAAACATTCACACACCATGCAAAAAAACATCCTCATCTCGCTCCTCCTGCTGTGCAGCGCCGGGGCTGTCCGTGCTCAGGCCTGCTTCACCTACGATGCAGCGGGCAACCGCACGCAGCGCGTGGACTGCTGCACAGCCTGCAAAACAAATCCCTCAACGGAAGACCGCAGTGCGGCGGCCACAGCGGACGGGCTGACACTGTAGGCCATGCCCAACCCCACCAACGGGCACCTGCAACTGCTGACACAGGGATTTCCGGCAGAAGCACAGGTCACCGTGCTACAGGCCGACGGCCACCTCGTGCTGCGCCAGCCCCTCGGCAGCGGTCAACTCGACCTTTCGGCCATGCCCACAGGGCTGTACTTCATCCGGGTGGAACATGACCGCCAACAGAAAACCATTTCATTAGAAAAATCAGGGTTTTAACAAAAACTCAGTACCCGCATCCCTCATCACTATTTGCTGGACTACCTAATTTTTAAAAACAAATGATCTGCCAAAATTATTTCAATTTTTTTAGATTGACATCAATCAGCCTACTTTTGGGTTGTTTGATATTTTTAGTGCATAGATGTTGCAAAATGCCTTTTGTTGATTGCTTTATTACCTATCAAAATATACACCACGCCGCCAAACGATCGTGATTGGCAAGGAAGTAATTTTGCATATAAGGCCCTATTTAGTATCCTTCCGCCAAAGTGCTTTTAAGTTTGATGTCGAAATTCAAGTCATTAACTTCCAAAGCGATAGTCGCTGAATTTTCGTCCTTTTTTCCACCTTTTTGTGCCAAAGCCTTATTTTTGCCGCCGATGGCTGCATTTTCTTTTCACATAGACCCCGACATCACCCGGGCTGCCACTTTACCGGCTGCTTTCTATCGCGACGAGGCCCTGTACGAAGGGTCCCTCCGGCGCATTTTCGAGCGCAGCTGGCAATTTGCAGGAGACACGGCACGCCTGCGCCTCAACGAACAGGTGCAGCCCTTCACCCTGCTGCCCGGCTGCCTGAACGAACCGCTGGTATTTACCCGCGACCGCACGGGCCAACTCCATTGCCTCTCCAATGTATGCACCCATCGCGGCAATCTGCTGACCGATCAGGCATGTCACCAGACAGAGTTCCGGTGCCGCTATCACGGACGGCGCTTTGCTTTGGATGGTACTTTTTTGCGCATGCCCGAATTTGAGGGCGTGGCCAACTTCCCTGTAGCCGCAGACCACCTGGCCCGCGTCCCTTTTGGCGAGTGGGGGCCGTTGCTGTTTGCGGGCATTCGGCCGGAAGTGTCCCTGTCTGACTTTCTCGGGCCTATGCAGGAGCGGCTCTCGTGGCTGCCTTTGGAGCAGTTTCGTTTTTCGCCGGAGCGCTCTAAGGAATATTTGGTAAAAGCACACTGGGCGCTCTATTGTGAGAACTACCTTGAGGGCTTTCATATTCCCTTCGTACACAGCGGTTTAAATGCCGTTTTAGATTATGGCAGCTACACCACCGAGTGCTATGCTTACAGCAACCTGCAATTGGGATTGGGCAAGGGTGGTGAAGAAGTGTTCGACCTGCCGCCCGAATCGCCCGATCATGGCCGGGCCGTGGCGGCCTACTATTACTGGATATTTCCGAACATGATGTTCAATTTTTATCCGTGGGGTCTGTCGGTCAATGTGGTACAGCCCCTCGGCCCTGCACGCACCAAAGTGGTTTTCCTGACCTACGTCTGGCAGGAGGAGAAGTGGGGACAGGGGGCCGGGGCCGACTTGGACAAAGTGGAGCGCGAAGACGAAGCCATTGTGGAAAATGTGCAGCGGGGCATACAATCGCGCTTCTACGAACGCGGGCGCTACTCGCCCAAACGCGAGCAGGGAACGCACCACTTTCACCGGCTGATTGGACAGTTTATGACAGCGGAATAGAGCGGGGAACAAAAAAAGTACCGCTTTTAAGGCGTTCAGGTTTCCTCAAACCAGACCTTGGTCTGATTATCGGCATCGCCATTGTAGTTTACCAAAATTTCGCTGCCGGCAGTAATATCGCGCAGGCAATAAAAATCAATGGTTTGCGCGTCGAAATCCATGCCATATTCGGCATTGGGTGTGTAGGAATGGTTGTAAAGCGAGCCGTAGCCCAGACACACCGCATACCATTCGCCGTCGTCGCCCCAGTCGAAATAGTAATCATCCAGCACCGTTCTGCGTACATCGGGCAGCTGGGCCTTCGGAAACAACAGGACGGGACAAATTTCAATGATCTCCCCTTCCGAAATATCACGGGCGGCAAAAACGCCTTTGCCGTGTAATTCGGAAGGGGCGACATAAATGGCGGCTTGTTGCACGGCGGCGCTATGCTTTTTTCATTTCCGCATAGTATTGGTAAAAATACGGAATGGTTTCGATGCCTTTGTAATAGTTAAACAGCCCGTAATGTTCGTTGGGCGAGTGGAGCGCATCCGAATCTAAGCCAAAACCCATCAGAATGGAACTGGCTTTGAGTACTTTCTCGAACATGGCTACAATGGGGATGCTGCCGCCGCCGCGCTGGGGCAGGGGACGCTTCCCATAACCGGCCTCCATTGCTTTTTCGGCGGCGCGGTACTCAATCGAGTCGGTCGGAACCACCACCGGATAGCCCCCGTGGTGGGGAGTCACCCGCACTTTCACAGACGCTGGTGCAATGGATTCGAAATGCTGCTGAAACAGGGTTTCAATTTTGTGCGGGTCCTGGTGGGGTACTAAGCGCATCGAGATTTTGGCAAAGGCTTTGGAGGGCAATACGGTTTTGGCACCTTCGCCGGTATAGCCGCCCCACATACCGTTCACATCCAAAGTGGGTCGAATGCCGGTACGTTCGATGGTGGTATAGCCCTTTTCGCCCAGTGTGGCCCGCACACCGAGGTCGTCCATGTATTCCTGTTCCGAATAGGGCGCTTCATTCATCAGGGTGCGTTCTTCGACGCTTACTTCCTCCACATCGTCGTAGAAACCCTTGACGGTCACCCGGCGCTGCTCGTCGTGCAGCGACGAGATCATGTCGCACAGCACATTGACGGGGTTGGCCACTGCGCCGCCGTACACGCCGGAGTGCAGGTCGCGGTTAGGGCCGGTTACTTCCACTTCCATGTAGCAAAGGCCACGCAAACCCGTGGTGAGGCTCGGCACATCGTTGGCAATAATACCGGTATCGGAGATAAGCACCACATCACAGGCCAATTTGTCGGCGTGTTCGCGGCAAAAAATTTCTAAATGTTTGGAGCCGACTTCTTCCTCGCCTTCGATCATAAATTTCACATTGCAGGGCAGTACGCTGTGGTGCATCATGGCTTCAAATGCTTTGACGTGCATAAAAAACTGCCCTTTGTCATCGCAGGCTCCGCGTGCGAAAATGGCTCCCTGCGGATGGACAGGGGTCGTGCGAATCACGGGTTCAAACGGCGGACTTTCCCACAACTCCAGCGGATCCGGCGGCTGCACATCGTAGTGGCCATAAACCAAAACCGTCGGCATGTCTTTAGAGATCATTTTTTCTCCATATACAATCGGATGTCCGGCGGTTTCGTACACCGTCACCTGATCGGCACCGACGGCTTTCAGGTGGGTGGCGGTGGCTTCAGCCATGCGGCGCACATCTCCGGCGCACTTGGGATCCGCACTGACAGAAGGAATACGCAACAGGTCGAGCAATTCGTCAAGAAAGCGCTGTTTGTTGGCTTCTAAATAGGGTTGAAGTTGGTGCATAGAAAGATTATGTAATGAAGGGATAAACCATTTTCCTATAAGGATAAACGACTAAGGCGGGGTAATTATTGGATAAAAATACAGAGATTTGACAATTGTCCGGGAAAGGCTCAAACAGCGGTTAGCCGGGGTACTTCAGCGCACATTTTGCATCAGGGCTTCTATTACCCGACCTGTGCTGCCAGAAGGTTCCATGATGCGCAAAAGCGCCGCCAGCGTGGGCGCAATATCGGTGATGCTGACCGCATTGTAGGTGGCTCCCGGTGTCAGCCGATAGCCATACCAGACTAAGGGTACATGGGTATCGTAGGCATAAGCCGAGCCATGGGTAGTGCCGCCGGTTTTGAACAACGCATCGTCGGGGTGCCAGCCCGGATCGAGCATAAACAGGATATCGCCCGAACGGCGCGGATGAATGCCGTGGCGATAGGCCGCTACAAAAGGGTATTCTGGCGGGAAAGCCATCAGTTCTTCGCGGGTGAAAGCATCGTACACGCCGGGCAGCTGGCGCAAATATTGGATTACCACATCTGCCACGCGATTAGGATCAGTTTCCAAGTCGTCCAAAGCTTCCCAGTTGAGCCAGATTTGCTGGTTGGCAGCTTCGCGGATAAAGTCGCCCGTCATGCCTAATTCGGTAGCGAGGGTGGCCTCCAGATTTTTTTCTAATTTGCTTTCTTCAAAAACCCCGGCGGGGACGCGCAGGTCGGCCAGATGTCGGGGCGTTTCCGCCCCCCCGTGGTCAGCAGTGAGAAACACCAGATAGTTGTCCTTGCCCAATTGTCCGTCTAAGAAGGAGAGCAAGCGCTCCATGTCTGCATCCAGGCGGCGGTAAGCGTCTTCGGTCTCTTCGGCATGTATCCCGAACTGGTGGCTGATATAGTCGGTAGCCGAAAAACTCAGACATAAAAAGTCTGGATATTCGTCAGCACCCAATTGCATCCCTGCGATGGCCGCCAAACCGAGATCCATGGTCAGGCTGTTGCCAAAGGGTGTGAAGCGCAATGCGCCGTAGCCATTTTTTTTCAAAGCGGGCAGATCGTGCGGAAATTTTCCGCTGAACGGCCCATAAGCGGCGCTTTTGTACTGATCCCAGCGACCAAAGCTATAGGTCATTTTACCGGAGGGCATCCACGGCTTGGACATGTACTGCTCGGGCAGACGACGGCTATTGAAAGCATTGACCCATTCAGGCAACCCTGCCGAATCCGGGTAATAGGTGGACGTAATCCAATGGCCCGTAGCATCGTCGAACCAGTAACAGGCATCGGCCAAGTGTCCGGCGGGCAAAATGCTGCCCCGGTCTTTCAGGCAAATGCCCACTACTTTGGATTGCAGATTATTGAACAGCTTCAACTCGTCGGTGATGGTGGTGGAAAGCAACACTTCGGGGCTGTGTTGTCCCGATTTTCCGGGTGCCCCCACGGTGCGGTAACGCGGGTCGCCCGTGACATAGCGGTGTGCGGCCTGTTCCGGGTCGTACCATTCGTTGGCAATGATGCCATTGACGGAAGGGGTGGTGCCAGTGTAAATCGCAGCATGGCCCGGCCCTGTGTAAGTAGGGGCGTAGTTGTAATGGGTGTTTTCGCAGGAAAAACCGCCGCTCAGCAGCCGCTGAAAACCGCCTGTGCCGTAAGCCCCCATGTAGCGGTACAGATAATCGTAGCGCATCTGGTCTATGACAATGCCAACAACCAGTTTAGGCGGTGCAGAAAAAAGCAGGGCATTTTTCCCGGCAGGTGGATTTTGTGCAGACAGCAGGGGGTGGAAAAAAAAGGCGCAGAAAACAGAAATGAGAGAACCCTTCCCCGTTAAACGTGAAAAATTCATTGATTTTTATTTGAAGTTCAATATTTTACATAATTAAGTACCTGTACCTAATTACGTACCCAATCGAAATTAATTTATGTTATTTGCAATGTAATTATCTGAAAATCAGTACATTATCAAATTATCATATTAACATATTCACTTAATTATTCTTTATTTTTAGAGTCCATCCAGATAGAGACGGGGCCATCGTTCAAAAGTGACACCTTCATATCGGCACCAAAAATGCCGGTACACACCCGACAGCCCGACACCTGCTCTAAGGTCTGTACAAATTGCTCGTATAGCGGAATGGCCTGTTCGGGGCGGGCAGAGCGCAAAAACGAAGGCCGGTTGCCTTTTTTGGTACTGGCAAAAAGGGTAAACTGGCTGATTACTAAAATTTCGCCGCCTACGTCCTGTACGGAGCGGTTCATCAGGCCCGCCTCGTCGGAGAAAATACGCAGGGCCGCTGTTTTGTTACACAGCCATTGAACATCTTCCGGGCCATCTTCGGCTTCGATGCCAAGCAGCAGGAGCAAACCAGCCCCGATACGGGACTTTTCGATACCTTCGATGACAACAGAAGCGTGGGAAACACGTTGAATAAGCAAACGCACAGCAGAGAATAGAAAAAGGGTAAGAGTATCAATAATGAAAGAGGGGGCCTGTTAAACCGGGCGAAAACGGGCAAACAATTCCTCCTTGTACCACCCTTTGGCGCGGGTTTTCTGAATGACTTCGGCATGGAGGGGATTGTGGTAGGCGTAGTGCATCATTTGTTGGCCCGAGGCCCACAGGCTGAAAGTGGCCTGTTGAATCCACGGCAGTTCGCCAATGCCTTTGGCAAACAATAGTCCCGGCTGTCCCTCCATAGAGCGGCTGACAGGGGCCACGCGGGTCCAGAAAGACCAGACATGTCGCCAGCGAATGGTAGCCCGGGTGATGACCGCCACCGGAGCAGCAGCATCAAAAGCCGCCGCCGAATTGAAGGGCTGCCGACCGCTCCAAAGCCCGTGGGCCATGATGTTGTGCAGGCGAAAGGTTTCCCCCGGCCCGCCCCAACGCTGGTAGAACCGCCAGAGGCGACTGCTGTCAAAAAACCGGTCAGCCTCCGGTGTACTTTTCCACACAAACAGCAAGGCATAGGTGGAAAAATCCGGGCGGGCACCAAAACCGTTGGAGCCGCCTGTGCCAAGAAGTTTATAAAAAATCGGTCCCTTTGCAAAATGCAGCCCCAGCGGCACCACGCCCATTGCCATAAAGGCTACAACGCGGGTCCAAAAAGAGTTGAAGCGGAAAAAAGTAAGGGTGGTGAGCTGTTTATCAGCCATCATTCCGAGGGTTTGCCAGCCGCTTTCCAGGCAGTGTAGCCGCCCTTCAGGTCATAAACTTCCTTAAATCCTAAGGCACGAAGGCGGGCTGCTGAGCGGGCACTGCGTCCGCCGACGGCACAATACACAAGTACCGGACGACTTTTGTCTAAAGTGGCAATTTGTGTTTCGAAATTGCCACCATTGTAATCGTAATTCAGGGCGCTTTTCAGGTGTCCGGCAGCATACTCCTGTGGCGTGCGGACATCTAGCAGCTGGGCCTTCGGGTCGGATTTCCATTTTTTATCGAAGTCTTCCACAGTCAACACTGCATTTTGTGCATCGGAAGGGGTCGTATTACAGGAAACCAATAAAAGCAGGGGAATGAAGAGGCGAAATAATGTGATCATGTGAACTTAAAAAAAGAAAAGTGTAACAAAAAAACAGTGGCTTGGTTGATTCAAACGGCCCCTTGCGATCTGTCCTTTCGAAATTCTGCCATAATAACGACGGTTTTGCGGCAGGTGTTGTACCTTTGCCCGGCCCATATAAAAGAGATGCCACCAGAGGCAGCTCCTTTTGGGTGGGTCATTTTTCTATTTGTCATTTTGCGACTGCCTCTCCTCATTGCCCGGCGCTATTTGTTTGCCAAGCGCAGCACCAACGCCATCAATATCATCACCGGCATCTCTGTGCTGGGCGTGGCCATTGGTACGGCTGCCCTGATTCTGGTGTTGTCGGTCTTTAACGGCTTTGAAGACCTGTTGTCGGGGCTTTTCGGCTACTTCAATCCCGAAATAAAAGTACTGCCCGCCAAAGGGAAAACGTTCAGCAGGGACAGCCTGCAGCTGGCGCAGCTGCGGGCGGTACCCGGTGTGCTGTACGTCAGCGAGACGTTGGAAGAAATCGCCTTTTTCGAGTACGAAGGCTCACAGGACTTCGGCACCCTGAAAGGCGTGGACACGGTTTTTCCGGCCATCAACCACATTGATTCCACCATACAGGAGGGTGAATACCTGTTACAGTCGGAAGACCGCCATTTTGCGGTGGTGGGCGCAGGCCTGCGCAATAAACTCAGTATCAATGTGCTTAATCCACTGGCTACCATGACCGTCTATATGCCTGCCCGCGATCAGGGGGGCGTATTGGGCAAACCTTTTACTTCGCGCCTGCTGTATCCGGCTGGTACCTTTGCCATCCAGCAGGATTTTGATAACCAATATGTGATTACCCATCTCGCCTTCGTACAGGAACTGTTGGGCGAGCCGGAAGGCACTGTTTCTGCTTTGGAAGTGCGCTGTCAGTCTGGCGCATCAGTAAGGGCAGTTAAAAAGCAGATAGTAACCCTTTTAGGAGCAGATTTCGTGGTAAAAGACCGCTACGAACAAAATGAAGCTTTCTTCAAGGTCATGCAATTGGAAAAATGGATGGGCTACGCCATCACGACCCTGATGCTGATTTTAATGGCCTTCAATACTTTAGGAGCGCTTTGGATGATTGTGCTGGACAAACAAAAAGACATTTCGGTACTTAAAAGTATGGGAGCCGACGATCGCACCGTACGGAAAATATTTTTGCTGGAGGGGTTGCTGCTTACTCTGCTCGGACTGTCGGCAGGCATTGTTTTGGCGTTAATTTTATATGGATTGCAAAAATATTACGGCATCATCCGCATTCCGGAAGGTTTTTTGGTGAAAACTTACCCGATTGCCATGCGAATAACCGACTTTTTGCCGGTGGTACTCACCGTGTTGGGCATCGGGCTGCTGGCTTCCTTAGCCCCGGCCCGGCGGGCGGTGCAGGTGCCTGCGTTTCTGCGGGAGGAGTAAAGGCGGTGAATAAGCGACGAAAGATGAATCCGTTACCTAAGTCAATTTGATTTTAGGGAATGGTACCCTATAGCAGTATTTTTACATCTACCCATGGATTTAGCACACTTTATTTACCAGAAAATCGTATAAAGCGCTGCCAAAACGCCACAGACGATCAGGGTACCAATGGTGAAACCGGGTCGGGTTTTGAACATGGAGGCATCCACCTCCAAGCCTTGCGGGTTGTCGCGGCCCTTCAATTCGGTGATGCTGATGAAGTACATCACTACCACACAGATCAGGAATACAAAGCCCATGCGGTCTATGAACGGAATTTCATACACCCCGTCGGCATTGGCCACCGAAAACCCCGTAGAGGACAGGAAAGAAAGATCCATCAGGCGCGGCAAAAACTTGAAAAGCACCGACAGGACGAAGCCGCCGATAATGGAGAACAGGGCCGCGTTGGACGTGGTTTTGCGCCAGAAGAAACCCAGTAAGAAAGCAGCAAACACGCCCGGCGACACAAAGCCCGTGTATTCCTGAATAAACTGAAAGCCGCCCTTTTTATCAATGCCCATAAAAGGGGCGATCAACACCGCTATGACCATCGAGACCCATACTGCATAGCGGCCTACCCGCACTAATTGGTCTTCGCTGGCATCGGGGTTGATTTTCTTTTTATAAATGTCGAGGGAAAAAATGGTGGAAATGGAGTTGGCTTTGCCCGCCAGAGAGGCCACAATGGCCGCTGTGAGGGCAGCAAAAGCCAGTCCTTTGAGGCCTGTGGGCAACAATTGCAGCAGCACCGGATAAGCCCGGTCGGGATTCAGTTCGCCATTCTGTAACATTTCCTGCTGGTACAGGCCCTTTTGATGGAGTACATAGGCCGCAATACCGGGCAGCACCACAATCACCGGCATCAGCAGTTTCAGGAAAGCCGCAAACAGGAGGCCGTTGCGGGCAGTGGGCAGGTCGGCTCCCAAAGCCCGCTGGGTGATGTACTGGTTGCACCCCCAGTAATTGAGGTTGACGATCCACATGCCCCCGATCAGGATAGTCAGTCCCGGCAGGTCGCCATAGTGGGGGCTGTTGCGATCAAACACCATGTGATAATGGTCGTTGGCGTATTGCAGGGTGGTGTTGAAGCCGGCAATGGCACCCGCACCGCCGTATTCTTTGGCCACCAGATCGAGGGCCAGCCAGGTGGTCACCAGGCCGCCGATGATGAGTACCAGCACCTGTATCACGTCCGTATAGCCGATCACCTTCATGCCGCCCAGCGTGATCACAATGGCAAAAACGGCCAATCCTACCATACAGGCGACAATAGACAACCCGCTGATGCCACTGACTGCAATGGCCCCCAGATAGAGGATGGAAGTCAGGTTTACGATCACATACAGGAGCAGCCAGAAGACAGCCATGATGGTGGCCACCGTTTCGTTATACCGCGTCCGCAGGAACTGCGGCATGGTGAAAATATGATTTTTTAAATAGACGGGTATAAAAAACACCGCTACAATCAGCAGGTTAGCCGCTGCCATCCATTCATAGGTGGCAATGGCAAGACCCATTTTAAAACCCGATCCCGACATGCCGATAAACTGTTCGGCGCTGATGTTGGAGGCAATCAGCGAAGCACCAATGGCCCACCAGGTGAGTGCCCCTTCTGCCAGAAAAAACTCGTTGGCGCTGGTATGCGCCGCCTTTTTGCGCTGATAAATCCAGTATCCGTATCCGGCTACGACAATGAAGTAGAAAAGAAAAACCAGATAATCGGGGGTTTGTAGCGTTTGATTCATAAAAAATGAGAATTATCCGGCCAAATGTATGGCGTGTTTTTATTTCTGCGTTCTTATTTGGAAAAAATTTTACCGGGACAGGGCGATTTAAAAATAAAAAGTTTGATTTTTATAAAAAACCCTACCTTTGCCCATTATCTATATGGGAACTGTTATATCATTACTCAATCACAAGGGGGGAGTCGGGAAAACCACCAGTGCCATCAACATCGGCGCGGGTTTGCGCGAGTTGGGCAAAAAAGTCCTGTTGATTGACCTCGACCCACAAGCCAATTTGTCTATTTCGCTCGGCATTCCGCGCCAAAAGTTCACCATTTACGAGGCGTTGCGTGGTGAGGGCGATCTGCAACCCTATGCCCATCGGCCGGGTTTGGATGTGGTCACCTCCTCGCTCGACCTGTCGGGTGCAGAGATGGAACTTATCAACGAGGCGGGCCGCGAGTTTATCCTGCGCGATTTGCTGGGCCAGGTTTCGGACAGTTACGACTACATCCTAATAGACTGCCCGCCGTCGCTGGGTCTGCTTACCCTCAATGCCCTCACGGCCAGCCGCTATGTGTTGATCCCGCTGCAAACAGAATTTCTGGCAGTTCAGGGGTTAGCGAAGATCAAGCAGGTCATTGACAAGGTGCGGTTCCGCCTCAACAAGAGCCTTGAGATGAGCGGTGTTATTGCTACCATGTACGACAGTCGGCGCATTCTCAACCGCGATGTGGTGGACACTATTCATAAGTACTTTGGCGACAAAGTGTTTAAAACGTATATCCGCGACAACATTGCACTGGCAGAAGCCCCGGCCCAGCGCAAAGATATTTTTGAGTACAGTCCGAAATCGCCGGGCGCACATGACTATTTGGAACTGAGCAAAGAACTATTGTCCAGAATAGAACCATGAAAAAAGGGAAAAAGGGATTTTCTTCGGGTCTGTCCGACCTGTTCAACGACGGCTCCAGCGCACAAAGCTCCTTGTTTGGCGCGGAAGAAACCCGTGTGGCCGCCTCCTCCAAAGCGGCTGCTACCCCCAGGTCTCTACACAAAAATTTCCTGGCCGATATAGATATGTTCTTGCAGGAAGCGCTGGAAGAGGGCATAGAAAAATATGAGGCCCACCAGCCCGATTCTGTAACCCGGAGTGCCCGACCCAAATCGGCCGCAGTCCCGCGAAAAGTTCCTTCCGGTTTGGATGCCCTGATTCGCCAGACCATAGACATTCAGGAAATCAACACCGACGAGGCGGCAGGCAAAAAGCGCCTGACCGTAGCAGTGGACCGCTCCAAAGTCGAGCAACTCCGTGTCATTGCCCGCCTTGAAAACGCCTATCTGAAAGACCTGTTGACCCAGGTCATAGATGCTTATATCGAGGAATACAAACAGGACAAGGGCGTGACCTTTTGACAAAGTTCCTTATTTCTTATTGGAGGGAATTTCGTTCTCATGCTTTCCGCTTACCACGACTTTCGGTTGTTTTACAACCAAAACATTCACCCCGAACTCCTGCACTTAGAGCAGCGGCGGCGGCGTTTCATCCGGCTGATGTGGCTGTTCGGCTTCCTGCTGCTGTTGTTCCTTGCCCTGCAAATTTTTGTTGGCATTCTGGTGTTTACCCTGTTGTTGTTTATTCCCATCGGGTTGGGCATTGCCTATTTGGTATTTCGGATGCAGGTGTTTCTACAGGAATTCAAGCCGCGCATTGTGGGACTCATTTTGGATTTCATGGACAACGATGTCAATTATTCGTTTGAAAAATACAATCCCAAAGGGGCCATCTCCAAAAAACAATTTCTCAACAGCCGGATTTTTACTGCTGCTGACGATTATGCAGGCGAGGAATTGATTGTGGGGCAGGTGCGGGAAACCCCTTTTGAAATGTGCGAATTGCGGGTCAGCGAGTTTTCCCCTGTACATGACCGCTTAGATCGTGTTTTCAAGGGCATTTTCCTGATTGGCGATTTCCGACGGTGGGACATGCACGGCGGCGTACTGGTATTGCCCGATGCTTATCGGAAATACCTCTTGCGCAGTACCAAAAAATTCCATTTGTTGGGGGGCAGGCGGGTACGACAGCAGCTGCTTCCCGAATTTGAAGCATTTTTCGACACCTATGCCACGCCTGATGTGCAAATTAAAGATGTTTTTTCAAAAGACCTGCAATTGGCCATTCTCCAGTTCCGGCAGCGCTTTATGCAGGTAAATCGCCAGAAGGAAATGTACCTGTCTGTCATCGGCGATAAAATTTATCTGGCCCTGACTCAGGATCGCGATTTGCTGGAGCCTTCCCTGTGGCACAGCAATGTCCGTTTCGACCTCATTCAGGAGTTCTACGAAGACCTGCGCATGGTGTTGGAAATGCTGCGCGAAGTGGATGTAATGAACTGAAAACAGGCGATTTTACAAAGGCAATGTTAATGGCCTCGCGGATCAGCACCGATCCGCTTACCTTTGCTGCTCGCTTTTCGATTAAAAAACAATTTACATGAAACCTGTACTTTTCTTTTCGGCGCTGTTCCTCATGGTTAGCCACTATTCCTGCTCTGCCCAGACGACGGGCGACCATACTGCCAACAGCGGTTTGGAATGGCACACAGAATTAGGCAAGGCGCGCGCTATCTCCGACGCTACCAAAAAGCCTATTTTTGGTTTTTTCACCGGCAGCGACTGGTGCGGCTGGTGTATCCGCCTGCAAAACAATGTTTTTTCCAAACCCGCTTTCGTGGAATGGGCCAAAAAGAACGTAGTATTGCTCGAATTGGACTTTCCGCGTCGCAAGCAGCTTCCTGCCGATTTGGCGCAACAGAACTCTAACCTGCAACAGGCATTTCAGGTGGGCGGTTATCCCACCATCTGGCTGTTCTATGCCACGCCCGATGCCAGTGGCCAGCGCATCAACCTCAATGCCCTTGGCTCTCTGGGCTATCCTTCCGGTGCGGAAGCCGGTAAAGAAGAGGTAAAATTTATTGAAACTGCCAACTCTATCATCGCCAGCGGTGTTAAGAAGTAAGGAGGTGTCCCGGACCACCTAAACCGGGAGCCACAGTTGAATATGCAGTTTCGCAACCCCTTTAATATTCCCCGCGCCGTACAAAATTGGTTGTTGGCCGGTCTCGTGATGATTTTTATACAAGTGGTGATTGGCGGTGTGACCCGCCTCACTGGCAGCGGTCTGAGTATCACCCGTTGGGAACTTGTAACCGGCAGTATCCCACCCCTGAGTGCAGCGGAGTGGGATACTGCTTTTGAACTCTACAGGCAGACTCCGCAATACCAAAAGATCAATCAGGGCATGCGTCTGGAAGACTTCAAGTTCATTTACTTTTGGGAGTACTTCCACCGCCTGTGGGCGCGCCTGATGTTTTTTGTGTTTGTCATTCCGTTCTTTTGGTTCCTGTGGCGCGGTATGTTGTCGCGCCCGCTGTTGCCGCGCCTGCTGATTGTGGTGGCGTTGGCCGGATTGGAAGGGTTTTTGGGGTGGATTATGGTAGCCAGTGGTCTTATCAAACGGCCGTGGGTGAACGCCTACAACCTGACGCTGCACCTCACCATGGCCCTCATCATTTTCAGCTATCTTTTTTGGACATACCTGACGACCCGGCAGCCGGAGGGCGGGGCAGGTGTACACGGCTCGCTCCGGCGTTTCGCTTGGGGGATGGTGGTGCTTGCTTTTTTCCAGATTGCGCTCGGTGCCATGATGTCGGGAACCAAAGCCGGATTGTTTTATCCCACCTGGCCGGACATGCAGGGCAGTTACTTGCCCGATGTGCTTTTGCAGGGGGGGAATTGGCAGAGCGCACACTTTATAGACTATGACGTGCATCCTTTTATGTCTGCCCTCATTCAGTTTCTGCACCGCAACACAGCCTATCTGCTGACTGCTTTGTTGGTGGTGTTGGGGGTGCGCCTTCGCAGAGGACAGGCCGCATCTGCCCCTGTTGGTGGCAATTCCCGCATCAGGTCGGCTGTGTGGGTCACATGGTCGTTGCTGGGCGTGCAGGTACTGCTGGGCATTTTCACCCTGTTGGCCTGTCAGGGCAGCGTTCCGGTTTTATTGGGCGTTTTGCATCAGGCGGGTGCTGTTTTATTGCTGACCTCCATTCTTTATCTCACTTATCAGTGCAGAGCCGCTGCACAACGCTTATCTGATGTCTGAAATGCTTCCCTGTCAACCCCTCATTGAAGCGGCGTGGAACGACCGCACTCTGCTGTCCGACCCTGCTGTGCAGGAGGCCATCCGCGAAGTGATTGACCTGCTGGATCAGGGCGACCTGCGCGTGGCTACCCCGAACACCGATGGCACCTGGACTACCCACGAATGGATCAAAAAGGCCGTGTTGCTCTATTTTCCCATTCAGCAGATGGAGACCATTGAGGTAGGGCCTTTCGAATTTCATGACAAGATTCCGCTGAAAAGGGGCTTCGCTTCGCAGGGGGTGCGTGTAGTGCCGCAGGCCTTGGCCCGCTATGGGTCGTATATCGAAAAAGGGGCCATTCTCATGCCGTCCTACGTCAATATCGGGGCTTGGGTGGGAAGTGGCACCATGGTGGATACGTGGGCAACTGTAGGCTCGTGCGCCCAGATTGGGCGCAATGTGCATCTGGCCGGCGGCGTGGGCATTGGCGGGGTGCTGGAGCCGCTGCAGGCCAGGCCTACCATCATCGAGGACGATTGTTTCATCGGTTCCCGCTGTATTGTGGTGGAAGGCGTACATGTCGAGCGCGAGGCCGTGCTGGGAGCCAATGTGGTACTCACCAAAAGTACCCACCTCATAGATGTCAGCGGCCCCGAGCCGGTGCTGCACAAGGGACGTGTCCCTGCCCGTTCGGTGGTCATACCCGGTACCTACCCGCGCCGTTTTCCGGCGGGCGAATTTCAGGTGGCCTGTGCGCTTATCATCGGGAAGCGACAGGAGAGTACCGACAAAAAGGTTTCGCTCAACGAGGCGCTGCGGGAGTTCAAAGTAGATGCTTAGCATGTTATGAACAAGACCATTGCCAGTTTTATCTATGCTTTTCGCGGCATCGCCGATTTTTTCCGCACTGAACGCAATGCACGCTGGCATTTGGCAGCTGCTCTTTTAGCGGCTGTTGCCGGTTTTTGGCTGCGTATAGATCGGTACGAGTGGATGGCGGTGGTAGTGTGCATCGGAGTGGTCATGGCTTTGGAAGCCATGAATACGGCATTGGAACACCTGACCAATTTGGTTTCTCCAGGCTATCAACCTTTGGCCGGTCGGGCCAAAGACGCAGCTGCCGGGGCTGTGTTGTTGGCCGCCATTGGGGCTGCTGTGATCGGTGGCATTATTTTTCTTCCAAAAATTATTGCCGTGCTGCTAAGATTTTTCGGGTAAAAGTGTCTTGTTGTAGCCAATTTTGTATTTATTTAACAAAAAAAAGGAGTTTGGCACGAAATTTTAACATTTTCTATGAACGAAAATGTAATTTAATCAGTTTTTGCTTATGTGTCAAATTCAAATGCAACCCCATGCAGACAATTGTGATGGTTTCCTGCCTTTTTCTACTATCCGAACATTAACCGATTCACTTGTTTATATGATGCGTATAATCCTTGTTATCCCTGCCGCCGGCCTGCTGCTTTCCAGCACTTTGTTGCCGACCAACATTTCCGACACGGAACCTTTGCCGGGTGCCTCTATGGTCTCTCCGATTCCTCCCGTGTCCGATAAATCGCCTGTGATGTGGTCGGAAGCCACATGTTTTCATCTGGGCGAGCAAATTGTTCTTCACTTTTCCACCCCCCATCCGCCCTATTTGGGGGTAGTCAACCCCGACGGAAAATTCTTTTATGTGGTGTTTCCGGCTGCTCAAAGTGTTGGGGCTTTGGCTCCTTTGGTAGACAGCGATAAATTCGTTGGTCTCAACCGATTAGTAGTCCAGACATCCACTTTGAAAGCCGACCCTTATGTACACGGGATCACCGAAAATCAACAGGTTTTTACCAAATCGGGGAATTACACTTTTCTGCTGGGTGATAATTTGCACGTGGATGACCCTTCCTTGCTCACTAAATTGAAAGTACAGTACCGACATACGGCCAAGGTGCAACCTAAGACTGAAGTGTTGCCCTGACCGTCTTCTAAGAATATGCACAACCTGATTGCCCTGATTTGGGCCTTATATATGCCTCCGGTGGGTTTATACGCACCAGAGGCATTTTTTATAAACCGTACCCCCTTTGCTATGTCGCCTGCATCTACTCCCGAAACAGAGTTTACACACACCCATTGCACCCTGCTGATTTCTAATATTCAGCACCGCTCCGGGAAAATTTTTATTGCTGTTTACGATTCCAGAGCCTCCTTCCTGAAGCCGGATAAAGCCGTTTTTATAAAGGTAGTTTCCCCTGGCCGGTCTGCCACTTTAGAAATTCCTGTCCCTCTATCCCTGCCCGGAACTTACGCATTCAGCTGCTATCACGACCTGAACGACGACGGCCAATTGAATACCAATCTGCTTGGCATCCCGACAGAGCCGTATGGGTTTTCCAACGGCGCGCGGCCCAAGTTTCGGGCACCTCGTTGGTCCGAAGTCGGCATTTTTTGCCTGGCGGGCAATCCCCGCGTGGAAGTCGTACTCAACACCTGGTAATCCCCGAAGCCTGTATTATTTTGCGGTTGTGTGACAAGGTCTTTTTTATGGACACCCGCCCCTTCCGGGCTTTTATAAATGTTATGTTAAAATTAGAAACTTTATTCTTAAAGTCGCAATAAGCAAAAGGGATTTGTTGTTTTATGAGGGTTTTTAATCAACATAATTTCACCGCAACAATCCGGTTATTGCCTATGGAAGATTCTTACATACAAAATGCTGTTTTGCAGTTTTTATACCACGAGCTTTCTGCCGATGAAACCATCGAAATGAGTGAACTCATTGTGGCGACTCCCGAAGTGCGGCAAATTTTTCATCGGTATGCCCGTGCCAAAGCCCACCTTCCGAAGGCTTTGTTTAATCCTTCTTCCCGATCTGTCGAAAGGGTGCTTTCCTATAGTATGCAAACTGCCATACACGCCAATTAAGGCATTTTATACGCCTTTGCTTCCCGAGCCAAGAAGGGGAAAAGCCCGCATCGCATAGTGACGATGGGGGCTTTTTGCATTTTTTCACCCTTTCCGAATGCCTTTGCTAAAACATATGTTCCTTTTCCGGCGTTATCGGCTTTAGGGTGCCTGTCCCGCTGTGTGTAGGAATCGGTGTGGCTGCCTCCCGTCAGCGGGGTACTGACTTTGCAATGAATACCCGATTATCCCTCATTCATCCCATTACCACATCTTCATATCTCGACATTAACAAATTAATAAATTAAATTATTGTCCCGCATCCTTGCCATAGACTTCGGATTGAAACGCACGGGTATTGCTGTTACCGATCCTCTGAAGATCATTGCTTCCGGCCTCACAACGGTGCCTACTATGGGCCTGTTCGACTACCTGCAACAATACTGTAGTCAGGAACCGGTTGAGTGTTTTGTGGTGGGGCTGCCTCTGCATCCCGATGGCAATCCGGCTCAGATCGCTCCGCAGGCCGATGCCTGTGCGGCTCGCTTGCAGCAATTGTACCCCGACAAGAAAGTTGTTCGCCAGGATGAGCGCTATACCTCGAATGATGCGAAGCGCATCCTGTTGCAGTCGGGCGTAAAGAAGCAAAAACGCCGCGACAAAACTTTGGTGGATAAAATTGCTGCTGCTCTGATTTTAGAACAATACATGCAGGAAAATTTTTGGTAAAATATGTCCATTCCCTTCCACTCCGTTTCCTTTGTAAAAAAAATTTTTGCACACTTCGTGTTTTTCCTGCTGTTTTTAGTCCCTTTCGGAGCAGGGGCGCAGGGCGATGTGGTGTTATCTGATTCTGCCCGCATCAGTTTGCTGACCGTGGCACCGGGTGCCGAACTGTATTCTACTTTCGGCCATAGTACGCTGCGGGTTACCGACCCCGCCCGGCGCATAGACCGCTGTTATAATTATGGCACGTTCGATTTCGATCAGTCCAATTTTTATATAAAATTTTGCCGGGGAAAACTGCTGTATCAAATAGAAGTGGAGCGTTGGGAACAGTTTGAATACAGCAACATGCAGGATCGGCGCACCATGCGCGAGCAGGTGCTGCGCCTCAACCGCAACCAGCGCCAACTGCTGTTCGAGTTGTTGGAAGAGAACATGCTTCCCCAAAACCGGCAGTATCGCTACGACTTTTTTTATGATAACTGCGCTACCCGCATCCGCGATATTGTGCGCAAAGCCGCCTGGCAAATTACCCTGGACTCCTCCCATGTACGCCCAGGCACCACGATGCGCCAGTTGCTGCGGCCTTACCTCGTGCAACATCCCTGGACCCAGTTTGGAATAGACCTCGTTCTCGGAATGCCGACCGACAAGGTGGCCCGTGCCGACGACTATATGTTTTTGCCGGATGGCGTACACCGGGTTTTTGAAAATACCCGCCTGCCCGAAGGCCAGCCGTTAGTGGAAAAAGAGCGCACCCAGCCCCAGCCCCCTTTCCCCCTGAAAGTATGGCAACCGGGCATTTTGGATCGCCCCTTTTGGGTGGTCTCCGCAATCTGCATTCTGGGACTGCTTTCCATGTTGCATGCCCGCTTAGAACGCGTGTTTGACTTCTGTTTCTGGCTGGCTCTGGGCGTGGCGGGTCTCATTATCGCATTGCTTTGGTTTGCCACCGACCATGTTGCTACCAAAATGAACCTCAACATCCTGTGGGCCTTGCCTACCCATCTGTTGTTTTTTACCTTTCGTCGGCGTACCGAGTGGGTAGAAAATTACTTCACGGCAGTGGCTGCCCTCTCCCTGCTTACTCTGGTTTTTTGGAATTTCCTGCCTCAGGAGATGCCCCTCGAAGGCATTCCGATTGCCATGCTCACGGTGGTAAAAGGTTTTTGGAGACGCTACAAAAGACCTGTCGGAGATGCCTGAAAATTTTTACAAAAATGATAATTTATTCATTATTAAATATTTAAATAATTAAAAATTTTGCAAAAGTTTCAGATAACGGAAAATGGTTTAAAAAAACAGCACAAAAAGATAAAACTATTTTATAATACTGTAATTTTGAGGCGAAGTTTATGTACTGAAAAGTAGTGATCATCTGAATAATAGGGTCATGAAGATTATCTTGTTTTTGCTGTTTTTTCACTTGTCCGTTTACGCCACAACGGGGCAACACCTCTCCTTTTCGCTGCCTTTAAACATTGTTTCCGATACCTCATCAATAGAACAGAGTTTTGATCTGACACCCTATTCCAGGGCGGATTTTACCACTGTAGCTGTTGTTTTGGAGGGGCCTGATCTGCATATTAAGAGCCGGGCAGAAATGTGGATAGATGACGGACACGGGTGGGTGCTTTTACAACCATTTGGCGAAGAGCATATAGAAAATCGTTTTGTCAGCGAATTGTATTTTTGTGAAACAGATCACGTTCGCATCAGGATAAAGGTTGCTTCCGCAGGTGATATGGGCCGTATGAAAGGGAACATATTTTTTTTCTCACCGACCGGTCTGGTACAGCAGGACAAAGGAGAAAATTATCCGGGTGGAGTCGGCAATGGCTGTCCGTGTGTTCTGCCCCCTGTAGTTTCACGCAGTGCGTGGGGGGCAGCCTGGAATCTCAATGGAAGCATTTATATCCCTCCGCCATCCTACACCAACGTCACCCATTTGATTGTACACCACAGCGCCGGATCGAACAGCAGCAACGATTGGCCGGGTGTGGTAGCTGCTATTTTTAATTACCATGTCAACACAAATGGGTGGGCTGATGTCGGGTACAACTGGCTTATAGACCCCAATGGTGTGTTGTACGAGGGTCGGGGAGGCGGCAATAATGTACGCGGAGCGCACATGTGTGCGTACAACAGCAATACCATGGGCGTTTGCCTCTTAGGCAATTACGTCAATGCTCCGCCTCCTGTTGCGGCCATGGAGACCCTGAAAAAGCTGTTGGCCTGGAAATGTTGTGATTCCGGTATAACTCCAACGGGGAGTGGGCCTATTGCCTCGTATCCGGGCATCATGCAGCATATTTCGGGGCATCGCGACGGTTGTGCACCCAATGCCACGGAATGTCCGGGCAGCTTGTTGTACGCACAAATGCCTGCATTGCGTACTGTTGTAGCACAATACATGGATGCTGTTTGCAGCAGCAGCCCTGCTAATGATCTTAAAAACCTGAAACCAAAAATTTCTCCCAACCCCGCAACGGATCACCTGTCCGTTTACTGGCCCGATCCGGTGGCTGGCGGACAGTTGTATCTCCGCGACATGCTGAATAGAACGGTTTTACAGCAAAATTTGGACGCGCCTGCGGTTTTCTGGGATTTAGATTTGTCAAAGGTCGGAGATGGTGCCTATTGGCTTCATATCCAAACGCACGAAAAAACGTTTACCCGTCTCATTGTGGTGCAAAACTGAACGAACAACCCCATCCAATCCGAGTAAAGATCAAACCATTTTTTAATTTAAACCGACTTAAAGTATGAAGAAACTTTATTTGTCAGACGCAAGACCGTGGAAAAATGGCCTTGTAGCCTTGTTGTTGTTACTCTTTTTTGCCGTTACCGCTACCGCCCAAAAGGTGAGTGGCCGGGTTACTGACGAGACGGGCGAGGGTTTGCCCGGTGTAACAGTGTTTGTGAAAGGAACCTCTGTGGGGACTGTTACAGATATGGATGGCCGATACAACGTTGCGGCATCGCAAGGTCAGGAACTGATGTTTTCTCAAACCGGCATGGAGACACAAACGGTGCGGGTGGGAAGCGGTGGCGATGTGAATGTAACGCTAAGCGGCTCCATCACGCTGCGCGAGGCCGTTATTACCGGTGCGCTGGGCCTCATTCAGGACAAACGCAAACTCAGCTATTCCGCGCAGGCTGTGAAAGGCGAAGAATTGCGCAATACGCAGCGCGACAACGCCTTTTTGGCTTTACAGGGGCGCATTGCCGGTTTGTCGCTTACGCCTACCAGCGGTTTGGCGGGTGGCGCGGCCAGCATCAACCTTCGGGGCGTAAATTCGATTGGCAACAGCAACCAGCCACTGATTGTCATGGACGGTCTTCCGATCAACAGCAGCACTTTCAACCAACACTCCCTGCACTCTGATGCCACCGGGTCAAGTCCCAACATTAACAATAATCGCGACGACATCAGTGGTCGTTTGGCAGAAATAAACCCCAACGACATTGAAAGCATCAGCGTCTTAAAGGGGCCGGAAGCAGCCGCGCTGTACGGCAACGAGGGTGCCAACGGGGTCATTATCATCACCACTAAAAAAGGCAAGGCCGGATCAGGCCGGATCAATTATCGAAACCGCTTCTCTACCTCTGAAATTTATCTTTTCCCGGAAATACAAACAAAGTATGGCCGTGGCCGGGATGGCAAAGTAGAAATTAACGACCCCGATTACTTCGGGCCTGTTTACGAAGACACCACTACGTTTTTCAATAATGTAGAGAACTTCTTCCAGAGAGGGAGCAGTCAGCGGCACGATCTCTCATTTGAAGGCGGCACAGAGCGCTTCACCTATCGCATGTCCTCCGCCTATGTGCATTCAGAGGGCGTAATACCCACCAACAAGTACGACCAGATGAACGCTGCCCTGAGCAGCGAGGCCAAGCTCACCAATTGGCTCAAGGCGACTTCGCGCTTCAGCTACACCCGCAATGCAAACGTATTGCCTCCGAGTGGCACCGATGGCTACTTGATGGCTGCTTTGCGGTATCCTTCCAATCAGGACATGAGTGTTTATCTGACTAAAGAGGGCAATCGTCGCCTGACCCTGCCCAATACAACTGCCGGTGCAGACAATGCAAACCCCTACTTCAACGTGTATAAAAACGTCCGTAAAGAGCAAACCGATCGAACCACAGGCAATATTTCTTTAGAGGCTGGTTTGACGAACTGGTGGTCTGTAACCGGTCGCTTCGGGGCCGATATTTACACTACCTCCACCAACCGCTTTTTTCATCCGCAGTCTAATACAGGTTTTACGCCCTTGGGGTGGGTAGAGAATGCCAATGACGTGGGACGAACCCTGAATACAACCCTTTTTACCACGCTGAAAAAATCGTTCGGCAAAATCGGCACTGCTTTGGTAGTCGGTACTTCGGTAGATGACCGCCGCAATGACGTAAGTGTGCAATACGGCGAACGACTATACCTGCCGGATTTCAACAGCATTAACAATACAGATCCCACTACGCAGCGCACACGTGCCACCCTTATCCGTAACCGCCTCGTAGGTGCTTATGCAAAAGCCGAAATTAATGTCAACGAATGGCTGATTTTTAATCTCACAGGCCGCAACGACTGGTCCAGTACCCTGCCTGTGGCCAACCGCTCTTACTTTTATCCTTCGGCGGGTATGACTTTCAATTTCAGCGACCTGCCTTCTCTGAAAGGCCGCCTTGGCCCCTTGAATTTTGGGAAGATTCGTGCCTCCTTTGCACAAGTGGGCAACCCTGCACCGCCTTACAAAATTCGCTCCCGTCTGGTTTCGCAAACCAGCACAGGAGGGGGCTTTTTGTATGACTTTTTTGGAGATAACCCGAGCCTGAAACCTGAAACCGTGACCAGCTATGAACTGGGTACCGAATTGGCCTTTTTCAAAGACCGCCTGACCCTTGACTTTGCTGTGTTCTCGAAAACCATTAAAGATCAAATCGTTACACAGCGTCTGAGCTATGGCACAGGCTTCATTTTTGGCCTTTTGAATGGTGGCGAACTGAATACCAAAGGTCTGGAAATACAGTTGGGACTCAATCCGGTGCGCCGCGACAATCTGCGATGGAATATAACAGCCAATTTCACTAAATATGCGACTAAGGTACTGAACCTGCCTGCCAATGTGAGTGAATATTATGACTCTGACACCTGGGCCTATGACAATGTGCGTATCAGTGCGTTTGCCCCGGCAGACTTGCTTGCTTCGAGATTCTCTACGCCGACCAATCGCTTCTATGCTCCGCTCAACTCCCGTGGTGCCGGTTCTGCCACAGCTATTGGCGGTTGGAGTTACCTGCGCAACAGTAAGGGAGACATATTGATCGAGCCGACAACAGGTCTGCCGATTTTAAACCAGAATTTCCTGCCCATCGGCGACAGAAATCCTGACTTTACCGTGGGTCTAATCAACGAATTTCGCCTGTTCAAGCGCTTGAATTTGTCTTTCATGCTCGATATACGGAAAGGGGGCGACATTTTCAACGGCAACGAACTCTATTTGTTGCGAAACGGTTTGAGCAAAAAGACTTTGAATCGCGACGAAAAAGTGATTATAGCTGGTGTATTGCGCGATGGCAAGGAAGAAACCGACACGCCTACACAAAATACCAAAGAGATCACTCCCAGTGCTACGGAATTGTATTATACCGCCCGTGTTTCTCCTGAAGATTTTGTTGAGCGCGACATTAACTGGATGCGCCTGCGCGATGTCACCCTGTCCTATGACCTGCCTGTACGTGTTTTAGGAAACCAGCGGGCCATCAAGGAAATCAATATATTTCTGAACGGTACCGATCTTTTCATGATAACCAACTATACAGGCGCTGATCCTTACGTGAGTGTGACCTCCCCTGCCACTGGTGGAGCAGGTGGTTTTGGTATTGACTACGGGAAGACCTCTCTGCCCCGTACCATTTCTGCCGGTTTGAACGTCACCTTCTAATTCTTCACTACAAAAAAATTCATTCGATATGAAAAGAAAATTCACCATATTCAGTCTCCTCCTTGCACTATTGTTTCCTTTCAGCAGCTGCGAGGATTATCTCGATGTCAATGAAGACCCCTCTTTTCCACAGGTAGCCGAAGGTTTTGCCTTGCTGCCACCGATGTTGAGTCAAATGGTGCGCGGAGAGGCATTCGATGCCCGTTATGTGGGTCAATATGTGCAAAATTGGGCCAGCACTGCTAAGAATAGTGTGTGGGACCAACAAGGATACGCAGCAGGCAGCGATGCGGGTGGCGAAAAATGGCGCAGCCACTACTGGTCAATTGGTAAAAACATTGACTTAATGGTCGAGAAAGCCACGGAAAAAGAGCAATGGGACTATGTGGGTGTTGGCAAGGCCATTCGTGCCTGGAGCTGGCAGACCACCACCGATGTCAACGGCGACATGATCCTGAGTCAGGCCTGGGAACCCAATCGTTACGTGTTCGATTTTGAAGGACAGGAAGCAGTGTATGCCGAAGTGCGCAGTCTGTGCGAGTCCGCACTGGCCGACCTTGCCCGCACAGATGGCGCTGTGAGTCAGACAGGACTTGCACGAGGAGACCTGGTTTATAAAGGAGACCGAGCCAAGTGGACTAAATTTGTATATTCCGTATTAGCCCGCAATGCCCACCATATTAGTGGCAAATCGGGTTATAACCCGGACAAGGTCATCGAATATGTGGACAAATCTCTGGCTTCCAATGCCGATAATTTTAATGTACCCCATGCCGGTACGGGTACGGGTGACGGAAATTTCTTTGGTCCTACCCGCAATAACATGCGTACATACCGCCCCACAGCATATTTTGTAAGCCTGCTGGACGGTACAATTTTTTCGGGCGTGAAAGACCCCCGGTTGCCGCTTATGCACACCATGTCTCCCGACAGTGTGTTTCGGGGTATTCTGCCCAATGAGGGTGATCCGACCAATGTGAATAACGACCCCAAGCGCATTCCGCTTTTATGGGGGGTGTCGCCGAGTGTCACCGACGCGAAGCTGATACCGGGCAAATACATTTTTACAGACAAAGCCGATCACCCGCTGGTCACTTACTTTGAAATGCAATTCATTAAAGCGGAAGCAGCTTTCATCAAAGGGGATAAAGGAATGGCTTATGATGCTTTCAAAAAAGCCGTCATTGCGCACATGGACTTTACCAAAGTAACTGCCGCCGCCCGCGACGCTTATATGGGCAGTGCAGCTGTACCGCAAAACTCAGGTGCTCTCACCCTTGCAGACATTATGACACAAAAATACATCGCTATGTGGGTACACGGGGCCTTGGAGACCTGGGTAGATATTCGGCGCCACAAATACAGCGATCAGGTATTTAAAGGGTTCAAAGTGCCAACAGTTCTTTTCTTAGACAACGCAGGAAAAACCGTGCAACGCCTGCGCCCGCGTTACAATTCAGAATACGTGTGGAATCGTGAATCATTAGACCGCATAGGCGGCAATAATCCCGATTATCATACTTACGAAATGTGGTTTACTAAGCAGTAAACCCATATAAATATTTCAACTGCGCCCGCCTAAAGCACCACACAGTGTTTAGAAATTCGGCATAAGATTCACTGATTTTATGAAAACTTGCTGATTCTGAGCCAAATATAAAACCGGGTTGTCTTTAGGCGGGCCTATTAGAAAATAAATACTACGAAAATACCAAAACAAAAAGTGTCCATAGCCATTATTGGAGCCGGGTGTTCCGGCCTTGCCGCCCTTAAAATGCTCAAAGAAGCCGGGCTGACTGATATTGTGTGCTTTGAAAAAAGCAGCCGCTTAGGCGGCAACTGGGTCTATTCGCCCGACGACAGCCATAGCAGTGTGTGTGCCACCACACATCTCATCAGCAGCAAGTGGCTGTCCCGCTATCGGGATTTTCCCATGCCCGCCGACTACCCCGATTATCCGAGTCACCAACAGGTATTGGCGTATTTCGAGCAATATGCTGCCCATTTCGGGCTGCTTCCCTTCATTCGTTTTCAAACCGGCGTGGAAAAGGCGCAGCCCCTGCCTGATGGCCGATGGTCGCTGACCCTGGCCGACGGGTCCGCCGAAACTTTTGATTACCTTTTGGTGGCCAACGGACATCACTCGGTGCCGCGCCACCCGGCCCTCAAAGAGCAGTTCACGGGTCGCTACCTGCACGCCCATCACTACAAGAACAACGAGGGCTACGCCGGGCAGCGCGTTTTGGTGGTGGGAGCGGGCAACAGCGGCTGCGATTGTGCCGTGGAAATAAGCCGTGTGGCTGCCCGCGTGGATCTCAGCGTGCGCTCACCGCAATATATCGTCCCCAAATTTTTCTTTGGCAAACCCACCGATGTGGTGGCAGCGCGCACGGCCTGGCTGCCGCCTTTTCTGAAAAACATTTCCCTGCGGATGCTGCTCCGATTTCACGTGGGCCGTTATCGGGACTATGGGTTGCCGGAGCCGGATTTTCCGGTAACCTATGCCCACCCCACCGTGAATGCAGAACTTTTGGATAAAATACGGCACGGCAAAGTACATCCACGCCCCGGCATTCAATCCGTGAAGGGCCGGACCCTCACTTTCGAGGATGGCCAATCGGCAGAATATGATGTAGTGGTGGCGGCTACCGGCTACAAAATCGCTTTCCCGTTTCTGGACCGTAGCATTGCCGATTGGGAGGATGCCACCTCCATCCCCCTTTACCTGCGCATCTTTCACCCTGCGCAGCCGCGCCTGTTTTTTATCGGTTTGGTGCAGCCGCAGGGGAGTGTCTGGCCCCTTTCGGAAGCGCAGGCGCGATTGGTGGCCCGACACATTCAGGGCAAATGGACACTGCCTCCTGATTGGCAACGACGTGCTTATGAAGAAGGAAAAAAGACAGAAAATGTCTTTCAAAAACACCCGCGCCACGCCATAGAAGTTCATTATCATCCCTATTTAAAGTCGTTGGAGCGGCTGGCTGGTGTTTAGCAGTCGGCTGTTCATTGCTTATCCATTTCCATGTTTTACAATACAGACTGCGTAGAGGGGGCCAAAAAATATCTGGCGGACGGGAGTATAGACCTTCTTATTTGCGACCCGCCCTACGGCATCGGCGGAGACACCCTGCACAAACATTACAATCGCAAAGAAACACTTGTACTGGATGGTTACATTGAAATATCCCCGGGAGACTACCCGGATTTCAGCCGCGCCTGGATTCGGCAGGCCGAGCGGGTGCTGAAACCAGGCGGTACTCTCTATATTGTCTCCGGCTATACCCACCTGATCCATATTTTAAATGCCCTTGCTGAAACCTCTTTGCAGGAACTCAACCACATTATCTGGAAATTTAATTTCGGGGTCTATACCAAAAACAAATACATTTCCGCCCATTATCATATCCTCTACTGTGTGAAACCGGGGGCTAAACATACCTTCAATACCTGTAGTCGCTATTCTGACGCTGAAAAAGCGCAAGCCTCCGGCGGCTCGCTCAATTATCAGGACCGGGAAGACGTGTGGACGATTAACCGCGCATACAAACCCGGCCAGATCAAAAACAAAAATGAACTGCCGCTTGCCCTGCTCGCCAAAATGATTCAGTATTCCAGCAACGAGGGCGATTTGGTGGGCGATTTTTTCCTTGGCAGTTTTTCCACTGCCAAAGCGGCCATTGGCCTGAACAGAAGGGCCTGCGGCTTTGAGCAAAGCCCTGTGGCTTATAATCACCAGATGATCGGCATGAAAGACCTGCAACCCGGCTTCCTGCGCGATCAGTTCAGAACGCCCCCGCCCAAAACCTATTTTCAGCAGGGGAAACCCCTGACAGAAGCGGAGAAAGCGGCCATCCGCAACCGATTCGCTGTATTGCAACAAACGGGGCTGACGCAAAAACAAATTATTGAAATATTAGGACAGGAAACCGGGCGTGGCCCCTGGTCGCTTCAAAAAGTGATCAGAGGGAACAGGAATTGATTTTTCAATATTTTATTATATTGATAATCAGTTGTTTATATTAACGAGCCAATTATAAAAAATACAATTTTACAGACTTACTGATCTGAATTTTGTACAACTATCCGCCCCTTATTCCTCCTGACGCTCCTCTTCGTTCACATAGTCCTCCAAAATGGCCCACAGGGGCCGGTGTTCGTGTACAAATTGTTCGGGCGTGAGCTTGGACACATCAAACCAGCGCACTTCGCCAATGTCGTCGCCGGGCGTGGGTTCGCCCGCCTCCCACTGGCAGACATACAGGTGGGTGATGACACTGTCCCAGGAACCGCGATAGCGCCAGTCGTCTATGCGGCAGGAGCCGAGGTATTCAAGGTCTATCAAATCGAGGTCGCCGCATTCTTCGCCCAATTCGCGCATGGCGGCATCTTCAAAACTCAGATCAGAAGGGTCGGAAAAGCCGCCGGGCAGCCGCCATCGGGTTTCGTTGGCCTTGCGAGCCAGCAGCAATTCCCGTTTGTCGTTGCGAAACACGCCGATATCCACGGTGGCATAGACAGTGGGAAAACGACGAAACATGCCAAACATTACCCCTGCGCGAAAATCGCGGAAATTGGAAATCACATCAAAAGAAAGTTCCTGCTCCAATTCTTTTTCCGAGGGGTCCATGGCTTTGGTTTTGTAGCGACCACTGTAAGCACTGATAAAGTCCACTTCTGAACCGTACAGGACTACTTCGCCTTCGGGTTTCATTTCCATCACACGACGGTCCAGCTCCTGACTCCAGATACGGTCATCGGGCAAATCGGGCATTTCGGCTACTTCCACCTTATCGCCGTAGGTTTCCTCAAACATATTCCAACGGAATACCCACTCCAAAGGGTGGTGGTTGCTTGGGGCGGGATTGGTGGTTAAAAATATAATGGTGCGACTGTGCCGCCTGCGCACAGCGTCTATCATTTTGCGGTGGATTTTTGACAACTCGAACACCTGAAATCGTCCGACGATAACCCCCGTCCCCCCCTTTGTCGCTTTGCTACTCTTTTTGGCCATGAAAATTTCTGTACGAATGTACTGATTTTTTAATGATTAAATATAGTACTTTTTTAATTTAAAATCTATACGATAATAGGCTGTTTACTTTGTTGAAACCACGAGGCATAGTGTACGTAATTGTTGGAAATGCGCAAAATTTGCCCTTCAAACAATTCCGGTGTCAGCTCTTTCACCCTTTTGGCCGGTACTCCCGCATAAACCCCGCCACTGCGGCATACGGTATTTTCCAGCACCACTGCTCCGGCAGCAATCAGGCAATGCTCCTCCACCACTGACTGATCCATCACAATAGCCCCCATCCCGATGAGGACGTTGTTGTGGAGGGTGCAGCCGTGTACCAAGGCCCGGTGGCCAATGCTCACGTTGTCGCCGATGGTAGTGCCGCATTTTTGAAAGGTGCCGTGCAGGATGGCCCCGTCCTGTATGTTCACTTTGTTGCCAATGCGGATGAAATTGACATCGCCGCGCACCACTGCCTGAAACCAGACAGAACAATCGTCGCCCATGACCACATCGCCGATGAGGGTGGCGTTTTCCGCCAAAAAGCAGTTGTTGCCAAAGCAGGGCGTAAAATCGCGGCAGGGAACGATAAGGGCCAAGACTGAGTAATTGAAACGTTGAGCAATGAAAGGATGGAACGGAGAAAGCGGTGAGACCTGACGGCTGCCGCCCCGCATACGCTGTTGAAATCTGTTGTACCTGTTCTGGAGCTGATTGTTTGAAAGGCAGCCCCAAAACAGGGAATAATCAGGCATCTATGCGGGCATATTTGGCGTTGGCTTCGATGAAGGCGCGGCGCGGCGGCACCTCGTCGCCCATCAGCATGGAGAACATCCGGTCGGCTTCGGCGGCATCTTCGATGGTGGCCTGCTTGAGGATGCGCGCTTTGGGGTCCATGGTAGTTTCCCAAAGTTGCTCTGCATTCATTTCTCCCAAACCTTTGTAGCGTTGCACTTTCACGGAGTCATCGTCTTCGCGTCCGCCCGACAATTCGAGGGTAGCGGCTTTGCGGTCTTTTTCGTTCCAGCAATAGCGCTGATTTTTGCCTTTTTTCACCAAATAGAGCGGCGGCTGTGCGATGTAAATGTGGCCTTTTTCGATCAGTTCGCGCATGTAACGGAAAAAGAAGGTCAGAATCAGGGTTGTGATGTGACTGCCGTCAATATCCGCGTCGCACATGATGACGACTTTGTGGTAGCGCAATTTGTCGGTGACCAGCATCCGGTGTCCCTCTGCGTCTTCCCCGACCGACACGCCCAGTGCCGTGAAAATGTTTTTGATCTCCTCGTTTTCATATATTTTATGCTCCATCGCCTTCTCCACATTGAGGATTTTACCGCGCAGCGGCAAAATAGCCTGTATGTTGCGGTCGCGGCCCTGCTTGGCCGTTCCACCTGCGGAGTCCCCTTCCACTAAGAAAACTTCACTTTCTTCTGCATTGCGGCTGGAACAGTCGGCCAGTTTGCCGGGCAAACCCCCGCCGGAAAGGGCACCTTTGCGCTGCACCATTTCGCGGGCTTTGCGGGCAGCGTTACGGGCTGTGGCAGCAAGCACCACTTTTTCGATGATGCGCCTGGCATGATTGGGGTTTTCCTCCAAAAATGTTTTCAGCGCATCGCCCACACAGCGGCTGACAATACCGGTCACTTCGGAATTGCCCAATTCCCCTTTTGTCTGGCCTTTAAATTGTGGCTCGGGTACTTTTACCGAAACAATGGACGTGAGGCCCTCCATAAAGTCCTCGCCGGAAATGGCAAAGTCTATTTTTTTGAAAAAGCCGTTGTCGTCGCCATACTTTTTAAATTCGCGGGTCAGGGCACGTCGGAACCCGTTGACGTGGGTACCCCCGTCGCGGGTATTGATGTTGTTCACAAAAGAAAGCATGTTGTCGGAGTAGGAAGTATTGTAGCTCATGGCTACTTCTACTTCCACGCCTTCTTCTTTGGCCGTGATGTGGATGGGGGTGTCAATCAGTTTGGTTTTGGATTCGTCCAAAAATTGTACAAATTCCTGCAAACCGCCATTGGACAGGAAGGTCTCCTGTTTCGGCTGTCCGTTCTCCACTTCGCGCTCGTCGGTCAACACCAGTTCCAATCCTTTATTGAGATACGAGAGTTCGCGCAGGCGATGGGCCAGGGTATCGAACTTGTATTCGTCGGTCTCAAAAATTTCCGGATCGGGCAGGAAAGTCACATAGGTGCCGCGCATATTGGTGGTGCCAATTTCGCGCACATTGTACAGGGGTTTTCCCTGACGATATTCCTGTTCAAATACTTTGCCTTCGCGGTGTACCACCACATGCAGGTGAATGGAAAGGGCATTGACGCAGGACACGCCCACGCCGTGCAAACCGCCGGAAACTTTGTAGGTGTTTTTGTCGAATTTGCCGCCTGCGTGCAGGACGGTCATGACCACTTCAAGCGCGGATTTTTTCAGTTTGGCGTGCATTCCGGTGGGAATGCCACGCCCGTTGTCGCGTACGGTGATGCTGTTGTTGGGGTGAATCAGGACTTCCACAAGGCTACAATGTCCGGCCAGATGTTCGTCTATAGAGTTATCCACTACCTCCCACACTAAGTGATGTAAACCTTTGGCATCGGTACTCCCGATATACATACCGGGGCGTTTGCGTACTGCCTCCAATCCTTCTAATGCGGTGATGCTGTCTGCACCATAATCGGCATTTTTTGCCTGCTCGTTCAATGACTCTTCTAAATTTTGATCTTCCTTCATAAGAGCGCAAAGGTACGCATTTTTTGGTAATCCTTGTACACTTTTTTGCTAAAAAACAGGTGTTTTTTTAAGGGCCTGATGTAAAATTTCAACCGGATGAAGCGCTGTTTTGCCAGTGCCGTCTTTAATCTGATGGCGGCAGGAAGTGCCGGGTGCAGCAATGATTTCACGGCTTTTTGCAGCCTGCACAGCGGGGAAAAGTACGAGGTTGCCGATCTGCATGGAGAGGTCGTAGTGTTCGTACTCGTAGCCAAAAGAACCAGCCATGCCGCAGCAACCGGAAGGGATCGAATGCACGGTGTAATGTTCCGGGAAACGGAGCATTTTTTCTAATGTTTTTGTTGCTGCCAATGCCTTTTGATGGCAGTGGCCGTGCAGCAGAATATGTTGGGAAGCCTCCGTGAATTGTGCTTTTTGAATCTTTCCCTTTTCGACTTCCCGCATGAACCACTCTTCCAACAGCAGGGCATTGTTTCCCAACGTCCGGGCAGCGGCACGTTGTTCGGGGGGCACTAAGTCGGGATATTCATCGCGAAAACTGAGTATGGCGGAGGGTTCCAAACCGATCAGCGGCGTTTCTGTGCTGATGATGGGATGCAGGAGGGCAAAGTTCTGACGGGCAATTTTCTGCGCCCGGCGTACCAATCCTTTGGAAAGCCAGGTGCGCCCACTCTCTACATGGGAAGGAATAACTACCTCATAGCCCAAGCCATGCAGCAGCGCTATGGCAGCCATGCCGACAGGCACGTCATGGTAGTTGGTGAACTCGTCGCAGAACAAATATACACGCCCCTTTCCGGGTACTTCCACCGGGTGGTTTTGGTAATAGCGACGGTACCATTCCTGTAAAGTAGAAGTATGGAGCAGGGGCATGGTGCGCTCCGGATGGAAGCCGGAAATGCGGTTGAGAAAAGTCCGAATTGTATTATTTTTATATAAAAAATTATAAAAATTTGGAAATAAATGGGCAATTTTCATCAATCGGCTAAAATCGCCCACCATGCGACTGCGCAAGGGTACGCCGTTGGCATCGTAATAGTGCTGCAAAAATTCGGCTTTCATTTTGGCCACGTCCACAGCCGAGGGGCATTCGCTCCTGCACCCTTTACAACTCAAACAGAGGTCCATGACTTCTTTGAGTTCGGGGTGGTCGAAAGGATTTTTTTTGTCGGACCGGGTGAGGAATTGACGCAGCAGATTCGCACGGGCGCGGGTGGTGTCGCGCTCGCGGCGGGTAGCCATGTAGCTGGGACACATTACCCCGCCTGCTCCGTGCGATTTTCGGCAGTCGCCGGAGCCGGAACATTTTTCAGCCAGTCCCAAAATGCCCGCTCCCTCCACGAATTGAAACACAGTGGCCACTTTGCCCGGAGTCTGTCCGGCGGTGTAACGCAGGTGGGTATCCATGGGCGGCGCATGGACGATTTTACCGGCATTGAATAAATACCGGGGATCAAATGCCTCTTTTACCTGTTTAAAAAGTTCATAAACCGCCTCGCCCATCAGGTGGGCAATGAACTCACCGCGCAAGCGCCCGTCGCCGTGTTCCCCGCTCAAAGAACCGTTATATTTTTTGAGCAGTTCTACGGTTTCGGCCAATACCGTGCGGAACAGTTGCCGGCCTTCGGCGGTTTTCAGGTTCATCAGCGGTTCTATGTGCAGCTCGCCTGCACCCGCATGGGCATAGTAGGAAGCCTTCAAGCCGTGCCGGTCCAGCAGGGCAGCAATGTCATCGGTGTAGTCGGGCAGGTCTTCCACCGCCACCGCACAGTCTTCAATCAGATTGACGGGCTGCGTGTCGCCGGGCATATTGCGCAATAGCCCCAGGCCGCCCTTGCGCAATTCCCAGGCTTTATGGATGTCATTTCCATATAAAACCGGGTGGGCGTAGCCCATGCCACGCTGTTGCCAGTCCTGTAGCAGGGCTTCGGCGTGGTCTATGGCAGCAGCGCGCGTATCACCAAAAAATTCCACCATGAGAACGGCCTCCGGATTGCCTTCTATAAAAAACCGATAATCGCTGTATAAGGGATGGCCATGCGTAAAATCCAAAATGCGCTTGTCCACCAATTCGGCGGCAGCAGGGCGGTGCTGCATGGCCACCACATTGGCTTCCATGCAGCTGCGCAGGGTGCTGAAATGTCCGCATACCAACGCATTGTGGGCAGGCGGCAGGTCCATGAGGGAAAGTTTCACTTCCGACAAAAGGCAAAGGGTACCTTCGGAACCGGCCAGCAGGGGACAAAGGTTGAAAGCAGGCCCGTTGGCCCGAAAAGGCTGCCGCTGCAACAGTACATCAAGTGCATAACCCGTGTTGCGGCGCGTTACGGAGGACTTGGGAAAGCGACTGCGGATGGCTTCCTGATGATCAGGGTCGCTCAGCAAACCCACTAAGCGGCGACAGATGCGGCCCTCTGCGGTATCAGCCTCACAAAGGCTTTCTAATTGTGACAAAGACAGGTCGCGGAAATGTACGCGGCTGCCGTCGCTCAGTAATCCCCATGCCTCCAGCAGGTGGTCGCGGGTAGTACCCCAGCGAACGCTGTGGAGGCCGCAGGAGTTATTGCCCACCATGCCGCCAATCATCGCCCGGTTGGCCGTGGAAGTTTCGGGGCCAAATTGCAATCCGAAGGGTTTCAGGAAGCGGTTCAGGTCGTCGCGGATAACACCGGGTTGCAGCCGTACCCATTTTTCAACCGGATTGACCTCGGTGATGCGGTTGAAATGAACCGACATATCCACCACCAAGCCGCTGCCCACTACCTGCCCTGCCAAAGAAGTGCCGGCGGCTCGCGGAATGAGGGCAATGTGATGCGCTCCTGCAAACTCCACCAGCGCTTTCAGGTCGTCCTCATCCACAGGCAGGGCGACAGCAAGCGGCATTTCCTGAAACACCGAAGCATCGGTGGCATAAGCGCGCCGCTGCATGGTATGTTCCGGAGTATCTTTGTAGTAGAGCGTGCCTTTTAAACGCTTTTGAAGGGCAGAAAACACTAAATATTGAGCGCTATTTACTTTTTCTGGATATGAAAAAGCCGAAATAATTTTTGCGCAAAGATACTATAATCATCAGGGAAAGGTTAATAACTTTGCGAAATTTTTTAACACCATTTTTATTTTATTAGCGTTGTTTGGAATGAAAGATACATCCGCTGTATTCAATGCACACCCGCAATACATAGACTCCCTGTATCGTTCGTGGCAGGCAGATGCCGCTTCGGTGACAGGCGATTGGCAGGCATTCTTCAAAGGTTTTGACTTTGCACAAAACGGCACTAATGGCCACCTGACAGCAGGCACCGCCGCTCCTGCGGCTGTGGACAGTACTCATCTCCAAAAGGAATTTGGAGTAGTCGGGCTTATACACGGCTACCGCGATCGGGGGCATACGCTGTCGGATACCAACCCCATCAAGGCGCGCAAAGACCGAAAACCCCGCTTAGATTTACAGGACTACGGCTTGTCCGAGGCCGATTTGAATACGCGCTTTGCTGCCGGTTTTGAAATTGGATTGGCCAATGCCCCCCTGAGCGAGATCGTAGAACGCCTCCGGCGGCTGTATGCCGGTAAAATCGGCTTTGAAAGTACCCACGTGTTCGACAAAGAAAAGCGCGAGTGGCTGCGGAAGCAGATCGAGCAACGCAGTTTGGCTTCTGACTATGGATTCAGTATAGAAAAGAAGCGCCGCATTCTCGAAAAAATCAACGGGGCAGTGGGTTTTGAACAGTTTCTGGCCACCAAATTCGTGGGACAGAAGCGTTTTGGTCTGGAGGGCGGAGAAGCGGCCATTGCTGCTTTGGATGCCATGATTAACAAATCCGCAGAGTCGGAAACCCCTGTGGAAGAGGTGGTCATCGGCATGGCGCACCGGGGCCGTCTCAACGTCCTTTGTAATGTGGTCGGCAAAACCTACGAACAGATTTTCAGTGCTTTTGAAGATAAAAGTATTCCCGATCAAAGCTTTGGATCGGGCGACGTGAAATACCACCAGGGCTACTCTTCGCAGGTGCAAACCCTCAACGAAAAAAGCGTGTACATTAAGCTGTTGCCCAATCCCAGCCACTTAGAAGCGGTGAATCCGGTGGTGGAAGGCTATTGCAGGGCCAAATTGGATATTCTGTATGACAATAATCCCGATCGGGTATTGCCCATTCTGATCCATGGCGATGCGGCCGTTGCGGGTCAGGGCATTGTGTATGAAGTGACCCAGATGATGAGCTTAGAGGGTTACAACACGGGTGGCACCATTCATTTGGTGATTAATAATCAGATCGGCTTTACCACTGGCTGGGAAGATGCCCGCTCCAGTACGTACTGCACCAGTGTGGCGGAAATCGTGCAGGCTCCTGTCTTCCACGTGAATGGCGACGATGCAGAAGCCGTGGTATTCGCCGCAGAGATTGCCACTGCCTATCGTCAGCGCTTCAATGCCGACGTGTTTATAGACATGGTGTGTTATCGCCGCAACGGCCACAATGAAAGTGATGAGCCGCGTTACACCCACCCGCAATTGTGGAAAATTATTGAGAAACACAGAGATCCGCGCGCCGTTTATACCGAAAAACTGATTGCAAGGGGCGATGTGGACGAAAAATTGGCCAAAGACATGGAAGCGCGGTTCCGGGCAGACTTGCAGGCGCGGTTGGATGACGTGCGGCAGAAACCCCTGCCATACAGCTATCAGCCCCCGGATGAAGCCTGGCGCTCGCTGCGCAAGCAAACCACCGACGAGGACTATCAGGAAAGCCCCGATACCGGTGTTTCGCACGAGACCATTCAGCGCCTCCTGGATCACCTGTTGTCTGTTCCCGAACAGTTTACGCCTTTGGGCCAGTTCAGCAAACTGACAGAGGCCAAAAAACAGTTGGTGGCCAACGGACAAATTGACTGGGCATTGGGCGAACTGCTGGCTTATGGCAGCATTTTGTTGGAAGGCAAAGACGTGCGCATGAGCGGACAGGACGTAAAACGGGGTACTTTCAGCCACCGCCACGCCTGCATTTTGGATGCTTCCGACATGGATGCCCCCGACAAGCGGGAACGCGAAATCAACCGCCTGAGTAATTTATCGCCCGACCAAGGCCGCTTTTTCATCTACAATTCGCTGTTGAGCGAATATGCAGTACTGGGTTTTGAATACGGATATTCATTGGCCAACCCCCATTCGCTTGTACTTTGGGAAGCCCAGTTTGGTGACTTTGTGAACGGAGCCGGTACCATTATAGACCAGTTTATTTACGCCAGCGAAAGCAAATGGCAACGTATGAGCGGCTTAGTCATGCTGTTGCCACACGGATATGAAGGTCAGGGGCCGGAACACTCCAGCGCCCGTTTAGAGCGCTTCCTGCAGGGTTGTGCAGAAAACAATGTGACGGTGGCCAATGTCACTTCTGCTTCCAACTTCTTTCACCTGTTGCGCCGCCAGCTGGCCCGCCCCTTCCGCAAACCCCTTATTGTGATGTCGCCCAAGAGTACCTTGCGCGCACCGTTCAATTTAGGGCTGATCAGCGAACTCGAACCGGGCAACCGCTTCCGGGAGATCATAGACGACACGCAGGCAGATGCCTCCAAAGTGAAGAAGCTGCTGGTGTGCAGTGGCAAAGTTTATTACGACCTCATACGCCGTCAGCAGGATGCCAGGCGCAGCGATGTGGCTATTGTGCGCTTGGAACAGCTGTACCCATTCCCTGTTCAGCAATTTGATGCCCTGTTAAAGAAATACAGCAAAGCCGGATTGACATGGGTTCAGGAAGAACCAGCCAACATGGGTGCGTGGGGTTATCTGCTGTTGTACCATAACCGCTATAACTGGAAATGCGTATCGCGTCCGGCCAGTGCTTCTCCGGCCACCGGTTTTCCGAAAAAACATGAGAAGGAGCAAATGGATATTGTAGAGCAGGCTTTTGGATAAAACGCCCAAGTTTTTTAAAAGGCGGCTGTCGTATTAAATAATTTTTTGATCTTTGCCGCCGATTGTTCCATTGCCTTCCTTTTTTATGCTCCTGAAATTTAATAGACTCCCAGACGATATCACCCTCAGCACGATGATTGCTGAGGGTGGTTTTTCGCAGGAAAAGGCCCTTTCCCAAATAAACCGTTCCTATCAGGGTCTCATAGACGACTTGCTGCACAAGCACAGTGGTCTTTCGCGCGAACTTGCCGAGGAGGCATTCGATGATGCCCTGATTGCCCTGCGCGATAACATCGTGGCCAAAAAATTTAAGGGTGATAGCACCATAAAAACCTACTTTTATCGAATTTTTAAGAACAAGTGCATTGATAAACTCCGGGAGAACCCGACTATTGTGCAAATGGACGAGCAACTGTTGTCGGATGGGAGCGGGCATGTTAATTTTGCAGAACAAACAGAGGAGCGCGAGTTGGAACGGGTATTAGAAATAAGAAGGGCAGGCTGTCTGCAAAAAGCCTTGTGGACCCTCTCCGAAAAAGAACGCGACATGCTGAGTGATATTTACATCGGGGGGATGAAGCCCCGGGAAGTGGCGGTCAAGTATGGATATAAAGACAATCAGGTCGCCTCGCAAACCATTTACAAAACAAAAGAAAAATTAAAAAAATCCATCGAATATTTATGCGCCAATGAACCGGAATGTCGTATTCTTTGTCAGCCGGGCAAGCGCATTACGTTGATTTAATCCTCAAATACCATCTTTTATGGAAGAACAATTGCCTGACCCGCTGATTCTCCGATTTTTGGAAGGACGCATGTCCCCGGAAGAGTACAAAGCCTTTCGGAAGCGCCTTTCCGAAGAACCCGATTTAGTTGTGGAAGTGGCTGCATACGAAGCCCTGACACAACACCGCAATGAGCGGCTGCGCCAGAAATGGCGCAGGGAACGCTCCCAAACGCCCCCGGGCGGATGGGCACAAAAAGCGCTGTTGCTGGCCGCAACGGTGGCAGGTATAGGGGGCCTGACCATATTGTTTTGGCCTCCCTCTAAAAGTGTTTACAGCTGTGGCAGCAAAAAATACGAACGCCTGCAACAAAGTGACCTGTTGAGTACCACAACCGACGATGCCGATGCCCAAAACTGGCGGGCGGCCAATCAGGCATATCAGGAGAAAAACTTTGTAGCCGCCATCGAAAAAGCCACCCTGCTGTTTGCCTCTACCGACTATCGCGACAAAGCGCGGCTTTTGGCGGGCGCTGCCGAACAGGAAAATGGCCAGCCGGAAGCGGCACTTTTACAGTATGCCAAAATAGCCACCGATGCCAAAATGTATTACGGACGCGGACAAATCAACAGTGCCCTTGCCAAGCGATGTCTGGGGCAGGAAGAGGAAGCACAGTACATACTCCAAACCATTAAGGAGGAAAATGGCTATTCCCCGGCTTTGGTGAAAAAGGCCAAAGCGATCCTGGAGGAGATACAAAAATAAGGAGTGGGGCGTTACGAACCAGTGACAGTTTCCATTGACCAAAGCAACAGTCTGTTCTTTTTATTGTCTATCATCCAGTGGGCTGAAATGTCAGCCCTTTTTGTGTTTTCTCCTTTACCCTTTTCTGTTGCCTTTTCCCATGCTTTTTCGCCTGTTGCTCTTTTTTCTTTTTGCTTTTCAATGGCATCTTGCCGCTTCTCAGAATGAAAAAAATACAAACGCCGACCCTGTCAAGCGCAAATACACCGCCGGACGGGTCGCTTCCGGCAGTATCCAATTAGACGGAAAATTGGAGGAGGGGGCGTGGCAGCAAGTGGAGGCAGGAACGGACTTTACTGAATACCAACCGGCCGATGGTACACCCCCCACTTTTCAAACTGCTTTTCGCATCGTTTACGATGATCAGTTTCTGTATATTGGCTATCGGGCTTACGATACAGCCCCCGACTCGATTGTCGAGCGCATGGGCCGCCGCGACGAATTTCCGGGCGACTGGGTAGAGATCAACATAGACAGCTACCACGATCTGCGTTCTGCTTTTTCCTTCACCCTGTCGTGCAGCGGAGTGCGGGGCGACGAGTTTATCAGTAATAACGGCAACAACTGGGATACCAACTGGAACCCCATTTGGGACGGTAAAACCAATATAGACAAAGAGGGATGGACCGCAGAAGTCAAAATTCCTTTCAGTCAGCTGCGCTATAACAAAGACCCGGAGCAGGTATGGGGTTTTCAGGTGCAACGGGTCCTGTTTCGGAAGAACGAGCGCTCCACTTTCCAGCACATCCCGCAAAACGGCAGCGGATGGGTCAGTCGTTTTGCAGAATTGCATGGGCTGCGCAACCTGCCCCACCATCGGGGCCTGGAGGTGGCTCCATACATCGTAACTAAAACCGAACATTTTAAAAAGGAAGAAGGCAATCCCTACGCCGACGGCTCGCGCCAGCAACTGACAGCCGGTATAGACGGCAAACTCTCTGTCACCCGCGACCTCATTTTGGATTATACCATCAATCCGGATTTCGGACAGGTGGAGGCCGACCCCGGTTCGGTACGTTTAGATGGGTATCAGATTTTTTTCAGCGAGCGGCGGCCTTTTTTTATGGAGAGCCGCAACCTGTTTGAATACGGCCTGACCCAGTCGGCAGCCGGTTTTGATTTTGATTCCGATCTGCTCTTTTACTCGCGCCGCATTGGCGGTGCGCCCCATGCATACCCGGCACTCCAAGCCGGCGAGTATGCGAAAGTACCCACCGCGACTTCTATTCTCGGTGCGGCCAAGTTTTCGGGCAAAACCAAAAAAGGATGGTCTGTTGGCCTTTTGGAAAGCGTTACCCAACGGGAAAATGCCCGCGTGAAGAACAACAGCGGCGAGCGCACGGAATTGGTAGAACCCCTGACTAACTATTTTGTAGGCCGCCTTTTGAAAGACTACGACGAGGGCAATACCATCATCGGGGCCGTTTTTACCTCCGTTAACCGCCAAAGTGGCTTAGACTGGTTGCATCGCAGTGCCTATTCGGGTGGATTAGACTTTCAGCGATTTTGGAAAAATCGCTGGTGGCACTTTAGCGGCAACCTGCTGTGGAGCCGCGTGGAAGGCACTCCGGAGGCCATTGCCGCTACCCAGCAGCGCTTTGAACATTACTTTCAACGCCCCGATGCCTCCCACGTCCGGGTAGATGACACCCGCACTTCCCTGACAGGTACCAGTGGCACCCTGAAATGGGGGAAGTTTGGAGGAAAACCCGATAAAAAGGGCGGTATCGTGAAGTTTCAGACCGGTATTACGTGGCGCTCTCCGGAGTTTGAAATCAACGACATTGGTTTTATGCAAAGTGCCGACGAAATCAATCATTTTGGCTGGGCGGGTTATCACATCCAGCGCCCCATTTTAGTGTTTCGTACCCTGCGGTTTAACTATAACCACTGGTTCAAATGGGACTTTGGCGGGCAGCATCTGTTTACCCTATACAATGTCAATGCTCACGCCTTTTTCCGCAATAACTGGAGCCTCGGTGGAGGATTCTACTACAACCCACACGACATATCCAACAATGCCCTGCGCGGCGGTTCTCCCCTGCGGCGGCCTAATGGCTACGGTGGATTTATATACGTGGAATCAGATGAACGGAAAAAGGTTTCCTTTTCTGTAAATACCAACAATTTTGTGGGATTCGATGGCGTAGTGAAGTCCAACGGGTTGAGCAGCGGCGTTAGCGTACAAGCCACCGATGCCCTGCGTTTTGGCCTTTATCCCGGCTACAATCGCTCATGGCGCAAACAGGATCAGTTTGTGTCCACCGTCTTTTTTAATGGCGAAAGACGCACCATTGTCAGTCAGACAGATCAAAAGAGTTTTTCATTGACTGGTCGTCTGACTTACAACCTCACGCCCAATCTGACCATTCAATATTATGGCCAGCCCTTCATTTTCCGGGCGCTTTACGACCATTATGGTATCGTGACCCAGCCTTTGGCAAAAGACTATGAAGCGCGTTTCCATCGCTTTTCCGCAACAGAAATTGCGTCGGAAAGCGGCAGCTTCAGGATAGATGAAAATGGCGACGGGCAGGCAGACTATCGCTTTTCCCAACCGGATTTCAACTTCATACAGTTTCGCTCCAACTTGGTTCTCCGCTGGGAATATGTTCCCGGCTCGGAATTTTATATAGTGTGGTCGCAGGGCGCTACGCCCAATGCTTTTTCCGATCTGGATTCTCCCTTGATTGGTGGCCTTTTCAACCACCTGTTTGACGATAAGCCGACCAATATTTTGCTGGCCAAGCTGACTTACCGCCTCGTCAGATGAAGACGGCTATTTTTAAAAATTAACAAATTTTATTATTCGTCGAACAGCTCCGCATGCAGGTTGTCCACCCGCAGCGTTTTATCGCCGTCGGCGTGCCACAGAAAAACCGTCACTTTGGTGAAGTGCCATTTGGGCAGACGGGTGTCCATATATATGGTCTTTATTTCGTTGCCTTCCACATGGCGGTGCAGACGGATCATGCGCTCGCGTATTTTGCGGTCTTCGTTGTAAAAACGCACTACCATTTGGGTCATGCGCCAAAACTCCCACTCTTTGGGGTCGGCTTTGATGGTGACACCCGTGCGCAACCAGGCAGCCTGACCGGGGCGTACAGGGAGCTCGTACTCGGGAGTATATTGATGATACTTGTCCAATAGATAGGATTTTTTTCCCTCTAAAGGGTCCACCTCAATAACGTGGGCAGTGTCACTTTCAAAATCTTTGCTGAAAACGGGTCGCACATTTTTCCGTTCAGGGCCGTCAAAATAGTCCTTGCTATCCAACATCTTCAGCCAGTCCCGCTTGAGTTCCGAACGCCCGATGACTTTCCAATAAAAACGACTCGTCATTTGCTCCGACACAAAAAGCCCGTCGCCATCGTGTGCCTGATGGGTCCACCAAAGATTGGCCCAGATAAATGCCCCGGCTATCGGCACAAAAATGTAAGGCATCCAGTTCCGGCTGGCCATCCACTGCAAAAAAGCAGCCAGGGGGAAAACCCACGCGGCGTAGCTTTGCACCATCGCCCGCGAGCCGAGGCTCCCGCCATACCACCAAATGTCCCACGCAGAAGTGATGTAAAAAAACACCAGACAAAAGGCAAGCAAAGCCGGAAAAATGGCGACCTGTGTACGGCGCAATATAAAAAAGCCCAAAATGGCGAAAATGAACATCGGCGACCACGTGATCCAGCCTGCCCGATAGCTGAGCAGTACATCGCGGACATGGGGCTTCAGCCAACTGAACCCCTGATCTTCGTAGCTGTACACCAACCAGTTGCCGCCAGCGTACTTCCAGTACAGCAATTGAATGCTTCCCACAGTCCCCATAGCCAGTGCCGCAAGGCCCAATTGTGCAAGGTGTTTTTTTAAAAAAACGATGCGTTCCGACAGGTCTGTGCGTTTGGAAATGCCCCATAGCAGGGGAATCAGCACGGAAATGATTTCCGTAGGGCGGGTGAGAGTGGCCCACCCACACAATACCCCAATGGCCAGCGCCCATCGGAAATTGGGTTGTTCGTAAAAACGTATTGTGCTATAAATGAGCAAACTATATATTGTAAAAAGCCAGTTATGGGTCATGGCCCCGTCGAAAGCGGTGTAGTTCAGATAATTGGTGGCAAAAGTGAGACATACGAGCGTCAGCGCCACCGCACGGTCTGAAAAAAAACGCAGCAGATTGAGCCGCGTCACCCACAAACCCAACAAAGCCACCAACAGGCTTCCCCAGCTGATGGCTGCCTGATAAGGTCGGGAAAAACCGTCAGCAGGGTAGCCCAATGGCTTGGCCAGCAGGTGTGCCGCCGTAAACCAGGGCAGAAACTGTAAGGCCTGCCCGATGGAGTACTTCATCACAAAGCGCCCGTCGGGCAGTCGAAATCCCTGCAAAACGCCGGGGGTGGGTTGATATTTTTGGATGATGCTGTCTAAGAATCGCACCTGGTGCATATCTCCGTAGATAAAAGCTGCCGGAAGGTACAGATAGTACCCCGACACGTCCCAGCCGATGGTGGCTTCCGTTTTGGAAGCTGTCCATTTTGGATAGTAGAAAAAGGCAGAAAGGACAATGAAAGCTGCCGACAGATAGAAAGCGATGCGCGACACGGGATGTATAAGATTGACGGTGCATAGTTACGACAAATTTCAACACGGAAGCGTTGCTGTCCGCTAAGAAGTATAAAAAACGGGATAATAAGAGCCAAAAGCTCCTATTACCCCGTTTTAAAGTATGATGCCGGAAGGTGATGCACACTTCTCAGCACCGATTTTAAACATGACCCCATTGAGCGGGATCAGCATCAATTATTTTTCTACCTTCGCACCGGCGCAGGATTTGCCAGCCGCTTTGGAAGCACAGCAAGCCTTCTTTTCGCCAGACATGCAGGCTTCTTTCTTGGTAGCACCCATCTTCTCGTCGGCGGTCATGGTCTTCGGTGCTACGTTTACAAATGCGTTGGAAGCTTCATCAAACTGAACACTCACGAAACGCACATTGCCCTGTTGGTCGGCTTCTTTGCGCACATAAGACACAGCACCATTGTCAGCAACACGCTTTTCGATGGAAGGATCGGCAGCAGCAGCCGAAGCCATTTTACCGGCGCAGCAGGATTTACCCGCAGAAGCAGAAGAGCAGGACTTGGCAGCAGCGGCAGAGTGGCAGGATTGTGCCTGAGCGAAAGAGATGCCCAATGCAAAGAAAAATGCCAAAGAAAAAATTACTTTTTTCATGAGTGCAAACGTTATTTTTTTTGAAATGAAGGAATGAATGTGCGTTGTTTTGGAACGCTCATGAATTATGGATACAAAAGTACGGCAAAGGATGCTTTCAAGAAGCCACATTTTCCAAACTTTAACATTTAAAACATTTTTTTCCGACAAACGGTTCAATTTTGGCAAATTTTCGACCTCACGAACGGGGCTTTATTTCTACCCTTCTGTTCTGCTGCCGTCCGGCCTCGTCGGTGTTGGGAGCCACCGGCTGGGCCTCTCCGTAACCGACGGCCTGTACCTGTCGGACACTTACACCCTGCTCCAGCAAAAAACGGCGTACCGCATCGGCACGTTGCTCCGACAGGCGCTGATTATCTGCTTCACTGCCTGTGTCGTCGGTATGGCCCGCCACTTCAATGGACAGGGCAGGATTTTTTTTGAGGGCATCCGCCAGTTCCTGTACGGCGGGCAGGGCTTCCGATCGGAGTTGCGCCGCGCCGGAGTTGAACAACAACGCCGCATTGAAAGTGAAAGTTTTTTGTTCCAACAGCATTTTTTCCACCCCTTCTGTTTTGCCGTCGTCTTCGATCAGAGAAAAATTATCAAAACAGTAGTAAGCGATGCGCTTTGTTTTTTTCCAAAAATTCACTTCGTTTTCGCTCTTTTTATCCATTTTTTCGCGCTCTTCCGCCGGAATATTGATGGGGGTCACGGCATCGGAAAAGAAATTGCCAAATAAAAAATAGCGGTAGGGTTTATCGGCGGTGAAAGCAAGACTTATTTTTCTCCATTCGGGAGCAGTCACGATTTCGGTCACATTGACCTGCGGTTTTACGGGAAAATCCAATTGGCTTTGCATAAAATCCTCATGCGGATTGATGCGGCTTTCGGAAAACCAAAATCCGAAATTGCCACAGCGTACAGGTCGAATGGCCGTTTCGCGCCCAAACACCATTTGCAAATGGCGGATGCCCAGGGAGTCGCTGGTGCGGGTGTAAAAACTGATGCGATACTTTTTCCCTTTTTCTAAGGGCCGCGCCAAAGTGCCCTGAATCAACTCGTGGTAGTCGCTGTTGAACTGGTTGTCGTAAAAAGGATGATACATGACCAAGCCGACCGCGTGGGTACCCTTGACGGGGCGCGGCAAAAAAGCGCATTGTGCCGAACTGTCGTGCAGAATCAGATCGGGTGTGTGTTTCATGAAAGTCAACCACGACACAGCATTGTCGTTGAACACATGGGGTGTTTTAGAGAACTTACACAAGGGTACGGCAGCGCGGAGGCGATCCTTTGGCGGGGATTGCTCGAAGCTGCCGTTGACAATCAGGTTTTGGCCGAGCGCCCTGTTGGCGATTGTCAGGATGAGCAATACGAATAAAACGCAACTGTTTTTCAGAAAATACATGAGTAATGTTTGATTTTTAATGAGCAGGGCAGGGGACTTCACTTTTAATGGGGCAACAATAAAACGCTTTTCGCAAAAAAACAGTACCTTTGCCTTTTTAACGATACAGCCCGGACTAAACGCTGTGGTTGAAGCGTCTATTGTGTTGATTTTTAATGTATTAGCCCGTCAGGTTTTGGCTAATTGGCACAATCGCTTCCCGCTATGCAGCGTTTAATCATCGGACTACGCAATCCGCACTTTGACACAGGAGAAATTTCTGAATATACTGGCAGACCCTGAACAACTTTCCTCGATCTCGTACGAGGAGTTGAAAACTATTGTGCTGGCTTATCCCTATGCACATAATTTGCGGTACTTACTGGCCCTGAAAGCCCGACAGGAAGGCCGCCCGGATGCTGCCCGCACCTTAGCCACTGCTGCTGCCTACAGCCTCGACCGCACCCGGCTTTTTTTGCTTTATGCGCCAAAAATTGTGGTACCCGTACACGAAGCCGTTTTGCATGAAGTTTTAGAATTGAAGCCTTTGGAAGAGGTACAACGCGAACTCGAAGCAATGGTGCCACAAAAACGTCCGGAAACGGTGCCGCTGGCTGCTTCGGTTCCTCCACCCCCTGTTTCTTCGCCCACTCCCACAGTCGTGTCAACACCTCCGCCCGCCGCGCCTGCTCCGCCTGCGCGCCAGAATTTCCACAGTTGGATCAGTCAGTTTCATCCACCTGTGCTGCGACCACCGACTGACAAACAGGTGCAGGCTACAGTTGTTGTTACCGGCGGGTTAGTGATCCCCGCCGCCGCGCCGGAAGCACCCCCTTTGCCCGCCGCGCCGCCCCCGCCCGTTGTTCGTCAGGAAGAGGCTGCCCCCCTCCCCGAAATCCCGGCTGAAAAAGGCAGATTTGCGCAACGTCTGGCGGAGCGCAGCGTGGCCGAAAACAAGGACCTGATCTCCGAAACGCTGGCGCGGCTGCTGGCCAAACAGGGACACCGGGAGAAAGCCATTGCCATGTACGAAAAATTATGTTTGGTATTCCCGGAAAGAAGCTCTACCTTTGCGGCCGAAATTGAATTATTAAAAAAATAACAGCCTAATATTATGTTATCCTTTCTTTCTGTACTCATCGCAGTGGTGAGTGTATTGTTGATGGCAACGGTGTTGATCCAAAATCCGAAAGGCGGCGGTGTGGATGCCAATTTTGGCGGTCAGGCACAGCAATTGTTTGGCGCAGCACGCTCTACGGATATTGTCGAAAAAGCAACGTGGGTACTGGCAGGCGCGCTGATTATCCTGTGTGTACTGGCCGTGCTGATGGTGGGCGGCGGAACGGCCGAAGCCACCGATATTCCATTGCAGTCACAATAATTTTTTTTGACAGCCGGACCTCAGGTTTTCGCCTGTGCTTTATAACAACAGCCCTCTGTCGGCCCTTCGCCTCCAAAGGGCTGTTGTTTTTGGACAATGGTCGGCAATTCTCCTTTGTATTCTTTCTCTTTCCAATCCATGCAACGCATCAAGATCGCTGCCCTGCTGAAAAACGAACCGATCGGGCAGCAAGTAATTGTAAAAGGCTGGGTACGCGCCTTTCGTAACAATCAGTTCATCGCCCTGAATGACGGCTCCGCTGCTGCCAACGTGCAGATCGTGGTCGCAGCCGACACGGATGAGACCACACTCGGGCGCATTAAATTTGGCGCTGCCATTGGGATAGCGGGTACTGTGGTGGCTTCGCAGGGCAAAGACCAGCGCATCGAAATACGGGCAGAACAAATTACCATTTATGGTGATTGCGACCCCGGTGTGTATCCGCTGCAACCCAAAAAACAGTCGCTGGAGTTTTTGCGCGAAAACGCCCACCTGCGCTTTCGCACCAATACATTCGGAGCGGTCTTTCGCGTGCGCCACGCTTTGGCGTTTGCCATTCACCAGTTTTTTCACGAACGCGGCTTTTATTATCTGCACACGCCTGTCATTACGGCCAGCGATGCAGAAGGCGCGGGCGAAATGTTTCGGGTGACCACCCTTCCCTTAGAAAAAATACCCGTCACGGAAGCAGGCGAGGTGGATTTTGAGCAGGATTTTTTCCGCCGCCCCACCAATCTCACGGTTTCGGGTCAGCTGGAGGCCGAACTGGGTGCGTTGGCACTGGGCGATGTTTATACCTTCGGGCCGACCTTTCGCGCCGAAAACTCCAATACGACGCGCCACTTAGCAGAGTTTTGGATGATCGAACCGGAAGTGGCTTTTGCCGACCTCAACGACAACATGGACCTGGCGGAAAGTATGTTGCAATACGTCATTCAATATGCCCTCGATCACTGCGCCGCCGATCTGAAAATTCTGGAGGAGCGCCTGTCGGAAGAAGAAAAGACCAAACCACAGGAGCAACGCTCGGACATGACGCTGACAGAAAAGCTGCGCTTCGTGACCAATAACCGCTTCGAGCGCATTACTTATACGGAGGCGATTGACATTCTGAAAAACAGCAATCCCAATAAAAAAGGCAAATTCCAATACCCCATTGAGGGATGGGGCGCTGACCTGCAAAGCGAGCATGAACGCTATTTGGTGGAAAAGCACTTTAAAAAGCCGGTCATCCTTACCAATTATCCGGCGGTTATCAAGGCATTCTACATGCGTCAGGACGATCCCCGCGAAGGCGTACCGGGTCCGACGGTATCTGCCATGGACATTCTGTTTCCCGGTATTGGAGAGATCGTGGGCGGCTCGCAACGCGAAGAGCGCTACGAGCGCCTGGTGGAGCGGATGCAGGCCATGCACATTCCCGAAAAAGAGCTGTACTGGTTCCTGGATACGCGCCGCTTTGGCTCCTGCCCACACGCGGGTTTTGGCTTGGGCTTCGAACGTTTAGTTATTTTTGTATCAGGCATGACCAATATCCGCGATGTGATCGCTTTCCCGCGTTTTCCGGGCAGTGCAGAGTTTTAAATATCACATAAGTTAATTTGTTAATTTTCAAGCAGTTACGCTATCACTAATCTAAATTAAATTTGAGGAATTACTTAGGACATATAGGACTCATAGACGGGTTTCTTGCTAAAACCTGAGTCGTTCAGAGTAGCCCAATTCAAAATTGTATCGGCCCACAGCATCCCACAGGGTGTTTGTGGGCTTTTTACTTCGGTATAAATAGAAGCCCGGGCCAAAGCCGGCATAGACCCGATGGCCCACCAACACTTTTGGATTGGCAGTGAGGAAATATCCCCTGGGTTCTTTTGTTCCGCCTTCGCGTTTGCCTGGCACAAAAGTAACAGCTGTGGCAAGCTCTGCCGAGGCTCCCCGATGCCGATAACCATAACAAGGTGATATGGTCACGCCGGCTACACTTACTATCCATACGGAAACAGAAATGCCCCAATAACTGCCCTCCGGGCCATTTCGGTAGCCCAATTTAGGCATTAAACCACTGATACCCGTTTCCGGGCCGTATTGCACACTGATTTCTGTGGGAAAATCTTGCGCTGGAAGCAAGGATGCCCCTCCTGTAAAGAGAAGCAGGAAAAGAATGTATTTCATATATAAAATAAATTTATTAATCAGTATATAAACGCGCTGATTCTCAAAAGTTCATTGCCGAAATAGAAGAACTTACTGTACATGCACTGCCTGTTACTTTGCTCCGGATATTTCTTGCCTATGGAAATTCAAAGTACGCTGAAACGCATTAAAAGTTGAATACATTGCGCAGGCGGCTTACGCTGAAACGCATTAAAAGTTAAATACGCAGGTGGCCTTCTAAAAAAGCAGGGCTGCCTTCCGAGGAAGGCAGCCGAATTGTGTATATAAGCAGGTAATAAGTATCGAATCAGACTTTTTCAGGAAGCGGCACTTGCCGCAATTCTGGCTAAAAACAGGGTACTCAGGCCAATCTGGCCATATCGCGGATGAGAATGGTATTGCGGTTGAAGTGGATCAGGTTCATTTTTTTGAGGTCGTTGAACACGGAAGTGACCGTTTGTCGGCTGGTCGCTGTCAGGTTGGCAATATCCTGCTGGGTCAGGTGGTGTTTGATGAGGGTTTCGTAGCCCACTCTGCGACCGTCGCGACCTGCTGTTTCCACCAAAAACTCAATGATGCGTTTGCGGGCATCCTGTAAGACGAGGCGCACCAATCGCTCTTCCACCCGTTGGAGGCGCTGCGTAATATACTGCATAACAGCAAAAACCAAGCGCGGGTTGTCGTGCATCAGGCGCTCGAAATCGGCGACCCGTACATAGAGTACTTCGACTTCGTCGTGTAATGCCTGAGCGTATTCCATGCGTTTTTTTTCGCCGGACAGGGCCAGTTCCCCCAAAAGCGTCCCCACGTGCATGACTTCTTTGATGACTTCCCGACCGTCTTCCGCAAAAGTCCCGATCTTAATGCGGCCCTTTATGAGGAAAAAAATGCCTTCAGAAGGCTCGTCGGGCAGAAAAAGAAACTGATAACGGTCAATGACGCGGTGCTGCGCCATTTCTGCAAGGCGCACGAGTTGTGGCTCAGGCAGGGGTAAAGGGACATTCTGGCCCCTTAAGCATTGTAGTTTTGTTGATGTGTTCATGCAGGCGGTACAGTTATGAGATCAGTAAATAAAACGAATGGTATTTAATGATACAAAAGTGCGGCAACCTGCGCAAGTACAAAAGTACAGAATTATCTTTTTGTCGGATTTTTCCCGAAAGAAAATTTCATTCAAATAATTGAAAATCAATTATTTATTCTCTTTTTAATACTGCTCTTTGGAAAACCGTGACCGGAAAAGTTTTTACTTCCTGTATATCTTCCTTATCAATTTTAGTATTTCCGGTCGTACTCACCGGGGTCTCCCTGCCCGAAATGACTTCAAAAATAAGGGTATTGGAATCCGTTTTTTCGTAAGTACACAACACGCGACTTCCTTCCACTACGAACCAACACAGGAGTTTGGGGCCGTAGAGATAACTTTCCATCACAATGGTGTTTTTTTCGTCCACCCGCCATAAGCCTTTTGCAGGATCCACCGGCACCAATTCGTAATGTCGGTAATCTTTGTCCCTGCCACCATAGATCAGACTGAAAGTATAGCGACCCTGTCGGGAGGTATCCATTTTGAGTAATTCTATTTCCATTGAGACGGATTGCACTTTTCCTTTGCCGGAAAAAATGTCTAAAGTGCCTGTCCATACCCCTGCCCAGGAAGCAGGGAAAGTGAGGGAATCTGCCGTTTGGGCCATTGCCGGGTAAGAAAAGGCATAAGAGAGAAAAAAGCAGAAGATACAGAAAAAACGCATGGTAGAAAACAGAGAAACAGATGAGCAACAAAGGTAAAAACTTTTGGGAAATCGGGTCTTTATGAATGTTTCTTCATAACTTTGCGGGGAAAACACAGACAGCTGGAATTTGCACCAATTTAGCCCCGTTTCCACAAAAACGAAGGGACTGTTGAACCCATACCCATTCATGCAACACACATCCTTGCCGCTCCCCGATGCTGTCAATGATTATATAGAGGTGACCGGCGCACGCGTACATAATTTGAAAAACATCACTGTACGCATTCCACGCAATCGTTTGGTGGTCATTACCGGCATCAGCGGGTCGGGCAAGAGCTCGCTGGCCTTCGATACCATTTATGCAGAAGGACAACGGCGGTTTATGGAGACCCTCAGCAGTTACGCACGGCAGTTTATTGGGGAAATGGAGCGGCCCGATGTGGAGCAAATTAGTGGTTTAAGCCCTGTTATCAGCATTGAGCAAAAGACTACCGGACGCAATCCGCGCTCCACAGTGGGTACTGTTACCGAAGTGTATGACTTTTTGCGCCTGCTTTTTGCACGGGCCGGCGATGCCTATTCGTATGTGACTGGCAAAAAAATGGTGCAATACACCGAGGAACAGATCATTGGAGAAGTTATGGAGCAGTTTCCGGGCCGAAAAGTGGCTGTTTTAGCGCCTGTAGTACGTAGTAGAAAGGGCCATTATCGGGAGTTATTTGAACAAATACGCAAACAGGGCTACACCAAAGTGCGGGTAGATGGCGCATTACTCGACCTGCAACCGGATATGCAGGTGGACCGCTATAAAATACACGATATCGAAGTCGTAACTGATCGCCTCCGGGTGAGTGCAGAACACTTGCCCCGACTTACAGAGAGTATTCGAACCGCGCTGCAAATGGGCGAAGAACTGGTACATATTCTGGATTTGGATGCCCCGGAGGGAAACGGCTTGCGGGTATTTTCTCAAAACCTCATGTGTGCCGATTCGGGCATTTCCTACGACGAACCCTCGCCCAATTCTTTTTCCTTTAACTCCCCCTACGGGATGTGTCCGCACTGCAAAGGGCTGGGAGAAGTGAATGAAATAGCGATGGAGCGGGTTATTCCCGACGATACCAAAAGCATCAACGAAGCAGCCATTGTTCCGCTGGGGGAGGTACGCCCTAATTACATGTTTAACCAGATGAAGGCGCTTGCCAAAAAATATAAATTTACTTTTGACACTCCTGTTCGGGACATTCCCGAAAAAGCCCTGCATACGATTTTGTATGGCGGGGACACTTCTGTAAAGTCCGAAAGTAATACCTATGCGGCTAATGAAGAATGGGCCTATAGTCTTACCAATGAAGGTCTTGTGAACTTGCTGAAACGTTGGTATGAAGACAGTTCGAGCGAAAAAATACGCCAGTGGGCCGAAGATTTTATGGTGATTACAACATGTGCGGAATGCGCCGGTACGCGCCTGAAAAAGGAGAGCCGCTGGTTTAAGATTTTGGGAAAAAACATCGCCGAAATGAGCGAATTGGGGCTGACCGAGTTGTTTAACCTTTTAGAAAACGCTGAGCGCGACATGAGCGAGCGGCAACGCCTGATCGCCAAAGACGTTTTAAAAGAAATTCGCTTTCGCCTGCGTTTTCTGTTGCAGGTGGGGCTGCACTACCTGACGCTCAATCGCCCGGCCCGAACGCTGTCCGGCGGTGAAAGTCAGCGCATCCGTCTGGCCACGCAAATTGGCTCGCAATTGACAGGCATCACTTACATTCTGGATGAACCCAGCATCGGTCTGCACCAACGCGACAACCAGCGGCTGATTGGTGCCCTGAAAAACCTGCGCGATATTGGCAATACAGTGCTGGTGGTAGAACACGACCGCGACATCATGTTGCAGTCGGATTATCTGATAGACCTCGGTCCGGGCGCTGGTCGGCACGGCGGCGAAATCATAGACATTGGGGTACCCGCCGAATTTATGGTCAAGCCTACTAAGACCAGCGATTATCTGGCCGGTCGCACTAAGGTGGAGATTCCAGCCCGCCGACCGGGCAATGGCAAATGGTTGGAATTGCAAGGTTGCTCCGGTCACAACCTTAAACAGGTGAGCGTCCGGTTTCCGCTGGGCGTGTTTATCTGTGTGACGGGGGTGAGCGGATCCGGTAAAAGCTCGCTGATTAATGAGACCTTGTACCCCATCCTGCAAAACCATTTTTATAACAGCCTGAAGCGCCCGCTGCCCTACCAGGCCATTGCAGGTCTGGAGTACTTAGATAAAGTCATTGAAATAGATCAAAGTCCCATCGGGCGCACTCCACGCAGCAATCCCGCCACGTATATCAATGTGTTTGGCGACATTCGCAAATTGTTTTCCGAAATCCCGGAATCGAAAATACGCGGTTACAATGCCGGGCGTTTTTCGTTCAATGTGAAAGGCGGTCGTTGTGAGGTGTGCGAAGGAGCAGGCTTGCGTACCATCGAAATGAACTTTTTACCGGATGTACAAGTACACTGCGAACGCTGCAATGGCCGCCGCTATAATCGGGAGACCTTAGAAATACTCTACAAAGGCAAAAGCATCTCTGATGTGCTGGATATGAGCATTGATGAAGCCGTACCTTTTTTTGAGGCCATTCCTCCCATTTATCGCAAAATAAAGACTTTGCAGGAAGTGGGCCTCGGCTATTTGACCCTGGGTCAACAAGCCAATACCCTCTCCGGCGGAGAAGCGCAGCGCGTCAAATTAGCCGAAGAACTTTCCAAAAAAGACACAGGACGTACCATCTACATATTAGACGAACCTACCACGGGGTTGCATTTCGAGGACATCCGGCAATTGACTGCTGTCTTGGATCGTTTAGTGAGCAAAGGCAACACCGTTATTGTCATTGAACACAATATGGACGTGATTAAACTGGCAGATTATCTGATAGATGTCGGCCCGGAGGGTGGGGCAGGCGGCGGACGCATTGTTTGCACAGGCACCCCTGAGGAAGTGAGCCGGATAGAAGAAAGTTGGACAGGCAAGTTTTTACGGGAAGAGTTGCCTGAGAGGGCACATTGAGTGTTTTTCAAAAAATATTGCATTCAACGAAAACGTCGTATTTTTGCATTTCTTAGCACGATACAACGTGCCTTGGTCTTGAGATAAGAGATTTGAGAAGTAGCAAAGGCGTACAAATGTTTGCTTTTACATCATCACCATGATAAAGATACCTTACGGAGAAAGCGATTTCTACAAGGTCATGATAAACGGGTACTTTTATCAGGATCGAACCCGGTATATAGAATCTTTGGAGCAGTGGCCCTCCTGCTTCCCCGTTTTTCTGCGTCCGCGCCGTTTTGGTAAAAGTCTGTTTATCAGCACCTTGCACCACTATTATGGCCTGGAACACAAAGGGGCGTTTGAAAAACTCTTTGGCAGCCTG
>WBZP01000242.1_pt1 | contig 55963 bp, 47 predicted proteins | sample 5204301 | NCBI WGS metagenome assembly WBZP01 (sample SAMN12412401, study PRJNA552823) | activated sludge metagenome | isolation source: activated sludge from nitrification reactor of wastewater treatment plant... | place: USA: Pennsylvania | collected 2017
CGCGGGGCAGTTCTGCCCCGCGGTTAATCTGCAGAATGGCCCGGTCTACCTGGCTACCCAATCCAATGCTCCTCATCGTATTTTCTATTTTTTTTGCATCGGGAGGTAACAGGATCTTATAGAATGCGTCTTTAAAAAACCCATCCTGTGTATTTAGTTGTAATACTGCTTTGGAAAGCCCCTGGGCCAGTGCTTCCTTGATGCCTTCTGCCGCTTCCGTTTCGGTGATGCCTCCAATGGTTGAACCGGAAGATGGTAATTGATTCAATACTTCACAGGAAGAAAAGCTGATGGCCAGCACTAAAAGGGTAAAAATATTACGCATGCCAATATGTTTACCCCTAAACTTACAACTATGTTGCCAATTATTCAATCCGTATTGTTAAACAACCCTGTAAGTATATCAAACAGGCCTTGTTTGCCTGCTTCACAAGATTTACCTTTGCAACCCGGTAATGCAAAAGCAATTATCAGCAACATATATGAGTACACAACATCTGTCTGAACAGGAAATCATCCGCAGGGAAAAATTAGCAGCCCTTGCCCAGCTGGGAATTGACGCATACCCCGCAGCATCATACCCGGTAAACACAACGGCATCTTACATAAAAGAACACTATAAAGGAGAAGAAAACAAGGCTGACTTCGCAGATGTATGCATTGCCGGCAGGATCATGAGCATACGTGATATGGGCAAGGCTAATTTTGCCGTATTACAGGATGCAGGAGATAAAATTCAATTTTATATAAAACAGGACGATATCTGCCCCGGAGATGATAAAACATTGTATCAGACCGTCTGGAAAAAACTGATTGATATAGGGGATATCATTGGTATAAAAGGATATGTGTTTACAACAAAAACTGGTGAAACATCTATCCATGTAAAAGAATTTACGATCCTTACAAAATCATTGCGCCCGCTGCCAGTTGTAAAAGAAAAAGACGGCGAATCCTTTGATGAGGTAACAGATCCTGAATTCCGGTACCGCCAGCGGTATGCAGACCTGATCGTTAACCCGGACGTAAAAGATGTTTTTATAAAAAGGACCAGACTCATAAATGCCATCCGTGCATTTTTAAATGAACGAGGGGCGCTGGAAGTGGATACACCGGTACTTCAAAGCATCCCGGGCGGCGCTGCCGCAAGGCCCTTTATTACACACCATAATGCGCTGGATGTTCCCATGTACATGCGCATCGCCAATGAACTGTACCTGAAAAGGCTCATCGTTGGCGGTTTTGAATGGGTGTATGAATTCAGCCGGAATTTCAGGAATGAAGGTATGGACCGTACGCACAATCCCGAGTTTACCGTGCTGGAATTCTATACCGCCTATAAAGATTATGAATGGATGATGGATACCACGGAACAGCTTCTGGAAAAAGCAGCCATTGCCGTAAATGGCACGGTTACAGCATTTATTGGTGACCGTGAGATTAACTTCAAAGCGCCTTACAAACGCATTTCCATGTATGATGCCATAAAAGAACATACCGGTTTTGATATCAGCCAAATGGATGAAACCGGCATCAGGGAAGTTTGCAGCAAACTGCATATACATGCCGACATCAAATGGGGCAAAGGAAAACTGATTGACGAGATCTTTGGAAGCAAATGTGAAAGCCATTATATACAACCAACCTTTATCACCGACTACCCGGTTGAAATGAGCCCGCTCACCAAAAAGCACCGAAGCAAGCCCGGCCTTGTGGAGCGTTTTGAGCTGATTGTAAACGGAAAAGAGATTGCCAATGCCTACAGTGAGCTGAACGACCCTATTGAACAACGGGAACGGTTTGAAGAACAGGTAAGGCTAATGGAACGAGGAGACGATGAAGCGATGTTCATAGACCACGATTTTTTAAGGGCCCTGGAGTATGGCATGCCGCCAACCAGTGGCATCGGTTTCGGCATCGACCGGTTATGTATGTTGCTCACCAACCAGCATAGCATCCAGGATGTATTGTTCTTTCCGATGATGAGGCCGGAGAATAATCCCTGATGTTCATCTTAAATCAACTGTTCACGTTTACACGGGGTTGAAAATAGCTGGATGAAGATATTTTGCCCGCGCTACTGTGATTAAAAGATTAACGAAGCCAAACAACAACCCGTAAACACCGCCGTCTGGTCTTTGACCAACGGCGCAAACAATCTGATTATATTCATAATAATCCAGTGAAAGCGGGATTGTGTAAATATGCAGAAGCGTATTATTAATCCTTAACGAAGTTTTATCATGATTCGACAGATCATTTTAAAATGCTGAGCCATTATATATAAAAATAATTCGAAGCTTTAAGCTGGATACGCTGTTGGTCGAAGACCAGACGTCGGCGTTCAAAAGTAGAGGATCAGCCAATACGTGATGATGTACAGCAACGGTAACAAGAACTGTTCGCGTTTCCCCGGGCTTGAAAAACAGCTGGATGAGGATATTTTATCCTGTTACAGGGCTGTAACCTCTTAAAAGTAAGCCATTAATATGCTGTCGTTGTTTTTAGCATAACCATTTATACATTTCAGGTAAATGGTTCTCTACAAAAAACTTATCTTGTAATTTCAAATTAAAATAATCAGGCATGTTTACATTCTTAAAAAAGGCAATGGTTTTTGCTTTACCTGTCATGGTAAGTATCCAGTTACAGGCACAGCAAAAACAACTTTCTGATGATCAGTATTTTAAAGGGAACCTGAAAGGGATCATACAGCCCATGGCAACGGTTACCCGCTGGATTGATAACAACCAGTTCCTGCTAAGCAGGGCAGGGAAAACGATGCTGGTTAATGCTGCTACCGGAGCAGAGAGGGAATCAACGGATGAAGAACAGAAAATAAATCTTCCTGCTGTAAAACCACGGATCAATGCGAAACTGAACGACCTGTATTACAAATTCAAAGATGAAGAGTCGCAGTTAACCTATGATTCTGCAAAAGAGATCAATGCAACCCTTAGCCCCGATGGGAAATTTGTTGCCTATACAAAAAACAACGACCTGTATACGGTAGAAATAAGCACTAAGATTGAGAAAAGGCTTACAACCGATGGCAGCGAAGTGATCTTGAACGGTTATGCCAGCTGGGTGTATACCGAAGAAATCCTGGGCAGGTCATCGCAATACCGTTCGTTCTGGTGGAGCCCCGACAGCCGGCATATTGCATTCTTTCGCACAGATGACAGCCAGGTTCCCATATTCACCATAACAGATGCTAACGGACAGTACGGCTATCTTGAAACTGTCCGCTATCCAAAAGTGGGAGATAAGAATCCTGAAATAAAAGTTGGTATTGTAAGTCCTGCCGGAGGCAATATCACCTGGGCCGATTTTAATCAGAAAGATGACCAGTATTTCGGGGCCCCGTACTGGAAACCTGATGGCAGCAGCCTGCTGGTACAATGGATGAACAGGAAACAGAATAACCTGAAAATATGGGATGTGAACATCAGCAATGGAAGTAAAACATTATTCTATAACGAAGACCAGAAAACATGGGTTGACCTGGATGATGAAGGTGAAAGGATCCATTTCCTTGAAAACGGAAAGGGCTTCCTGTTATTTAATGATGCCAGCGGATGGAAACACCTGTATTATTATGACATGCAGGGAAAACTGATTAATGCAGTAACATCAGGTAAGTTTTCAGTTACTGATCTTAACTATGTTGATGAGAAAAAAGGGATCATTTATTTTTCGGCCAGGAGCAGGGAAAACACAGCCCGTAAAGATTTTTACCGGGTGAACCTGAACGGGAAAAACCTGAAAAGGCTTACATCCGGTGAATACCACAATGCAAACATAAACCTGTCACCGGATGGTTCATACTTTATCACAACGCTGCATAATGTATCCACACCACCCAGGATGTTGCTTGTAAACAATGAAGGAAAAATGATCAGGGAAATCGCCAATGCAAAAGGCCCTGAATTTGATAATTATGCCCTTGCAAAAACGGAACTTATCAGGGTTAAAAGCGATGATGGCCTGTATGAACTTCCCATGAAAGTGACCTGGCCTATGAACATGGACAAAAATAAAAAATACCCTGTGCTCATATCTATTTATGGCGGCCCGAATGCCGGAACGGTGATGGACACCTGGTCTATTTCCGGAACCCAGCAATGGATGGCAAATGAAGGTTTAATACAGGTATCGATGGACCACAGGGCCAGTGGCCATTTTGGTAAAGAAGGCGTCAATTACATGTATCATAACCTGGGTTACTGGGAAATGAAAGATTACAGCAGCATGGTAAAATGGCTGGTTGCCAATGGCAATGCCGATCCAGCAAAAATCTGTATTACCGGTTTCAGCTATGGCGGTTACCTTAGCTGCTATGCATTAACGTATGGTGCTGATGTATTTACACATGGCATGGCCGGTGGCAGCGTTACAGACTGGAGCCTGTATGATACGCATTACACAGAACGCTTCATGGGCACCAAGGAAGATAATGCTGAGGGATATAAAACCAGTTCGGTGCTGAATTATACTGACAAATACAAAGGCATGTTACAGGTTGTTCACGGAGTTATTGACGACAATGTACATATGCAAAACAGCATCCAGTTGATAAGCAAATTTCAGGATCAGAAAAAAGATTTTGAATTCATGGTTTACAGCGGCGGAAGGCATGGTTGGGGCGGCAACAAAGGCCAGCATTTCCAAAACCTGAAAACAAAATTCATCTATAAATACCTGCTGGAAAAAGAAGTGCCAAAAGGTTTACTGAAATAGTTTTTCTTTTATTGAATTGCCGGTAACCAATCAGGAAAATACTGAGATGTTACCGGCAATTTTTTTTGTTGTCTGTTGATTGTTCAAAAAATCAACCAGCCACTTTTTTCTTACCCAGCTTTTGCCTTACTGTAAGGTAATCCAGGAAATAAATCACTTTCAAGGATAAGCTGTTATAATGTGAACCATCAATTGTCTTACCCAGGTTGGTTACATAATCCCTTTCAAACTGCCTGCTGAAGCTTTCTCCAAAATCTTTCCATACAATACTGAAGAAACTACCCTGTGCAAACTGCCAGTTATAAACCATATCAACACTTAAGAAATTGAAATTCTGGTTTACATTCTTTGTAAATGGCGTAGTTAACGGTTGCAGATCGCCGAATTTATCCAACTCATAGAATTCCTTTGGATCAACTTTTGTCCACGAATGCCTTGTACGCATGGTAAAGCCCATCCTGTTTGTAAAATTATACTTCAGACTAAGTACATTCTCCACGTTCCTTACATTTCTCCTGGAAAAATAGATAACCTCTTCACCCGCACTGTTTATTTCCTGGCTGGCCCAACCCGGTTGGTTTTTTGCAGTTGAGATATATACAGAATAATCAACAGAAAACTTGCTGCTGAATCGGGCTTTACCGGCCAGGCTGTAATCGAGGCTGGTTCTCTTGAATACGCCTCCTGTTCCAACAAACAGGGAACCATTCCATGAATATTTCTTGGCAGAATTACTTTCAAGGTACAGGTTTAACCCTATCCTTCCCTTATTACGAAAAACCCTTCCATACGACCTGGGTTCATAAAAATCATTTCCTCCCGGGCCTCCGTTTATATTCAAACCGATCCACCAGAGTTTTTTGGTTTGTGCATTCAGGTTGAAATTGATGCCGGCTCCCTGGAACATCATCGATTTACGTTCTAAAATATCTATCGGTTTTACGAGTCTGCTAATCCAGAAATTAGTATTGATACGTAACTCGTTGTACCATTTGCCGGGTTTGTTCCAATTATAACCGAACCAGCCGCCTTGGTCCATCGTATTATTATTGGTAAAATAGCCGAGGTCACTTTTATCATATTTGTCATTTATCAGGTCCTGCCAGATATTGAAATTAAACCGGCCGCTTGTTTTTCCAAAATAGATACTGTGCGCATATCCGGTAATCGTTTTCTCTTTCACGCCCATCAAATTACTGAAACTCACATTCCCGCCTATGTTCCAGCTATTTTTCTTATTATTTAAATCGAATAAAGCTGATGTTACATTTGCATCATAATCATTCCCGTTCCGCCAAACATTGGTATTAACCAATGATACACTGCTGTTGTTCTTCAATGTTTGATCAAGCACGATAATATTATAGTTTGTCAATGGCATACTTTCTTCCCCATGCCTTTCACCGGTTGTTTTATTCTGTAATGTTGTTAACTGCCGTTGCGTAACGGCATTCAGGATTCCAATGCCAAGTCCTTTTTGCGTTCGGCCGCTTATTTTGGTCGCATTGATAATCTTTGCCTGTGAAGGGTCTTCCACTATGCTATCGGTGGAAGCCGGTGAAACCCATTTTTTATATACCGGGTCGATACCGATACGGCGGCTGTAAAAAAGGTTACCTTTGTTGAACAGTTCTGTTCCCTCTGTGAAGAATGTCCTGTTCTCTGAGAATCTTTGTTCAAAAGGTGTCAGGTTCAGGAACTTATTATCTGTCTGTACCTGGCCGAAATCAGGAACCAGTGTCATATCTAACGTAAACGCCTGGTTGATTCCATACTTTACATCCATGCCCCCGTTAAATACCGTGGTATTTTTCTTAACGCCAGGCCCGGCAGTACCATCATGGTTAAGATATGATGAAAAATAAGGCGATAACTGCAACCTCATAGGAGGTTTAATGTTCTCAAGCCCAGTTAACAATCCTTCCTGCGCCAGGAAACCATTTGCGTTGGGGTCAATGGAATTCCAGAACAATTGCTTGCCGCTTTTTTGGCGCCGTCTTACGATGTTCAGTCCCCAGTCCTGGATTTTCTTTTTACCAAACCGTATGCTGGAGTAAGGCAGGAACATTTCAAAGCTCCATCCGTCTTTTTGAAGTTTCGATGCACTTTGCCATACAGCATTCCAACTGAAATCTTCATTGCCGCCGGATGACATCTTGGAATCCATCTGTTCTCCCAGCGGGGTTACAAAATATTCAAACCCGTTCAGTTTGTCATAGTATGTATCAAAGATTATCCCGATAAAATCATTGTTACCAAAACCATCCCGGCCAATCAATTCCGATGCAATACTGTCTTTGTCCTTTTCATGCAGGTAACCACCGATATAGATCCCTTCATTGTCATACAGGAAATATATCTCTGTAGCATTTTCAGCGCTTTCCTGCAGAAATGGCGTAGGCCTTAACTCAACAAACTTATCGGCAACCGGGGCGCCTTTCCAGGCTGTATCGCTGAGCAGCCCATCTATTTTAATGGCTGAATTAATCCGCTTAATCTGCAATATCCTTTTTACTTTCTGCCCGGATGCAGACATCGCACAAACGATGCAAAGGCTAATAGCAGCGATCTTAATAAAATTCATGGCTATACATTTTGTTGGCTAAGGCACGTTCATGGCAAAACGTGTCAACGAAATTAAACGTGCATCAAAACAAAATGTTACCGCTTATCAAAAGAAAATTATATTAGGATACTTTTAACAGGAATATATACTTCAAATCATTCTGTGTATTACACAAACAGGTCATTGTATAACTGAGCCCCGGGTACTACCGAATATTTGCCAAGATCAGTAATCCCTTCAGCAGCCAGCACATCCTCATCTATGAAAGTATTGCCCGTACAACTACCTGAATTCCTTGAAAGTATATAATAAGCTGCATCTGCGATTATTTCCGGTGTGCGGCTCATATTCATCAGCATGTCGCCGCCAAGCAGGTTTTTAACTGCAGCGGTTGCGATCGTGGTGCGGGGCCATAAAGTATTGGCGGCTATTTTGTATTTACCCAGTTCCGCCGCAAGTCCCAGAGCAATCATGGTCATATCATACTTGCTGATAGTATATGCCAGGTGGTTGGCAAACCACTTCATATCCATATTTATTGGCGGAGACAGGTTAAGGATATGCGGGTTAGACCCTTTTTTTAAATAAGGGATACATGCACGGCTTACCATGAATGTACCCCTAACATTGATATCATACATTAAGTCGAACCGCTTGGGTTCGGTATTTTCAGTAGTCGCCAGGTTGATGGCAGATGCATTGTTTATCAGTATATCAATACCGCCGAATGCTGCAACAGCTTTATCTATTACTTCCTGTACCTGTTCTTCATTCCTGATGTCGCATTGCACGGCAAGTGCACGCCCGCCTGCTGTTTCCATTTCTTTGGCAGCAGAATAAATAGTGCCTCCAAGTTTGGGATTTTCTTCTACACTTTTTGATGCAATTACAATGTTGGCTCCTTCTTTAGCGAGCCGCAACCCTATTGCTTTGCCAATACCCCGCGAAGCACCGGTTATGATGACTGTTTTATCTTTAAATGCCATAACTGCTGAATTATGTAAACAGGTATAATCAACCTTTTGCCCGTTGTTATCAGGCAAGGCTGGCCTGGTGAGTAATGTTTGTATTATACAGTTTAGAGATCGGGCAATTGGCTTTTGCATCAGCAACGGCTGCATCAAACTGCTCTTTTGAAATACCGGGCACGGCAGCTTTTACATCCAGGTTCGATTCTGTAATGGCTCCGTCCTGCAATGTTATCTCACAACGGGTTTCAATCTGGTCGGCAACAAATCCGGCCGCACCAAGCACAAAACTCAGTTTCATAGTAAAACATCCTGCATGTGCGGCTGCTACCAGTTCTTCAGGGTTGGTTCCAATACCGTTCTCAAACCTGCTTACGAAAGAGTATTGTGTTTTATCCAACACGTTGCTTTGCGTAGTAAGATGTCCTTTACCTTCTTTTCCCGTACCGTTCCATACGGCTGTTGCATTTCGTTTCATTTTTTATTTTTTATATTAGTTAGAAATTCATTTTCATTAAATCCTACAAATAACTGTCCATCCATTTCAATAACAGGTCTTTTTATCAAACTGGTATAGGTGGCCATCAGGTTTACAGCAGATGGCAGATCTGTTATTGTTTCTTTTTCAGCTTCAGGCAAGTTTTTCCAGGTAGTTCCTCTTTTATTCAGTAGCTGTTCCAACCCTTTCTGTTTACACCAGTCTGCCAGTTTTGATTTACTGATGCCCATTGTTTTGTAATCATGAAAACTAAACTCCAGGTTGTTTTCTTTCAGCCAGCGGGTAAGATTCCGGGTCACATCACAATTAGGGATACCATAAACAGTTATTCCGGCCATATTAAAAATCAGGAAGTGTTGGTTTCGTTTTCATAATGGATTCAATTTTCTCCATCAGTTCCGGAGAAAGCTTTTCAGCTACATCAAGTGCTTTCAGGTTATCCAGCAGTTGTGCTTTTTTGGTTGCTCCCAAAATAGCTGTGCTTACATGCGGGTTTTTTATACACCATGCAATACTGAGTGAAGCAGTGCTAACGCCGGTCCTGGCGGCCAGTTCAGATAATTTTTTTACCTTTTTTATCTTATCATCCATCACCCAGCGTTCTTTCAGCCAGTCGAATCCTTCCAGGGCAAACCGGCTGTCTTTTGGAATTCCTTCATTGTATTTTCCAGAGAGCAAACCTGCCGCCAATGGGCTCCAGATGGTAGTACCGAGACCTACGTTCTTAAATATCTCCAGGTATTCGTTTTCCATCTTTTCACGTTCAAATAAATTATACTGCGGTTGTTCCATCGTGGGACCGATCAACCTGTATTGCTGGGCTACCCTGTGCGCTTCCATAATTTCCACACCGCTCCATTCACTGGTTCCCCAGTATAATATTTTGCCTTGCTGGATCAGGTGGTTCATCGCCCATACGGTTTCTTCAATCGGGGTCTTTTTATCCGGGCGATGACAGAAATAAAGGTCGAGGTAATCAACCTGCAGCCGCTGCAACGCTTCATTACAGGCTTCCACCAGGTGTTTTCGGCTGCAGCCTGTTTGGTTAGGCTTATTGTTTTTACCACGCCAGCCCCAAAAAGCTTTTGATGAAACAATATATGATGTACGGTCCCATTTTTTCTTCTTCAATACCCTTCCCATCATTTTTTCACTCTCGCCTAAAGCATACACTTCAGCATTATCAAAAAAGTTTACGCCGTTATCATAAGCAACGCCCATCAGTTCATCAGCCACTTTATCATTGATCTGTTTGCTAAAACTTACCCAGCTTCCAAACGAAAGTACACTCACCTGCAAACCAGATTTACCTAACCTGCGGTATTCCATAATTTTTTTTTATTCCCGAAGTTATATAGTTTATCGCTTCAATATTATTTAATTAAGCCCTTTGTTTTAAGAACAGGCTTAAGGGAAGCATTTCATCATGAACCTATGTTCTTACTGAGGAAACTTTGATGCAGGAACATTTATTATGCCTGTTGGATTGATTATATGCCAGCTATTGAAGTCCTGGCTCGCTTCCATCCCTACACCATCCAAAACCTGTGTCCTGGTACGAATCCTTACCGGTTTATCTGTATAAAACTCCATGCCTGTGCGGCTCCTGTCCCAATACAGTTCCATGCAATATAATGTATCACCTTTCAGCATATTAATCACTTTCACGCTGTCTTTTAAAAATACGATACTCTGATTTTCCTTATACTTGGCATATTTTGCAGTGAGCTTACTCTCATTCAAACCGGCTTCATTGTAGAAATCTGTTTGCAGCGATTTAGGAAATTCATAATAAGGCATCGAATCCTGTACCCGTAGCATCTGTGGTGAAGTCAGGATGGCCTTTGTTTTACCCGCAGTGGTATAATTCAGGGTAATATCCCTGGCTTCTTCAATACCAAGTTTTTTCGTGTACAAATCGTTTACTGCCTGCTCATCATTTTCACAGCCGTATAAAAAAATGCAGCCTGGTATCAAGGCTGCCATACATGCTTTATATATTGATGCTTTTTTCATTTGAAATCCGGCATTAACATTCATTAATCATAGCTTCTCTTTTGAAACCAGCGGGCGTTCATGGAAACACCGATATTAATACGGGTGAAATTTTCCCTTACACTGAAAGACTGTTTGTTTCCCCTGGCACCGAATTCAAGCCCGGCATTCAACACGACATATTCGCCGCGTAATCTCTGTAAAGAAGTGAGCGGGAAACTGCCGCCAGCGGTAAATGCATACACAGGCCTGCTTTCTGTAAGCTTTATGTAATCGGGCCCATAATAAAAACCGGCCCGGTATTTTACAAAACGCCAGTATTTTGATGCAGCGGTATTTTCCTTTGCCGGGTAGTATTGTGCTCCGGCCCTGATTGTCCATGTATCCTGCGTGGCGTCTCCCTGTCCGTAAAACCTGTAACCACTCCAGCCGGTTGTTTCAAAATCAATTCCAAATAACCAGTTGCTGTTGGAATAAGTGAATCCGGCGCCATAGGTGGCAGGTATCTTTACAGTACCGCTTACTTCCTTGTTATAACTCACTGTATCTATGGTAATGGTTCCACCGGTTCCATCAAATGCGATGGTTTCATCAATATTATCCTTTTTTGCACGCAGCGATTGCTGCAGGTTGCCGTATGCCCCCAGGTTCAGTATGGCGCCATTCTTCAGCTTGATGCTGTATAGCAGGCCCGCATCTATGAAAAAACCGTTAAACCTTGCTTTGGCCTGTGTATTTGACCTGTAATAAATAACGGAATCATTCATGAAAGAAAGCCGGGTGCTATAATCACGGTTTCCGAAACTATACCCTGCATTTATGCCGATACTGAAATTCTTTATCTTTATTCCTGTACCTATGTTAACCTGGTTGAGTCCGCCGGAACCCTGGTATAATGTGTTCAAACTATCGATACCGGATAAACGCTCATTTTTTTCAATTTTGTAATTGATCCTGCTGATGGGACGAAGCCCGAAACTCACTCCCCAACTGTTGCCCTTTTTGCGCATCTTTTCGGATGCCAAAGGGAAACCCAGTTGCAGGTATGAAATCACCGTATTGGTTGCTGTATATTTCGCAGGTGATGAAGTGCTTCTCAAGGTCCTGATGTCCACCTCTGCACCTATATCGAATATGGTGTTGTTCAGTCCGCCCAGTGATGCCGGGTTTACCAGGTTGATGCTTTGAAAAAGAAAAGCCGGTGTTATATATTTCTGGTCTCCGATTGCAGGGTTGGTATATGCAGCTGAAATACCACCCATACCCCTGTTCACAATATTCTGGTTGGGAATGATATCTCCGATTCCGTATCTTGAATAGGGTGAATTTTCCTGTGCAGATACATTAAATTGAGTGGAAACAAGCAATAATATGATAAAAATTCTCTTATTTGTTGCAGTTATTAATTTCGCTGAGCGCATACAGTCCTTTGAATAAAAAATTATAGTCGGCAAATATCCTGTTTTTAAGTTGACTGGCAAAATAGGCTGAATTGCCCCCGGTTAAAACCACGTTAAAGTTGCCGTATTTTTGGCCATATTTTTCTATGAAACCATCAATTTCACTGGTTATTCCGGTTATTACACCACTTTGGAGATTTGAACGTGTATCATACCCAATCAGTGGATAATTCCAGTCTGCTTTCGCCAGGGGGAGTTTTGCCGTAAATTCATGCATTGACCTGAAGCGCATATCCATTCCCGGTGAGATACTTCCACCAAGGAACTGGTGATATTGGTTTACAAAATTATAAGTGATACAACTGCCCAGGCCTATCACCAGGTTGTTCTTTCCCGGGAAAAAATGTACCGCGGCAGCCACCAGGGCCAGCCTGTCGGCTCCAATTGTTTCCGGTTTACCAACCGGGCTTGTAAAATTCACTTTTGTAAGATGCGACAGTTTATGAAATGTTGTACGGATAGATAATACCTGCTCAACCGTTTCATCGTGGTTTATAACAGAAGAAAGGATGGATCTTTCGGGTTTCCATTTATCAAGCAGCGAAGCAATCGTATCCCCCCTGCCGTCGGGTAACAAAATTTCTTCCCGGAGCTGGTTCTGGTTGAAAACGGCAGCCTTTAAGCGGGTGTTTCCAAAATCAAGGCAAAGCGTTGTCATTCGTATACAATTTTATCAGGAATTAAACCCACGCAGGTTTTTAAAATGGCCATTCAGCTTTATACGGCCTTTCAATACATTCATCTCTTTCATAACCGGAAGCACTTTTGCAATATGCCTTTTCAGGAATTCCTGCCTTTGCAGTTCCTGCAGGTATTCCAGCACCTGGTATTCTTCTTCTATGGTAAGGCCGGCATGATGCGCCACATCATAACTCTGCAATTCGGCATCGGGTTTACCAAACTCCTTAAACACATCCAGGTACTTGTGTAATTCACGAATGGCCTCCACCAGTTTTTTCATCATTGAACTGCTTCCCCTGGTAATATTTTGCGGGTATGTAACGATGGCTCCGCTGTAAAGCTTATCGGGAAGTTCATTGATGATTTCCAGTATCGTGAATACCTGCAAGCCCTCTGTCTTTATATCCATCTTACCGTCATCATAAACTTTGCTGATTTCTTTAACCTGCACCAGGGTGCCCATTTCAGATAGTTTGTTGTTTATAACTGCCGGTATACCGAATGGTTTGTTCTTTTCAAATGACTCTTTGACCAGCTGCCTGTACCTTGGTTCAAAAATATGCAGGTTCAGTTTTTCACCGGGATACACAACAATGCTGAGCGGGAATATGGGAATGAAATTGGTCATTGCGGCTTCACTTATTGCTATTAGTTAGTTACTGTTTACGATATACTTTTCCTGTTCATTTCATCCAGGAAGGCATATTTGATAAATGTATACCAGGCGTTTGTTTTGCATATCAGGTATCCTTCCCATCCGTCTAAAAAACCAAGGCGAAAAACATAATGCTGGATGAAACTGAATGCAGGTGCAATATACTTTTTTACAAAGCCCGCCTTTTTTCCCTGCATATGGTATTTCCTTGCGTTTGAATAAGCATAAGCAACCGTTTTATCAGTAAACTCTTTTAAACTATTAACTGTATAGTGCAATACATATCCCTGCAATGGCAACACTTTTACAGCAGCCGGAAAAATAAGGTTTTCATGAACGGCCGCATCGTTCCAAACCACTTTTCTGCGGTTGAACAACCGGACATGCCTGTCATTTGCCCAAACACCAAATCGGATATGTTTGTTGCAAAAAAAATTCCTGTATGATAATTCATACACAACATCCTCATCAACCGGGTTAAGGTTCATTAATTCCGTTTTCAACCGGGTATCAGCTGCTTCATCGGCATCCAGGCTCAGGATCCAGTTGTACCGGGCTGCTAAAATCCCTTTATTCTTATTGGCACCATACCCATCCCAGGTGGTTTGGATAACCTTTGCCCCTGCTTTTTCGCAAATGGATACGGTTTCATCCGTACTGCCGCTATCCACTACAATAATATCATCGGTAACCCCTTGCAGGCTTTGCAATGTGTTGCCGATAATATGCGCTTCATTTTTGGCAATGATTACTACAGAAATCATACAAAAGATGGATATGCAGTTTTGATACTACTGCAAAGAAACAATAAAGTAAAATAATATGGGCAACAAGTTTCTATTGTTCAATGCAGGGTAATTATGCTATTTTTAATGAAAATTCAGTCAATACCGGGTGTTGAATTTATATGGTGGCAACAGTAAGTAATTAAAATCCACCGGATTTACAATCGCCGGAAAACAGATAAAAAAGGTTATTCATTTATTGAATATGGCCACCCGGTTTTTCCGGATTGAAATAAACAAACAAATGGTTGATCCGGTTTGTATAATATACATCATTTGAAAAAACCGGAACACCTGAAAAGCTGGTAAACATACTAACGTAATGGGATACGTGCTAACATTACTGAAGCTACCAATTTGAAAAATATGAAAATAAAAAGCCGGTCACATTTTCATTACCTTTTAGTATAATATTCATAGAGCAGTAAATTTATGTGGCAGCAATTATTACAATCAATACAGGAAGGAAACCGGAAAACGCTGGCCAGGTGTATTTCACTGGTTGAAAATGAAGTGCCGGGATATGAAAAATTATTACAGCTGATTCCCGGGAATCGTACCCCAATTATTGGCTTGACCGGGCCTCCCGGTGCAGGAAAAAGCACTCTCACTGATGCATTGATCAGCCAGTTTGTACAAGATGGTAAAAAGACCGGTATTTTATGTGTTGACCCTTCTTCCCCATTCAACCTCGGTTCATTACTGGGCGACAGGATCAGGATGAGCCAGTGGTATAACAACCCGGATGTGTTTATACGATCACTTGCAACAAGGGGTTCTCTCGGTGGATTGCACCCGAAAATAATAGAAATAAGCGACCTGATGAAAGCGGGCGGTTTTGATATTATCATAGTGGAAACGGTAGGTGTGGGGCAAAGTGAAATTGAAATTGCCGGCCTGGCAGATGTTACTGCAGTTGTGCTGGTACCGGAAGCCGGAGACGATGTACAAAGCATGAAAGCCGGGCTGATGGAAATAGCCGACCTATTTGTTGTAAATAAATCTGACCGGCCCGATGCCGAACTGTTTGTAAATAACCTGAAACTGATGCTGGCACCTTCATTCAGCCGCAGGACGGAAGAAGTGCCGGTTGTAAAAACAATCGCTTCAAAAAAAGAAGGAATTGATGAACTATATGGTTTACTCCTTCAAATTATTGCGAAACAAAAAATAAACAGCAGGCATTTCTGGTTGCTGGCAGAAAAAGCATATTACCTGATACAGCAAAAAAGAATGGCCGGTATTGATAAAGCCGACCTTAAAAAAAAGATTGAAGCTTCGGGAAACGAATTTAACCTGTATACGTTTATCAGGGAATATTACTAACCCGTTTCCTTAATTTTTGAATCCTTTTCTGTAACATGAAAATCCTCCTGGTCAAAAAACTTGGGTTCGGTTACAAAAGCTGACAGCTTTCCCTGTAAAATGGTATGCGATAACAGGTCGTCTGCCCGGTATATCACCGGCGTTTGTTCTTTAACCAATTTCCTGGCTCCTTCCAGGCTAATGGCATATGCATGAGTGCAGTCGTGGAAGCCGGCTTGTTTCAAATGCTGACTGAAATAACGGGGTAACAGGTTACTGGCCATTTTATAATTCCATTTCATCATTCCCAAGCCGCTGAGTAGCTTATAAAACAACTGTTTACGCTTAAGCGCTGCCGTTACCTGCTCATGTTTCAGGTAACCGAGGTACACCAGGTCCCATGACAAAGGCAGTTCATTCATGGCTTCTTCTAACAATGGCATGTTATCAAACAATGGCCACACATCGTCTTCCAATACAAGTGTTTTTTTCCAGCCATGCTCTATGATTGCTTCATATACAAGCCGGTGAGAGAGTGAACAGGCCAGTTCTCCCTGGCTGAGCGGTTTTCCCTGCCGTTGACGCTTCTTTGCAGCGGCCTCATCGTATGTGCCGTCTTTTTTTGCCTTTTTCAAATCAAGCAATAATTTATCGGCCCCCCAGAAGAATTCGAATGGAAGGCCTTGCAACCGTTCGTGTACACGTGCATGCCTGTCGGTAAAACGAGGTACAGACACTACCAATATTTTGTCAAAATATTGTTGCAGGAACCTGATTGTATCTGGGGGAATAGCCAACAAATTAAGAATATTACGTTTTATAGAAATGATTTACAGTTTTGCATTATTGCTGAAAACGATATTTTCCCCTTTAATTCCAAATGAAAAATCATATTTCCCTACTGCTTCAAATACTGCTGAAGAAGCGCCCTTTACCATCCTGTCGTGCAATTCAATTACAAGCACTTTCACCAATGGCAGCCATGATTCATAATTATGCTCAAAGACGGTTTTTTCTGAACCTTCTATATCAATTTTCAACAAATCAATTGAATCCCATTTTTGTTCTTTCATGATGGCAGGTATTGAAAGCGCTTTTATTGCTCCGCCAGACGTTTCCGTTGTTTCCTTAACAGTAAACGCATTGTTCCCATGGCCTTCATCAATCACCTGCAGAAAAGTATCATGGTCCCATAAACCACATTTTACTGGAATAATGTTCGGGTACGGTTTGGTATTGCTGACAAGCCATTCATAATTTTCAGCATCCGGTTCCAGTGAAATGATACGGCTTTGAGGAAACCTGTTTGCAAAAAAAAGGGCTGTTAAGCCGATATTTGCTCCTGCATCAATTATCCTGGAAGGCTCAAAGTCAAGCTCAATAGCGTATTCTTCCCTTAACAACACTTCTTCAAACGTGGCGTAATCAAACGGATTATTCCTCAATGAAAAAGGGTGTAGCAATTTTTTCAGCCTCAGGCCACGGCCTTTCCCGGATTTAAGTTTGAAATAAAATGAAAGGGCTTCCGGTAATGGCAGGTATTCTTTTAGTGTTTGTAAGCGTGACATGAAATCGTTTGCCGGTGGTTAATGGCGTAAGTTAGATAAAAAATATGAGCGATACATTTTGAGTATCAACTAAATTGCATTAACAAAATCATGAAATCCATCCTCTTTATATCGGTAATGAACGGTTCTGCCTGGGGTGGCAGTGAAGAACAATGGTACCAGGCAGCTTTGTGGATGAGCCGTAACGGATACCGGGTTGCTGTTTGTGTATTTCACTGGAATGAAAAGATACCCAAACTGGAAATATTGAAAAATAACGGATGCCAGATTTACCTGTTACCACAAAAAGGTAAAGGCATTTTCGGTAAATGGACATTGAGGCGCTTTTTAAATAAAATACCTTTTCATGATTATGATGCTGCCTATGTTAACCAGGGTGGCTGGCATGATATCGCACACGGGCCATTTAAGCGCCTATATAAAAAATTACCTCCTTACGCCTTAAGTTTTCATAATTACCAGTTAGGCGCCGGACTAAAATCATCAACGGTTCATGTACTTAAAGCATGGATTAGCCATGCAGCATTATGTAATGCAGCTACCAAAATAATTTACCGCATGCTGGAAAGTGAATATGGCATTGAGGGTAAGCATAAAGAAGTAACGTACAGCCCAATCACTTTCCCGGCACCGGTTACATTACCGGCTTCCTCATACGATGTATCCAAACCTGTATTTATTGCATTGGGGGCACTTGATACAAACAGGAAAGCACAGGATATACTAATTAAGTGTTTTGCCGGTAGCCAATGGAAAAACAGGGAATGGGAATTACATATTTACGGTGAGGGGAGAGATAAAGCCATGCTGGCGGCCTTGATAAAAGACCTTAACCTGGAAGATAAGGTCTTCTTAAAAGGGCATACCAATGAGGTGAAGCAGGTACTTGCCAAATCTGCCCTCCTTATTCAGGCAACTCATTTCGACTCTATGCCTATCAGTGTAATAGAAGCAATGGCTATGGGAAAGCCATGCCTGGTAAGCCGGGTTGGCGATATGCCGGAATGGGTAAAACCAGGGTATAATGGATTTATCACGTTGGCTGTTACTGAAAAAGACCTGGGCGAACAACTTGATATTGCGTGGTCACAAAAGAATCAATGGGCGCTGATGGGTGAGCATGCATATGCTGTTTTCCTTGAAAAATACCCGCAACCCTACGAGGCGAAATTTGTTGCCTTACTAAAAAAATATTTACCTGCTTTGTAAGCGGGATGCAGGTGAATAATATGACGGCCATTCCAATAATATCAGGAATAAACCGTTACTATCCTGTTGCAGTTAATTATGATTTTACAGACTTATTAAATATCTATCAACATGAAAAACAACAACCAAATTTCAAGGTTTTTAGCCGTTTGCTTTTCTTTATTACTCTTCACCGGAGTTTCATTTTCACAGGATGCAGATTCAAAAGCAGCCGGATTTTTTAATGAAGGCCTTAAACTGAAAGGAGAAAAAAAATGTGATAAAGCCATTGAATCATATAAAAAAGCATTGGCAATAAACCCTGTGTACAGGGAAGCCCTGTATGAAACAGGGTGGTGTTATAATGAAATGGGAAAATATGAAGATGCTGTTTCTTATCTAACCAAGGCCAAAAAAGAGTGGCCGGATGCGCCTAAACTCTACCTGGAACTTGGATATGCCAATTACCAGTTAAAAAAAGACGATGTGGCCATGATACATTATAATAAATGCCTGGAACTGGATGACGAATTTGCCCTTGCCTATAAATACCTGGGTGACCTTCATTACAGCAGGCAGGAATATGCTAAGGCGCTCGACAACTTTAAACAGTATATCATTCATGCAGAAACAATTACAAGCCCTTTATTCTATTACAAGAAAGGATATGCAGAAAATGAACAAGGAAAATTTGAAGATGCCATCATTTCATTTAAAAAGTCATTGGAATTAAAAAGTGACGAACCAACATGTTATGATGAACTCGGGTATGCCTATTACAAACTGAAGGACGCCGAAAATGCAATTATCCAGTATAATAAATCAATTGCATTGAAACCTGCATCTCATGTTCCTTATCTTGGCATTGGTGATGTGCAAAGGATACTTAATAAAAATACGGATGAGGGGCTTGCCAATTACCTGAAAGCGGCAGAAATTAACCCTGAAAGCAAAAAAGCCCATTACAGTGCAGGATGGTGCTATAATAACAAACAACAATACCTTACTGCTGTAGGTTACCTGAAAAAAGCAATTGCTTTAGACAAGGATTATAAGACTGCTCTAACAGAAATAGGCTATAGTTATTATGCAATGGGCGAATACCAAAACGCCCTTACTAATCTTGAAAAATCTATTACGCTTGATGCAAAAAACACACTTCCCCATTATTATGCAGGTTTATGTTTTCTTGCCCTTAAGAATAAGCCGGAAGTTTTAAAGAAAATTTCTATCCTCGAGGAGTTGAAATCACCTTATGCGGAAAAATTAAAAACAAAACTGGATACGCTGTAATTTGCTGAAAACTAAAACGTATTTTCTTCTTCTGATGTAACCCTGCCTTTCCACCAGCGATATGCTATATAACCCATGATGGCAAATGGCATCAGCATGAGGTATAAAATGCCGGAATTTAAACCCAGTGCAGGTTTTTCACCCAGTTGCTGCGCTGTTTTTGTACACATGGCACACTGGGCAGCCGCATCGGCTTGAATGAAAACCAGCAACATGAAAACAGCAATTACAATGAGGCATTTTTTCATACTGCAAAAATAATTGAAATGCTGCGAATGCAAGCATAAAATACAGCCATCACCTGCTGCATTTGAGTAATTGCAGCTAAAAAAAAATCCGCCTCCCGGGCGGATTTGATATAGTAATATAAATAGTTATGCCTCCACCGCTACTGCTTTAGATGCCCGTTTACGGTCTTCCTCATTCAGGATTGTCTTACGCAGGCGGACACTTTTAGGCGTTACTTCTATGCATTCATCAGCCTGAATATATTCCATACATTCTTCCAGAGACATCTGGATCTTTGGCGCTGCCTTAGAAGCATCGTCGGAGCCGCTTGCCCGGTGGTTTGTCAGTTTTTTAGCTTCTGTTGCATTTACTACCAGGTCACCCGGCTTGATATGTTCGGCTATGATCTGGCCTGCATACACATCATCTCCCGGATCTACAAAAAAACGGCCCCTGTCCTGCAACTTATCAATTGAATATGCTGTTGTTTTTTCAGTTGTTTTTGAAAGCAACACCCCGTTGTTCCTTCCGGGAATAACACCCTTCCATGGTTTATACTCACTAAAACGGTGAGCCATAACCGCTTCTCCAGCGGTGCTCGTGAGCATATTGCTCCTTAACCCTATCAGGCCCCTGGACGGTATTTCAAATTCAAGATGCTGCATGTCGCCCTTGGTTTCCATCACATGCATTTCCCCTTTCCGCTGTGTAACCAGGTCAATCACTTTGCCGCTGAACTCTGACGGTACATCCACTACCAGAATTTCATATGGCTCGCATTTAACGCCGTCGATATTTTTTACCAGTACCTGTGGCTGGCCTACAGTAAGTTCAAAGCCTTCCCTGCGCATGGTTTCAATCAATATACCCAGGTGAAGGATCCCGCGACCATAAACCAGGAAGCTGTCCGCATTATCACTGTCTTCCACCCGTAAGGCCAGGTTTTTTTCCGTTTCTTTCATAAGCCTGTCGCGTAAATGGCGGCTGGTTACAAACTTTCCTTCCTTACCAAAAAACGGAGAATTGTTAATGCTGAACAACATGCTCATGGTTGGTTCATCCACACTTATCACGGGCAGGGCTTCCGGATTGTCTACATCTGCTATGGTATCCCCGATATTAAAATCATCCAGGCCAACAACAGCACAGATATCACCGGCAAATACCTCCGCCACTTTCTTCTTGCCCATCCCTTCAAAAACATACAGTTCCTTGATCTTCATTTTCTTCATCGTTCCATCTGCCTGCAATAATGCGATCTGCTGGTTTTCCCTGATGCTTCCCCTGGCAACCTTTCCTACCGCAATCCTTCCCAGGAAGGAAGAGTAATCCAGGGATGTGATTTGCATCTGCGTAGCGCCTTCATTCACTTTTGGTTCAGGAACAAATTCCAGGATTGCATCCAGCAAGGGCAGGATATTAGTTGTTTCAGTCAACGATGTGTTCATCCATCCGTTCTTACTGCTGCCATAGATGGTTGGAAAATCAAGCTGCTCTTCAGTAGCATCCAGGTTAAAGAACAATTCAAAAACGGCATCGTGCACTTCATCTGGCCGGCAATTCGGCTTATCTACTTTATTGATTACCACAATAGGGTGCAGGCCCAGCGCCAGCGCTTTCTGTAACACAAAACGTGTTTGCGGCATTGGACCTTCAAATGCATCAACTAACAGTAAAACACCATCTGCCATTTTCAATACCCTTTCCACTTCCCCTCCAAAATCGGAGTGACCAGGTGTATCAATCACATTGATCTTTACATCTTTATAGGTAACTGAAACGTTTTTGCTGAAAATGGTTATACCGCGTTCCCGCTCCAGGTCATTGCTGTCCATGATAAGCTCACCTGTTTCCTGGTTTTCCCTGAAGACCTTTGTTGCATGAAGAATCTTATCAACCAGCGTTGTTTTACCATGATCTACGTGGGCGATGATGGCGATGTTTCGAATATTCATTATTTTTTACTTTTTTATTTGTTTACTTTCCTGATGGCCTGTACCAGGTATAATTCCCGTCCATCCACAAAAAGAATAAACCAAAATGGGCGCAAAGGTACGATTATTAGGCCGGATGGCAAGCCTAAATCTGAATTATTCAAAACAATTAACGTTAATATAAATATATAAGTGGCAGACTGGTAATGAAAGATCCTTCAAACCGAATAAACCGGTCGTATAAACGATATTTTTTCAGCACGGCGCTTCATGGTATTGTATTAATTTTATACACTCTAATATTAAATAACAAGGATGTCGTCATTCAAGTTACAGGCAACGTATTCTCCGGCGGGAGACCAGCCTGATGCAATCCGCCAACTGACAGAAGGGATACAAAGTGGTGAAAAATACCAGACTTTACTGGGCGTTACCGGAAGCGGTAAGACTTTTACCATGGCCAATGTTATTCAGAATGTTCAAAGGCCAACATTGGTAATGACACATAACAAGACATTGGTTGCCCAGTTATATGGAGAATTCAAGCAGTTTTTTCCGGAGAACGCAGTCGGCTATTTTGTGTCTTATTATGATTATTACCAACCGGAGGCATACCTGCCCGTTAGTAACACTTATATTGAAAAAGACCTGAGCATCAATGAAGAACTGGATAAACTCCGCTTACAAGCCACTGCCCAATTGCTGAGTGGCCGCAGGGATATCATTGTTGTTGCCAGTGTGAGTTGCATTTATGGCATGGGTAACCCCACTGAATATGAAAATGGGATCATACGGATATCTAAAGGGCAGGTTATTTCCCGGCAGGGATTTTTGCATGCACTGGTTAACTCGCTGTACCATCGCAGCCAGGGCGACTTCACCAGGGGAACGTTCCGGGTAAAGGGTGATACTATTGATATAAACCTGCCTTATGTAGATTTCGGGTACCGTATCAGTTTTTTTGGAGATGAAATTGAAAGTATTGAAACACTTGAACTGAGCAGCGGAAAAAGAATCAGCCATGTAGACCATGCAGCAATATTTCCGGCCAACCTGTACCTGGCACCAAAAGATATGCTGGCGCAGGTGATCAGCGAAATTCAGGATGAATGTGCCGCACAGGCAGACTATTTCAAAAACAGCGGAAAATATATTGAAGCACAGCGTATCACAGAAAGAGTTAATTACGACCTGGAAATGATCCGTGAACTCGGTTATTGCAATGGCATTGAAAATTATTCCCGCTTTTTTGACCGGCGAAAACCCGGAGCCAGGCCATTCTGCCTGCTTGATTATTTTCCCCGTGATTTCCTGACCATCATTGATGAAAGCCACCAGACCATACCGCAGATCAGCGGCATGTATGGCGGAGACAGGAGCCGGAAACTGGTATTGGTTGATTATGGCTTTCGCCTGCCATCTGCCATGGATAACAGGCCTCAGAATTTTCATGAATTTGAAAACCTCACCAACCAGACAGTATATGTATCTGCCACTCCCGGTGATTATGAACTGGAAAAATGCGGTGGCGTGGTGGTTGAACAGGTGGTTCGCCCCACCGGCCTGCTGGATCCACCCATAGAAATAAGACCTTCCATCAACCAGATTGACGACCTGCTGGATGAAATTGATAAACGCATCAAGAAAGGAGACCGTGTGCTGGTTACCACCTTAACCAAACGCATGGCCGAAGAAATGAACAAATACCTGGAAAGGATTCATATAAAATCAAAATACATTCATAGTGATGTAGATACGCTGGAAAGGGTTGAGATACTCCGTGACCTGCGGCTGGGTGTGATTGATGTACTGGTTGGGGTAAACCTGCTGAGAGAAGGGCTGGATTTACCGGAAGTTTCGCTGGTGGCTATCATGGATGCGGATAAGGAAGGGTTTTTACGTAATGAAAGAAGCCTTACCCAGACTGCAGGCAGGGCCGCAAGAAATGTTGACGGGCTGGTAATTTTTTATGCCGACAAGATTACTGAAAGCATGCAAAAAACCATTGATGAAACTCAAAGAAGAAGGGAAAAGCAAATAGCTTATAATATAAAACATCAAATAACACCAACAACAATTATTAAAACCAAAGAACAGGTATTTGCACAGGGCAGTGTACTGGATGTAAAAGGATATGACCCATCCAATCCATACGCCCTTCAACCCGACGAGGAACTGGTTACTGTTGCAGCGGAGGAACAGGTTGCTTATCAGACCATCCCGCAACTGGAAAAAGCCATTGCAAAAGTGAAAAAAAGCATGCAGCAGGCAGCCAGGGACCTTGATTTTATGGAAGCGGCCCGTTTAAGGGATGAGATGTTCCGGATGCAGCAGGAACTGGAAACAATGAAAAAATGAATGTATTTTTTCTTACCTTCCTTATTCAGTGGTAAAATTCAACATGTATGATAGTTATAGCATTGTACAACCTCAAAGGAGGTGTTGGCAAAACAGCCTCCTGTGTTAACCTGTCTTATTTATCGGCGGCAGACAATTACAAAACTTTGTTATGGGATATAGACCCGCAAGGTTCTTCATCATTTTATTACAGGGTGAAAACCAAAACACATCCCGGAATCAGGAAACTGATCAGTAAAGAAGGGCACCTGGAAGAAGCAGTACATGCTACCGATTTTGAAATGCTGGATATCATCCCCGCCGATAATGCAGCCCGCAGTTTTGATATCATGCTCGAAGAAATGAAAGGGTCAAGAAATAAGCTGAAACACCTGCTCAAAACCTTTGAAGCGGAATATGATTTTATCTTTATCGACTGCCCTCCCGGGTTCAGCGCCTTAAGCGAAAATATTTTCAGTGCGGCTGATATTGTGCTGATGCCTGTAATACCAACTACATTATCCATCAGGACTTATAATATGGTAAAAGATTATTTCAGGGAAAAAGAATTAGACTTAAAAAAGATGATGTGCTTCTTTACGATGTCGGATCTCCGCAAGAATATGCACAATGAAATAATGGATGAGCTTTACAAGGATAAACGCTTCTTCCAGAATTATATCCCTTACCTGAGCGACATAGAGAAAATGGGGTTGCATAAAGCTCCGGTGATGGAATTTGCCAACAGCAGTTATGCATCCAAATGTTACCGTGAGTTATGGACAGAGATCAAAGAAGGGTTGCTGTAAATGACTGACCCTTATTTTATTATCCATTTCCCGGTGCCTTTTTTATTAATGAACACTGAAAGAACCGGTAATGGTATAGGTAAACCGGACTTTTTACATGAACTTTGCCACTTTCATCAACAATAATATATAACACATGAAAAGAGAATTAGCAAGCTGGTACAGCCCTTCATTGCAAAAAGAAATGCCGATTGCCGCCTATGGCGATTACGGGTTTGCCTTGTTGCTGGTACCTACTGCTGCTGCAGATTACCTGGAATATGAACGGTTTCAACTGATGGATACACTGGCGCCATATATCAATAGTGGTAAAGTGAAAGTATTTTCCATCAACAGCATCAATAACGAAAGCTGGCTGAACAATGAGATGCAGGGTGAACACAAAGCTATCAGGCATAACCAGTTTAATCAATATGTATTTGAAGAGGTTGTACCTTTCATCCGCACCAACACTTCTGCGGAAACACCCATCATTACCTGCGGTGCTTCATTTGGCGCTTTACACAGTATGAACCTTTTCTTAAAAAGGCCCGACCTGATCAATGGGGTAATAGCCATGAGCGGTGTATATGACCTCACAGAATACACCAAAGGCTTTTTTGACGACCAGGTATATTTCAATTCACCGCAGCATTATAAGCCAAACCTTACTGATGAATGGTACCTGAATAATATCCGCAAAAGCAATCACATACATATTTTAACAGGTAGCGGGGATTATGAAGATCCTAATGCATCCAGGCGATTTTCAGAAATCCTTCATAGTAAAGGAATACCGCATGAACTGGATATCTGGGGAGAAGAATGGAAGCATGACTGGCCAACCTGGAGAGCCATGTTACCGGCATACCTGGATATGAAATTTTAACTTACACAGAAATCAATTGCATAAAAAAGGATGGCATAATCGCCATCCTTTTTACATTTCAGAGATCAACTATTGTTTGATCAGCTTATACGCTTTTCGCTCCCTGCCAGGCATTACTACTTCCATAAAATAAATCCCGGAAGGCATTGATTCCATATCGATAGACGTTATCAGTGGCCCTTGTTGCTTTAAAACTGATTTCTGCCAACGCTTTAAACCGGTAATATCCCTCAGCGTTAGTAAGATGTTACCGGTAATATCATCTGCCAGTAATATCCTGGCTGTAGTTGCAACAGGGTTCGGGAAAATAGTTACGGTTTCATTGGTTAAACCGGATGACACCATCGCCTGGCCTGATAAAGATGATGCCGGTACAGCTGCACTATTCCTGGTAGTGCCTGTTTGGGTGAAAACCAGGCGGGTTATATTGAATCCTCCAACCGTAACATAGAACCTCATCACTTTAATACCTGCCGTAAGCGGGATATTGGAAATGGTTACATTCTGCCAGTTCTGGTATCCGCCTGTTGTTGGCACTGATATGTTGGCAATGGTAACACCATCCATTTCAACCCTGCAGGCAGCAATGGAACTAAATGTTGAGACGCGGGCTACTAAAGAATAGGTTCCGGAAGCCGTAACATTCACGGTATATTTCGTCCATTCATTATCGTTAGTCCATCCCATGAAAGCGGTTCCTTCTGTGGCTGTTTGCAGGTCAACTGCTTCGGATGGCCTGTAAGCCCCGCCTGAATTACCGGTTGTAGCATCATAATAAGCCAGGTTTTGCCCGCCATTATCATAATCCTCTATCTCTATGGTTCCCGGTATGGGTAATGGTGTTCCGCTGTACGGAGTGTTGGTAGTTCCACTTACGGTAACCTGCACCACATCGGTTCCGGTGGCACCATTATTATCTGTTACTTTCAGTTGAAATGTATATACACCCTGTACTAAAGCACTAATGGTTGTGTTGGCTGAACCTGCGGCAGAAATGGCGTACGTTTCGGGGCCGCTTATTTTTGTCCATGCGTAGGAAGCAATGCTGCCGTCTGCATCTGTTCCACTCCCGATAAGGGTTACACTATTTATCGGCAGGGTGATTGATTTATCTGTACCGGCATTGGCAACCGGCGCCTGGTTGGCCACGGCCGCATTAACAGTAACCTGCATTGTATCCCTTCCGATGGCACCAATAATGCCGTTATTGTCTGTTACCCTCAGTTCAAACCTGTATGTTCCCTGTACCAGGCCGGTAACAGTTGTAGAGGCGGAAGATGCAGTTGTGATATTTCCGGCTGAAGGCCCTGAAATTTTAGTCCATAAATAAGAATTGATGGCCCCGTCCGGATCTGTACCGGTGCCGGATAAAGTGACGCTGTTAACCGGCAATGTTATTGTAATATCTGTTCCGGCATTGGCTACGGGCGCCTGGTTGGCTGCGTTTACACTTACCTGTACCGTGTCCTTTCCGGTTGCACCGCTGTTATCGGTAACCTGCAGCGCAAATAAATAAGTGCCCTGCACGAGGTTGTTTACGGTTGTTGAGGCAGATGACGCCGTGGTTATGGAACCGGATGACGGGCCTGAAACTTTTGTCCAGGCATAAGCAGTGATGGTTCCGTCAGGATCAGTGCCGGTACCTGTTAGTGTTAAACTGTTCGTTGGCAGGGTAACTGATTTATCTGCGCCGGCATTGGCAACCGGTGCCTGGTTAGCTGCGTTTACAATTACCTGTAAAGTATCCCTTCCGATGCCGCCGCTGTTATCGGTAACTCTTAATTCAAACTTGTATATGCCCTGAACAAGCCCGGTAACGGTAGTGTTTGCTGAAGTTGGAGATGTGATGGTGCCGGAAGCGGGGCCTGAAATTTTTGTCCAGCCATAGGAAGCAATAGTTCCGTCAACATCGCTTCCGCTTCCGGTTAATGAAACAGAATTAGCCGGTAAAGTAATGGTTTTATCTGTTCCGGCATTAGCCATTGGCAACAGGTTTGAAGTAGTACTGAAAATAACTGAATTAATGTTGAAACCGCCGGTAATACAGTAGATCCGCATCACCTTATTACCAGCTGTAAGATTTATATTATTTGCAGTTACTGATTGCCAAACCTGGTAACCGCCTGTATTGGGTGCAGTGAACGTTGCGATGGTAACCCCGTCCATTTCTACCCGGAAGGAAGAAAATCCATTCAGGGATGCCACCCGTGCCTGTAATGTATACACTCCTGAACTTAACACGTTCACGGAATACTTCATCCACTCACCTGGGTCTGTCCAGCCAATATATGCTGCCGATTCCGTTGTACTTTGTATATCTACATCTTCAGTTAACCGGTACGCACCACCCTCGTTATCGGGGCTGCTGTCGTAATAGCCCACATTCTGTCCGCCGTTGTCAAAGTCTTCTGCCTGAATGGTGCCGGGTACCGGCCAGGGGGTTCCGCCATAGGCTGAAGTGGATACAGCTGCGTTTACGGTTACCTGTAAGGTATCCCTGTCTGTAAGCCCACCGTTATCGGTCACTTTTAGTTCAAAAAGATATACACCCTGTGTAAGGGCCGTTACGGTTGTGTAGAAAGCAACCGGGGTTGTTATGCTTTCGCCTGCGGGGCCCGAAACTTTTGTCCAGGCATAGGCAGAAATACTGCCATCCGCATCGGTACCCGTACCTGTTAATGATACGGCAGAAACCGGTAACGTGATGGTTTGGTCGTTACCTGCATTGGCAACCGGCGCCTGGTTGGCAGGATTTACATTTACCTGAACGGTATCCCTGTCAACAGCTCCGTTATTATCAGTCACTTTCAATTCATACTTATAGGTTCCCTGTACCAGGGCGGTAACTGTTGTTGATGCAGCTGTTGCTGACGTTATTGTACCGCCGGCTGGACCGGAAATTTTTGTCCAGGCATAAGCAGAAATACTGCCGTCAGTATCTGTACCGCTTCCTGTTAAGGTAGCCGTGCTGGTTGGCAAAGTGATATTCTGATCAAGCCCGGCATTGGCAACGGGTGATTGGTTGGATACTGCTGCATTCACCGTTACCTGTACCTGGTCTGTTGCAGCAGCACCGTTATTATCGGTAACCCTGAGTTCGAAAATATAAACTCCCTGAACCAGCCCGGTTACATTTGTTGTAGCAGATGCAGAACTACTTATTGTACCGGATGATGGCCCTGATACTTTCGTCCAGGCATATGTTGCAATCGTTCCGTCCGTATCGGTACCGGTGCCGGTAAGCGTAACAGTACTCGTTGGCAACACTATTATTTTATCAGTACCTGCATTGGCAACCGGCGCCTGGTTGCCGGCAGCATTAACGGTAACTTTCATGGTATCCCTGCCTATTCCGCCGCTGTTATCGGTGACTTTCAATTCAACGCTGTATACTCCCTGCACCAGCCCGGTGAATGTAGTGGAAGCTGCTGCTGCATTTGTAATCGTTCCTGAAGCAGGGCCTGTGATTTTTGTCCATGCATAGGATGCGATTGTTCCGTCGGGATCGTTGCCGCTGCCGGAGAGGCTAACTGAATTTGATGGTAATGTGATGGTTTGGTCAGCTCCGGCATTGGCAGCTGGCAACACATTACCTGTTCCGTTTTTTATTAATACAGCAGACGTGTACGGCGCAAGGGTAATGGTGCCCGGGTAAGATACATTTGCCACATCAATGTAATTTGCGCCTAAAGAAATGGTTTTACTTACCGATGTTTCATTGTATTCAAAACGCAGGTCGTTTACATTTGTGATTGCTTTAGGTGATTTCTGTGAATTGGCATCCTGCCCGGAAAATGATTTCCATCCTGCCAGTGTATAATAACCTGAGCCGTTACCATCGGCAAATGCAATGATAGTAACATTGTCATCTATTGGTCGGGCATAATAATTGTTATTACCGGTAAAATAATTTACTGAGGCATCATAATCATTGGAAAGATACAAGACACGCTGGGTTGCTGCTTTTGCTACAAGCCTGTTGTTATTGAATGTATTGTTTATTACTGCTACATTTTGAAACTTGGTCATTCTTAGCAAAGAAGCGCAATTGTATATAGTATTCCCGCTGCAGTTTACATTTTTAGAATTATTTAGGAATAATCCTATATTAATGCAATTGGCAATCGTGTTATTGGTAATATCGGCAAATGAGGCGCTGGCATCAAGGTAAATTCCTTCAGCGGGCAGGTAGCTGGGGTCATTTGTTCCGCCAACTGCCCCAATTCCATTGATTACAATGTTATCCTTAATGGTTCGTTGTGTATAGGAAGTCTGACCCTGGCTCGGATACCCGTAGATTCCTCCGCCATCGTCTTTGATAAAACAGAAGTAATCTATAAAGTTATTCTTTATAACGGTTGCATTACCGTCAAACTTGATACCGCAGTAGCCTGTATTCTTAATCACGTTATAAGAAACTTCGCCATTGTTACCGTTTGAGATAATTCCTTCATAATTGCCGCCAACAGATTTACCCATACCTGCAAATATGCCGGTGTTGTTTACCGTATTGTTCCTTATCACGGCATTATCGCTTGATGCGGCATTGATACCGGCGTTATTTGAATTGTTGATAATACAGTTCTGAACGGTTATAGAAGGTGAATTAGGATAGCAGTAGACGGCGTCATCTCCCGAAAAGGAAATATCGCAATTCTGGATAACTATGTTATTGCTGTATGAAATATTAAATGCATCGCTGTTAGCACCTTCAAATGAAATATTATCGAATGTAAGGTACGCCCTGCTATTAGCAGTTACAAGGTCAGTAACAGATGCCACCTGAACAGTACCCGGATTTGAAGAACTGTATATTTTGATTTTTTTTGTAACCGGGTCAAAATACCATTCATTTTGTGTATCCAGTGTACGTACATCGTTTTGGATGAAATAACCGAAACCGTTGATGGGATCATAATTTACATCACTGTTTGTATAGGTTATTTTTGTACCTGTATGATTTGTTATTGGCGCCCTGTTGATCACCCAATGTGTCATTTTAATAACCACTTCGGCACCGGTCCAGTCTGGGCTGGATGCCAGCTGATTATCAGTTATAGAAGTGTTGGCTGTATGCCCTTCATACGTAAGATATCCTGTATTGGGATAACGCCCCATGGCAGTGTTTGCCCCGTTAACCACAACCATATTGGTTGAATTTAACGTGGAGGCTGCCACTGTGCTTTCCCAGATATTGCTTCCCAGGCTTGTCCAGGTATTAATAACAGTAAACCCTGAAATAACAGGCTTGCTGCCTGTACCATAAGCCCCAAACCTGATCGGGTTGGCTGCAGTTCCGCTCTTGGTGATAACGATGCTGCCAAAAAAAGTTTCCCCTCTTTTAAAAAGAATGGAATCACCTGCATTCAGGCTGCTCATAAAACTATTCAGTTTCGACAGCGTTTTCCAGGGTGTTGCCGGATTTTGTGCCTGTGCACTCGTCCTGCTGTCATCTCCGCTAACAGAAGAAAAATAATAATTTGTAGCATGAACGAATTGAATGGAACATAAAAATGCCACAACAAAAAGAAATCTCATTGTTTGTTTGTTTAAGAATTTGGAGGTTATTTGATCCTGATGGTTAGAAACCCGGTTGGGTTGAAGCAAAAACTTTTTTTCTGGGTTACAGTCAGATGTATCGGGTTTGGCAGTATGGGTTTGTATCAACCCTGGCCTTACGGTAAAAGCGGAGTTATCATGAAAACGGGTAAAGGATTTACGATTGCCAGATAATTCAATTTCCCGGCTTCGTACAAATATATGCACTTGCAGTTGCAATATTTGCAGAAACCTTTTCTTAAGAACAATTAAAAAATTGTTACCAATAAATACGGCTTGCTGAACCTGGTTTTTCAATGAAGATATTTTCTACAGTAATCAATCAAATTGATCAACATATTTGCTTAACAGGCATTAGCCTGAAGCCTATATATTTGATTATCATGTAGCAGGAGGTTGGCAGGTGGCCTTTCAGAAGTATTGGATAAAAAGCGGTATAGGTATTCTTACGCGCAGCAGATTACTTACAATAAATATGCCAAATATTGAAATTAATACAAATTGATTTATTTTATATTTTTAATAAATTGATTTATAATAATATAAAAAGGGCCGGATTATCCGGCCCCGTTATGGTTAAGTAATAATATTGCGGGTTTAATTCCTGTTTACCATCGGCAATGCAAACTTTTCCTGTCCGGCTACCAGCTTGAAATAATACACCGATTCCGGCAGCATAATATTCCTGTAGATACCGTTTGAGCCTGGTTGCAGCATAATATCAGCTTTATACAGCACCCTTCCGGTGGCATCAAATATGGCATAGGTTGCCGGCTGAGCCTTGTCGCTGTAGAGGTTTACTTCAAAACGGTTCCGGTAAGCACCTGTGGAAACAACAGCCACTGATCCGTTTATGGTATTTTTTATAGTTACACTGATGATGTTACTGTATTCAAATCTGGTATCATTATCTACCATTTTCAACCGGTAATAATTTACGCCCAATGATGGGTACATATCGGTCAACTGGTATTCAACCAAATGGTTGCTGTTACCCTGTGCATTTACAACTGCCACTTGTGAAAAATTCCTTCCGTCGGTACTTTTTTCAACAATGAAATAATCACTGTTTATTTCTGAAGAAGTGCTCCATTGCAGAAATGCCGTTTTATCCGGTTTTGCCACACCGGAAAAATTTACCAGGATAACAGGTACAATGATGGTAGCAAAATTTACCGTTACCGTATCCCTTCCAATGGCACCATTATTATCAGTTACCCTTAATTCATATTTATATGTTCCGTTTGTAAGGCCGGTTAATGTTGGGGTTTGTGTGTTAGCCCCGGTGATACTTCCGGTAGAGGGACCGGAAATTTTTGTCCATGTATAGGTCGAAATGGTACCGTCATAGTCCTCTCCCGATCCTGCTAATACCACTGCTGCCGGTACTGAAATTTCCTTGTCGGTTCCGGCATCTGCTACCGGCGGGATATTCGTGGCATCGTTCTTAATCAGCAACGCGGAAGAGTAAGGTGCCAGTGTTATCGTTCCCGGATAAGAAACATTTTTAACATCCAGGTAATTAGCTCCCAGGTTTATTGTCTTGCTTACTCCTGTTTCATTATAAATGAATCTTAAGTCGTAAATGTTTGAAGTGGTTTTGGATGATTTCTGCGAATTGGCATCTTTACCAGTTGCCGATTTCCATTCAGCCAGTGTCCGGTACACATTGGTTCCGTTCACATCCTGCCAGATGGTTTTGTTATCATCCATCGGGCGGGCGTAGTAATTATTATTTGCATTAAAATCTGCAGGCATAACAGCATCTCCCGGTTCATAATAAGCTGTATACTGTGAGGCTGTTTTAGCAGTAAAAACATTGTTTGTAATAGTTACATTGCTGATAGGAACGTCTGCACTATACTTTATCAGGTATAAGCCCCTTGCGCAATCATAGATGGTATTACCTGTTACATTCACCTCATGGCTGTTGTTCAGGAACAATCCCAGCCGGCAGTTAGCAATGGTATTGTTGATGAAATCAATATTTGGGCTGGTGCCGTCTGCGTATATGCCCATCCCTTCGCTGGCATTGGAAGAAGGGGTACCTCCTGCAATGGCGCCGATGGAGTTGATTACGATATTGTCCCTTACGGTTCGCTGAGTAAATGTTTGCGCCACCGGCCCCAACTGGTTAGGGTAGCAATAAATGCCGCCGCCGTCGTCTTTTATGTAATTGGTTGTGTTAACGAAATTGTTTTTAATTACTGTTCCATGTCCATCCCACCTGATTCCTACATACCCTGCATTGGTAATGCTGTTATACGACACTTCCCCGTCATCGCCATGAGAGATGATGGCGGTGTAGCTGTCATCTCCGTTACTTCCCATGCCGGCATAATGGCCAATGTTGCGTAAGGTATTGCCCCTTATGATTGCATTGGAAGAAGACCCTGCATGTATTCCCCTGCTGTTGATATCGGTGAATGTACTGCCTGTCACTTTCAGGCTGTAAGAATTGGGGTAGCCGTAAATAGCGTTTACACCAATATAGCTGAAATCGCAGTTTTGAATTGTGATGCCGGTACGTGACGTAGTATTGATGCCGGTGCTGTTAAACCCGGTAAAATTGATATTGTCAAAAGTGATATAATCCTTGCTGTTCATGTTAACGGCCACATCAACCGTTGGTACAGACACATTTACGGGTGTACTGGTACTGTAAATAGCAATTTTTTTGGTGTTTGCATTATAGCACCATTCATTCTGCAGGGTGAGTGTTCTTACATCATTCTGAATGAAATACCCCCAGCCTGTTTGAATGGCATCACCGCCATTGGTGAAGTTTATGCTGTTCCCGCTGGCGGATGTAATAGTATATTTATCCATAATCCACCGGTATTTCCTTAACACCACCTGGGCTCCCGTCCAGTTGGTTGTTCCTGCATTCAGATTCGTGGCATCCGTAATGCTGTTTCCGTTGGTTCCGCCAATGGTCCAATAACCCGTTTTAGGCATCCTGCCCATAGCTGCGTTTGCACCATTTATAGAAATGATATTACAGGTGCTGAGGGTTGATGCAGCGGCTGTGCTTTCCCATATATTGGGCGAAATATTTGTCCAGCCAGTTATGGATACAAATCCGGTAATCTCCGGTTTTACCCCGGTTCCGTAAGCGCCAAACTTAATTGGGTTGGCGGCGGTACCGCTTTTACCAATAGTTATACTTCCATAAAATATTTCTCCTCTTTTGAACAATATTGAATCACCGGCAACAAGTGTGCTGAAAATGGAATTCAGCTTGGTGATTGTTTTCCAGGGCGTGTTAGGATTTTGTGCCTGGGCAGATGTTCTTGAATCATCACCCGACACCGAGGAAAAGTAATAGTTGGTTGCATTTGCCATACCACACAAGCATAGCATTGCCGCGAGTAAAATGGTCTTCATTGGATTTGAATTTTAATTGTGGTGTTTCTTCGGTTTTTATAGTTTGTGGTCCGCCGTTTATACATCCCGGATTGTATCATGCAATGGCATACCAATCATGTAATGTATCAAGCAACAAACCACTGGATATTAATGGTTACCCGGAAAAAATCAAGTTTCCGGTGTTTGTTGTGTTACCGGCAAAAACAGGCACGGCGCTGAATGTGTAAGGGAAAAAGCTTGTTGGAAATGCAACTCGCTCGCTGAAATATATGCCTTAGGGGGGCATTGTTTGGCAGTTAGGGTTTTTCTTTGGTTTTTCATCAGCAGGTTTTTCTTGTTAGTTCAGTTTAAAAACAGTATTCCGACATCCTTTAACGCTCATTTCCCGGAATTATTCTATCAAAACAAGTATTATTATTTCTGACAGAGCATACATCGCCGGCAATGGCTGCTGTACCCCGGACACTGATTAAGAAACTGATTAAAAAATACCCTTGTGAAGATTGGTTTTACATAAGACAATTGTGGATCTTACAAGAGGTGAAATCAAAAAAACAAAAACCAAGCCATAAGCAACTGAATTTATATATTTTTTAAGAAATACAAATTCGTTTTTGCTGAAAATCAGATATTTATATTTAAACTCATTAACATCCTATTAACAAAATATTATTTTTTTTATTACCAAAATCTCATATTCACATTTTTTAATGTACGTATGTTTTACCCATATCCGTTTCAAAATACAGTTCGGCAGACAATAATTTTCCGTGAAAAATGTTTTATAACAGCGATTACTGTTTATACCTATTTCTGCAAAATAATTTTATAAGGTTACTGAAACCACATAAGCCATTCCAATATAGGAATGGCTTATAAATTTTTAAAGGCAGCCCGCCGGCTTTGATTAAGCAACCCTTTTGTTTTACTTTTACCCAATGCAGAAAAAATTGTTCCTGTTAGATGCTTATGCACTGATATTCCGTGCTTATTATGCCCTGATCCGTAATCCACGTATTACCAGCAAAGGCAGAAATACGAATGCCCAGTTCGGATTCACCAATACCATCATTGAATTACTGAATAACCAGAAACCCACGCATATGGCCGTATGTTTTGATACACATGCGCCAACGGAACGGCATACAGATTTTGCGGATTATAAAGCCAACCGGCAGGAAACCCCGGAAGATATCTTATCGGCCGTTCCCGATATAAAAAGGATCATTGAAGGCCTGAACATCCCCGTTATTGCTATTGACGGCTATGAGGCTGATGATGTGATTGGCGCCCTGGCCAAACAGGCTGAAAAAGCAGGTTATGAAGTGTATATGGTTACCCCCGACAAAGACTATGGCCAACTGGTATCAGAAAACATCAAGATTTACAAACCCGGTTACCAGGGAGGTAGTGTAGAAATTCTGGGACCCGAAGAAGTTTGCAGCAAATGGGGAATTAAAAAAGTAAGCCAGGTTATTGACATACTCGGCCTTATGGGCGATGCGGTAGATAACATACCTGGCATAAAAGGTATTGGTGAAAAAACAGCCGCAAAATTACTGGCTGAATATGAAACGCTTGAAAACATACTGGATAAAGCTGACCAGATAAAAGGATCAATTGGAGAAAAGATACGGAACGGAAAAGATGCAGCTGTAATGAGCAAAAAACTGGCAACCATCATTACGAATGTGCCTACAACATTTCACGAAGAAGATTTCCGGGTTAAAGACCCAAACAGGGATTTGCTGAAACAGGTTTTTGAAGAACTGGAATTCAGGACAATCGGAAAAAGGATCCTTGGTGAGGAAATTCAACAACCATCAGTTGCTAAACCGCCCATTTCTGAAAGCGCGCAGATGGACCTCTTTGGAAATGCTGCTGTTATGCCGGTTACCAATGATGATACAACAACAATCACCGGTACAGAACAACATGCTGCCATCAAAAACATTCACACTACTGCTCACCGTTATATGTTGGTTAACACTGCAGAAAGCATCCAGGAATTACTGAACGTATTGAACGGGCAGCAGGAAATTTCATTTGACACCGAAACAACAGGCATAGATGCCAATATAGCCGAACTGGTTGGATTGAGTTTTTCTGTAAAACCACATGAAGGATATTATGTGCCATGCCCTGCGGGTAAAGAAGAATGCAGCAGGCTTTTGAATAATTTCAGCGAATTGTTCAGTAACCCTGCCATAACCTGGATCGGGCAGAACATAAAATACGACCTGCTGATGCTTAAATGGTACGGGTTTGAATTACAAGGCAACTTGTTCGATACCATGCTGGCACACTATGTAATTGAACCGGAAGGCAAACGCAATATGGACCTCCTGAGTGCGAAATACCTTGGCTATGAAACGGTTCATATAGAAGAGCTGATAGGCAAAAAAGGAAAAGGGCAGGGAAACATGCGGGATGTGGAGCTTGACAAGATAACAGATTACGCAGCCGAAGACGCAGACGTTACGTTACAGTTAAAACATGCCTTTCTGCCCCAACTGAAATCAAAATCAGTGGAAAAAGTATTTTACGAAGTGGAAAACCCGCTCGTAAAAGTGCTTACGTCCATGGAATATGCAGGCATCCGGATTGATGTTGATTTCCTGCAGCAATATTCCAAAGAACTGGAAAAGGAAGCCAAAACAGCTGAAGAGAGCGTTTATGCGCAAGCGGGAGTTCGCTTTAACCTGTCATCCCCGAAACAATTAGGCGAGGTTTTATTTGAAAAGATGAAACTGGATGAAAAAGCCAAAAAAACCAAGACCGGTCAGTATGCTACCGGGGAAGATGTGCTGGCTAAACTGGCAGGGCAGCACCAGATCTGCAACGACATCCTTACCTACCGGGAACTCACCAAGCTGAAGTCTACCTATGTAGACGCCCTTCCGCTGATGATAAACCCTAAAACAGGAAGGGTGCATACGAGTTACGCCCAGGCTGTAGCAGTAACGGGAAGGCTTAGCAGCAATAACCCAAACCTGCAGAACATACCAATACGGACAGACAAGGGAAAAGAGATACGCAAAGCTTTTATTCCTGCCGACGATAACCACCTGCTGCTATCAGCCGATTATTCTCAAATAGAATTACGCATTGTGGCTGCCATCAGCCATGACGAAAACATGTGTGAAGCATTCCGCACTGGTAAAGATATACATACCGCCACGGCAGCAAAAGTATTCAACGTAGATGAAGCATCAGTAACAAAGGAAATGCGCTATAAGGCCAAGAGCGTTAATTTCGGTATCATTTACGGGCAGGGCGCTTTCGGGCTCGCAGAAAATCTCGGCATTTCAAGGAGCGAGGCAAAAGAGATCATTGACAATTACAAAAAGCAATTCCCGAATATCCAGCGGTATATGGACGATACCATCAATTTTGCAAAAGAGAACGGATATGTACAAACGCTGATGGGCCGCAAACGCTGGCTAAGCGATATCAATTCATCCAATTTTACCGTGCGTGGGTTTGCTGAACGGAACGCCATCAATTCCCCCATTCAGGGAACGGCCGCCGACATGATCAAACTGGCCATGATAAGGATCCAGCATGAATTTGAAAAGAACCAGTTCAAATCAAAAATGCTCCTGCAGGTTCATGATGAACTGGTGTTTGATGTGCTGAAACCTGAACTGGAAAAAGTTAAACCGGTGATTCTTGATTGCATGCAGCATGCGCTTGCGTTGCCCAACAATGTACCTACCGATGCTGAAATTGGATCAGGGACAAACTGGCTTGAAGCACATTGATACGCTGTGTGATCATTTCCGGATATTTGCAACATGAAAAAAACACTGTATTACTGTTATGATGCTTATTGCGGATGGTGCTATGCGTTCAGTCCTGTTTTGAAAAGAATTACAGAAACATACAATGAAAGCCTTGATGTGGAAGTACTGAGCGGCGGAATGATCATTGGCGAACAGGTTATGCCGATCAATAAAGTGGCTCCTTATATACAGACCGCCTATAAACGGGTAGAAAAACTATCCGGCATCCAATTCGGAAAAGATTACCTCTGGCATATTCAAAACCCTGAATTAAGCGACTGGCAGATGAATTCGGAAAAACCAGCCATCGCTCTCTGTATCTTCAAAGAATATTACCCGCAGCGGCAACTGGAATTTGCTTCAGACCTCCAGTATGCATTACATTATGAAGGCAGGGACCTGGATGATGATGAAGCCTATCGCCACCTGCTTGAGAAATACAGCATTCAGCCTGAAGTGTTCTATGATAAACTGAAAACGGAGTCCTATAAGGAAATGGCTTATTATGAATTCGCTCTTTGCAAACAATTGCAGGTTACCGGCTTTCCGGCGCTGTTGCTGCAAATGAATCAATCTAAATTTTACCTCCTGGCAAAAGGATTTACCGACTTTGAAACACTGGCGGAAAGGCTTGAGAATGCGCTTAATGAACCACTTACATAAATTAAGCCGGTACTGCTTGTTCGAAACAAAAATAATTGTAATTTGTTTTAAAAATTTACAATTATGAAAAAGATAACTTTAACGATCTGTTCGCTGTCAGTGATTCTTTTTTCCTGCAATAGCAACACAGAAAAAACAGAGGCCCCTAAGGCAGATACATCAGCAACAACTTCTCAAACTACAGCCTCAACAGAAACAGCTCCGGCTGCCATGCCCGATTCGGCTGCCATGATGAAAGCCTGGCAGGATTTTATGACCCCCGGCGATAACCATAAATGGCTTGAAAAATCTAACGGCACCTGGGAAGGTGAAGTTAGCCAGTGGATGGACCCAGCTGCTCCTCCAACCAAAGCAAAAGCTGTTAATGTACAATCAAGTGCATTAGGCGGCAGGTATACCATCAGCAAGTTCACCACTACCATGATGGGTCAACCCATGGAAGGAATGGGCACCATGGCCTATGATAATGCAAAAAAAATGTTCGTCAGCACCTGGATCGATAACATGGGCACAGGTATCGTACATATGTCCGGAACACTTGATGCAAATACCAATACATTGAATTTAAAAGGCCATCAGTCTGACCCTATGACCGGCAAAGACAGTGAAATGAGGGAAGAATTCAAAATGATTGATGACAATACCTATTCGATGGCTCTTTATGGGGCAGGCATGGACGGAAAAGAGATGAAATTCATGGAAGGCACTTTTAAAAAGAAAAAGTAATTTTAAGAAAGTTATTTTTCAATGCCTCTTTCTAAACTGAGGCATTTTTTTTACAGTTAATATTTTTTTAACCATGCATACCGGAAAACATTATTCATTTAAAGAAGTGATTGTTTGGACAAGGCGTGACATTTACTTTCATATTGCCGTTGCGGCTATCCCTACCAGTTGTTACATACTGCTTAATTGGAAATGGCTGGCCATTCCCTGGTTACCCGTTGCATTGCTTGGTACAGCAGTAGCTTTCATTGTAGGCTTTAAGAATAATGCCAGCTACGACAGGATGTGGGAAGCAAGGCGCATATGGGGCACTATTGTAAATGCCAGCAGGGGCTGGGGTATCATGGTTAAGGATTATGTTACTTCAACGCATGCCAAAGGAGATATCAGTGATGCTGAGATAAAGAAAATCCGGCAACAGTTGATTTACCGGCATTTTGCATGGCTTACTGCACTCAGGTTCCAGTTAAGGGAAGCAAGAACCTGGGAGGCGATTTACAAGAAACACAACGCCGAGTATAAAAATAAATACTTCATAGTGGATGAACACATGAACAATATATCTGATGCCATCAAACAATATATGGACGGTAATGAGTTTGAACAAGTAATAAGCAAGACAAATAAAGCAGCGCAGATACTGGCTTTGCAATCGGCACAATTAAAAGACCTGCTGGACAAAGGCCTGATAGAAGATTTCCGCCATATGGAACTGGAAAAGATGCTGCTCGAATTTTACAACCAGCAGGGTGCCAGTGAACGGATAAAAAATTTCCCTTATCCAAGGCAGTATGCAACTTTGAACAAATGGTTCATTTCTATTTTCTCTGTTCTTACACCACTTGCCATGCTCCAGGAATTTGAAAAACTGGGCGGGAACCTGGTTTGGCTGAGTATTCCGTTCAGCGCCCTGGCCTGCTGGGTGTTCACCACCATGGAAAAAATTGGCGAAAGCAGTGAAAGCCCTTTTGAAGGCAGCGCCAATGATGTTCCAATCACCTCTATGGCCCGCGGAATAGAAATAGACTTACGGGAAATGTTCGGGGAAACAACCATTCCTCCGGCATTAAAACCTCAAAACAACATCTTAACTTAACTTCGTTTATGAACAACATTGAAAAAATATTTGCCAATAATAAGTTATGGGTTGCTGAAAAATTAGCAGTTGACCCGCAGTATTTTGAAAAATTATCAGCAGGCCAAAAACCAGAATTCCTGTATATCGGTTGCAGCGACAGCCGGGTTACTGCTGAAGACCTGATGGGTGTTCAGCCGGGAGAAGTTTTCATACACCGTAACATTGCCAATATGGTCATCAGCATTGACCTGAATGTGATGAGTGTATTGAATTATGCGGTTAGGCACCTGAAAGTAAACCATATTATCGTTTGCGGGCATTATGCCTGCGGTGGTGTAAAAGCAGCCATGCAAAGCGCCGACCTGGGGTTACTGAATCCCTGGCTTAGGAACATACGGGATGTATACCGCCTGCATAAAGATGAACTGAATGCCATAAAAGATGAAGAAAAGAGATACAACCGGCTGATTGAACTGAATGTGCAGGAACAATGTGTTAACCTGATCAAGACTGCAGCCGTTCAACAGGCATATAAAGAACGGAATTTACAGGTGCATGGATGGGTGTTCGACATCCATACCGGAAAGCTCATCGACCTGAATATCGATTTCAGGAAGATACTTACCGAAATCATGGAGATTTATAAACTAATCTGACCCAGGCTGTCGGTACTTATTTACAGCTTCCAACGGCAATAACGTAAGGGTATACTTTTGCCAGCATGATCTTTTTCTTTACTGCCGGATCTTCCATCATTAACCGAAAAGCCTCATTATCATCCTTGGCATAAAAGATAACCAGCCCCATCATGGCGGGATAATTTGACTCAAGCTGGGTGCGGCCTGCCATCATTATCCTGCCCTCCTGCTGCATCCTGACCAGCCGCTGAAAATGTTCACCTACGATCCCCTGTTCCGACTTTCCCCAGTTTGCATCATTTTTATAGGTATCCGTTAACGTTAGTACGCCAAGGTATGTTTTCAGTTGCACACGGGAACTGTCCTGCGCATGAACCTGGATGGAAAAACATATGGCCAGAAAAGGGAAAAATGCTTCATTTTTTGCTTTTGAAATTCTTTTCATACATATTGATCCAATCATCCACCGTCATTTTTGACGCCAGTTCACCGATGAGTTTTACAGGAATGTTCTCAGGTTTCTTGAACCGGATGCAGCTTTTTCCCATATCCAGTTTGCCCGGCACTTCTTTGGCATACGCATCTGTAAACCATTTCATCAGTTTGGGATCTGCGTATATGCCCATGTGATAGACCGCAATAAAATTTTTCTGTGAAGCCAGCCCCATGAACGGCAAAGGCAGTTTTGGGTCGCAATGATAACCGGCCGGGTATATTGAATGCGGAACAGAATAACCCATCATTCCATACCCCATGCCTTCCTTAAAACCTTTTGGCAGGTTTTTCCTGATTTCTTTACGCAGTTTGGTAATCGCTTCCTGCCTGTCTTTAGGCAATTCGCTGATGTATTCATCTACCGTACTTGCTTTGGATTGCATAGCTGAAATTTTTGTATTTCAATTTACATTTTTCTGTTAACAATCCTCATCATTTACGGGTATAATTAAAGTCCATTTTCTTTCCCGGGTTGTCCGGCCCGCCATCAATAAAAGCATGTACCGAATCCTTATTAACTAATACATAAGTTATTCTTTTAGGGAAATCATGGCCGGGGTTTTCTGCAACAAATCCTGTACTGGTAAAACTGGTAAGTTTGAAGGATACCGGTTTCTCATCATTTTGCCCGGCGGTAACAGGTATATAATAATATTCATGATTCCTGTAAACCAACTGGATATCTTCAAACGGCCTTACTTCGCCATTGGCTTTTATCATCTTGCTCTCGCCTTCATACGTGCTGTCATTTTTCATTTTCCAGGATTCTGTGATGGTTCCTTTTCCCGTATACATGGCCCATTCACCCAGCATCCAGGTAAATGGTTCCATCTTATTATTCAAATACGAATGATTTTGAAACCCGGTAAGTGCAAATACAACCAGGCTAAGTATCATTTTTTTCATTTATGAATGTTTAATTTTTTAACCATACAATAGCTGCCTGTATAGCCTTGTCGCTTTCGGGCGTTTTACCTGTTTCAAATTCAACCTGTTCATCAGCAGGCACATTTTTACTGTACATGATTCCGTTCCTGTCGCAATATACACCCGACGAAATACTCATGATCAGTTCGTTTCCGATTATTACCCAGTTGGTATTAGTGGTTAATCCGCCTGTTTCTTCTCCGAAAAACCGGGTGTTACGCCTACCCTTAAACGCAGTAGCCACAAATTCACCGGAACTTACGGTATAGCGGGATATCAAAACCGCCACTTTTCCCGGGGTTTCTATCACAGGTTCATCAGCCATCTGAATATCCATATAGCTGTCCCAGAAAAAATTTCCATTCCTTACTGTCCATTTAGCCAGTGTGTCATTTGTTGTATTTGAAAGGTAACCAACAAAACCATTCCCCAATACCGGTGCAATGCCTGCCATCATCGGGTTCATGTTACCGCCACCGTTATACCGCAGGTCGATGATCCATTTATCAACCCCTTTTCCATGCAGTTCCCGGATGGCATTCCTGATATTAGCCGCTTCCTGTTGCTTGTCTGCATTGGGAGCAATGCCTGTAATCTTCAAATAGCCTGTATTTTTTTCCAACAAAGCATAAGAAAACCGTAAATCCCTGTCATTGATGATTTTCAGGATGTCTGCGCTTCTGGGCCTTTTGTCTTCACTGTTTTTGTTGTAATAATCCCAGTTGGTGAATGTGGCGATGCGGGCATAATCTGACGACCTTATGAAACTTCCATGTGCATCATTCATGCAGTTTAAAATATATTCGAATACAGGCTTCAGGTCCTTTATATTCTTTGCAGTTGCCGCTTTTTGCTTCACTTCTTCAGCAAGCTTTTCCCAGTTCACGTTTTCCGTATGCAGGTACGATATTTTTGCATAATGCAATACCGTATCCAACACTGTTTTAACCTGCGGATCAATCACCTGTGCATGCACCGTGAAATTGATAACCATCATAATAGTGAATAAAACTGTTCTCATTGCGCCCGGTATAATTTATGATTGCAGCCTGTATCCGTTACCGTTTCTTTCCAGGTACTCATTCCCCCGCTCATATTGGTCACTTTTTTAAACCCATGCCGGGTAAGCATATAACTGGCCCTTGGGCTCCGGTGGCTGTGGGAACAATATACAACTATATCTTTTTCCCTGAATTTTTCCAGTTCCTTTATCCGCGATTCCAGTTCCTGTACCGGAATGTTTACTGCATTCCTGATTGCCCCGAACTTATCCGGTGCAGTGCCATTGAATTCTGCTGCTGTCCTTACATCCAGGAATAAGGTTCGCTCTTCATCCAATGAACACATGTCAGCGGGCAATATATCTGTATGAATAATGGTTGAAGCCGGAACCAGTTCCATCTGGCAATGGTTGCAGGTTCCGGGGCCCGGATGCAATATTGTATCGCAAGCAAGCCCACAGGGAAAACAACGGTAATTTTCCGGAGCATCGGCCACAGGCTGTTCGCTGTTTGAAGCTTTTCCGGCACAGGATGCCATAAAACAACAACCTATCATGATATCAGATAGGAATTCCAGGTAACATTTCATGATTTTTGATTTATCCCTAACGTATTGAGCAATAAAATACTTTTTAATTTATAAGAATGTTTCATTAACTGTTTGAGAATTCAGCACTAAGAGTAGAATTACTTAAGTTGATGCTACCGAAGAACTGAAGCTGATTAAAGCTCCTTCCCGCAATCGGGCTGTATATCGATTGCGGGGGCCTTTTTTGGGTACCTTTTTGGGCAAGCAAAAAGGTACAAATTATAATTAAAAAGAATTACATTAAAATTGGAATATTCAATAGCAGAATACGTTAATTCCAAAGAAACAAACATAACGGTTTTCTCTGTGATTTTTACCAATAGGCGTCCTGCAGTATCTTCCATTCGTTTCCTTCCCGGGTAAGTACCAGGGTAAAAGAAACTTTATGTTTTCGGTTATTCTTATCCGTTATTTCTGAAACGCCTTTTTGCCAAATGATGTTGTTACCAACCTGTTCTGCCTCCAATTTGCTAAGTTTCCAGGTACCTCCCAGTGATGCAAAACCTTTCCAGTATTTGATGATTGCCTCGCGGCCTGACACTTCTTCATTCTTTCCGATAATCTTTCCTGCATCGGCATAATAAGATGCAATCTTCTCAAAGTTCCCGCTATTATAGGCTGTTTGCATGTGGTAAAACAATGTATCAGCTACTGCGGATGGGTAGTTCAATTTTCGCCGGTATTCCAGATCATATTCTATAGCCCAGGTGTTTTCATTGTCTTTAGATATTTCACCCAGTTGCCTTACTCTGTTCACGCCCAGGTTAAAGAACGTCAATCGCCGGGTAGCCAGGGTATCTTTTGTGAATTTGAACGGAGTGGTTTTGAAAATGATCTTGTTGTCGAGGAATTTACCTTCTGTATAGAAAGTAGTGCTGCCGGTATTGTCTGTCCAGGTTTGCTGCCATTGCTTTGCCGCATTATTATAGGTATTAAAACTTTTACCGGCATACCGGAAACCTTGTTGAAGCCCGGCGCTTGTCCATTCTTCCAATACCACGCAACTGTCCATGATCAGGCTTATCTTACTGTCGCCGGCTTTATTCCCTTTACCGCCGTAAGCTTCCCATTCTCCAATCCAGAAATCAAACTGACGGTATACGGGATGGCTGCAGGGAAGTTTTTGCGAAATGGATTGCTTTGCCATAAGCAATAAGAAAATTAATGGCAGACAGCTTAGTTTTTTCATAATGCATTTGTTTACATAAAAAGAATGAAAAAAAAACTCAATCGCTGCTTTTATGCGGAATCGTTTTTATGTGTTGCTGTAACATAAGATGCCAGGCAACCTGCAAAAATCAACCCGGTACAAACCACCGGCGGCAGGAAGGTAAAAAGGGCCATCATTGCAAAGCAGGCGGCAAAAATAAAAACCTGTATTCCCATGAGTCCTTTTACTATGTCAACAGTTATCTTTTTCCGAAGCAGGTATATATTGATCCATGCTCCCATGAAACAGAGCAAACTGAAACAGGCACTCAGTGCCAGGAACAGGCTGCTGAAACTTGGATTAAATCCCATACCGTCGGGCATATGGTAATCATTCATTAAACCGAGTAATTGCTTTTCCGTTTCGTTTTTGGGTGCCGGGTCTACAAAAAGGCTAATGGAATGAAATACACCAGTGAGTAACTGGCATACAATTACAAACCATATAAGATATGTTGTCCTTTTATTCGTCATTTAACTCGATCGTAGCATATGCTGAAGATCATAGGAAGATCTTCAGAGAATATTAATATCATGAATTTACTACCCCGGTAATTTTTTCATTCCTGTTCCTGAGGTCTAAGCCGCCTTCCAGCACAGATTTAAGGTTGGCCAGGTAAAACGTCCATCCGGTCTTACATCCGAGGTGGTAATTTCTCATGCCGGTTTCATCATCAGGAATATTTTCCTGTACCAGTTCCACCATATTTTCACCTTCAATCGTTTTGATGGTAACCGTACAATCGCCGGCTTTACCGAATGTGAAACAAAGCTGGTCTTTTCCGTTGCATGCCGTTATATTTCCCAATTCAACGGTTTCATCTGGCCAGCCATGCCAGAGCCACCGGTAACTGTCACCGGGTTCTATGAATTCGGTTGCGGGCCTTATTATGCCATTAGCCGTTTTAAATTCTGACAGGCGAAGAAACCAATGCTCCAGTCCCTTGCGGGTTGCCCATGCCTTATACAGGTCTTTGGGAGAAGCACTAACGGTAATGCGTACCACAAAACGGTTCCATGAAAATGTCGTCATAAATATATCGTTATTGGGGAATACTGTGTAACCCGATGCGGTTACCTTCCGTATCTGCAAACACAGCCATGAAGCCGTATTCGGGAGATATCTGGGTTTTAGGAACCATGATGGTGCCACCAGCTGCTTCTACTCTGTCCAAAACGTGCTGTACATCCGGGTTTCCATTTAAATAAATCAAAACGCCATCGGTTATGGATGCTTTGTGAAAGCCGCCGCTGTCAACGATGGCGCCACCAACCTGTGTCATCATATCATTTAAAGGGAACATGCACATTTTAATATTTTCCATATCCATCGGTATCATACTGATACCGAAAATGGTTTCGTAAAATTTTTGTGCCCGTTGCATGTTGGTTGCCGGAATTTCAAACCAGCTGATTGCATTGTTCATCTGCAGGTAATTTAGGTTTTAGTATTGTTTTATCCGGATATGTTCCGGATGCTCTTTAAAGTTCAGAAAAAAAAGGGTAAAGGGGATACCGTTCATCAAAAGATTGTAAGTTTCCGTTAGCCCACTATTACCTAATCATGCATATAAAAAATCCTGCTGCTTTTGGCAACAGGACGCTGTTTATAAATTCATTCATATTAATTCTGCGGTCTTTGCGGGCGAAGCGACGGTTCAATCTCTTCCACCCACTTTTTCATTTGCGCTTCGGTAAAAATCAGTTTCAATTTGGCATCCCTTTCGCCGGCAAGCTCTTTGCGTTTGGCCTGCATGGCTTCCCTGTCCATATTTCCGCTGGCCCTCATTTCCATAATGGCTTTCTGTTGAGCCTGGAAAAAATCGGTGATGATCACATTTGTTTTTGCTTTTACAGCAGAATCCAAATTCAACGGCGCCATTTTTTCCATAGCGACAGCTGCCCTTTCTTCCGGGGTTTGACGCTGTCCGCCCTGTGCTTGGGCTGATGTTATTAAAATACATGCAGTAAAAATGAACAGGATTATTTTTTTCATGTTGTGCTTTTTAATTTATTTGAAATTTACAATTTGCTATCATGATAAACAATATGATATAAGTTTATTACTTCTTATCCCTTCCGCCCCGCTTTGAAATGATCTTATAAAATCCCGAATCAAATGCCGGCCTTTGTTCCGGTGTACAGATGCTGCGGATGCCATTCATATGCCGGAGCATCAGCAATTCAAATTCCTTTTGCTGGCTGCTGATATCCCCTGCAGCAACCTGTATGGCCGAATCATTAAAGTTATTTATGGCTAGATCCTTAAAGACACGTTCCCGTTGGGTTGACATCCCATCAAATGACTTTCGCATTTCCTGCCTGTGTAACTTACTCATTTCTTCATACCGGCTCATCTGTTCTTTTGAAAATCCAACTTCCTTTTCCAGGAAATTCATGATCATGCCTTTCCGGTCATATTTTGCCGATGACGTTTTTTCACCGGTATTCATCAGGAAAAATGTGAGTGTGGCAATATTTGCTGCCAGCAATATGCCGATGATCAGGATGAGTATCTTATTCTGAGGTTGCTTATTCATCATGGCTCCAGGTTTTCTGTGTCATAAATAGAGATCACATTGATGGCAAATTCATCTTTTGCTGATGATACTTGCTGAACCGTATTATTGCGGTTATCATTCACATTACTTATTATGATTGCAGCATTCAGCAGTACAATTAACAGGAGCCCGGCCATAGCAACAGCCGGCCTGCTCAAAAAAGCACCGGCCTTTGTCCAGATATTTTCCGCTCCTGCCTGCTCTGCCTGCATCCTTGCTAAAACCCTTGTCAGCAGGAATGGTTTTGCTTCCGCTCTGCGGGCTCCGTCTAAGCTGCCGATGGTTTCTTCAACCCATTGATCAATCTTTTCCTGATGCATATGGTTGTTATTTAAATTGCTGTTCATAATATTCTTTCAAGATATTCCTCAGGTTATTTTTTGCTCTAACCAGTAAGGACTCTGTTGCAAACTGGCTGTTTTCCATAATATCCGCAATCTGCTGATAACTTAACCCTTCCATTTTGTGCAGCGTAAAGGCCACCCGTTGTTTTTCCGGTAACTTTTTGATGGCCCTTAACAGTAGGGCCGCCTGTTCCTTCTTGTCGAGCATTACGCCCGGATGGTCAAAATGGGCAGGCTCATCCGATTCCCTGACGGAAAAAATCCTTTTCAATAAACCGCCGTGCTTCTCCCGCTGTTTCCTTTTTTCATGATCAAGTGCCTTTCGCACAGTTATCCGGTATAACCAGGTTGATAATGCCGATTCTTCCCGGAAACTGCTGATCTTTTCATACATGGCCACAAAAACATCCTGCGTAATGTCTTCAGCATCTTCCTCATGCTGAACAATGCCCAACGCCGTATTGTATATCATATGCTGGCATTGTTCCACAATTTCTGCGAAAGCTTCCCTGTCTCCCTGCTTCAGCCTGGCAATAATTTCCGGATGTTCCAATAATATGATTTAACGGTTTCATCTTAAAATTAGATTAAAAGCCGGGATTATTGCCATAAGACCTGCCTTCATTGTTATTAGCCCTTGAAGCCGGCGTTTTAGCCTTTCCAAAATTCTTCAGGTTATAGGTGAATGTAAGCATGAAGTATTGCTGCAGCACTTCACTTTGAGAATCCGTGATTTCTGTTCCGGTAACAGTTCGTGAAATACTCTGATTCTCCTTTAACAGGTCAAATACCGATAACTTCAGTTCGCCCGCCCTGTTTTTCAGGAATTTTTTGCCAATGGCTGCATTCCACAAAGTATACCGCTGGTCAAGCCCGCCCGATAAACCGCTGTACGACTGGCTGGAAATATCATTCTGTATGAACCAGCCTTTCTTATTCAGTAAATTCAAGGTTCCGCCTATTGACTGGTTCACATAATTACTGGTAGAAACAGTTCCGCCGGTTGTTTTGGCATCATTAAAATTGGCATTATATGAAATATTGAAATCCACATATTCACTGATATTGCTGGCCAGTACGATTCCGCCGTTGTAAACATAGTTATCCGTTACCGTTGGTATATAGTTCACCAGGCCGGGAAATTTTGAATACGTGAAGCCGGCATTCAGGTTAACCGTAGTTTTCAATGCTTTTACCGGCAGGCTGTACGTAAGGAATGTACGCAGGTTCCTGTATCCATCCAGGTTTACAGGCTTTGTTAACTGCGATCCCTTATTTAATACAATACCCTGCTGTATCACAGAATCCTGCCTGGCCACATAAATGGCATTGGCAATATAGTCGCCTGCAGTTTGCATGAATATGTTGGCAAAGAAACTCCTGCCTGTTTTGGAATTGGTATAGGAATAACGCCCGCCAAGGAAATGGGTGAACGATTGTTTCAGTGCCGGGTTGCCGCTGCTTACCCGCAACGGGTTGGTAAGGTTCACCACATCCTGTAACTGGGTTACAGAAGGGAAATTGGTGGATGCCCTGTAAAACATACGGATATTGCTATACGCAGATAATTTCTTCCGCCACATAGCGTTGGGCAGTATGTTGGAAAACGACTGATTTACATTTGTTGCCGTTGGATAAATGCGCTGGCTTTCCAGGTTTGAATGCTGGAAATTGACCCCGATAGCAAACTGCTCGTCCCTGCTGGGCGACAACCGGTAACTGACCCCTGCATTATGGGTGGTAACCGTATTGTCGAAACGGTTGGATAGCGTCGTATCGAACTGAGTATACTTTGACCCGTCGAACAGGAAGGTCTGCTGGTCTGCCTTATTCTTCTGGAACGACGGGTTGTAATCTATCTGTAACTGGCCCTTCTTGCCGACCGGTTCCGTATAGGCTATGCTTCCTCCAAGCGTGTATCCGTTGCTGTTATTATCTGTAAACTGGTTCTGCAGCGAATCCCTTGTAAAAACACCCAGTGAATCATAGAACCGGTAACGGGCATCCGTAATCGCCTCTCCGTTATTTTTGGTGAACGTAGTGTTGAAGCCCAGTGAAATTGTTCTTCCCTTTTTGGGGAAAGAATGCCTGTACATGATGTTGTTTCGGATATTATAACCGTTCCTGTCTGCATTGGAATTGGCAAATGAATTGTTCACGGAATCGCCAACAGCACTGGTTGTACGCAACAAAGATTGCGATACCGTTTTATTGTCCTGCAGGTTAATGCTGGGAATGATGAAAAGGGTATTATTAGAATCTATCTTATACTCAAGCCTCAGGTTGATGCGGTGGTTATTGTTCTTCGTATTGCTGTTGGCATCCTGGAAAGAAAATTGTTTGGCAGCACCCAGGGTTTCAATGTTGGTTATGGCAGCATTGTTATTGGTACTGTTATTGAAGAAATAACTACCTGTTACATTTACCTTCTTCCCCCATTTATCGCTGTAATTCAATCCCAGCGCATTTGTTTTGCTGATGCCGCTGGCCTGGCCAACAGAAAAGCTTTCAGAACCACCCATGCCTCGGCCGCCACGTCCACCGCCCGGCCCGCCCCTGTTAGCGCTGGCTCCGCTGGTAACCCCCAGCAGGTCCTGCGATCCAAAATTCTGCTGATTGATGTTATTGAAGTTGGCCACAACCGATAACCGCCTGTCACCATTAAAAAAACTTACATTTCCGCCCGCACTATACCGTTCATCTGTACCATAACCGGCATAAGCCCGGCCAAACTGCCCGTTTTTGATGGCTGTTTTTGTTACGATGTTGATGGCTTTCTGGGAATTACCGTCATCAAAACCGGTCAACTGGGCCTGGTCGCTCAGCCTGTCAAAAACCTGTATCTTATCTACTACTTCAGAAGGCAGGTTTTTCAGGGCAGCCGAAGCATCGTCGCCAAAAAAGTCCTTACCATCAATGGTTATTTTTTTTACCTGTTCGCCCTGTGCGGTAACCGTTCCGTCCTTATCCACGGTAATGCCCGGCATCTTTTTTATCAGGTCTTCAGTTGTGGCGTCAGGATTTACCTTGTACTGGTTTGCACTATACTGTGACGTATCGCCTTTCTGAACAACCGGAGGCGCTTTTGAGATGATGGTAACGGTGGAAAGGTCTTTACCGCGTTTGGCAAGGGAAATAATTCCCAGGTCTTTAACTGGTTCCTTCAAGTTAATAATGTCTATATATTCCTGGTAACCAATGGTACTGATGCGGATGATCAGCCCTTCTGCTACTACATCAGCCAGGGTAAATTTTCCTTTACTGTCAGATACTGTAGTCTTTACAAGGCTGCTGTCTTTTTGTAACAACAATTCAACCGTGGCGCCTGAAATAAGGTTGCTATCGGCCTGGTCACGCAAAGTACCGGTGATATTGCCTGTTTGAGCAAAAGCCACGGTTCCCAAGAATGCTATAATAGCTACTGTTAAAATAATACGATTCATCATATAATATGTATTTCTGCAAGCAGTTAGACGACGAAGGCTGAAAAAACAGGCGGTCTGGCGCAAAAAATATCTAATTGGTTAAATTTTAACGGTTAATGAACCCCATAATACCTGTTTTCAATATCTTGCAGCCCTAAAATTGATTGCATGGATTATAATAAAATTGTTTCGGTTACGGGCCTGGGTGGTTTATACGAACTGATATCTTCAAAAACAGACAGCGGCATTGTACGGTCACTGGAAGACAACAGCACTAAATTTGTCAGCACCCGTATCCATAGTTTTTCACACCTGGAAAGTATAGAAGTATATACTGTAAAGGATAATGTGAACCTGGTGGAAATATTCAAGGCGATGAAAGAAAGCAAAGAGGCGGTGCCTGATGCCAAAGCAGATGCCAAAGCCATCAGGCTGTACTTTGAAAAAGTATACCCTGATATGGATTTTGAGCGTGTGTACGCCAGCGACATGAAAAAAATGGTGAAATGGTTTGATATCCTGGTTAAAAACAATATTGATATCAAACAATCGGATGCACCGGAAGATGAAGTAACAGCTGAAACAGCCGTTAAAAAACCAGCTTCATCAGCTAAGGCAGCACCGGCAAAATCTGCCACGGTAAAAAGCGCACCCCCAAAAAAGATAAACACACCGAGAAAGATGGCATAAGCTGAACCTTGTATCATTTATGACCTTCTATCTCAACATTAAACCCGTATTTGCATGTTTTCAGCAGATATAAAAAAACTCAGCAGGCATTTCTTACCGGAAAATTTTAATGTTGCCAACTGGGAAAGCCTGGAACCTTATTTCAAGGACCTGCTTGACCGTGACATTTCCGATAAGGAGAAGCTGGAACAATGGCTGAAAGACCAGAGCGAACTGGAAGCCGTTGTTAATGAGGATGCCTGCTGGAGGCAGATTAAAATGACCTGCGATACGGAGAACAAGCAACTGGAAGAAGCTTTCAATTATTTCTTTACGGAAATACAACCCAGGATTCAGCCCTATACGGACGCACTCAACCGGAAACTGGTAAGTTCCCCTTTACTGCATGAACTGGATTCGGAAAAATATTTCACGTACCTGCGCAGCATCAGGAAAAGCATCGAGCTGTTCAGGGAGGAGAATATAGCCCTGCAGGCTGAGATTGCCGTATTACAGCAACAGTTCGGGCAGATATCCGGTGCCATGCTCATACAGGTTAACGGTAAAGAATACACGATACAACAGGCGGGTAAATTCCTGGAAAGCCACAACAGGGAACTACGCGAAGAAGTGTACCGGAAAATACAGGAAAGAAGGCTGCAGGATAAAGAAAAGCTGGATGAACTGTATGATAAACTGGTGCAGCTGCGCCACAAGGAAGCAATCAATGCTGGTTTTGAAAATTACCGCGATTACCGTTTTAAGGAACTGGGCAGGTTTGATTATACCAAAGAAGATTGTTACCAGTTTCATGATGCCGTTAAACAACACGTGTTGCCTCTTGTTAACAGGATATATGCTGATAAAAAAAGCAGGCTGGGTGTTGATAAGCTCCGGCCCTGGGACCTGGAGGCTGAACCCGAAGGCACATCACCGCTTAACCCGTTCAGGACCGGCGATGAATTGCTGCAAAAAACAGTTGATTGCTTTAACCGGCTCAGCCCGTTTTTTGGTGATTGCCTGCTGAAGATGAAGGCTATGCAGCATCTTGACCTGGAAAGCCGTAAAGGAAAGGCGCCGGGCGGTTATAATTGCCCTTTAGCAGAAAGCGGCGCCCCGTTTATTTTCATGAATGCCGCCGGGCAAATGAGTGATGTAACCACGATGGTGCATGAAGGCGGGCATGCGGTTCATTCTTTTTTATCGCATAACCTGGAGCTGAACGGTTTTAAGGAATACCCGATGGAGATTGCAGAAGTTGCCAGCATGGCCATGGAATTGTTCAGTATGGATCAATGGGAAACTTTTTTTGATAATGCAGAAGACCTCAAAAAAGCCAGGTTACACCAGCTTGAAAGGGTGATCACCATTTTCCCCTGGATTGCGATCATAGACAAATTCCAGCATTGGGTTTATGAACATCCCAACCACACACACGAAGAAAGATCGGCAGCATGGATGGCAATTTTACAGGAGTTCAGCGATAGCGTTATTGATTACAGCGGGCTGGAAACCTTCCGCAGCAATGCCTGGCAACGGCAACTGCATTTGTTTGAAGTGCCCTTTTATTATATTGAATACGGAATCGCTCAATTAGGCGCCATCGGTATGTGGATGCAATACAAGCAAGACAGGCAGCAGGCGCTTGATAATTATTGCAACGCATTGAGCATGGGCGGCACAAAAACACTTCCCGAATTGTATAAAATAGCCGGTCTTGATTTTGATTTCTCCCCCGAAAAAATTAAAGTGCTGATGAATTTTGTAGAAAAAGAAATGGCTTCTACCGTATAGTATTTTCTAAAAAGTTAGATTCTAAAAGCCGGTTCATCAAAGAAATAAGACTAACCTCCGTCATAAATCCTGTATCCCGTATCTTGTTTTTGATATTTATCTGAGATTTGAGATCTGAGATTTGAGATCTGAGATTTGAGATTTTATTTGCACTCATCACATACACCTGTCACCACCATGGCAGACTGTGCAGGCCTGAAACCCTTTGGCAGCCTCACTTCCGGAACTGTAACATCATCCAGGCATATTGTTTTATGGCATTTGTTGCAGATGAAATGAACATGGTTATCGTGATGATGGCCGGCCTCGCAATTGTGTTTACACAATGCATACAGTACCGAATTGTCGGTTGTGGGAATCTGGTGGATGATGCCCTTATCTACAAATGTTTGTAGTGTACGGTATACTGTTACCCTGTCAAAAGCAGCGTCTGTCTGGCGTTCAATATCAGCATGTGCCAATGCCCCTTCCGTATCCAGGAAGAGGTCCAGTATCTTTTTCCGGCCCTCTGTAATACTGAGGCCGTTTTTTCTTAATATTTCCAGGTTTGCATCCATAAATTAATAATTAACCGGGGCTGTTGCTGAATCCGTTCAGGAAGCGCTTTGAATCAACTTTTTCCCGCAACAGGTCTTTGATATCTGTTATCAGCTTTTGTATCTCATCATTCTTTAATCCGTCATAAATGGCCCTTACCCGGCCGTAACGGTCTACCAGCGCAAAAAACTGCGTATGGATAAACTGGTCTTCTACCCGCTGTGTACTATCGGGTTTCCCATTATCAATCAGGTATCCCTGCCTTGCCATTTTGTATAAAGCAGCTTTATCACCTGTAACAAAATTCCAGTTAGTATTTACAGCAGGTACTACAGCTCCTTCATCCTGGTTTACCAATTTATACGAACCGTCATCTTTTTTTACCAGGATGCCGGTAAGCATTTTCTGTTCATAGGCTTTCAGCAACGGTACACTGTCTGTCTCAGGCATACAGGTATGAGACAGGATAAGAAAATCATTTTCATCTTTATACACATCATACACCCGGCGCATGTTTGCATTCATCTTGGGGCAGATGCCCTTGCAGGTGGTAAAAAAATATTCGGCGACATAAACCTTATTGGCTGTAGATTTTTGGGAAATTGCTTTGCCATCCTGGTTGATAAAACTAAACTCCGGAATAACAGGGTTGATGACTGCCAGTTTAGAATCTGAAAATTTGTGATCCCTGAAAATAGCCAGGTAAAATACCGTA